>Ga0123353_10001562_pt1 | contig 28083 bp, 26 predicted proteins | sample TergutLab28metaG_3_FD_92763 | JGI IMG/M metagenome (GOLD analysis project Ga0123353, IMG submission 92763) | Labiotermes labralis P3 segment gut microbial communities from Petit-Saut dam, French Guiana - Lab288 P3 | ecosystem: Host-associated > Arthropoda: Insects > Digestive system > Gut ...
CCCGACGGGCTTCGACTTTAACCTGAAAGGTACTCATTATCAAATATGCAGATACTCACTTATATTTAAGTTGAACAGCGAAAGCACACCGTTTATCAAGACTTTCATTGAGCATGAGCTAAAGGAGAGAACCGCAGGCAAACAGGATTGAGGAGGCTTATCATGGAATGGCACATTTTATTTCCGCAGACTCATCAGCCGCGATATGAAGAAATTGAGGATTACATAGGCAATCCGTTATGGAAGTCGCTTTTTGACTTCATGGAAAACTCTTACAAGGCAAAGCCGAAAATGACCTACAGCGTCTGCACTGAGAAGCCGGGCTGGAACGTCAAGTTTCAAAAAAGCGGACAGGCTCTCGGTACGTTTTATCCCGAGGTGGGCGGCTTTTCAGTTTTCATGGTAATCGCCTACAGACTCGGCGCAGAAGCAGAAGCCGTACTGCCGAAGCTCTCGCCGGAAATACGGGCGTATTATGAAAACGCGGGCGACTTCATGAAAGTAGGGAAATACTTCATGTTCCGTATTGAGAAGGAATCGGAGCTTGAAGATTATAAAAAACTTTGCGTAGTAAAATTAAAACCGAAGTATTAAAAAAGGAGAAAGTAAAATGGCACAAATAATTAAAACTTATAAGGAAACCTTACCAACACTGCGCCTTATAGGCAAGCGCTACTCAAACGCAGACAGGGACGAGCACGGCGGCTACGGCGCGAAATGGGGCGAATGGTTTGAGAACGGGTGGTTTGATGTTCTTGAGGCACTCGGTGCGGCGGAAAATACAGAAAACGGATATTTGGGATTTATGCGGTGCAACGGTACAGATGATTTTGAATATTGGATAGGCATGTTTTTCGCGCCGGGCACGGATGCTCCCGACGGGTATGAGCACCTCGATTTAAACGGCGGTGAAGCGGGTATTTGTTGGATTAAAGGAAACGCGGACGACGGCAGTATTTACGGCTTGCACGAGAAGTGTGTTGAGGAGCTGAAGAAAAATAATATGGGAGATTTTAAATATGACGGGAAAAACTTTCTGTATCATTTTGAGCGTTACAACTGCCCGCGTTTTACACAAAAAGACAGTGACGGAAACGTAATCCTTGATTACGGGATTTATTTAAAGGAATAATGTAAATGAAATACCTTGATACAGATGATTTAATCAGTGAAAAACACAAAACGCTTAATAAGATTATACGCAGAAATGATAAGCTTGAGGAAGCAAAGAAGCTGTTCTTGGAGATTCATGCGGCTTTGCACATGAGTGCAGTTTCCGGCGGGGAAGCTAATGAGATTGACGTACTTTTTTCGGATTTAACACCGCGGGAATTCAAAGTCGTACCGTCGCCGGAAGACGAAACGATTGCGTGGGCGGTTTGGCACTTGGCTCGGATTGAGGATATGGTTATGAATATTCTCGTTAATCACTCGCAGCAGATGTTTAATGACGAGTGGAATAAGCGCATGAACACGGCGTTTACCGACACGGGTGTAGAGATGACAGGTGATGAAATCATAAAACTGAGCAATGAAATCAACGTTAATGAGCTGCTCGCTTACAGGAACGCTGTCGGTCAGCGGACGAGGGAAATCATCGCCGAGCTTACCGCGCAGGATATGAAGCGTGCGGTACTGCCGGAAAAGCTGAGCCAAATCCGAAGCGAGCGCGGTACCTGCGAAAAATCCGAATGGTTGCTTGAGTACTGGGGAAGCAAGGATATCGCCGGGCTTCTGCTTATGCCGCCGACACGCCATTTAATGATGCATTTGAATGACTGTATAAAATGGAAGCAAAAAGTAAGGAACGAGAGAAAGAGGCAACATAATGGATATTTATAATGGGTTTGGTTTTGAGAAAATAGTTAAAGACGATATTAACGCTTTGACACAAATAATGAAGCGGGCTTTCGACGAAGACAGCCGCCGCCATTTGGGAATGGAAGAGGGGGGACCGCCCGGATATGATAACGGTGATTTCATTCGCAAATGGTACTTTCAAAATAACTCACACGCTTACAAGGTATCAAAAGGTGATGAGATAATTGGTGCAATCAATGTTTTTATTTGTGATGATAATGTAAATTATCTCGGAAATATGTTTGTAAACCCGCTGTGTCAGGATAAAGGAATCGGAACAGTAATATGGAAATACATAGAACAAAAGTATCCCGAAACGAAAATCTGGCGCACCGAAACACCCGGATTTTCAAAAAGAAATCATAATTTTTATATTAATAAATGTGGATTCAAGCTTATTGAAATAAAAAATCCAAAAGATAAATATGAAGAAAGTTATACTTTAGAAAAGAAAATGTAAGGAACATAAATATGCCAAGCAACAAAATCACAATCCGCGGCGCCCGCGAGCATAACCTCAAAAACATAGACATTGAACTTCCCCGCGACAAGTTAATCGTCATGACGGGACTTTCCGGCTCAGGAAAGTCCTCCTTGGCGTTTGATACGATTTATGCGGACGGGCAGAGAAGGTATATCGAAAGCCTTTCGTCTTATGCGCGGCAGTTCCTCGGACAGATGGAAAAGCCGAACGTAGACAGTATTGAGGGGCTTTCACCCGCAATTTCAATCGACCAGAAAACAACCTCGCGCAACCCGCGCTCAACGGTGGGAACAGTTACCGAGATTTACGACTACCTGCGCCTGCTTTACGCGCGTATTGGTATCCCGCATTGCCCCGTATGTAACCGCGAGATTAAACAGCAGACCATCGACCAAATCGTAGACCGGATTCTTGTTTTGCCGCAGGGCACGAAGATTCAGGTGCTCGCGCCGATTGTCCGCGGACGCAAGGGCGAGTATCAGAAAGAGCTTGACCAAATCCGTAAGCAGGGTTATGTAAGAGTCCGCATTGACGGCAGTATTTATGACCTTTCGGAGAAGATTAAACTTGACAAAAACATCAAGCATGATATAGAAGTTGTGGTAGACAGGCTTGTTATCAAACCGGACATAAAGTCGAGGCTTTCTGAAAGTCTTGAAACTGCGGGAAGCCTTACCGATGGTTTAATCTTCGTTGATACAGGCGATGACGAATTAAGTTTCAGCCAAAACTACGCCTGCCCCGAGCACGGCGTCAGCATTGAGGCGCTCGAGCCGCGGATGTTTTCATTCAACAACCCGTACGGCGCATGCCAGAAATGCAGCGGGCTCGGAACTTTCATGCGGATTGACCCCGAGCTTATCATGCCTAATAAAGAGCTTTCTATAAAAGAAGGCGCAATCAAGGCTTCAGGCTGGGGATACGCAGAGGGTTCAATCGCTCAGATGTATTATGAAGCGCTCGCCAAACATTATAAGTTCTCGCTCACCGTGCCCGTAGGGAAGCTCCCGCAGGAAGCGCTGAACGTTCTCCTGTACGGCACGAACGGTGAAAAAATCGAAGTTCAGCGTTCTTATGAGAGCGGGCACGGAAAGTACACAACCGATTATGAGGGGCTGGTAAACAACCTTGAACGCCGCTTCCGCGAAACCGGGAGCAATCAGTCGCGCGATGAAATCCAGCTTCTTATGAGCGATGTGCTTTGCCCGTCGTGCATGGGGGAGCGGCTTAACAAAGAGGCGTTGTCAGTAACTGTTTCGGGAATCAACATAAGCGATTACAGCAGGATGAGCATTGACGATGCGCTGAAGTTTAGTTTAAACTCCAAACTGTCAGAGCGCGATATGCTGATTGCCGAGCAGATTATTAAGGAAATATGTGAACGTCTCGGCTTCCTGAAGAGCGTGGGGCTGGGGTATTTGAATCTTTCGAGGGCGGCGGGAACGCTGTCCGGCGGGGAGAGCCAGCGAATCCGCCTTGCCACGCAAATAGGAAGCTCGCTGATGGGTGTGCTGTATATTCTTGATGAGCCCAGTATCGGGCTTCACCAGCGCGATAATGACAAGCTTATCGCAACTTTAAAACGGCTGCGCGACCTCGGCAACACGCTGATTGTCGTCGAGCATGACGAGGAAACCATGTACGCTGCCGATTATATTGTAGACATCGGGCCCGGCGCAGGAATCCACGGCGGCGAAATTGTTTGTGCAGGCGGCATGAAAGAAGTGCTTGCCTGTAAAGATTCAATCACGGGGCAGTATCTTTCGGGCAGGAAAGAAATCCCGATTCCGAAAAAGCGCAGGAAGCCCGACGGGCGTGAGCTTGTAGTCTTAGGCGCAGAAGAAAACAACCTTAAAAATATAGACGTGGGAATTCCGCTCGGGCTGCTCACTTGCGTGACAGGCGTTTCCGGCAGCGGGAAAAGCTCGCTTGTTAACGAGATTTTATATAAGTATCTCGCCGCCAAGCTCAACCGTGCCCGAACAAAGACAGGGAAGTTCACGAGGATTATAGGTGCGCAGCATTTAGATAAGGTTATTGACATAGACCAGTCGCCAATCGGCAGAACGCCGCGTTCAAACCCCGCTACTTATACGGGGGTTTTCACGGATATCCGCGACCTGTTTGCTTCCACGAACGCCGCGAAGATGAAGGGCTTCACGACCGGACGCTTCTCGTTCAACGTACGGGGAGGACGATGTGAGGCCTGCGAGGGCGACGGCATTATTAAAATCGAAATGCACTTTCTGCCCGACATTTATGTACCCTGCGACGTCTGCAAGGGGCAGCGGTACAGCAGGGAAACGCTGGAAGTTATGTATAAGGGCAAGAATATTTATGACGTGCTTGAGATGACTGTCGAGGAGGGAATAGGCTTCTTTGAGAATATTCCGCGGATTGCCAAAAAGATGCAGACTCTGTTTGACGTGGGGCTCGGCTACATTAAAATAGGGCAGTCGGCGACCACGCTTTCCGGCGGGGAAGCGCAGCGCGTCAAGCTTGCGGCAGAGCTGGCAAAACGTGCTACAGGGCGCACGATTTACATTCTTGACGAACCCACAACAGGGCTTCACACCGCCGACGTGCACAAGCTTATCGACGTGCTTCAGAAGCTTGTAGAGGGCGGGAACACAGTGGTTGTAATCGAGCATAATTTAGATATTATCAAAACTTCCGACCATGTGATTGACCTCGGTCCAGAGGGCGGCGACGGCGGCGGATTCATCATCGCCGAGGGCACGCCGGAGCAGCTCGCAAAGTGTAAGGAGAGCTTTACGGGGCAGTATTTAAAGAAGATGTTTGACAAAGGTAAAGAAAAATCCAAAAAAAGTAAATAATAAAATTAAAGCCGTAAAAATTTTACGGCTTTAATCTGTCCGGTGAAGTTCCAAAATCAAAAATTAAAAAATACCTCTTATAAAATTCGCCGTTTTGTCAATATTAAAGGTATGCAAAAGCTTTGACGGGCTTGCATATTTACGATGAAAACTAAAAAAGCGGAGATTAATTTATGAGGAAAATTTTTAATGCGGCGTACGGAACGCTTGTTTGCTTTGTGTTACTATTATGCGTAGTTTTTGGCTTCTATTACACACAGCTTCCTGACAAGTTTTACCTTTCCGGCACTGCGCCGTTGAATATAAGAACCTTTTTTAATATAACGGCTGATTATAGCAGTGATGATGTGCTCCAGGCGCTATCGAGCTCAGACGAAATTACGGCAGAAGAAATGGTAGAGTTAAAACTATTCGGAATGATTCCTATTAAGGAAGTGCGGCTTGAAAGAATTGACAGACCTGTACTTGTTCCCTGCGGAACGCCGTTCGGGATTAAAATAAGAACCGACGGAGCAATAGTAACGGGGCTCGGCGACATTGACGGAAGCCCCTCGCCTGCGCGCCTCGCCGGAATCAGAACAGGCGACATAATCGTAGCGGTAAACGGTGTTTTAATTGAACAAAGCAGTGATATAACAGATGCCGTTCAGCTCGGGACGGGGGCGGCAATTGTAGATTTAATCAGAGATGATACGGAAATGTCGCTCTCTTTGAACCCGATAAAATCAGGTCGGGATAATCTGTACAGAATCGGCGTTTGGGTGCGGGCGTCTTCGGCGGGTATCGGCACAATGACTTTCTACGACCCGGCGAGAGGGACATTCGGTGGCTTGGGGCACGGCGTCTGCGATGTTGATACGGGGAAGATTTTACCGCTTTCAAGCGGGGAGGCGGTCTCGGTGACAATCAGCGGCATTGTGAAAGGCAGACCGGGCGACCCAGGTGAACTGAGCGGTTCGTTCCTGTCCCGTGCGCCGATAGGTATAATAGAGCGCAATACGGAGCTCGGCGTATTCGGAACGATGAATTATGCCCCCTCGCTTGATTCGGGGATTCCGATGGCGTTCAAACAGGAGGTAACGACCGGGCACGCAACGATTCTGACGACAATCGGCGGAAGCAGTGCGAGAGAATATGATATATCAATAGAACGTCTGGATTTTAACGAGAATAACCAGGTAAAAAATATGGTAATAAGAATCACCGACGAAGAACTTATCAGTAAAACCGGCGGAATAGTGCAGGGAATGAGTGGAAGCCCGATACTTCAAAACGATATGCTGGTGGGCGCGGTTACTCATGTGTTTGTTAACGATAACACGCGCGGATATGCGATTTTTGCGGAGAATATGTACAGAAAGATGGCGGAGTGTACCGAGATTGAGCAAAGTGTGCATTTAAATGAGGCGGCGTAAAAATTATTAAGGCGGGATTGATTTCCCGCCTTAAATATGTTATAATAAAAATGCCAATGCAAGCGTTTACGCTTGCCGCCCGCGAGTGGGCGGGTTTCGGCAATGCCGAAACAGCATTTTTATTTCAACAATAATTAGGCGCGTTCGCGCCGTCGGCGGCTTTGCCGCCGCAATCGCCGTAGGCGATTGCATTATGTTATAATAAAAATGCAGGATTACATTAAAGAATAAGGAATGACAAAAATGACAGAATTAGCAGTTCCTCTTACCGCCGGTTTAGTCGCATACGCTTCTAAGGACATGATTGCAAAGCTACTGGGGCCGACCTTTGATTATGTCGGCGGCGGCTTAAAAAATTTCGTTGAAAAGAGGCACAGCAACGTAATATCTATCTTTGCTAAAGCAGGTAAAAAATTAGGCGACAAGATTAATGAAGACGGAGCTGTTAATCCTCGCGTCTTAAAGCATATATTGGACGAGGGAAGTTTTTGCGAAGACGAACTCACGCAGGAATACTTTGCAGGGTTAATGGCTTCCTCGCGCATTGATTCAAATGATACTGTAAACGGAAACGATGAAACCCTGCCTTACTTATCAATAGTTGAGAAAATGTCGGCAAGGAATATTTTGTTTCATTATATGCTGTATTATAGCTTTGTAATGAAAGTCTTCAGAGAAAAAGATATTAACTTATTTGAAACAAAAAATATTAAGAATCGTAAAGTCTGCTTTCCGCGTTCAACACTGCATCAATTATTAGGTGAAAGCAATTTGGGGGTAATGATATCAGATATATGTACCCATGCCAATAAAGAGATTCTTATAGGCGGATACAGATTTGGTAAATTTTCCGAAAGTGAGAAAAACCCGGATACATCCATACCTCCGGAAATGCAGTATCTCAGGGTAAACCCTACTCTGTTTGGCTTAACATTATTTTTAAAAGCAAGTGCCGCCCCCAAGAATATTCTATCTTTGTATGCAGATAAGACTGCATGGATTGATAATTTGGAAAACGAGGTAAGCATTGACCCTATGCCGATTACTTTATAAGGCGGTGAGAATATGAAAAAAGGTTTATTCATAGTTTTCGAGGGGCTCGACGGCTCGGGGAAAACAACCCAGATGAACGCTCTGTACAATTATCTTACAAAAGAAAAAGACATAAAATGCCGGAAGGAACGCGAGCCCAGCGAGAGTCTTCCGGGCGCGCTCGCGCGCAGTGCCATTAAAAAACAACTCAGGTTCGAGCCGCAGACTATGGCTCTGCTGTTCGCGGCAGACAGATACGAGCATATAATCCATGACATACAGCCGTACTTAAACAGCGGTGCTCATGTGCTCTGCGACCGCTATGTTTTTTCCAACTTTGCGTATCAGGGGCTGGAGCTTGATTTTGAAACGATTTACGGGGTTAATAAAACGGCGATGGAGATGCTCATGCCGGATATAACCGTGTTCATCGACACCGAGCCCGCCGAAACGCTTGAAAGAATCGGCAAGTCAAGGGTGGGGAACGAGCTGTTCGATAAAAAGGGAGCTGCGGTGCGGGAGAGTTTTTACAAGGCGTTTGATTTCCTTGGTGAAAAAGGCTTGGTTAAAAACTTGTTGATTGTAAAAGGAAATCAAACGGCAGAAGCGATTACAAGCGAGATTATAGAGTATATAGAAAGGAACGGCTTGTAAACCGTTCCTTTTTTATTTAATGAGTAATTAAATCCCGCTTTCTGTATCCGATAAATCCGGTTGTTACGAGAAGCGCAGCTATTGCCGTCATTATTATCAGCGGTGTGAAGCTGGCGGCCGGTGCAGGGAAGAGGTCGAAGCTTGTAACCCTTATTTCGGGTATGAAGTTAAACGGCGACAAGTTAGCGACCCACGCGGGCAGTAAATCGGGAATATTCCCAATCAGCATCATGAAGCAGATAAATCCGTAGTACCCCCAAATTACGCCGCTCACTTTAGGGAACACACCTACAATGAATACCGCCAGCCCGACCACAAGCCACATCGCGGGAAGATACGAAAGGTATGCAATGAGCATTTTACCAAACACAAACGGGTTTGTTTCGTTGGAAGCAGCCATGCCGTATAAGCCGGCTGCCGTACAAAGCTGCACGATTATACTCATTATAAATGTGATTATAACGTAACCTGCGAGATACCTCGGGCGGGAAACCGAGCGGGAAAGCACACCCTCCGCCCGCCCGTCTGCCTCTTCGTTTTTCGGCTTCATCGCGAACATGAGCAGCGGAACGAGCGCAATCAGCGTCATCATGACGGTAACAAAACCGCCGAAGCCGTCCACAATCATATCGGCTTTATCACTTTCGGAAAGAGTATCGAGCAGCTCGGGCGTCAGCCCGACAAGCGTCAGATACGCGGGGCTGTCGCCGACAAAGCGGTCAATCTCGCCGATAATCGAGCCGTACGAAACGCCAAGCATAAACATACAAATAATCCAGACAATCATTGAGTTTTTAAGCAGCCGCAGCGACAGCCCGAAAGGCGACAGCAGCGACTTTTTCGCTTCCCGTCTGCCTATGCGGGCGGGAATAAAACCCTGCCCCAGGTCGCGCATGGAACTAAGCTTATACGCAAGAGCGGTGAACGCGACTGCGATAGCAAGCAGCCCCCACAAAGGCATAAGCTCATTTTCCGCATAAACCATCGAGCGCTGCGCAAGTCCGAGCGGGCTGATAAGCGATATAACCTCGTTTCCGACATCGCCGGCGGCACGCAGCATATAAGAGCCGCCGAGCGCAAGGAACGACAGCCCGAACGCTCCGCTTGAGCTCGCCGAGAGCTGACAGAAGACTGCAGTTATTGCCGCAAAAACGAGCCCGCTCGCTCCGAGCACTGCGCCATAAAGCATACTGCCTGCGAAATCCATGCTCTCAATGCCTGTTAAGGCGAGCCCGAGCCCCGTCAGAAGCGCGAGAATCACATTAATAATCAACGCTGTCAGCATCGCGGCATTAATATTCGCAAGCCGCCCGACGGGAAGCGAGCGGATTACCTCGGCACGCCAGCGTTCCTCATCTGCGCGGGTATGCCGGATGATTATGAATATGTTCATAACCGCCACCGCAATCATCACCCAAAGCAGCATCATTCCCGCATAAATCGTGCCCGTTGTATACTCGCCGTCAATATCGTAAACCGGCCCCATCATTGAAACCATAATAGGATTATCGTATATAAGCGAGATGTTTTCCCGTGTTTCGTTGTCTGGGAACATCGTTTCGAGCCCGGGGGCAAGCGCAACCGTAAAGAGCACAAGCACTATAATCCATATTGCCGCAATAATACGCTCACGGCGCAGCATGAACCTTACTAACTTTCCCGAATAATCAAAGTTTCCGCGCATTTTAATCAAATCCTCCTTTCGGTGTAATCATACAATAAAGCTGCGTTTTCCCCGTTATTATTGATTTTTGTTTCAATGCCTACACCTCCTGTTCGCTGACTTTATAATACCGCATGAACAGCTCTTCCATAGAATCGGGGAGCCTGCCGTCGGCGCAGGCGGCGCTTTCTTTAAGCTCGTCAAGCGTGCCGGTTTTAATCACGTTTCCTTTCATAATGACGCCGACGCGGTCGCAGAGCCGCTCGACTTCAGACAGGATATGACTTGAAAGCAGCACGCTTTTGCCGCTGTTTTTGAGATTCAGCACTTCCTCGACGAAGAACTCGCCCATCAGCGGGTCAAGCCCCGAGGTCGGCTCGTCGAGAATGTATAAGTCCGCATCAGAGGCGAAAGCCGCGATTAACGCCACTTTCTGGCGGTTACCTTTCGAGTAGGTTCGGCATTTTTTAGTCGGGTCGAGCTCAAATTTTTCAATCAATCTTTCACGTTTAGCCTTGTCGCTCTTTTGCCGCAGACTGACGAACAGGTCGATTACCTCGCCGCCTGTCAGGTTCGGCCAAAGATTAACGTCGCCGGGAACATAGGCAATCCGCTTATGAATCTCAACGGCGTCTTTCCAAGCGTCCATTCCGAATATGCGTGCGGTTCCCGATGTCGCCTGAAGAATCCCCAGCAGCACACGGATAGTCGTGGTTTTTCCCGCGCCGTTCGGACCGATGTAGCCGAAGACCTCGCCCTCCTTAACCTGCAGGTTTACATTGTTAAGCGCTGTGAATTTCCCGAATTTCTTGGTTAAATTATTAATTTCAAGCATGAACATGGTTTTCCTCCTATCGGTAAAATATTTTTTTGAAAATATCGAAGTATTCCTGCATCTCGGACAGATAACGCTCATATTCAAGTTTGAAGTCTGCTATTTCCTTTTCGCCCGGAACGAGCGAGTTCGCATAGCCCATGAGCGACCACCATATGATGTTGATTGCTTTTTCGGGGTTGATACCGTCTTTGAACACAGAATAGTCGATATTTTTAAAGGCGTTCGCGGCGACTTTGGCTTGAATATCCTTAAAAGTATCCGCAAACTTACTGTTTGGATTTTCCTTTTCATGTACATAAGCAGCGGCTGCAAAGTCGAACAGAAGCGGGTATTTGCGTGATAAATCCATTTTAAGCAGGGTCATTTGCCAAATCCGGCTAAGAATATCGGTCTGCTCATAGTTTATTAAATCAAAATAATTAGTAGTCATGAGGTCAACCGAATCTAAAATAATGAACTCGTACAGCTTCTCCTTGCTGCCGAAATAATGAAACAGCAAACCCTTTGATATTCCCGCCTCTTTCACGATTTCGTCTGTTGAAGCGTTTTTGAAACCCTTGCTGAACTCGCGCATTGCGGCGTTTATGATTCTGTCGCGCTTTTCGGGCTCCATCGCCATTATTTTATGAGATTCTATCTCGTCTAACATATAATCACCTCCCGTATATTCCCTCCTCAGAGGGGCGCCGAACGTGTTGCAGGCAGGGCACTTCGGCGGTAAATCCATTGACTGACTAAGTCGGTCAATACCATTGTATCATGATTGACTGAATAAGTCAATAGGTTTTGAAAAATATTTTATAATCATTTAACTTTAAAAAATGCTTCAGCACTTTTCAATACGCATCATTTGCCGCGCAGACGCTGCGCGACTTTACTTGATTGTATAGCCGATAATGCGCCATTGGTGCAAAAGCAAGCAAAGCTTGCTTTTGAAAAACGTGGAGCGTTTTCATGTTAATCGACCATATAAAAACAGCGGGCTTTTTAATAAGCCCGCTGTATGTTTGATTTATGCCGCCGACAAATACCTTGTCAGCTTCTCGATAATAGATAAAAAGTATGTCTTCTCATTCCGCAGCTTAAATACTGCCGGTGATTCGGGGAGTTCGCTCATTAGCTTGCACATTTCGCTGTTGTAGGCTTGCAGGCAAATCGAAATCACCGTTATGTCGTCGGGGGACAGGTCGGTCTTGTCACGTAGTTTGCCGCCTGTTTCGGGGATTTTGTCGACAATGCTGCTGCCTCCCGTACCGCTGTTTTTGACGAAGAAAACGCAGGCCTTGATGATAATTTTTATGTCCTTCTCGTTTAAAAAGTAGCCGCTGTCTTCGATTTCACGGTAATACGGCACGCTGTTTTCCTCCGGCACTTGAACCGGCGGTGAGTAGCCGTCATATCCTAAATCTTTTTTCTTCTTTTTAAAAAAACCAAACATTTTTGCACCTCTTTTTTAAGTCTTGCTGACATTAAAAAGGATTTAATTTCAGCGTTCGCCTACGATAATTGCTATTTCGGCTCGATTCCGAATTTTTTAAGTTCCTGTGCCGTTCTCGCCAGCGGCAGACCCATTACATTATAAAAATCGCCTCTGATGCCTTTTACAAGCAGCGCGCCTTTTTCTTGTATGCCGTAGGCGCCCGCCTTGTCGAAAGGCTCTCCGGTTTTTATATATGCCCTGATTTCATCGCCGGTAAGCTTGTAAAACTCAACTGATGTCCGCCCGAAAAACGAGCGTACTTTATTACCATTAACTATACAAACCGCCGTAATAACCGTATGCCGCGCGCCTGACAAAGTGCTGAGCATACGAAAGGCATCGGCTTCATCTTCCGGTTTGTTCATGATTTCGTTATTTATGAAAACAATGGTGTCAGCCGCTAAGACTACATCGTTCGGATACTTTGCCGCGACCTCCAGGGCTTTGCTTTTTGCGGTGAGTATTGCCGCTGTTTCAGGCTTTGCCTTGGGGACGATTTCCTCGCTTTCGGCGGGAGCTGTCTTAAATTCATAACCGGCGCCTTTAAGCAGCTCGCGTCTGCGCGGCGACGCGCTCGCCAGTACCAACATATTTATTGAATCCTTCTTTCAAGAGCGATATTTAAAACGACGTTTTCCAACGATTCTTTTTGCATTTATTACAAATTCATAAACTCCCGCCTGTAGTTTAAAATGCTTTGCTTTATTATTCCGCGCGCCTTTTCTGCGTTCATGACCTCGTCTACGGCTGTCGTCTTGCCCTCAAGCTGCTTATAAACCTCGAAAAAGTGTCGCATTTCCGCAAAAATATGGGCTGGCAGGTCGGTTATATCGGTGTATGAATTATAGGTCGGGTCGTTGAAAGGAATCGCGATGATTTTTTCATCCCTGCTGTAGTTGTCGTTCATATTTATGACGCCAATTGGATAGCAGTTAACCAAAACCATCGGCTGAATCGGCTCGTTGCAAAGAATCAGCACGTCCAGCGGGTCGTCGTCGTCGGCGAGAGTGCGCGGAATGAAGCCGTAGCTCGCCGGATAATGCGTAGATGTATAAAGCACGCGGTCAAGAATCAACAATCCGCTCTCTTTATCAAGCTCGTATTTTGTCTTCTCGCCTTTAGAAATTTCAACAATTGCAAGGAAATTTTCAGGAGCTATACGTTTATCATCAATGTCATGCCAGGCATTTATCAATTTTTTACTAAGTCCTTTCTTCACAAACGGGAAATAAAACGCTTCGTTTTCCCCGATTCAGTACCATCCATTATCAAGCTTATTTTCACTAAGTCCTTTCTTTACAAACGGGAAATGAAACGCTTCGTTTTCCCCGATTCAATAAAACTCATTATCGAACTCTGTTTTCACGCCATTTTGGGTTTCTTTTATGAGTATAGCACAAGATTTGGTATTTGTCAACTACTTATAAAGCGCAAAATCCAACATCTGCTGCGAAAATCCCGCGCTTCCCAGCGCGCTCCCGGCTTCTTTGGGATACTGCTTGATAATCAGACGCTTTAAATGCGGGAAAATAAAGCCTTTCTTAAAGTCTTCCGCAAACGCCATAATAACTTTTACAGTATGCTCGGGCTCGAAAATCCGCAGAATCTGCCCTTGTTTTTCAAGCAGCGCGACAGGAACACCCGCCTTTAACGCCACAGCCGTACCCGAAACACAGATGAAGCTGCGCTCCGGTAAGTGCGGCAGGCACTTACCCCAGGGCATCAGAGGGTCGGCGGCGTTTATGCAGATTATGTCAGAGCGCGGATTCGCGAGCGCGTGAATAACTCTTGTGAAATCCCCGTCACGTATAAACTGCGCTCCCGACAACCCCTCGACAAAGTACCCGCGCCGTGCCTTGCCCGTGTATTCCCAGACGCGAAGTTTTTCAAGGACTAAGCCCCACGATAAGCCAACTTGCTGCGCCGTTTCACGGCAAAGCACAACCACCTTTTCAAAAGCGCGGTGAATGAGCTCCTCTGTTGATTTTTCTGAAACAGGACGCACAAGGTCAAACCGTCCGGAATTAAGCGCATTAACTGTAGCTTTCACGCGCTGCTTGACAGGCGCGGTGAGTAATTTTTCTCTGTCCTGCAGCTGCCTAACAGGTATAAACGAATCCGCCCGGAGAAAACCCTTCTCAATGAGCGACAGCGCGGGCTCGAGCAGCGGGCGCTGATTCAACGCGCCTGATAAGCTCGACAAGAAAACAGCACCGCGCTTTTTGATTTGTCCGTAGATAATTTCCTCATCGCCGCTAAGCTCTGCAAGCGGTTCAAAATCCCAGTCTATCTCTTCATAAAGATGAAAAGCGAGTTCATTATTATTTATACTCCAAAAGTATTTCCCCTCAGACAGCAGCTTGTCGAGAAGCCCGCCGTTATAGGTTTTTACACGGGCGGGGAGCAGCACGCTCTCCCATAACGAAACCGGAAATGCGCGGCAGGAAAGAACGCTGAGCGCGTGGTCGAGCTGCTCCGCAGACACTGCATTTATGCGCAGAGAATTTGCAAGCAGCGCGGCGTAATTCTGCGACGGCGCGGTTTTAATCTCGCGGCGCCGGAACGCAATCGTTTCACGCCTTGCCTTTTCATACAAATCTTTATGATAGTATAAACCATTATCTTCAATTACATCTAATTCGGATAATATCTTCTCCGCTGTTTCCAGCGGGATAAAATAGCGCGCGGAAATGCTTTCGACGTCCATCGCCCCCTTGTAACGCAGGCAGCGGCGGATTATTCTTGAAAGTGCCGGTGAGCTGTCTGCCGCGATACCTCCCTCGGCGGATAATCCGTTTTTATATTCATCGTCATGCTCAGCGGCAATCCATAATCCCGGCTCGATATAAGCGATTCTGCCGGCTTTAGCGAGATTTTCGAACCATTGTATAGGCAAATCAATTTCGCCCGACTCCAAATCGCCCTCAATCATGAGCAGCGAGTGCAGCTGGTTTTCATCCTCGGGCAGTTTCCTCCGCCCGGTGTTCGCAAGGAATTCAGAGGCGGGCTTGATTTTCTCAGCTTCTTTGAGTGCCTCTTCAACCGATTGATTGATTTTCTTTGTCGAGGGGTGATACTCGTACAGCAAATTTGCTTCCATCTGCCTACGTAGCCCCAGCGACATCGGCGAGGGCTCGCCGCTTATCATTTCGCGGACATTAATTTCACCGCTTTTAATTTTTTGCAGAACATCAACAAGCCCGTCAAGGTTCCAGTAATCCTCAAGACACTCGCGCATTGTTTCACGAATGAGCGGGTGGTTTTTATTTTCGATAATCATGTCGAGCGTTTCCGCGCCGCGGAGCCGCTGAACCCAGAGCGGCTGGCGCTTGCCCTTACGAACGCCCATAATAAGCGCGCGGGCGGCGTTATGCCTGAACGCGATGTTGAACAGTGTAGAGGTCGGCAGTAATGCCTCTAAGATTTCACGCGCATTTTCGGGTGCAACAGACTGCAGGAGCTTTTCGGGTATTTCATATTTCCCGCGTACATATAATAAAACCCCGTCGTCGTCGTCGAATATAGTCACGGCCGCACCGGTCAGTTCCTGCAGCTTCTGCTGCAGTAGAAGACCGAGCGGGAAATTTACCTGTCTGCCGAAAAAGCAGTGAAGCATCAGCTGATTATCGCCGGATTCATCACAGAAGTGTTCTGCAATTATTGTTTTATCATCGGGTAAAACTCCGGTCGCTTCTTTTTGTCGCCTGAGGTAGTGCCCTGTGTCAGCCGCCGAGTTCGCGTCCATGCCCAAGCTGCGTAAAACTTTTACAACAGCATCGTAATCCTCGGCGTCAGACAGCTTCTTCATCTGTTCGCCGAAAAACAACGATGTGTTGTAATTTCTTGAGAGCCATAAGTTGCGCCAGAAAGGCGGCTGCGCGCCCTCGCTTGTGGACTGCTTGACAAAGACCGTATCCTTGTCCATGCGCAGGATTTTCCATGCGAATGAGCCGAGCAGAAATTTATCTCCGACCCGCGCTTCAAAAACAAATTCCTCGTCAAGCTCGCCGAGCTTGACGCCCGACTCGCTCTTAACGCTGAACATACCCGTGTCGGGAATCGTCCCGCCTGCCTGAACAGCGAGCATACGGCTGTACGCGTCGCCCTCGACCAGCCCGTTGATTCTGTCGTAAAGCACGCGCGGGCGTACAGGCAAGTCCATGTTGTGCTCATAGTCGCCTGCAAGCATTTCAAGAACAGACTTAACGTCAGCCCTTGTGACCTCGCGAAACGGATAGGCGCGTGGCAGAAGCTCCATAACATCGTCAATTGTATAGCCTTTATCGACCGCCATTGAAACCAAATGCTGCGAAAGCACATCGAAGCAGAGCCGGGGCGGCTTCAAGGGCTCCACGCCGAAGTGACTTGCGGCATAAGCGGTCAGCCCGCACTCTAAGCCGTCCGCGGCGGTTTTCGGGAAGATATGCATAACGCTCAGTCTTCCGGGATTATGCCCGGCACGCCCGAGCCGCTGCAAAACGCTTGATACACTTTTAGGCGAGCCGATTTGCAAAACCTTATCGATTTCACCCACATCAATGCCGAGCTCCATGGAGGAAGTTGCACAGAGCAGGCGCAAATCACCGCTGCGGAGCCGTATTTCCGCTTTATGGCGCTGCTCCTTTGAAACGCAGCCGTGGTGTGTAAGCGCGAAGCTGCCGTCAAAGCCGTAGCTCTCAGTGGCAACCTTGTTCACATAAAACGCCAGCTTCTCCGCAAACATGCGCCCGTCAGTGAACGCAATCACGCTCCTTGAACCCTCGCACTGCGCGAAAACCATACGTGCGATTTCCGTCCAAATCGTGCCGTGAGGCAGCAGTCCGAAATCCTCCTTGGGGCCCGTCACGATTATATCGAAATCTTTCTGCATCTTAGGAGCTATAATTTCGACTTTCTCGCCGCCGGAAAGATAGTCGGCAGCGAGCCGAAGCGGATTCACGGTCGCAGAGAGCCCGATTCGCTGCAAAGGCTTCCCGCAAAGCTTATCCAGCCGTGCAAGCGACAGCATAAAATGCGCGCCGCGCTTGGAGTTCATCATCGCGTGGAGCTCGTCCGCGATTACGGCTTTTGCGGTTTTAAGTACCTCGCGCCCCGACTTGGAAGTGAGAAGCAGAAATAAAGATTCAGGCGTCGTAATAAGAATATGCGGCGGCTTGCGCAGCATTTTCTGCCGCTCGGCTGAGGCGGTGTCGCCGGTCCGCACAAAGGTAGTAATCGGACTTAAACCACCCTCGGAAATACCGTTCAGCGGGCGGTATAGGTTCTCGCGGATATCTGCGGCGAGCGCCTTAAGCGGCGAAATATAAATCACGTAAAGCTCGTCACGGAGCTCGTTTTTCTTTGAAAGCTCCATCAGTCTGTCGATGAAAACAAGAAAAGCCGACAAGGTTTTACCCGTGCCGGTGGGCGCGCTGACGAGCGCGTTTTTGCCCCCGGCGATTGCCGCCCATGCTTCTTTCTGAACAGCAGTGGGCTCGCCGAGGGTAGATTTAAACCAGTTTTCTGTATTTTTACTAAATAAATTCATCAATTTTTAAACAGCGAGGGATTCTTTTCAAGCTCTAACTTAAGCTCGCTGACCACCACAGTAATACCGTCGTAATCAAAATTGTCGGCAAAAATCTTTATTTTGGAGATGTCGCTGTTTATTTCAATGCCGAAATCGTGCTCGGACAAGCGAGCGACGGTCTCAGTAAGCAGTTCATAATTATAATTTTGCACCGCCTCAGTAAGAACAGCCATACACTCTCCTAAAACCGCGCGCGTTCCCGTCTTTTTATTTGCAGGCAATCCGCTTTGAAAAAGTAAGGCAAGCCGATTCTCGAGCTCTTTTAATTGTTCTGCAAACTCAGGGAATGTTTTATTGCATGCATTGATGTCGCCTGCCTTTCCGGCTTTCTCGAGAGTCTGTGCCGCAGCCGAAAGGGAAGAGGCGCCAACAGAGGAAAGCGAGCTCTTCATGCCATGCACGTGAACCGTGAATTCGGGCAGATTATTCTCATTAAGGCTTTTATGGAGAACATCAATGACAGCCGGTATTTTGCCGAGCAGAAGTTTTAGTGAGTTTATATAAATCTCTTCATTGAAAGCGACAGAGGAGAGCCCCTCTTTCACGTTTAGTCCGGGAAAGCCCATGGCGGCTGTAACAATATGCCCGAAACCTTTTATATTACCGGACTCATAATTGTTTTCGTGTACAGGCTTTGATATGTTCTTTTTTGAGGGAAGCCATTTTTGCAAAATATAATTCATCTCGGTAACAACAATAGGCTTCGCTAAAAAGTCGTTCATCCCCGCTTTCAGGAGCAGCTCCTTAGTTTCGGGAACAACATCGGCAGTAAGCGCGATAATCGGAACGGCGGTATTGGTTTCGCGTATGCGCATTGTGGTTTTTGCACCGTCGGGTTCGGGCATCATGTGGTCCATAAAGATAAGGTCGTAGTCGTTTTTACCGGTATACAGGAGCGCTTCTGTCCCGGAGAGAGCAATGTCGCAATCAATGCCGTAAAGTGACAGAACAAGCCCCTTTGCGACATGGAGGTTAATCTCATTATCATCAACGATAAGAATCCTTTTATCGCTGAGGGAATGCAGGTCTGATTTCATAATTACCGGATTCAGGTTATTGCTGTCGCCTGCTATTCTTGGTATTGTCACTGTAAACACGCTCCCCGCACCGTCTTTTATATTAAAATTAATCTGCCCGTTCATGAGGGATATAATGCTTTTTGTGATTGAAAACCCTAAATCGTTATCGTCGGGTTCTTTTCCCATGCCGTGTATTTCAAAGCTTATATTATCCTTGCCCGCTATAACACTGAATGTTACCGAGCCTTTGCCGGTAAAACTAACAGTGCCGGCGATAATATTAATCAAGCACTGCTTTAGCCGGGCGGCATCGCCGTAGAGGCACTGCGGGAGCTTGTCCGGTACGTTGAAGATATAGTCAAGCTTCTTTTGCCCTGCAATAAACCGCGCATATGCGCTGACATTATCCACGAGCTGAATAAAGTTATAATCGTGCAGGAAAAGCGGGATTTTACCCGCTTGAAGCCGCGTCAAATCAAGAATATTATTAGTTGTTTTAAGCAGCGTATCCGCCGACAGTTTAATATCGCTTACATGCTTAACGTGAATCCCGGCGAGATTGTTGTCTGCGAGCATAATCTGCGCTATACCGAGGATTGAGTTCATGGGTGTGTATATTTCATGCGCGACTCTGCCGAAGAAAGCGGATTGCATCTCGGAAGCGGCTCCGGCGTTTTCTTTCCCGAAGCGCTCTTCCGCGGAGCGTAAGCAATGCTCGTGCTGTTGCTTTAGCTCCTGCAGTTCCTTTTCATGAAATATGCGCAGCAGTTCTTTTTCACTTTTAATACTTTTTCTTGCGGCAAGGGAAACTGCAATAATGAGCAGAGTTAACCCCGCTAAACCGGCAAGCAAAAACAGACGCGCAATCACAGAATATTGATTATATTGTCCGGGCAGAGAGTTTATCGGCACATCAACAAAACTAAAAAATAATTCGCCGTCTTCATAAAAAGGCAGAATACCTATATAAGAATTACACGTTTTATAATAAGTGAAGCCGTCAGGATTTCGTATAAACTCAGAAATACTTTCTGCGGTTTGAATTGAAATATCGTCAAGCAAAACAGAAACAAGGCTCTTTCCGATATTAATATATACGTTAGAAGCAATAACTGTGCCGTTTTCGGAAAGTAGCATATCGAGAGAATACTTGCTGTATGCAATGCCGCTTCGTGCGAACTCGGAGTAAAGCCTTGTTATTTGGACGGCGGTCTTTTCGGACTCGTGCTTTGCCAGTGCATTAATGACAACCCCGAAAATTGAAATAACAAGAATAAACGGCAGAACTGCCGCTATTATAATTCTTGCTGCGGAACCTTTTTTCATATCAGTTCTCCGATGGTTTTATTAATTAAGCACGGCGCAGGTAGTGATATTTTCAAATTTATTAATATGCCTTTCAAAAACATCGACGAGATGCGGGTCGAAGTGTTTCCCCCTGTCCCCGGTTATAATCGAAGCGGATTCATGATGGGAATATGCAGATTTATACGGGCGCTGCGAGGTCAGCGCGTCATAAACGTCCGCAAGCGCCACAATACGTGCGGAAAGCGGTATTTCCTTACCCTTGAGCCCTTGCGGATAACCCTCGCCGCTCCACTTTTCATGATGGCTGTATGTAATGTCACGTGCTGTTTTAAGGAAGTTGTCGGAGCGAATAATCCGCTCGCTCTCCTCGTCCGATATGTTTTGAATCTTATAGCTCTTTACGCCGTCAATCGTGTGAGAAAGCAGGTTTTTGCCCTCTTCCGTATGCTTTTTTATAATCTCGAACTCCTCGGGGGTGAGCTTCCCGGGCTTAAGAAGAATATCATCGGGAATTGCGATTTTCCCAAGGTCGTGGAGCTTTGCGGATTTTATTATATCCTCAGCTTCCTCGGCGGTCAAAATATAATCGTCTGACGGATTGCGGAGTAAATCATCCACAATAATTTTAACGAACTCTGTAGTGCGCTCGATATGCGCGCCGGTGTCGCAGTCGCGCAGCTCCGTTACCCGCGCAAGCAGATTGAGCGTTACGTCCTCCCTCGCGTTAAGGAGGTTCAGCGCCTCGTTAAGCAGGCGGGTTTTGTCGTTAACTAACTTTTCGAGATGTTTTCTGTGCTGCACAAGCTCAAGCTGCAAACTTATGCGCGTAAGCAAAGCCTGTGCGCGTATGGGCTTCGCTATATAATCCGCGGCGCCCGACTGAAGCGCCGCAGCTTCACCGCTCTCGTCCGTGGAACCGGTAAGGAAAATCACGGGTATGTCTTTCAGTCTTTCGTCTTTTAACAGAAGCTCAAACATTTCAAACCCGGTCATTTCAGGCATGATGCAGTCAAGCAGAATCAAGTCCACAAAATTATTCTCGAGATATTTTAAAGCCGCTTTAACCGAGGTGAGCGGAATGACCTTATAATCGGCTTTAAGCGTCGATAAAACGATATTAAGAATAATCGGGTCGTCGTCAACGGCAAGAATAACGGGTTTCTTGGAAAAAATCATATAGTACCTCTAATAATATATTTTCTTGTCTTTATCATTGTAGCATATAATTTTTTATTTTTCAATAAAAATTAGATTAAAAATCTGTTAATAATTGACTATGCGGGAAAAATATGGTATACTTTATTGTATTGCTTGGCGTTTCGCGCTTGGAGGGACATTTATGAACTATAGAATTAATCCGAAAAATAATGATAAAATCTCGCTTTTAGCCTTTGGGTGCATGCGTTTTCCCAAGGATTTTTCCGCCTGCGAGCAGATGGTGGTGAAAGCGGTTGAAAAAGGTGTGAATTACTTTGATACCGCATATGTTTATTCGGGCAGTGAGGTTATGCTCGGCAGAATTCTCGAAAAGAATAACCTGCGCGACAAAATATTTATAGCGGATAAGCTGCCTGCGTTTCTTGTGAAGAAAGCACCGGACTTTGACAAATATCTGAAAATCCAGCTTGAACGCCTTAAGACCAATTACATCGACTACTATCTTATGCACATGCTGACAAGCCCGAAGAGCTGGGAGCGGCTCGTCGGACTCGGAATCATTGAATGGCTTGAGGAGAAAAAGAAAGCGGGCGTGCTGAAGAACGTCGGCTTCTCATACCACGGCGGCGCGGATGATTTTAAAACGCTTATTGACGCTTATGACTGGGATTTTACAATGATTCAGTATAACTACTTTGACGTGCATAACCAGGCGGGAAAAGGCGGCTTACTGTATGCGGCGGAGAAAAACATACCTGTGATGATTATGGAGCCGCTCAGAGGCGGGCGTCTTGTAAGCAAGCTGCCTGCGCAGGCGGCGGAACTGCTGTCGGGCTTAACGCCGAAGCATACGCCGGCAGAATGGGCGTTCCGGTGGATTTACAGCCATAACGAGGTGCTTACGGTGCTTTCCGGCATGAACAGTCTTGAAGTTCTGGAAAACAATATAGAAACCGCTTCCGGCGGGGACTCATACGAGCTTACCAAAGAGCAGGAAGACGCTTTCGTGAAAGCGAGGGAATTTATATCGGAAACGATGAAAATCCCCTGTACGGGCTGTAATTATTGTATGCCGTGCAAAAATAAAGTTGATATTGCTCTGTGCTTTACTTTCTGCAACGACATCGCTTTAGACGGAAAGTTTGCAGCCCGTCTAAACTACGCTATGCGCGCATGGGGGCGCAGGGCCTCGCTTTGCACGGGCTGCGGGGATTGCGAACAGCGCTGCCCGCAGGGAATTGAAATAAGGGAGAACCTTAAAATCGTAAAAAAGAAGATGGAGGGCGGATTATTCCGGCCGTTCGGGGCGTTAATCAGAAAGCTCATAAAATCAAGTTAATAAACTTGAAATAACCGATATAAAATCGGGGGAAACGAAGCATTTCATTTCCCGTCCGTTAGGAGAGGACTTAATGAAATATGAACATAAAAGTTAACGACAAACTTGAAATGAAAAAGACCCACCCCTGCGGCTCAAAGCGCATGATTGTACTTCGGGCGGGCGCGGATTTTAAGCTTAAATGTGAGGGCTGCGGGCATGAGTTTATGACCCCTCGTTCTAAAATAGAAAAGTTTATAAAAGAAATTAAAACTTAACATCAACAACCGTTTGAAGCGGGGAAAACGCAGTTTTAAAGCGAACTTATGCGGGAAGGACTTATATAAAACATGATTGATAAATTAGAGATGACCAAAAAGCGTTATGACGAAATTAACGATAAGCTCTCTGACACCGATGTAATCAGCAACCAGGAGCTCTATCGCTCGCTTATGCGCGAGCACAAGGGGCTGACGCCCGTTGTTGAAAAATACGGCGAGTATACAGGCGCTAAGAAAGAGTTTGAGGAGGCGCGGCAGATGCTCGACGAGGGCGGGCTGGATGCGGAGCTCAAGGAGATGGCGCGGCTTCAGTACGAGGACAGTAAGGAGAGAATCGCTGTATGCGAGGAGGAACTCAAAATCCTGCTTCTCCCGCGCGACCCCGACGACGACCGCAACGTAATCATCGAAATCCGCGGCGGCGCGGGTGGGGAGGAGGCGGCTCTTTTCGCGAACTCGCTGTACAGAATGTACACAATGTATGCCGGACTCAAGAATTGGCATGTTGAAGTCATAAACTCGAATCCGACCGAGCTCGGCGGCTTCAAGGAAATAAGCTTTTCCGTTGAGGGCGAGGGCGCATACGCAAAACTCAAATACGAAAGCGGCGTTCACCGCGTTCAGCGCGTACCCGAAACCGAGTCGCAGGGGCGGGTTCATACCTCGACGATTACAGTGGCGGTGCTCCCCGAGGTTGAGGAAGTCGACGTTGAAATAAATCCCGCCGACCTGACTTTCCAGACGTTCAGGGCGGGCGGTGCGGGAGGTCAGCATGTAAACAAGACCGAGTCCGCCATCCGCGTAATCCACGGGCCGTCGGGGATTGTGGTGGAGTGCCAGGACGAGCGCAGTCAGCATAAGAACAAGGATAAAGCGCTGAAGCTGCTTTACAGCAAGCTTTACGAGTCCGCGATTGCCGAGCAGACGGGAAAAATCGCCGAGCAGCGCAGGATTCAAGTCGGCACGGGCGACCGCTCCGAGCGAATTCGCACTTACAATTATCCTCAGGGGCGCGTCACCGACCATCGTATTAATCTTACGCTTTACAGACTCACAAACGTGCTGAACGGCGACTGCGACGAGGTTTTCGACGCACTGCGAATTGCCGACCAGGCGGCGAAGCTTGCAAATGTGCAGGAGTGAGGAAAGTATGAATATCCAGCCTATTACCTACGAAAATCGTGAAAAGGCAACAGAAATTCTGAAACAGGAATGGGGCTTGCCGATTGTCAGCCGGGAAACGGCGCACGACGGCACAAGGCTGCCCGGATTCATCGCGCTTTCCGGTGAAAAAATCATCGGGCTCATTACTTATAATATCGACGCACGCGGGTGCGAGATTACATCGCTTAACAGCTTTGAGGAGAACAAAGGCGTTGGAAGCGCGCTGATTGACGAGGTTTTGAAAGCCGCGAAAGCAAATAACTGCACACGGCTTTGGCTTGTCACCACAAACGACATCACCCACGCGATAAGATTTTATCAGCGGCGCGGTTTTGACTGGATTGCAACGCATATCAATTCCGCGGAGGGCATGAGAAAGCTGAAGCCGACGATTCCGCTGCTCGGCGAGGACGGAATACCGATTAAACATGAGATTGAGTTTGAGATTAGGCTTTAAAACAGCGCTTCGGCAAAAAGCTGCAGGCAGGTGCGGAAGCCGCGCCTGAAGGCGGCACGGTCGTCTTTTAGTTCAATGCTGACGCGAATTTCTTTGTAAGAATCGAATAGTTCTCTTTCTTCAGAGTTTAACTTTTCTAAAAGTTTATTTTCGGCTTGGTTTAAGTGTAGGCGTTCAAGGTCACCGCTTTCTTCAAGGCGGTAATAGATTTCATCAAGTATGTTTTTCATTAAGATTATCCTTTCGTAATAACATGAAATATAATTCCTGTTATATTTTATTATACATGGAAATATATTTCATGTCAAGTGTTTTAAGAAAATATTTTTGGAGATAATATATGAGTTACAGATTAAAAGAACTTCGCGAATCAAAGGGCGTTACTCAACTGACTTTGGCGAAACTAATAAATGTCAGCGTAAGGCATTACGGGAATTATGAATCGGGAAGAATTGACATTCCTACCGGTAAGTCCATTATTCTTGCCGATTATTATGATATTTCACTTGATTATCTTGTTGGGCGGACGGACTCATAATTATAAAATGATTTATAAAGAAGCTTTGGTGAACAAATAATGAATACGATTATAAAAACCATAGGGCGGGGAGCTCCTGATATGTCGGTGTACGATAAAGCCGTGAAATTATTAATTGACGGCTGCGTTGTCGCAATCCCGACCGAAACTGTTTATGGCTTGGCCGCAAACGCCTTTAATCCCGCCGCGATTGAAAGAATCTTCGCCGCCAAGGGCCGCCCTCGTGACAATCCGTTGATTGTCCATGTAGCGGATTTGGAGATGGCGCGCGGTTTGGGTTTGGAAATTCCCGAGCTTGCGGAAAGGCTGGCGGAAAATTTCTGGACTGCAGGAAGCCCTCTGCAAGGTCCGCTGACGATGGTGTTCAAAAGAAAAACAGCCCGGGCGCTTCGCGCCGCCCCTCCGCAGAGGGGAATTATTCCCGATGAGGTAAGCTGCGGTTTGGATACCGTGGCTGTGCGCGTTCCGAATCATCCGGCGATGCTTGAAATTATACGGCAGTGCGGTTTCCCGCTCGCCGCGCCCTCAGCGAACGTTTCCGGAAGTCCGAGCCCCACAAAGGCAGAACACGTCTACGCCGACTTGAGCGGTAAAATCCCGCTGATAATCGACGGCGGGGACTGCGACTGCGGCTTGGAAAGCACAGTGGTTATGTTCGATGAAAATAAAATCAAGATTTTACGTCCGGGTGCAGTAACGGCGGAAATGCTTTCGGAGTTTGGCGAAGTTGAGGTTGAGGACGGAGGAAGTATACACAGCCCGGGAACAAGGTATAAGCATTACGCGCCGCGCGCTGAAGTAATTGCTGTCGAGGGTGATGCAGAGGGATTTGGCGAGTTTGTAATCACAAACCCCGAGGCAAAGACGCTTTTTGCGAAGCTGCGCGAATTCGATGAGCTGGGTGCTGAGCAGATTTTCATACAGCTTCCCGAGCCAGCCGGAATAGGTCTGGCGTTGTATAACCGAATCATCAGGGCGGCTGAATTTAAAATTGTAAAGGCAGAAGTTTGAAAATAAACATAACTAAATTGGGAAAACGTTGCTTTCATTGTTCGTTTGTGAAGAAAGGGCTTAATTCAAATAATAATGATAAATCTGACGGAATTAAACATAATAGGATTAACGGGAATGTCCGGAGCGGGGAAGAGTCTTGCGGCGAGGGTTTTTGAGGAAAACGGCTTTTACGTAATTGACTGCGACAAGGAGGCAAGGCGCGTGATTGCAAGCGGCAAATGTGCAGAAGCCGTGAGGGACGCGTTCCCCGAAGCCTATAACAATAATGGATTTGATAGGGTTTTGATGGCGCGGCTTGTTTTTTCAAACAAGATAAAATTAAGACAGTACGAAAAAATCATTTTCCCCTTTATTGTTTATGAAATTGTAAATTTGATTCAACGTAAAGCCGCTGATAATCGTAATATTCTGCTTGACGCACCGGCTTTGTATCAAAGCGGCGCAGATGATTTTTGCAATAAAATTATCGCTGTTGCTGCGGATAAAATGGTGTGTATAAAACGCATTACAGAACGTGATAAAATAAGCGCAGAAAACGCGCTTATGCGCCTTGATTCACAGCCCGGCGCAGAATTTTATAAAAAAAAAGCAAATTATTTTATTGAAAACAATAATGATATGAACAGTTTTATAAAAAGTATAGAAAAAGTAATAGAGGGTATTAAAAGTTTGAAACAAAATACAACTGAAACGGGGAAAACGCTGTTTTCATACACCTTTGGTGAAGAAAGGACTTAATGAAAATATGAGAAAAAACAAAAGAAAATCCCCGCTTTTTGCAGTTATAATTACATTTTTGATTATTGCAATTCTTTTCTTTTCCGGCAAAATAGTTTATGATTATTTTCACCATCAGTGGCTGCTACGCACGCACCCTCTTGAATTCACTCCATACGTTGAGAAATATGCAGATGAATACGGGCTTGATAAGTTTTTAGTTTACGCAGTGATTAAGACCGAGAGCAGCTTTGAACCCCGCGCGGTTTCGAGTGTGGGAGCGCGGGGACTCATGCAAATCATGGAGGAAACATTCGACTGGATAAGCACTTACAGGCTCCGCGAAAGCGACATGAGTTTCGATGATATGTTTGCACCTGATGATAATATCCGTTACGGCTGCTTTTTAATCGCCTATCATCTGGAAAATTTCGGTGACCCCGACTGTGCGCTGGCGGCTTATTTTGCGGGAGACCAGACGGTAATAAGATGGCTTTCTAATCCGAATTTCTCAGCTGACGGACAAACTTTGTCAGACATTCCCGACCCGGATACGCAGCATTACATCAATAAAGTGAATTCCGCTTACGAAACTTACATAAAACTATATTCATAAAGAAGAAAAGTTTGAGAATAAACACAATTGAATCGGGGAAAACGTTGTTTTCATTCCACTTTTGTAAGGAAAGGACTTAAGGAGAATAAATATGACTAATCAAGAGAAAAACAAAAAATCAAAGGCGCTCAAAGAAAAACTGTTCATTCAAAGAAAAAACACTGCTAAAATATTTACGGAAGCCGAGCAGAAAAAAGCCGATAAATTCTGTGAGGGTTACAAGAGCTTCCTCGACCTCGCGAAGACCGAGAGGGAGGCGGCCCGGCAGGCTGTAATTGAACTCGAGGAAGCGGGGTTTGAAGCTTATGAAGCCGGTAAAAAATATAAAGCAGGCGACAGGATTTATACTAATAACCGCGGGAAAAGCGTCATTGCTGCCATTATCGGAAAAGAAAAGCTCGACATAGGCGTGAATCTGCTTGCCTCGCATATAGATTCCCCGCGATTGGATTTAAAGCAGCGCCCGCTCTATGAGGACGGAGAACTTGCGTACTTCAAAACTCACTACTACGGCGGAATCAAAAAGTACCAGTGGACGGCAGTTCCGCTGGCTTTGCACGGAGTGATAGTTAAAAGCGACCTGTCGGAAGTCAAAATCAATATCGGCGAAGACGACAATGACCCTGTTTTCGCGGTCACGGACCTGCTTCCGCACTTGTCG
>Ga0123353_10001564_pt1 | contig 28078 bp, 22 predicted proteins | sample TergutLab28metaG_3_FD_92763 | JGI IMG/M metagenome (GOLD analysis project Ga0123353, IMG submission 92763) | Labiotermes labralis P3 segment gut microbial communities from Petit-Saut dam, French Guiana - Lab288 P3 | ecosystem: Host-associated > Arthropoda: Insects > Digestive system > Gut ...
GCCTCCGCAGCGCTCAAAAAATCGTGTTCAAACGTCAAGAGACAATAATACCATTCGTAAAGCAAGAAAACTACTATCAACCTACTATTTCATGTAGTAATTGTTAGTATTTTGGGGTATTTTGGGATTTGGCATGAATTTTGAAATGGTAGTGTGGGCTTGCGTAAGTCATTGTTTTTCAATGACTTACGGCCCTTAAAGAAACTACCCCCGACAGGATTCGAACCTGTTACCCTCTGCTTAGAAGGCAGATGCTCTATCCAAATGAGCTACGGGGGCAGAAGAAGATTAATCGGAGTGGAGGGATTCGAACCCCCGACACCCTGGTCCCAAACCAGGTGCGCTACCAGACTGCGCTACACTCCGAAAAGAAGCGATACAAAAACAACCTGAAGACTATACCGTAAGGGCGACTCCCTGAGTCGCCCGCTCCCAAAATGGCGGAGGAAGAGGGATTCGAACCCCCAAGGCCGCGAGGCCGGCGGTTTTCAAGACCGCTGCATTACCGTTATACTATTCCTCCAAAAAATAATAGATAGATGAAAATAATATATGATTAGGAAAAACGCAAGATTATACTCCTCAAATAATGATAATGAAAAAACTTGACTATATTGTAAGTGAAGATTTATTTTCTTATGATATTGCTTGATATTTGAAAAAACTTGTTTCGTTGTTGAATAAAACCAATTTTGGAGGGAACCCATGTTCAAGAAGCTCGCTTTGATTTTACCAGTTGCCGCTCTTGTTTTTACTGTTGGCTGCGGCGGCGGTGTTAGTGAACAATCGCTCGAAGACGCTCAAAAACGTATTGATGTTCTGAGATCAAAAGGTCTGCCCGATGACAAAGTCTCCGGCGCAAGAGTTCATATCTTTTCGGCAAGAGAGCATCTTGGCAAGGGCAACAAAGGACCGGCAAGAGTTGCTGTAGATTCATTGAATGCGTATTTGGATCGGGCAGAGAAGTTTTATAATGAGCAGGTTTCTACATTGGGACCCAAGATTGAATCAGCAAAAGCTGAAGCTAATAAAGCAAAAGCGGAACTCACCGGGCATCAGGTTAGAAAAATTGATTCTACTATCGCGGTTATAGACTCTTTTAAGAGAATGGACTGGCTTTTACAGTCTAATAACATTGCGCAGGAACTTGTCGCGCTTCTCCCTTCGCTTAGAGAGGATGAAGTTAAATCAAAGAATCTGCGCCGTCTTGTCCCCGGTGAATGGGTAGTTGAAACTAGAACAAGAAGCGAAGCAAACAGAGACATTAACGCATTAGAGCGTAAAGTTTTTACATTCCACAGAGACGGCAAAGTTAATCTTGTTGAAAATAAAAGAGGACAGAGCGGTGAGTTTCTTAAGGAAGACTGGGAATTTCGTTCATGGGGTACCTACGATCTGAAGGGTGATACGATAATGCTCTCAATCAGCCGTTTCGCGTCGGTGCGTCAGAATTTCGAGAGAATCCACAGAGTTGACGGTAACATGGTTTGGAAAAAAGAACAACAGCCAACATACGACTCAACCATAACAGACGGCAGTCAAGACCGCTTTGTGACTTGGGAAGATCTCAAAACAGACTTCAGACAGGTAAAGCGCTTCTAGTCTACCCCGGGTTGAAACCCGAGGTTACACGCTTGCACCCCTAAAGGGGTGCGAAAGATCAGCGATATAAATGCGGCGTTCCTCTATAAAGGGGAGCGCCGTTTTTCGTTAAGATTCCATTGTCCATCCAATATATCTTCCTGACCAAAATCCTTTGGCATATCAATTGATAATTCATAATCTCTGCATATGTATTTGTATTGACTATTAATAATGGGGGATATTATGCCGGATAGAGAGAGCAAAGTCACTTGGAAGGGCGGACTTAGGGAGGGGATGGGCGTTATGAGTCTTGGAAGCGGAGCTTTTGAGGGTTCATTTTCGTTTCGCTCACGCATTGAGGACAACGGGGAGCGCGCTACAAATCCTGAGGAGCTTATCGGCGCCGCGCTTTGCGGATGTTTTTCTATGATGCTCACTTCGCTTTTAGAGAAGGACGGTTATATCGCAGAGGAGATAAATTCTAAGACAAAAGTTCATTTTAACGCGGTTGGTTCAGGATACCGTATAGAAAAAATAGACCTTATTACAGATGCGAGTGTTCCGGGTATAAAGAGAGAGGATTTTATGGGCTTTGCGGAGAGGGCGCACAAAGAGTGTCCTATAGCGCAGGCTCTTAAGGTTCCTGTAGTTCTCAATGTCACTTTACGTTAAGGATAATATAATGGCTAATGAAAGTGCAATGAGTCCGTACGGCGCTTCCGCGATGCGTTCCTTTTTTTCGCGTATGCTGCGCGCGGCGAAACTTGACGCCTCGCTTTACGATGAGGTGGAGAGCGACAGGGCCGCGATGGGTCAGGCGGTATCGGTTATTATTTTGTCAAGCATTGCGGCGGGTATAGGCAGCGGCGCGTTTAATGCGCCGGGTATTTTACTTATGACAGCAGCCGCGTTTGCGGGATGGTTTTTGTGGGCGTTTCTCACATTTTTTATAGGCACGCGTTTTTTGCCTCAGGAAAATACCCGCGCCGACTACTCGAAACTATTGCGCACCATAGGTTTTGCAAGCTCGCCGGGACTTATCCGTATTTTCGGCGCGCTTCCAACGCTCCGCGGCATCGCTTTCTTCGCGGCGTCCGCATGGATGGTTATCGCAATGGTTATCGCTGTAAGAGAATCGTTAAGTTACACAAGCACGATGCGCGCCGTGGCGGTTGTGGCTATCGGCTGGGCGATACAGTTTATCGTACTGATTTTTGTTATGGGGATTATAAGCAGGACGATTTAGTTAATGGTCTACAGTTTCAAAATAATAATGCAGAATGCAGAAATTATTTAGGGTTTTATGTTTTTATTTCTGCATTCTGCATTATATAATTTCTAAGCACAATTGCATGATTGATTCTCGGGCTTTTAGCAGCATACAACAATGTTACATTTTTACTTTTAAGCATATCTTTAATTTGCCTGATCTGCGTTTTGTTATTCTCTAATTCGTGGATGTATTTTTTTGAAAACTCTTCAAACCGTTCCGGCAGATGTCCGAACCATTTTCTCAACTCGGGGCTTGGCGTAATCTCCTTGAACCAATAATCCAAATGTGCATCACTCTTTTTAATCCCTCTTGGCCACAATCTGTCAACCAAAATTCTAATTCCATCTTTCGGGGATTCTGCATCATAAATTCTTTTTATTTGAAGCTGTTTCATTTACCGGATTTACTCTATTTTAACTTATCATAATAATCAAAAAGCTCTTTCTCATACTCACGGCTTACCGCGGCCGCGCTGTTATAAGGCGGAGAGTTTTGCAGATCAAATTGCGAAAGAGTAATATGTATCCTTGACATACCCCAATCGATATCAGCTATCCAGTGAAGAGTCAAAAGTACTTTTTTATCTTTTGAATCAAATCCAAAATTTATTGACAGATAGCGGCAGACCCACTCGTCATCGTCAAGTATAAGATCGTCAAGCACCCCTGCTTCACCCTGATTTGATTCTATATGATAGCCTAAAATTTCATTGAAACTCCTCAGCGCCGCGCTATATACACCTTCCTGTTCAGCGGTAGAAAATTCGAGATCTATGATCTCTTCATCATCAGGCTCGCGGCCAATGGAGAGCATCGGGCCGTCCTCTTCTTCGTCTTCATCTTTTTCGTAACTATCCTCATCGCTTAACTGCGGTTCGCTCTCATTTATCTCGGCGGCGTCTTCATCGCCTGGAATCCGCGGGGGGCTTGGCTGCTTTTTTACGGCAGGGGTGTCAAGAAATTCAGACTGCCCCCAGTAAACAGGCCATTCGTAGTAGCGGCGAAGCGCTATTTCATACTGTCTTGATATGGGCAGATCAATTTGTGATTGCTGCGGGCTTGCGCTTATCCGTTTTTTTGTTATTGAAACGGGAAGCGTTTTCTTCTCCCAGTCAATCTTTCCAACCGATAAGGGAGAGATAAGCGTTTTTATAATATCGGAACCGCTGCTCACTTCAACCACAAAATAACGAACCGCCCACTCAGAATCATCAAAATAGATATCGCTGAGCGTTCCGATAAAACCATCAATCGCAACAACTGAAAAACCTATACAATCCTTTGCTTTGCGCAGCATAGAAGATATCCCCATTTTTGAAGATAGACTACGGTTTGATGATAAACCGTTTTTTATAAATTTGGATTCAAAAATTGTGCCGGATGTGTGTGTTATACCACTTCACGGCATAAATCTATACTGTGCCGCTAAGCAACAGAGCCGGCCCTGCGTGCAGTTGCGTGCGGCGCAGTGTAGATTTATGCCGTTAGTCAGTATATCAATTAAAAATAGAAACAAATTCCTTAGGAATCGGAGCGGTGACTGTAACCGATTTTTTAGTAAGCGGATGAGGGAAGCTAAGTTTATGGGCATGCAGATAAAGACGTCGGTTAAGGTTTTTCTTTGAGTTGAATAATTTATCATCAAGCCCTTTATCACCATACCGCTCATCCCCAAGAACCGGCGCGCCAAGGTGCGACATGTGGACTCTTATTTGGTGAGTTTTTCCTGTATGCAAAAGGACTTCAAGCCGCGAGAGATTGTTTTGATACTCGATGATTTTGTAAGTTGTGCTTGATTCGCCTCCGTCCTCCTCAACCCGCATCTTCATCCCGCTGTTACGTCTGTCTATCCTTTTGAGACCCAAAGTTACGGTGTCTTCAAATTCGGGCGGCCGGTTATGGCAAACGGTGATATACTGTTTTGTAAATTTTCCGGCGCGCATGTCATCATGCAAAACTCTCACGACACCTTTATTTTTCGCAAGCAGTATCACTCCCGACGTATCACGGTCAAGTCTGTGCATGAGTACGGGGGTACTGCCATTTTCATCTTTTGACAGTATGTATGCTGTTGCTAAATCGATGAGATTATCATGACCAAGATGTCCCGACCCCGGATGCACAACAAGTCCTGCCGGTTTATCACAGGCAATAAGTCCGCCGTCTTCAAAAAGTATCTTGAAATTGCGCTTAAAAAAATCTGTTTTGACGAGCTTCGCCATAGCGTTTTGCGGCTTGGCTTCAGCCTCGAACTCCGATTCATCTACGTCAATAACAATGAGCTCGCCCTCTTTGATACGGTGATCCTGCTTTACCTTTTTGTCATCAATACGCACGGCGCCTTTGCGGATAAGGCCATAGACCTGCGAGAGGCCAAGCAGGGGCAGACGCTTGCGTAGAAATCGGTCGAGCCGGGAGCCTGCTTCGGAGGGGCCTGCTGTGATAGTGATCATGGTCTCTTGCGCTTTGCTGCTTTATGCTTCTGAGGTGTACCGGATAATACCGGGACGGTGCCCCGGGGTAATGATGTCACCCCGTTGGGGTGCGGATTTTCCATTCTGATCAGTACCCATTATAAAGTCCGCTGATAGAGCTCCCTCTATTTGTGTACATAATGGCGCGGGCGAAAAGCTCCGCGACAGAGATGACCTCAAGTTTTGGGAACTTTTTCTCCTCCGGTATAAAAACCGTATCTGTGACGACAAGTTTTGTCAGAGAGGAGTTTTGCAATTTTTCAGCGGCGCTTCCTGATAATACAGGATGAACACAGCAGGCTGAGATCTCTGTAACGCCAAGATTCTCAAGCGCTTTAACCACTTCGATGATAGAACCGCCGCTTGCGATCTCATCATCAAAAATCAGAGCGCGCTTTCCTTTAACATCACCTATTACATTGTGGATATTTGGATTTTCACTGTCGTCGCTGCGTCTTTTGTCAAGAATCGCAAGCGGCAGTCCAAGGCGTCTGGCGTACGCTCCGGCGTGCTTTGCGCTTCCGGCGTCGGGCGCTACTACTACACAGTTCTCTGTGCCGCACTTGGTGAAGTATTCGCATAAAAGCCGCCCGGCGAGAAGATGGTCAACAGGCATTCTGAAAAAACCCTGTATTTGCGGGGAGTGCAGATTCATAGTCATCACCCTGTCGGCTCCCGCAGTGTGGAGCAGATCGGCCATGAGGCGCGCCGTAATGGAGATACGCGGTTCATCTTTTTTATCTGAGCGCACGTAAGGGAAATATGGGAGCACAGCTGTAATGCGGCCCGCGCTTGCGTGTTTTGCCGCGTCTATCATTATAAGGAGCTCCATTATCCCTTCATTGACAGGAGCGCATGAGGGCTGAACGATAAAGACGTCGTGGCCGCGCACGCTGTCGCAGATTTTTACCTTGATATTTTCATTTGAAAACTTGCCGATTTCGCATGCGCCAAGTTCAACTCCCGCATGGTTGCAGATCGCTTTTGCTAAAGGAATATTAGCGTTGCCTGAGAAAATTTTGAGAGGACCTATCATTATAGAGTTATCCATTCCTGCGTTCGTCCCATTCGAACGTAATGTCCATAATGGAATCGGAGATGAGTTTTGGTTGAGTTATCTCTTTGGGCTCGAAGTAAAAATCTCCCTCTTCAAGAGAGAGCATCTGAAAAATCGCCTCGCGCCCTACTTCGTTTCTGTAAAAACCGTCAATTACCTGACCTTTCCAAAAAGTGAGGTAACCTTTTCTTCTTCCGTGGTAGATATGCAAAACCCCTTCGCGCCGCCCGATCTCCAAAAACTGAATCGCGTCTAAAAGCGTGGTCTGCTTCAAGTTACCGCTAAAGACAAAGCTCGTGTTATACTGAACAGGTGTTTTTGAAGCATCACGCCGCTTTTTCTCAAGGAAAAAGACCAACGCGGCGCTTACACTAATCCCGCAAAGCGCTCCGCTTATAATAACCCATAGAGAAATGCCCATTACTGCCGCCGCCTCCTCATACAAACCTTATTGCGCACTATCAACCCCCGGGTAAGAAATATAATCTTTTACACGGCTCACATTTTCAATTCCTTTAATTTTTTGTATTCTTCTTAAAATTTGCTTTAACTGGTTCTGATCTTTGATCTCGATCTGAAAGCTGCTTTTCGCCTTCTGATTAAGGACTTTTATTGACGCGTCTATGATATTTGCATCACAGTCCGTGAACACTTCGCTTATCTTCATAAGAAGCCCTGGACGGTCTGTACAGGTGATTTCGAGAGAGACGGTATATTTTTTCTCCTCCCCCTCATCCCAGCAAACCTCAATTGTACGGTCGGCGTCTTCGCTGAAACTTTCCACTGTCGGACAGTTTGTACGGTGTACTGATATCCCCCGCCCCTTTGTAACGAAACCGATGATCTCATCTCCCGGCAGCGGGTTGCAGCAGGAGGCAAAGCGTACCATAAGATTGTCGCTGTCTCCGCCCACAAGTATACCGTGAGAGCGGCCAGTAATAGTATCAACGATCTTTGATACAAAATTTTCAGAGACGTTAGTTTTAATTTTACGTACATGAAAATACTGCATTACGCGGGTTACCGGAAGTTCACCGCTGCCCACAAGCTCATAGAGCCGTTCTACATTGCTTAGTCCCAAAAATTTAAGAAGCTCCGGCGCGTGCTCGTTAAAAGAGGCGTCGGCATGAAGTTTTTTGTATGATGTGTCGACGATTTTACGGCCCAAAGCAGTGCTCTCCTGCTTCTCAGCTGTTTTTAACCAGCGCCGTATCGCACCGCGTACTTTGGGAGTTTTCGCGTATTTAAGCCACTCTATTGATGGATTTTTTGTGCTTGAGTGCAGAACTTCAACTGTCTGGCCATTTTTCAAACTCGCGTTTATCGGCTCTATCTTACCGTCAATTTTTGCCCCGGTGCAGTGGAGGCCAAGCTGAGTGTGGACTGTAAACGCAAAGTCAAGCACCGTCGCGCCGTTAGGCAGAGGGATGAGATCGCCTTTAGGGGTAAAGACAAAAATCTCAGCATGGAAAAGATCAATCTTGAAAAACTCGTAGAACTCCGTGGAATCTGTCAAGTCTTTCTGCCACTCGATCAAGTTTCTAAGCCACGCAAGCGTCTTATCATCCTTACTGAAATTTCTTACCTCTTCGCTGCTCTTATGGAGCCAGTGCGCGGCTACGCCGTCTTCTGCGACTTCGTTCATTTTCCATGTTCGTATCTGCATCTCCATAACGGCGCCGTCTTCTCCGAAAACGGTTGTATGCAGCGACTGATATCCGTTAGATTTTGGGGTGCTTATGTAATCCTTAAACCGGTCTTGCAGAGGAGTCCACATTGAGTGAATGAGCCCAAGCACCTGATAGCAGTCTCTAACTGAGTCTACAATTATTCTTATGGCGAGAAGATCATAGATCTCCTCAAAAGATTTGCTGCGCTGAATCATTTTGCGGTGAATACTGTAGAAGTGCTTGGGCCGTCCCGCAATAACGGCTGGAATCTTGTCTTCCACAAGTTTTTGTAAAAGCGGCTTAGCGAATTTTTCTATCTTGGTTTCCCGGCCGAAATGGCTCTTAGCCACTCTCTCCTCTATACTTTGATACTCTTGGGGATGGAGGTGTTTAAATGCAAGGTCTTCAAGATCGAGCTTAATTTTTTCCATCCCAAGCCTGTGCGCAAGAGGGGCGTAGATATCAAGAGTCTCCTCGGCGATGGCCTGTATTCTTTTAGGCTGCAAGAAACTTAATGTACGCAGATTGTGGATACGGTCGGCGAATTTAATGATTATGACACGCAGATCCTTTGCCATGGAGAGAAGCATCTTGCGGTAAGTTTCCGCTTGACGTTCGCGTCGGTTTTTCATTTGAAAAGTGCGTATTTTTGTAACGCCGTCTACAAGCAGGGCGACCTCTTCGCCAAATAGCGATTCGATCTCCTCTTTTGTTGTCTCGGTGTCTTCAATTACATCATGTAAAAGCCCAGCGGCTATTGTGATTGCGTCAAGTCTCTGCTCGGCCAAAATAAAAGCGGTGGCGATAGGGTGCGCCAAAAACGGCTCGCCCGATTTGCGGAACTGATCTTTATGCGCGTCCCACGCAAAGAGAAACGCCGCTCTTATAAGGCCCGTCTGCACCCGCGGATTAACCTCGGCGATTCTGTCAATAAACATCTTAACAGCATCATCTGAGGAAACGGTCGGCAGCTTTTTTAAAATTTCGTCCATAAATAGCTAAGAGATCTGTTCTTTCTGCTGTTTAAATAAATTCAGCTTAAACTCCACCTCTCCAAGCAAGAAACGCAGCTCCGATGTTTTTTCGACAGCGTTTTGAACAAGCTGTTTTTCTCCCGCGAGATTTGATATCGACGCCTTTACATCCTCTACAAGCATGCTGAGACTTGTGATGCGGTGTTCCGCCTCTTTTATGAGCTGCTTTTCCGCCGCGAGCTCTCTCATGCGCTTCTCTACGGAGTTCATCATATTTGTCAAGCCCTCTACCTGCCGGCCTACGCTCTCTATCTCTTTTGACTTGTCGTTAATATTCTCTATCTGTGAAGAGGCGCCGGTGATAAGCTCGTTGAGACTGTTGATCTTTTGCTGTGTAGAGTTAACAAGATCGCGGCTCTTGTCAATAGACTCAATGCGGATCTCCATATCTGAAACCATCGTGTCAACATTCGCGATACGCGTGTCAATCGCCTCGATCTTACTTGTACGGCGGCTTATCTGTTCCATCTCGTTTTTGAGATTTTCAAGCAGCTTCTCAACACGGGTAAGCTCCCTGCCCGCGGAGTTTATGGAGACCTGATGCTGTTTTATCTCGTCGATCTGTTCGCCGCTGCGCTCCGCAATCTTGTTGAACTCATTGCGGTCGTGTTCGATTTTGCCTTTAATATCTGTAATATACGACTGGAATTTCTCCACCCCGTCTTCCGCTTCGCTTGCGAGGCTCTGCAGTTTGAGACGAATCTCGCGGATGCGGTTCTCCTCCTGAAGCAGCGCCTGTTTCTCTTCACTCAAACGCACCATCATATTTTTAGCTTCAAGCGACTGTACAGAGATAGCGGAGAGCTGCGCCATCACCTCGTCTACCTGCCCCTGATCCTTTGTAAGATTTTGGATCTTCATGTTTATATCGCCAAGCAGATAGTTAAGCTGGTCAAGACGCTTTTCCGTCTTCTCAACCATAATTTTACGCTGCAGCTGCGTATTTATCCGTTCGTCAATCTCTGTTACCATGCTTCCAAGACTGCCGATCTTCTTCTGCACCTCATCTATAAGTTTCGCCCGTTCCTCAGTTACTTTTATCTGTTCGTCAACTTTGCCAGAAATTGATTTGAGGCTCTCAATTTTATGCTGAACGTCGCTTATCTGCTCTTCATGCTTTTTGAACCCGTGTATTTTCTTCTCAAGCAGTTCAAGATTGCTGAAGAACTCAGTTATCTTTTGATTCGTGTCATCAATATCAAGGCGGTTATTTTGAAGTATCTCCTCTTTAGAGCTTATATCCTGCACAAGAGTGCTGATATCCTTAAGCCGCGACTCTACATTCGCGAGCTCTTTTTCCTGTTTTATCAGCGTATCTATTCTCGTGTCAACCTCATTAACCTGAGACTCAATAGAGGAGACGCGCAGGGTTATGGCGTCTATAGCAGTCCACTCCTTGCTTACCTCTTCTATTTTCATCTTAACCTTGTCAAGTGACTTTTCATACTCCATCACCTGCACGCGGCTTGACTCGGCGATAGAGGTGTGCTTGTTAAGAGTGTTGAAGATAGACTCGGTATTTTTGGCCGCGGTGTGCACTTCGCGGACACGCTCGCTTATGGTGCTCAGGTCTTTGCTGTGGCGCAGAACTTCCGCGAGCCTGCTTTCAAAGTGCGTGTTTAAACTTTTTGTCTCTTCAACTTTCTGAGACATCTCTTTCATAAGCTCTCTAAAACCGCGGATCTCATTAATTGACTCCTGCGAGCGTTCGAGCATGTCGTCTATATGATTGATATTTTTTTCTGTTTTTTCTAGAGACGAGAGTTTCGTTTGAAGCTGCTTAATGTCAATATCAATGCGCCAAATCATTTTATTGAGCAGAAGCGACTCTTCGTTAGCCTTATCAACAACAAGGCGCTGCTTTTCAAGCGATGTGATTTTCGATTTTACATACTCAGACAAACTGTTTAAACTTTCAAGTTTCTCACGCATAACGCGAAAGCCGGACACCTCCTGCTCCATGTCCGCTACTTTGGCGCGGACGGCATTCGCGCCCGCCTCAGATTCGCTCCATCTTGTTTCCGCGGTCTTAAAGTGCTCGTCCCATGAGTTTAACTGCTCTTCAAACCGGCTTAACTTTTCAAAGGCTTTTCTTTGCCTCTCTTCAAGCTCATCGGCAGAGGCAAGAAACTTATCCATGCGCGCCTGTGCGTCAGGAGCGGAAACTTCTCCATCTTTATGTCCGCTGCCGCCTGTGTTAAGCTCACTTAGTCCGTCATTTAACTTCATAGAAAAAGCTCCTCTTTGGGAAAAGTACTCTCCCGGGTTATCTTCCACTCTCCCTGCACTTTTGTAAAAAACAGCCGCTTCGCGTTTTCAAGCCGGTTGAGATTTGTACTGTATGTCTGCATAAATTTAACCGTAGCACTATTTTCAGTAAGTTCGGCAAGAACGATATTATTGACGTCAACATTAATTGTGGAGTACATCTCAAAGGTGCGCTGTTTGTGATCTCTGAAAGCGTCCCATCTCTGAGCGCCGCTTCTGAATGTATTGACAGAGTAGAACTGCGAGTAAGCGCTGATGTCTTTAGACGACCAAGCGTTTTTCCAGTTTGTAACAATAGTTTCAAAGAGCGCCTGGCCATTGCTGAAGGTCTTTTCAATACTCTCTCTCTCACTTCTGAGATTCGCGAAATTTACATCTGTAAGATGCGCTCTTCCCTCTGTTCCGCTCACAATTATAACGGGTGTCGCCACGCCTGAGCCAAGTATCCCGGCAAGCTCGAGTATGTCGGGATTTGAGAGCGCTAAACAGCCGGCGGTGTGCATAGGCGGCAGATTGCCTCTCTCTGAGCCGTGTATCCAAATACCGTGTCCCGTTCTTCTCTCTCTTCTGTCCTCTTCGTTTGGATAGTTAAGCACAAACGCTACAGGTCCGTAAAGCGGCGATACGGAAAGTTCGGTTCTGCCTTTACGTCCGATAATAAAATAAGTGCCCTCAGGCGTTTTCTTATCACCCTCCACACGCTTTGGCCCATGCCTCTCGCCGGTTGCCATAGGGAACGCCCGCTCCACTTCCCAGCCTCTGCCCTGAGCGCTTTTAAAAACGTAGAGCACTTTTGCCGCCTTGTCAGCTAAAAGAAATCTGTTTGCGATACCATGCGGAGCGCCGGCTTTAAAGATATCTACAAGCGGAGTTTGGTTTGCGGGAGGCGGCAAAGGCGCGGCTTCGTTTACCTCAGTCTGCGGTTCACCGCTTGAGCCTGATTGCTGCGCGAGATAGCCCTCGGGCGGAACAACCGCTTCAAGTTCTCCGATGTCGGGCGCGTCAATGGCTTCGATTTGATTTGCGTACTGCTCCGCGGCGGTTGTATCGGTTGTTGATTTGGCGCTTGCGCTTAATTCAGAGAACCAAGGAATTGCTTTTATTGTTCCCCAAGTGACTCCCGTTGCTATAATGAGCGCAAATACAACAGCGGCGCCGAACTTAGCCCCTTTTATAAGTGAAAGGCCAACCGGACGGCCTGTTTTTTTATCGCTGCGGCTGCCGTAAGCCTGTGAGATTTCACGCGAGCGCTTCCACGTATGGAGGCGAAACTCAATCTCTTTGAGCTTGTATGATAGAAATTTATTTAGACTCGTCCACATATTATATATAATTATACCATTTGCGACAAGCTCACCGCACTATTTTTTACAAATATCGTATCAATGGTATGATAGATGGGCGCTGTGAAAACAAAAGACAAACAGCGTTAAGTAGAGCGTATTATAATCACAGATACTCTGATGATTTGGATTTTTTTGTCAACGATGATGATTCGTTCCTCGCGCAAGCCGATGAAATTATTGCAAAATTAAATTAAGCTGGAATAACTATCAACAAAAGTCAGCCCGTTCAAAGAAGAGAATACATTTATTCATGCTATACTGAACCACGGCATAAATTTACACTGCGCCGCACGCAACTGCACGTAGGGCCGTGAGGTTGCTTAGCGGCACAGTGTAGATTTATGCCGTAAAGTTGTATATGTTCGCACCGAAAAAATTCCTGTTTTAATAAACAAGTTGCTTTTTCCGCGCCATGATCGGTATAATTAAAGCAGAGGCGCTCCGGCACCTCTCTTTGGCAGCACGATTACGGTAGTTTTCACGGAAGGTGGTCACTTATGCAGATCCAATTTTGCGGCGCCGCTCAAACAGTTACCGGTTCGCAGACGCTTATTACCATTAACGGTAAAAAGATTTTATTAGAGTGCGGGCTCTATCAGGGCCGCCGTCAGGAGACCTACGAGCGAAATCACAATTTCATGTTCAAACCGTCTGAGGTTGACGCGCTCATTTTAAGTCACGCCCACATCGACCACAGCGGCAACATCCCAAACCTTGTTAAGCAGGGGTTCACAGGCTCTATTTACGCAACTCCTCCAACGGTTGACCTGTGTAAGTTCATGCTGCGTGACAGCGCCTTTCTTCAGATAAAAGACCTCGAGTGGGTAAACGTAATAAGGCGCCGCCAAAAACTTCCCGAAATGCCGCCGCTCTATACAATGGGAGATGTAGAACGGGCGATGGATCAATTTGTAGCGGTAGACTTCGACCGCACCTTTACCATTGCCCCAGGGGTAGACGTGATGTTCAGAGACGCCGGGCACATACTCGGCTCCGCCGGGATGCACCTTGAAATACAGGAAAACGGTACATCAGGCCCGCCGCTTCGTTTGGGGTTTACAGGCGATGTAGGCCGGCCGAATCTGCCGCTTAACAACGACCCCAACGTACTGCGCGATCTTGATATGCTTATTATGGAGTGTACCTACGGCAACCGCCATCACGGCGTTTTTGATCAGGTTGAAGATGAACTTGCCGCCGCGATATGCGAAACCGCGGCCGCGGGCGGTAAAGTGATTATTCCCTGTTTCGCCGTCGGACGCACTCAGCAGTTAGTCTATATACTTCATAAACTTTTTAACCACAACCGGCTCCCCGACATGCCGATATATGTTGACAGTCCGCTCGCCGTCAATGCGACTGATGTTTTCAGATCGCATCTTAACTATCTTGACCGGACTACAAAACGCGTATTCATGACCGATAAAGAGGATCCGTTTGGGTTCTCGCGGCTCACATATATTCAGGATGTTGACGGTTCAAAGCGGCTTAACGGACAGACATTCCCCCATGTCATAATATCAGGTTCAGGCATGGCGGAAGGGGGGCGCATTCTGCACCATCTGCGCAATAATGTCCATAACCCCAAAACATTAGTGCTGTTTGTCGGGTACGCGGCAAAAGATACTCTCGCGCGTAAAATTATGGACGGCGAAAAGGTTGTAAGGATTTTTGGAGAAGAGCATCAAATCCGCTGCAAGGTAAAACGGATCGACGCGCTCAGCGCGCATGCCGACAGGCGCGAGCTTTTGGATTATGTTGATCTGAACTCTCCCGATCGGCTCAAACATATCTTTTTGATACACGGCGAAGAGGATCAGGCGGCGTCTTTTAAAGACGCGCTGCGCAGCAAAGGGTTCTCAAATGTACACTACCCCGCCCGCGGTGACATATATACGATAAACAGGGCGGAGTGGCCGAGATGTACGGCGGCCTCGTGGAGCCAGTAAAGGTATCCTGCGCTATTATCGAACGCGGTGAGTTGATACTCGCGGCACGCAGAGGAGCTGCGCAAAGTCAAGCCGGATTGTGGGAGTTTCCCGGCGGTAAACTTAACAAAGATGAAACCGCGGAGCACTCTCTTGTCCGTGAGCTTAAAGAGGAGTTGGAGATTGAAATCATCCCCAAAACTCCCCTCACGCCTGTCATCTATAACTATCCAACTATTACTATAGAATTGATTCCATTTATATCATATATAATCTCAGGAGAACCTGAACCTGTACCGAAAGAGCATTCTGAGATTATGTGGATTGATCCGCGTGATGCTTTGAAACTTGAATGGGCGCCTGCGGATATTCCTGTTGTTAAGGAGTATTTGCGGAGATATACTGCATTACGGCATAAATCTGCACTGCACCGCACACAACTGCACGTAGGGCCGTGAGGTTGCTTAGCGGCACAGTGTAGATTTATGCCATGTACCAGTATATTTGTAAGGGCGCAGCGCCCTTACATCTTTAGATACTCTTAAAAATCCCCAAAATCGTCATCATCAAGCGGAATAAGCTGATCGGACTTCATCGCTTTTGCGGATTTTACCGCCGCTTTTGGAGCGGGAAGCGCCGCCTGTTTCCTTTGAGGCGCTGCCACCCCCCTGCGGTTATTAGAGTATCCGCCTCTTGAAACTGAACCGCCTGAGCTAAGCGTGAAAGCCGCAACCATGTTCTGAAGTTCCGCCGCCTGACTGCTCAACTCTTCGGCTGCGCTTGCGGACTCCTCTGAGTTTGCCGCGTTTTGCTGAGTTACCTGATTCATCTGAGACACAGCGGTATTTATCTGCTCCACACCCTGAGACTGCTCATTTGAAGCGGCGGCGATCTCACCGATGAGAGCGCCCATTTTGCCTACGCGGTCAACAATCTGATTGAGCGCTTTCGCAACTTCTTCTGTGATTTTCACGCCGCTGTCCGCGTTTTTAACAGACTCTTCAATCATGGTCGTAGTGTTCTTAGCCGCTTCGGCGCTGCGCATCGCGAGGTTGCGGACCTCTTCTGCCACAACCGCAAAACCCTTACCGGCTTCACCGGCGCGCGCCGCTTCAACCGCGGCGTTAAGAGCGAGAAGGTTTGTCTGAAACGCTATTTCGTCAATTGTCTTAACGATTTTCGCAGTATTGTCGGATGATGTTTTAATCTGAGTAATAGCTTCGGCCATGCGCTTCATTGAAGACTCGCCCTCATTTGCGGCCTGACGCGCTTCTGTTGACAGGAGCTTTGCCTGATTGGCGTTGTCGGCGTTCTGCTTTGTCATTGACGAGGTCTCTTCAAGACTTGCGCCTACCTCTTCAAGTGAGCTTGCCTGTTCGTTTGAACCTTCCGCAAGAGACTGCGCGCCCTGTGAAATCTCACCGCTTGCGCTTGAGACCTGCGAAGCGGCTTCAGCAACCTGACTCATCGCATCGTCAAGGTTCTGCACCAAGGCGTCGATGTTGCGTTTCATCCGCGCGAATTCACCGGTGTAATCTCTCTCTAAACGTACAGTGAGATCCTTTTTGGCTGCTGCTGAGAGTACCCGTCCGCCGTCGTCTATAATGAGACCGCGCAGCGCGTCAACAGTATTTTTCAGGGCAGGGCCTACCTCATCCTTAGGACCGGCAATAGACACGTTCAAGTCAAGGTTGCCCTTGGAAATCTCAGACATCGTCCCAATAACATCTTTCTGAAGGTTATTCGCAAACTTATCCATCGCGTTGGCCATAATACCGATCTCATCACCACGGTCATTCATGCCAAGACGCATACCCAAACTGCCGCCGCTCATCTCGTTCATCATCACAACAGCTTTACTGAGCGGCTTGCTTATGCTTGAAGCGAGGTAATATCCAAGACCAACGCCAAACAAAATGCCGATAATCAGGAAAAGAATAAGCGTCGTGCGGACACTTTTGTAAGCAACGTCGGTATCGTCATTTATAGCGGCAGCGGCGCTTTCAAAAGCGCTGGCGATATTATCAAGAGTATTTTCAAAAGCATCCCCCGCTACCCTAAGCTGCCTTAAAGCGGCTATAAGATCTGCCGGTACATTATAACTTGACTTTTCAGCGATTTTTGCAAAAGCGGTACCGTCGTTTACATAATTCCTGAAGTGCTCCCTTGCCTCTCTTATCATAGCCTGCGTTTCGGGCTTTGTAGCGAGCGCCGCAAGAGTATCAAGAAGCGCCGGGATCTCCGCGGTATTTTTGTCAAGTACCTTTTGGTAAGAATCTAAAGAGGTTCTGTCGTTGAATATTGCCATATTACGGTAAGCGCGCTCCATGTACAAAAGGTCTTCCTTTAGATACTCGGCTGAATTTGTGCCCTTAAGCCCATAGCTGTACAACCGGTCCGCCGCGTCGTTAAGTTTGCTTGCGCTTGTTATACCCATAATTCCAATAACCGCGGCAATTGCGCAAACTGCCATGAATCCGCCGATAAGTTTTGCGCTTATCTTTACACTGTTTAACATAGAGACTACCCTTTCCGATATGATTTAAGTTTTACAAAAGATCCAGCTCATATTTAAAGCTAAGTATATAATATACATAATAGTGACGTGAAATTGCGAATTTCATCAGTATTGATGTGAAATTTTTGTATATTTATACTGTTGAACTAAAATGATATCAAACTTGGGGACATTGTAATAATTATGGATAATATTGTTAAAATGATCAGACAGGCAATCAGCCCGTCTTTTTTGTTTGTCTTCCTGTTAAGCGCTCAACCTCTCCTGTCTGAAGAGGTAATTGAGTTGGATGAAGAGGTTATCGAGCTAATCGGGGAAGAGGTAATTGATTTAGATGATGAAGAAGTAATCGAGCTTGCCGATGAGATAGAATTTATCGACGGAGACGATGAGCTTGAAAAGATGCCTGTGATCATCGAATTTGTTGAAGCTGATTATCCCGAAGAACTCATTAAGGACGGGATTGAAGGAACTGTTTTACTTGAACTTATTGTCAGCGAGACAGGCGGCGTAGACAGCGTTAGCGTTGTGCGCGGTCTTCACCCATCCCTTGACAGCAGCGCAATCAACGCAGTCAGACAGTTTAAGTTTTCTCCCGCTCAATTGACAGGCGGTGAAAAAGTGGCGGTTATGCTTCAATATGAATATCGATTCTCTGTGAGAGAGGTGATAACTGTTCCTGACAGTTATGTTAATTTCAGCGGACGAGTTTTAGAGCGCGGTACGCGCAGGCCGGTTGGCGAGGCTCTTATCGCCGTGCGGTTTATGGATGAAAATTGCGGTGATGATCTTCCGATGCCGTTCCCTCTTTATATGGAACAGATCGGTAAACTTGACGGGCAGAGTTGGGAAGACGGACTTATTGTCACAGAAACAGACGCAAACGGCCGCTTTCAATTTCAATCGCTTCCTGCTTGTAAAGTACAGGCAACTCTTGTTCTGCCGGATTACGAACCTTACACAACAGAAGAGCAGATCGGCAGACTCGAAGAGGTAAGAGTAACCTACTATGTCCAGCGTACAGATTACAGCGATTACGAGCTTGTCGTTTACGGCAAAGTGGAAGAGAAAGAGGTAAGCCGCCGGCAGCTTACAATTGCGGAGGTTAAAAGAATCCCCGGACTTGGCGGTGAGGCGGTTCGCGTGGTTCAGGCGATGCCGGGAGTTGGACGTCCGTCGTTTGGCGGGAATCAGGTGATCGTGCGCGGTCTGCCAAGCTGGGCTTCGCGCTATTATATTGACGGCATGTCTGTTCCGCTGCTTTACCACATCGGCGGAACAACCTCAAGCTACCCGTCTGAGGCTGTAAGCACCGTAGATTTTTATCCGGGCGGATTCTCAACGCGCTACGGCGGAGCGGTGGGCGGAATTATAGAGATGACAAGCCGTAAATCGAAGACCGACAGGGTGCAGGGATACGTTGACCTCAGTATGCTTGACGGAGCGGTATTTGTTGAAGGCCCGGTCAATGAAAAAGTCTCATTTATGGCGTCTGGACGCAGAGGCTTTGCCGGCGACCTTTTGAACCTCTACTTCAAACACGCAGCGCCTGAGAATATGTCCATAACGATGGCGCCGTTCTATTGGGATTACTTGCTGCGAACAGATATCGTCATCGACAAAAATCACTCCATGTTTGTAAAACTCATGGGCAGCCGCGACAGCGTAGGGGTATTTATTCCGGGAATGGACAGCGGCACTGATGAGGTTGAAGGCGAGCTTGATCAGCTCAACATGAAAATCCTGTTTCACACTTTAATGACAGGCATCGACAGCCGCTTGAGTGACAGATGGACAAACTCCCTGCGGTTCTCCGCGGGTTACGCGAGCAGCGCCATGTCGATATTTGGAATGGCTAAAGTCAACGAGGTCTCCTATTTTACGCATCTGCGAGACCAGGTAAGCTATAAGGCGAGTGACAATTTGACAATCAACGCAGGCGCCGATATTGAGATCGCCAGTCCAACTCTGGAGCTGACAATTATCTCCGGCCAAAACATGATTATGAGAGATACAATAAAGGGCGACCTTTACGGTATGATAGGCGGATACACGACCGTTGAATGGAAACCAATCGATAAACTATTGTTAGTCCCCGGCATACGATACGATTACTATCCCGAACTTGACTATAAAGGATCGCTTGTGCCCGCGTACTGGAATTACGGAATAATGAACAACCGCCGGGGCGCTTCCGGTGAGCCGTCTTTCCGCATAAGCAGCCGCTATGAGCTGACAGACGCGCATACCGTAAAAGGGGCGGCGGGTAATTACAGTCAGCCCCCGGAACCGTTTGGAGTGGCGATACACGAAACGTGGGGCAACACCGATCTCGCCGCCGCAAAGGCTGCTCACTACGTAGCCGGCCACGAGTGGCAGATAACCGATCTTCTGAATTTAGACGTTCAGGCCTATTACAACAATATGTGGAACGTCACACGTTCCTACGATGAGAGAACAGACTACGACCCGTCACGTGAGATGCAGAGACGGTTTCTTGACGATGGAAAAGAGAGAACTTACGGCGTAGAGCTTATGCTGCGCCACTCGCGCTCAGAAAAATTCTTCGGCTGGGTTTCTTACACACTGTCAAGAAGCGAAACGTGGAGCAAACTTGACGAAAAATTCATTTTGTCAAGACGCGACGAGCCTCATCACCTGCAGCTCCTAGCCAGTTGGCATCTGAAAAACAACTGGGAGGTGGGCACAAGAACACGCTACGTAAGCGGCAAACCCACATCGCCGATAATCGGGACAATGGAGAGTGAGAACCACAAATATATCGCCCCAATATACGGAGAGATGAACTCAACGCGCATGGATCCGTTTTTTCAGCAGGATATAAGATTTGACAAAAAGAAAATCTATAACAAGTGGATACTTACATACTACGTAGACCTGCAAAACATACTGTGGCCGATTTATAAGAGTCCTGAATTTGTTTACTGGAACTATAACTATACACAAAATCAAAAAATAGCGATGATACCGATGATATCAACCGGAATCAGGGCGGAGTTCTAAAAATATATGAAAAAAAATCTATTGATAGCAGCGATAACAGTAATAGCGAGTATCATCTTCATCGGATGCGAGCAGTTCCCTGCCTCTTATCAGCGCATTGAGGAGAGCTCGCTGCGTCTTCTTAATTTCATGTACGAACCCGCCGACGCGTCGCCGGGTGATACCGTTACGCTAACGGCTGTATTTGCGGGAAAAACGGCTGATCTTGAGTCTGACCTTGAGTGGTGGATATCGTTCAACGTAATAACCGATATGTTCGGCGGTCAAACAGTTGTTGATTCCATGCCGCTTACAAGGGCGGCGCACGATGTTTCTATTGTCAGCTTCTCACCCAATACGCAAGCTATCGCGTTTAAATTCAAGATACCTGAAGACATAGTGAAAACCAGCGCGTCCATACCCGAAATTTGGACGAATATGCTTCCGCCCAATTTGCAAAACACAATACCGGCTCAGTTCGCGTCAATGACAAAAAATGAGATTGCCGACATACTGTATTCCGCACCGCAAGCCTTTGCGGATAATCCATATCTGCCGTTTTTGCTCCAGTTTTTTACAGTGCCTCTCCGTATAACCGTAAAACACGAACTCGGCAAACTCCCTCACACTATAAACAGCAGTCACTCCATACGCTATAACCGCCGTTTTCATTCAAAGGGTAACTGGGATGTACCAATAAACCAAAATCCTGTGATTGACAGTATTGCAGTTTCTGTACTTAGAGGAAAAGAGCTGATGACGTTCGATGAAAAATTGGTTGAAAAAACATTCAGGCTTGACATAAGCGATCCGGTAATCGAAGTTAGAGATGGGTACAGCTATTTTATTGAGGCGTCTACAAACAACAAAGACTGGACAACAACTATGGACGGCGGCCGCATAGAAGAGAAGCACCGCGCTTACTGGCAGTTTCAGTTAGACCCCGCAGAAGCAAGAAACGTACATCACACCGACTATCCGGATTTCGGCGCGATAATGGGCGCACAGTGGTCGCTGAGGCCGCCAAAAGACAAGCGAATCACAAAATTCACCTTTTGGGTCACAGTAAAAGACGAAGCGCTCAACGAGAGAATGCGGCCGGCGGGGTCTGCACTTGCGGAAGTTTCCGGCCGGTTTGAGTATAAATGAGCGTATGTCAATATGAAAGATATAAGGGCTGACAGGATCGGCCCTTTTTATGATGCCGCAGCGCTAATCACCGCTATTACTCGCCTCAATAACCTGCTGCTCCTGCGCGTGGATATCATTATACAATAGATTAACCTCTTTTGGCGTTGGACTGCGGTAACGCGCGATTTTTTCAAGCTCGGCTGGCGCTGTACCTGATTTAAGAGCGCCGCGGTACTCTTCGGTGTAAAAATCTTCTATTGATTTATAGAGCGGCTCACGGTTAAACTTCATTGAAATAAGCGAAGCGATCTGTTCGCTTGCAAGCGGATTTTCGAGAGCTTCCGCCCGTTTTTTTTCTAACTTAGCCAGCTTCTTGGGGAAGAAATCACGGGCTGTTGTTCCTGCGTTGTTTTCCATTTTTATTTATTGTCCTTTCGGTCATTCAATTATTTAAGTTTCCAATTATTAACAAAACTTCGTCACTTCCGCGAAAAAATACAGAACCGGTACAAGAGCCGGCAGCTCCGGTTTTATGTAAGTTGTGTAATCCATTTCTTCCTTTTATCTTCATATTCGAGTAATGGTACGATTGAGAATATCATTTCGGGGGAGCGGAGTTGCGTTTTTTGCGTTAGGGACTTTGGTGAGTTAGTGGAAAAAACGCACACGTACCTTGCACTGCATACAACCCCCTCTGTTTTGAAATGTTTATATATGAAAAAAGATCGAAAATAGAAAAATATTATTTTAAATAGGTTGAAACAAGTCTTTTGAGATAATTTACAGATATTTTCGTTTAATATGTTACTATTTTTGTATATTATAATTTGTCATAAACTGAACTAAACAAAACTCGCACTGCTGATGCGAGAATTACGTATATTATTTACTATGGATAAGAATCCACAAACGAGCTAAGGTATTACAAATGATATATACGCTAATGCACAAAAGAGTTCCTGTTGTTGATATCGAAATTAATACAGATCTTGGAATGATTGTAAATATTAATGATGTTCACAATGTTGAACATATTCCCATTGGCATTGCGGTTAAAAAAGGGCAGCCCGATCTAAGAGACTTAAATAAGTGGTGGGTTGGTCGTTCTATCCCCGCGAGCAGAAGCGGAATAAGAGAAGCGTTACAGGTATTGGATATGTATTCCACAAGCATTTTGCTTGAAAAATGTTTCGGCCTTGGGCTTTCAGATCAATACTGGATAAACGATCCGCGAAAATCACTTGAATGGGACAAAATCAACTTTTTTGATAATCCATTTTCAGAAGATGTCGGAAACATATTGTTCGGTAAAATACCTGAAAAGGCGATTGATTTATGTTCCCCTGATAATACGTCAGATGGGTGGCTTAAAAAGCGCTGGATAATTGTTGATGGCAAAAGGGTATTATTAAAAGGTGGAAGTGACCCCGTAAATCAAGAACCGCTCAATGAGGTTTTAGCAAGTGCAATAATGAGGCGGTTAGACATTCCTCATGTTGAATACACTGTAATGGGAATAAATGGTTTGCCGATGAGCATGTGCGAGGATTTTGTTACGACAGAAACGGAACTTATAAGTGCATGGAATATTCTTCTAACAAATCCTGCCAAACCGAATAGTATTTCTCTTTGTCAGCATTTTTTGAATTGCTGTGAAGCGCTCGGTATTCGTAATATGAGAGAAATGATTGATAGAATGTTGGTTGTGGATTTTTTGATTGGTAACACAGACAGGCATTTCAATAATTTTGGAGCCGTCCGTAATGCAGATACGCTTGAATGGATTGGCGCAGCGCCGATTTTTGATTGCGGGACTTCGATGTGGCACAACAAACTTACGAACAAAATAGACCCATATTTCAAGATACAATCGAAACCCTTCAAAAGTAACCATTCTGAGCAGATAAAATTAGTTAGTAATTTCGATTGGATTAACTTCGCGGCATTGGAAAATATTGATGATGAGGTTTTAGATATTTACAAAATAAGCGAGTATATTGACGAAGAGCGGCAGAGAACCTTGCTTTTTTCGCTGAAAAAGCGAATAGAGATGTTAAAATCGAAAGCAGACTAATATCTTCCGGTAATTTTTCAAGCGCTTTAGATGCTTTCGGACCAATTTCAATTTTGTATTCAGTGCATCTGATCATAGTTTCAAAACGCCTTGATTGTAACCGCCGGTCTTACATGCCTAACCGCTTAATCGCAATTTATACAGCACTGCAAACAAATATATTACGCTTGAAAAACCAGCAAAGACAACGTCAATCTTATTAAGACATCGTCATTTCCGGACTAAAAATACAAACTCGGTTACGCCCGCTGCGTTTTGCCGCGTAAAGAGCTTTGTCTGCGCTGTCAATCAGATCCTGCTTGGTGTTGCCGTGCGGCGGGAAAGAGGAACAGCCTATACTTATAGTTACCCGAAGCTCATTGCCGTCGTTCATAATTACACGGCTCTCAACACTGCTTCGGATTCTTTCGGCTATGATAGCCGCGCCGTTCTCGTCGCTTTCGGGGACAATAACCGCGAACTCCTCACCGCCGTAGCGCGCGGGGATATCGTTTGTGCGCACGGCGTTGCGGATGCACTGCGCGACTTCGCGCAGAACCATATCTCCCACCGGGTGGCCGTAGGTATCGTTAAATGATTTGAAGTGGTCGATATCTGTAAGAAGAAGCGACAGCGGACGGCTGTAGCGGCGCGCGCGCTCAAACTCATTATCCATAAATTCCTGAAATGTACGGTGATTATTAAGTCCTGTAAGGCCGTCTGTTGTAGCAAGTTTCTCCATTTTACGGTAGAGAAGCGATCTGTTGATAGCAACGGCGGCATTTTCTACAACCGTTGTAAGTATCTGCTCAACCTGCCCGTTAAAAAGTCCGGGGTCGCCGCTCTCTATAGAGAACAGACCTATACATTTTCCGTCTCCGCCAAGAATCGGAAATACTATAAAAGACCTTATCGCCGGATTTGCGGGCTCATTGGGAGCAAAACGGTAATGCTTGTTACCCTGCACCGCAAGATCGGGGATATTAACCACTTTGCTTTTGTTAAACGCAAATGAGTAGAGCCCCGCGGCAAGCGGCAGTTCCATCCCCTCATTAAGTTCGAACTTCTGTCCGGTAACACGCTGTATTACAAAACAGCTTCTCGAAGCGTCAAAAGCGGTAAGAACAAGCCTCACGCATGACGGTGTAATACGGGGCACAACCGCAAAAAGCGCGTTAAAAATATCGTCTGTCTTAAGCGCGACAGAGAAATTGTGGCTCGCTTCGTAAAATAGCCGAAATGTTTTCGCCGCCTGCTCAAGATTAGCGCTCATGCGGATATTTACGATAAGAGCCGCCGCGATAGTGGAGAAGCGCTTCATAAGCTCCTTATCTTGCTCTTTGAAAACATTTTTGTCTTTACTGTCAATTAACAGAACGCCGATAAGTTCATTGCTCCCAACCGTGAGCGGCACAGCAAGAACAGAGCTCACACTCTCCTGATTAGTATAATACGCGTGGCCGCCGGCAGAGTCTGATTTGTAAAACGAGATATCGCCGCTCATAAAGAGCCTGTTCTCGCTTGCCACCTGACCCACAAAACCGGAGCCGAACGGGATCTGCGCTTTTTCTATGATGTGAACGCTTTTTGAGTGATAGCAGTTAAGCACAAGCATACGGCGGTGCGGATCATAAATAAACGCGGCCACGGTATACGCTTTAAAGTTATAGCTCATAAAGTAAAGCATATTGCTGAGCTGCTCGTTTACCTCATTTACCGACTCTTTATTAAAAATGGTAACAGTACCGTCGGAGGTATTTTCAATTCTATAGGCGCCGGTGCTTGTAGGAAGATCAGGCTGCTTTTTATCGGCTTCGGCGGAGGCGCGCGCCTTGGCCATCGCTTCTGAAAGAATTTGATTGCGTATGCCTTCAAGTTTTGAATGATACTCTTTTTCACGCGACGCGTCACTGTGCTTTGAGATACGCCACAGGATAAACCATAATAGAAGCGCCAGTATAACTGTCTGCGGTACAAACGCCAGCGCGCCAAGCTGCGGAAAAATGCTCTCGCCTATACCGGTAACAACACCAAACGCTCCGGCAATTACAATCCCGAAAATCAACAAAAAACGTAAAACATCCGTGATCATTATTCAGCTCTCTTTAATTTTTAACAGTACAGTTTTGCTTAATCGCGTGTACTGTGCTATTTTTAAATAAACTCTCACTATTTCAATTATATAATACAATGAACGAAAAAGCAAAAAAAATCGGTCGATTTAAAAGAATAGGTCTCAAAGCGCTGGGACCCTCTCTATCAAAAATGGTTCTTTCCTGGCGTCTTCGCAAGAGATTAGATAAAACTCCTGTCGCCTTGCCGTCGGATACAAACCGCTCCTCGAGCTTTTTTATCATACTGCCTCAGGACAGAACAGAGATGATTTTTCAGTTAGAGAACCTCTTCTCCATACTCGGCAGATACAGAGACTCGAAAATTACTTTCCTGTGCCCGACGGCTAACGCCTCCTTTGTTATAGGACTTAAAACCGCAACCGTCGTAAAATATGAACCATTGGAACTCTCTATCTTTAACGCCCAGTTCTATGATGTAGTAAAGGAGCTTTCAAATCAGGCTTTTGACATCTGCGTTAATCTTGAAAAACAATACAATATCGCACTGCTTTACTTTATAGGTTTAAGCCGCGCCCACATGCGCATAGGCTGGGAGAGCTGCGGCGGTTCCTATCCTTTCCTTAATGTAAAAATAAGATCGTCACAGAAGCATGAAAGCAATCTTTGGGATATTAACGCCGAATTATCGAAACTCCTTGGAGCGTACTCCGATTCAAAAGTACGCTGGGGCGTACCTAAAGCGGCGGCTGAGGAGGTAGCGGCTCTTATTTCGGAGCGCAAGCTCAAAAAAGAACCCGCGCTTATCTGTATCGACGTCGCAAGTCTTGAAAGCGATTACGGCAGTCAGTGGTGCGGCGAACTCAAAGAGGCGCTCAAAGCGCAGGCAAACGGTCAATTTTATGTTTTCGGCGGCTTGGAGGGTGAGAGTCACGAGTTTGCAAATGAAAAATTTGCGGTAATGCCTCCGCTCTCTATTACAAGAACCGCGGCGCTCATAGCCTATACCGATCTCGTTATCACAGGCCGCGGGGCGTTACTCGGGCTTGCTCAGATCTCATCCTGCAAAATCATCCCCATACTAGACAAAGAGTATTGCGCCCTTTACTGCAAGCGCAACGAGCGGATATTGCCGGTGCTTCTTGATAAAAAACCGGATGGCGAGACTATATGGCAGATCGTTAAAAATATAAAGACGCTTACAGCCGCCGGCGCCGCTAAACAGAAACAGGGCTGAAGCCTCTCACCCCTAAAGAGGTTCCTTAACCGATTCATTCTCCGCCCGCGGATGAGCCTTGCGGTAAACTTTCAGCAGATGCTCGCGTGAAATATGAGTATATACCTGTGTAGTAGAAAGTGAAGCGTGTCCTAAAAGCTCCTTGACAGCCCTGATATCCGCTCCGGCGTCAAGCAGGTGCGTAGCGTATGAGTGGCGCAAGACGTGCGGACTTTTTTTCTTTTGTAAACAGACATGCGAGAGTGTTTTGCTAACAACTCTCTCTATTTGACGTCTTGAAATATGCTCACCCCTGCTGTTTACAAAAATCAACTCCGAAAGTCCTGTTTGACCGGTCCTTACCTTCAAATAATCCTCTAACGCGTCAACAGCCTGATCTGTAAGCGGAACAATTCTCTCCTTTTTACCCTTTCCCAAAACCTTAACGGTCATTTTCTGTTTGTCAATATCACCAAATTTCAATCCGTGAAGTTCTGAGAGGCGGATCCCGCTTCCGTAGAAAAACTCTACAATCGCGCGGTTGCGCGTGTTTTCATCGTTTGTTGTGACCTCTTCAAGAGAGGCTGCCTGCGAATTGGTGAGAAATACCGGCAGGGGCTTATCCATTTTAGGTGTAGACAATGTTTTGGATGGATTGACAGAAAGTATATTATGTTTTACGCAGTAACGGCAAAGCGATTTTAAAGAGGCGACTTTGCGCGCGATCGACCGCGCCTTAAGTCCGCCCTCTCTGAGATTATATGTAAAGGCGCGCAAAGATGATTTTGATAACGCGGAAGAGACGGTAAGAGCGATATTTTTCTCAGACAAAAACAGTAAAAACTGTTCGAGATCGCTTTTATACGCTTCAAAAGTATGCTCGCTGTAACCCTTCTCCTTGCGGGCGTATTGGAGAAACCGCTCAATAATCCGGCCTGTTTCTGTTGTTTTAAGCTGAGAGTTATTATCCATCGATCGCCCAAAATTCCACACCGTTTTTAAAGTTTTTCAATTTTTTCTTTGCAAAGCCCTGTAAACTTTACAACTTTTCAATCGGTTCGTCATTTTTTTAAACTTGATGATTTGAAAATAAAATAATATGTGTTGATTATTGAGGTCAACTGTTTTGGCGCCATATTCTTTTGGTGGGGACTTGCTTTTAAATTTTCCGCATTTTTCAAAAAATCACTAAAGTTTTCAAATTTTTACCGATACATACTTAATAGGGGATCTTGCCACCGGGCGGTTTTAACGCTTAAACCAACCGGAAATCCCCTAAAAGGCGGCAAGGAAGCCGCTAAAGTTTAACCAACACCTCAAGGAGGACGTATGCGTATTAACAACAATCTGCCCGCCATTAACACTCACAGACAGCTTGGCATCAGCCAAACCCAAGGCTCAAAGTCTATGGAGAAGCTCTCCAGCGGTTTTCGTATCAACCGCGCCGGAGAC
>Ga0123353_10001565_pt1 | contig 28078 bp, 26 predicted proteins | sample TergutLab28metaG_3_FD_92763 | JGI IMG/M metagenome (GOLD analysis project Ga0123353, IMG submission 92763) | Labiotermes labralis P3 segment gut microbial communities from Petit-Saut dam, French Guiana - Lab288 P3 | ecosystem: Host-associated > Arthropoda: Insects > Digestive system > Gut ...
CCCTTTTTTACAATGAGTTTAATTCAATAATCAATACTTTTGTTTTTGTTTCTGCAACTCCGGGAAAAGAGGAAAAAGAGAGATCAAAAAAAATAGTTGAACAGATAATAAGGCCAACAGGGCTTGTAGATCCTGAAGTTATAGTAAAACCCACTAAAGGACAAATAGAAGATCTTTTTGGTGAAATAAATCTTAGAATCAAAAATAATGAAAGGACACTTATTACAACTCTTACAAAAAAAATGGCAGAAGATCTTACAGAATATTTTGCAGAAGCAGGTCTTAAGGTAAGATATCTTCATTCAGAAATTGAAACAATAGAAAGAGTCGAAATCCTTAAAGATCTCCGTTCAGGGATTAGCGATGTGGTTGTAGGGATAAACCTTTTAAGGGAAGGACTTGATTTACCAGAGGTTTCTTTGATTGCCATAATGGATGCAGATAAAATTGGTTTCCTGCGCTCTTCAACATCACTTATCCAGACAATTGGAAGAGCTGCCCGCAATGTTAATGGCAAAGTAATAATGTATGCAGATAAAATCACTGATGCAATGAAAGAAGCAATTAGCGAGACAGAAAGAAGAAGAGAGATACAGAAAAATTATAATAAAGAGCATGGGATAAAACCAGTGACAATAAGAAAATCAATTCAGGATATCCTTGTAAGAAAAATTGAAGATAAAAAGAAAGTAACTGAATTTGATGTTGAATTAATAAAGAGTAAATATAATATTATTAATAAAAATGAAAAGAAAAAGTTGATTAAAGAACTGGAAGCAGCTATGCTTGAGCATGCTAAAAATCTTAATTTTGAAGAAGCAGCTTTTATACGGGATGAAATAATCAGGATTAAAGAATAGTGTTTTATATTTTAATAGATAAGGTAGTTTGAAATGAAAAAATATTACTTTACAATAATAATCATTCTTGCAATAACAGCTTTATTTTCCTGTAAAAAGGAAGAAGAAATAGTTATAATCAATCTTCCTCCAACACAGGTGCTTGAACAAAACACAAATTATGCTGTAATTGTGTCTTCTCATTTAAGGCTCAGAACAGAACCTTCTGTAAAAGCAAAGGCAGTAACTACTTTGTGGAAAGGGTATATTCTTGAAATTGTATCGAAATCAAGCAAAATGGATAATGTTGAAGGGGTTGATAATTACTGGTATCAAATAACTTATGGCGGCTTAAAAGGATGGGTTTTTGGAGCTTATGTCATGTTGCTTTCATCTCATGAGAAAGCAAAAGAAGAATCTGAAAAGTTAAAGACTTAGGCTGATAATAATTACGAAACAGAGCTGAAAGAGAACACTATAACTCTATATCTATGCTATAACCTATGCGGAATCCAATGGTGTTAACTGTCATATTAAAATTGTCAATTATATTTGTAAATGTTGTTCTGTATCTTAATTCTAAAATAAATCTTCCATCGCTTGCTGGTATGCTAAAGCCAAATCCAATAGCGCCTCCAAATATTAGGCGGTTATCAGGCTCCATGCTACTATCAGATTCATCAGTCCAAGATCCATTATATTGACTAGTCTTTTCTTTAGTACTTTCAGTTAAGTTTCCAAGTATTATACTAAATACAGGACCTGCTAAAATAAAAAACTTGGCTTTACCAGACCCAAAGTTTAATTTTGCAAGAATAGGTATTTCAAGGATTCTTGTACTAAAGCCAGATTCTATATTTTTATCCACCCAGAAAAAACCATAATATGAATCATAATCTTCATAACCATAGCTTCCATTAAATCCAGCTCTAAGCATTAAAAAATTGATTTCAGGTTGAACAGAAAAAATATCATTTATTGGTATTTCCCAAAATCCCCCCATTTCAAATCCTAATCTGAATTCATTTGAAAAACCAATTTCATCAATCATATCTTGCCAATCGCTGCCGGAATTAATGCTTAGATTAAGTCCTGTAGTAAGACCAGTTTTAATATCTATTGCAAACGAAGAGGTTGAAATCAATAAACACATTATAATAAACAATACTTTTTTCATATAAGTTCCTTAATTATTACACTTACTAAAATATTATACTCTACAAATTGGATAATCTGTCAATATTTTTTAATTATTATGATAATATAGCTTTTTCATATGCAGCACAAACTTCTTCTGCAGTACCAATCATTGTTAATTTCCCTTTATCCAGCCATATAGCATTTTTACATAATTTTATAACTTTATCATTAGCGTGGGATACGAAAAGTAAAGTAGTTCCTTCTTCCATCATCTTAGTTAAACGTATTTCACATTTTTTTTGAAAAGCAGCATCTCCTACAGCCAGCACCTCGTCTATAATGAGTATATCAGGCTTTACCAGAGTTGCGATCGCAAAACCTATACGGGCGCGCATTCCTGATGAATAGTTTTTAAGAGGCATTTCCATAAATTCATGAAGCTCTGCAAAATCTACTATTTCGTCATATCTTTCGCGCATGAATTTCTTACTATGCCCCAGTATTGATCCTCCAAGATAAATATTTTCTTCAGCAGTTAAATTATCATCAAATCCAGCTCCAAGTTCTATCATAGGCGCTATGGATCCGATAACTGTGACCTTACCTTTATAAGGAGTGAGAATTCCGCAAATCAGTTTAAGGAGAGTGGATTTTCCTGCACCATTTCTTCCTACAAGACCCCATGATTCCCCTTTTTTGATTTCGAAATTTATATCTTTTAAGGCCCAAAATTCTTTAAAATGGAGCTGTTTTTTTATTATTTTTATAAAATATTCTTTTAAGTTATCTGTTTTTTCTGATGCTATATTAAAAAGAATGCTTGCAGCTTCTACTTTAATTATTATATTTTCCAAAATATTATCCTTTTAAATACGTAAAATAAATTTATATCTATTTAAGGAAAATATCCATGCACCTAAAATGAGAACAACAATGGATATTATACCATTATGCAAAAAATATTCAGCCTTTACTGTAATGGATCCACTTAAAATACAACCACGAAATATTGTAATAAAACCATATAATGGATTAAATTTTTCAATTATCCATTTAAGGTTAGGAGGTAATAATTGAATTGGATAAAATATCGCTGATAAATATAACCAAGCAGTACACAAAACACTCCATATATACTGGATATCACGAAAAAAAACAGCGGCTTGTGCAAGAAACAATCCAAGCCCCAAACAGAATATATATAATTCAACTAAAGGTATAATTATTAGCAGAAAATTTAATGTAAAATGGACGCCTGTTACAAGTACAACAAGCAGTAAAGCTAAAAGGGCAAACATTAAATTAATAAATTCACTTGTTACTACGGACATTGTAAAGATGTATTTAGGCACATAAGTTTTTTTTATTAATGAAGCATTATCAATAATTGAATTAAGCGCCCTTTGAGTTGAACCCTGCATATAACCAAACAGCAAAGAACCTATAATAAGGTATACAGGATAATTTGGGATATTAAAGCGAAACATATTTGAAAAAACTATTGTCATTACTGTCATCGTTAAAAGAGGATTAAGTATAGTCCAGAAATATCCAAGTATGCTTCTGCGGTACTTTAACTTTATATCCCTTGATATAAGAGTAAAAAAAAGTTCTTTATATTTTAAATGTTTTAATATTAGTTCCATTATTTATATACTCCATCGCAGGATTATTTAAAATTAAAGTAGATATTGATATTCAATGTTTTTTATGTGATTTTGTCAATATTTCTTTGTAAAAGGAATCAGCTTATGAAATAGTAAAATTTCATATAGATACAATCTGCAATAAATAATTTGCCAATTCCCTAAAAACACCATCTCCACCATTTTTTGATAAAACCATTATATTTGGAATTGATTTAATTTCTTTTATTGCATCAGAAGGGCAAGCTGCTAACCCAACATTAGATAATAATTCAAAACAATTTATATCATCACCTATATAAGCAACATTTTCGAGTAAAAGACCTTCCTGCTTACATATTTTTTTTACAGCAATTAACTTGCCACTATTCTGTTTTCCTTGAACAACATGATCAACTTGCAATTTTTTTGCTCTGTTTTCAACAATTTTAGTGTTTTCAGAAGTAATAATGCCTGTCTTAATCCCTTTCTCTCGTAACAATTGAAAACCCATTCCATCTCTAGTATTAAATTTTTTAAGTTCATCTCCATTTTCGGAGTAATACATACCACAATCAGTCAGTACACCATCAACATCAGATAATACCAGTTTTATTTCTTTTTTATGCTGTTTGGATAAAACATATTTATACATAAGATTTTCTAAAACTGTCCAATCATCAGGCTCATCTATTTCGTTTGCTGTATATTCTGGCATTTCATATATTCCAATTTTCCCAAATAAACGATTTTTATTTTTTAATATGTTGCCAACTGTATTGATATAAAAAGCTCCATTTTCCATTAATTCGCCTTTAAAACTTTGACGCCGGGGACGATTCCTATAATCATAATTTTTTGAAGTTCCATCTTTATTCCAAAAAAAACGATAATTACGTACACAAGTTAGTATAGAATCGTATTTATGCTGTTTGTATATTTTTAAGGCTTCATTAAAATGTGTTGTTTCAGTTAGTGGTGAAGTTGCCTGTACAAGCATAAAAATATCATTTTTTTGTAAATTAGCCTGATACAGATATTCAAGCATTACACTTTCTGTGCTTGCTGTATCGATAGCGTTCTCAGCAGAACGATTATAAATATTTACTTTATCACAATGAAAATCTTGAACTACTTTATTTATTTCTTCTGAATCTGTGGCAACGATAATTTTATTAACATATTTACAATTTTGTAAAGCCACAATATTCCAATACAATAAAGGTTTTCCACAGAAACTTTTGATATTTTTTAGTGGAATGGATTTACTTCCTCTACGAGCCGGGATAAATGCTATTACCATTTTTAATCACTTTATATTAATAGTTAAAAATATAAAAACAATCACTATTTTTATATTACCATTTTACCTGATTTTTTTTTAATTTATTACGCTGCACAGACTCTATAGTCAATATTTCCTGATTTTTGTAAGTCAAAGATTTTGCTACAGCGCGACAGTCGCGCGTTAATTTCCGTAATCCATCTGGTTCTAGAGAAGCAGCGTGGTCAGTACCTTTCCAAGTTCGGTCGAGCGTAAAATGGCGCTCTATCCACTTTGCTCCTAAAGCCACTGCTGCAGAATCAATCGCAATGCCCAAGTGATGACCGGAAAATCCAATATTTTTTACTCTTTTATCAAAAGTATCTTTTAAACGAGCAATTTCCAAGAGGCAAATATCTTCAAAAGGTACAGGATAACCAGAAGTACAACTGTAAATTACTATATCTTTATTTCGTTTTTTTGATTCAAAGAAAGAAACTATTTGTTCTTCTTCAGCATGAGTAGTCATACCTATTGATAGATGGATTTCTCCTGAATAGTTATCACACAAATATTCCAGTAATCCCTTATTTAAATTACATGCTGAAGGAATTTTAATCAATTTTGGATTTAATGATGCAATTTCTTTTGCAGAAGTAATATCCCAAACCGAGCTAGAGTAAATCACTCCATATTCTTCACACCATTTTTTAAGTTGTTTATGTTGATCAAAATCGAATTCCAGGAATTCCCGATGTGTACCATATGTTTCCCCATAAGAATTAGCAGGGTTAGGGTGAGGCGAATAATATTCATCTTTGGATAACAATTCTTTATTATTTCGTTTCTGAAATTTTACAACATCAACTTTGCAAAACAAAGCTGCAGTTTGTATCATTTCCTTGGCTATTTGCATATCGCCTTTGTGATTGCAACCGATTTCGGCTATAATTTTTGGTGTGTTCATAGTTTAAAACCTATTATATTTTTTAAATAAATATAGATAATTTACAGTATATTGTTTATTCATTGTAATTTTTTTTTCAACCATAGTCCAATCAAGAGTCTTAAGAAATATTTCAAACTTTTTTTCATTATGAACATAACGTATAGCTGATTTTTTCTTTATTCTATTTATATTATCAATAAATATATAATATTTTGCTTTTATTCTATTCAATAAAGATGAATTACTTGGAATAACAGTACAACCAATTAACAAATATGACTTTGAATATTTGTTTAATAATGTCAAAACATTAAATACAATTTTCATTGGAATCCAATTCAGAAAACGTACACATAGCCCCATATCAAAATTTACTTCAGGAAAGACAAAATTATTATTAAATATATCCCCTTGGAGAAAAAATATTTTATTTTCTAATTTATTTTCTGTTACTTTCATTCTTGCTTGTTCAATCATATCTTTTGAAATATCAAAACCAAAAACACTTGCACCTGAAGATGCATAAATATCAATCCATCTCATTGTACCACAAGGACAGTCTAATATATATTTAGGTTTTATTTGCATTATATAATCTTTGATAATTGATATTTCTGCTATGTGCCTATCTGATACTTTACGAATAGAATCATAATTCAATGCTTTACTTCCTTCATATTGGTTTTTTAAAATATTTTTTTTATTATCATCCATTTTATTATCCTAATTATTTATTTTTTTATATTGCTTCTTGCCATTAAGATCAAAATAACTTTTAAAAACTTTTAGAGCTAAAGATTCGCTTATATCATTTGATTGTACAAGTTCCCATTTACTACTGTCGCTACTATAAATTATCGGTGGCCAAGCATTCTTTAAAACAACAGGTATTCTTTTGTAATTTAAAAAACTTAAAACAGCAGAACGATGTTTACCTCCTCGTACAAAGAATATAAAATTATTATTATATTCCATAAAAAAACCATTTATTTCATTATTTTTATCTGGTATGTATCCCATTTTTTTTATACTTTCAAGAGCTGTTATCAATCGTTCTCTTTCATATTTTAATTTTTCTGGACTAACTGGCCCAAAATATGAAACTCCATGTTTTTCTGATGATAATCCTCCTTCATCCGCTGGTTTAGTAATAATATTTCGAGGAATCCAAGGAAGTTCCCATGGAGGTAAATTATAACCTTTTTCTTTTTCTCTCAAAGAATACATCTCAGCTATATTTTTTGGGGTAAAGTTTTTATAAAATAGTTCTAATTCACTAACTCCTTTTTCTAGAAAAGATATAAAAGGATGCCAGCCTCCACTATATCTAAAAGCACCATGCATGCATACTTTTTCTGTAGGTATCCATAAACGATATATTTTATTTGCTGTTTGGATATTAGTTACATTATTATGAGTTATCTCATCTATTAATTTATTAATATCATCTAATGTATTTATGACAATATCTTTATTTATTTTTTTATTTCTAATAAAAAAATATAATTGAGAAATAATATCTTTCATTATTTTAAAGTTTCCCTATTAAATAAAATAATTATTTAGTATTAATAAATCTATCAGAAATTAGCTTGCTGAAATAAATTAGATTTATTTTAGAAGAAATTAGCCAAAAAGTTTGTCTTAAATAACATAGATATTTTATCTTGTACGATTGAGGCATTTGTTTTGCATATATTCCTAACCTGCTCACGATTTTGGTTTAAAATCTTTTTTTCAAAAGATGAAACAATATGTGGGACTAGATCTTCATCTGGAATTGCTGGAAATAGTTCTTGTTCTTCAGGGGGTATTCCTAATACTGTTTGTATTGATAATGTCTTATGCGAATTCGAGCCCATAAACACACATGGAGTACCTCCCATTGAAGCTAAAATTGAAGGGTGATATCGTCCTGATACATAACAAAGAGCATTCCCTAAAATTTTACCCGCAAAATAAATATTGGTGTTTACAGGAATAATAGGAATCTTGATCTCTAAAGCCACCTGTCGAATCACGGCGTCTCCACTACAAGTTTCGATTAAATACAGACTTATGCCAAGTTTTTCAGCCTGATTTTTAAGTGCCAACACCAGCTTTGTGAAAGAATTCCGAGCTTGGTCAGGATGCTTTGCCGCAAATGAATTTCCGCTAAAGAGTGCGTACGGATGTGAAAAATCCATGTTATGCTGGAATGGGTCATGATCAATGAATGGCAATACCAAACGTGAATTATGAAGCATATCATTTAAAATATTTCTGTTTTCATTATATAGTGAATACCAGCTAAATAACGCATCAGGTATGAAAGTGACATTTACCTTATCATTATATTGACTAATAATTTGCTGAGAATGGATATCTCTTGCAGCAAAGATCTCCGCTTGTTCCAATATAGGCATGGCTTGATTTATCAAATCTTCATTTATCGGTTCATCAGCAAAAGCTGAAAACATGGCATTTAAAATATAAAATGGCGTTCCTGTCTCTATACAAGCATGCAGAATTACCAGGTAATTATGTAGATCTAGTCTTGGTGGTGATTGAAAAATAAAACTTCCTTCCCCATTTAGAATCACAGCATTATTTTTTTTTATTCTTGAAAGTAAATATTCATAGCATTCTATGTCGTATTCTTTTACAGTCTTCAAATAAAGATACCAGTCATCGCATAATGGAGTATTTATAAAAAGATGAGTTATTTCTTTTCGATAGATTCTGTCAATAATGGCTACGGAATGACCTAATATTTCAGCCAACGCTGCGCTTGTGGCACGACAGCCAAAATTAAGAACGTCCGTATTGTCGCCAATGAAAAGTACATTATTCATTTTATTGGAAATCATTCTTCTTGAATTTATTTTACTTATGTTGTAACTGTTCTCGTTTATCTTATGATAGTGGTTCTGATGTTCTTCCTCTATTGGGGAAAGCAAACTATATAGGTTTTTTATCTCTTGTCGAAACGCCATTTCCATTTCTTCACGTATAATTCTTCGCAATCGTGCAAAAAACGGGCGTATGAACGGCCTCAAAATATTTTTAATGATTGCTTTAAATATTTGTATCATATAGGTAATCTTTATTCATTTCGCATATACGCTTATTAACGAAGACATTAATACTCCCATTTCGTGGTTACCCGTAAAGATACCATCAAAATCTAAAAACAACAACGTGACCATTAATTCAAGATTCTCAATACCCCCATAATTCACGTTGTCAAAATTACACAAATAAAATTGTTTTTGTCAATCCTATTTTTTTACTTCACTTTCCTTTCGCCAATCAGCATTCTTCGTAATAATATTCTTTCTCCTTCTATGTTGTGTAAATTTTCTAAATAATAGTCATCATAGTAATGAAATTCACACGATTTTATCCCTTCTTCTTCTGCCTCCAGAAATGAAAATCCGTAAACATTGATTGATTTTGCATCTGTGTGACTGACAAGAAATTTTATTACTAGCGCTCCAAGCGTTGGTACTCCCTCCCCCTCGGAGCAAAGCCACATGTTCGTCTCATCTATAACTCTTTGCGGAATCGCACCGTAAACGACCTCCCCAGCCAATGATTGCGCTGCAGCTAAAAACCATAATTCACTTCTATTCTCCCATGTACCCTGATCAAATCTCCATACAATCATTTTAAATTGCTCAGGATTTTGTCTGTTTTTCGTTTCGAAAACATTATTATTTCTAATCCAAATATCTGTTCTTGTGCCGTAATCATTTTCATATCCTGCGATCTTAAAATTATTAAAACGGATTACTATATCATGTGTATCTATTTCTTTTCCAGTGCCTTTGCCTATTTGTTGTGGTCCGTTACCTACTATCGCAATCGACTTTCCTGCAACTAACTTTTCAAACGATCTGTTAAGTAGAGATTGATATATTTTGTTTTTGACAGCATCTATATTGTCTAAAAGTTTATAATTATTAAACATCATAAAATAATCGCGAATATTACTTTGCAGCATGTCATTAGCTACAATGATTTCTTCACATACAATTCTTCGTAGACGCGCAAAAAATGGACGTAAAAAAGGTCTTAAAATATATTTAATAATGGATTTAATAATCTTTAACATATAACTTTAAGTATCTTTTTTAAACATATCCTGCATCGCATGGAATTCCATAAAAAAATCATGAAATCCTAAATAATTTATCTTTTTTGACGTATCTTCATAATGTCCACCAAGTACTGTTCCATGGTTTAATGCAAATCCATATATATCAGATTTTTTTATATTTTTCTTTAAGATATTTTTAAAATAATATATAGCCCGAAAACCTGTTGTTGGCCAATTAATGTTATATTTTTGTTGTATTTCTCTTCTTGTAGCAGAAAGACCAATCGTGGTAATATTCGAAAAATTATTTTCTTTATAATATTGTCTTATGTTTTTGGAAAAAGGCTCTTCAAATAAACTGTGAGTTGCAAAAAAATTTATTAAAGATCTATTAAATAATTCATGATCAGAGTTATTTTCATCTGTTGAAGTAAATATAACTATATTTGTTTTTTTCCCATAATCTTTTATATATTTTTCTGAATTATTATAACGATTACAACGTACTACAATGTCATGAGCATCTATTTCCTCTCCTTTACCAAGACCAAGCTCATGAGGCCCATTACCAACTATAGCTATTGTTACATTATTCCCAAAACTATTTATATAATTTTCTAATACATTGTTATTTACATTTTTAATAATAGTTTGAAATAATTGTGATGATACAGAAATATCTTCATTCGTTATTCCATTCCGGTGTGCTAAATCTGCAATTGGAATCATTCCTGTAATAGTTTCAAGATCGTATTTCTTTAAATAGATATGCAATAATTTAAAAGCTTTTTCTTCTTCCTTTCGTAATATTAACCAAGATATATATAGAAGAGTTCCCCAACTGTTTTTTTCAATACAAGAATGATCAAATAATTCATTAAGTTTATATGCAATTTCATCATTTTGATAATGGGGCATAAAAATACTAAGAATATTTGAAAATGCTTGCCATTTATATGATAGATTTTTTGCAAGATTTAATTGATTTTTATATATTATATCCAGACTAAGACCTGGAGTGCCACAAACAAAAATTTGCATAAAAATACCCATATTATTAATAAAATCATTCTTTAAGTCATTAAAAATATTTGTTTGTGATAAAGAATTAATAAGAATATTATCATTATTAAGACCGGACGAAAATTTGGATAAAAGTTCAGGTGATTGTTCTTTTAACAAGAGAAGTGTCTTTGTTTTCCATAATTCGTATGATAATGTATTATTTTGATACTTTAGTTCATTAACCTGCTGTGATAAAATATTTATATTGTTAGGTACATCTAACAGGTTATTAATCTTTTTACGTAAATTTAAAGGAATTATTAATTTAAAAATATTCTTAAAAAGCTTCTTCATTTTTAGTTCCTATTAAAACAATATCATACTATGTTTAATATACAGTTTTTCTTTTCTTAGTTGTTAACAAGAATAACGCAAGAGTACTAAATGATAATTTATTTTGTTCAGTAAAATATATTCTCAATATTCTTAGTTTCAAATTTCATAATTTTTATTTAATTATCAAATGCAAATAGGTGATCCTACAATCCATTTCAATAACACTTTTATTTTTTATACTATCGGTCTTACGCAGAAATTTATTATAAAGAAGCTTTATTTCATAAACATTTCCTTTTTTTTAAAAAACGGAAAAACCCTCGTATTTTTCGAGGAAACCAAGTAAGTACACGCCCTAAACGGAAGGAGAGGGAAGTAATAAGTGTATCTTTTTCATTTTGTAACTGATCGCGTTCAACTTGCAGACGATCTCGCTCGACTTGTAGTTGATCACATTTGATTTGTAGGCGATCTCGCTCCACTTGTAATTGATCACATTTGATTTGTAGGCGATCTCGCTCCACTTGTAATTGATCACGTTCAATCTGTAAATGATCTCGCTCACTTCTAGCAGTGTTTCGTTGATTAAAAAGATATTCACCAACAACTTGTTCATTAATTTTTTGCATTTCATCATAAAGCCATTTTTCATCGAATTTCTCTATGGACAAATTACAGATACTATTTTCTGGAAAACATTTATTCTGTATTATCGAATATATTTCTATAAAAGATTTTGGTATTTTTATTATACTTAAAACCCATAAAGAATGTTTCAAAGACCAAATTGCAAAAAGTTCTTTGACTTCGGGAAAAATATTAAATCGTATTAAATTATCTTTTACTGCTTTATGCATTTCATAAAAACAATATGGATTTATATCATGAGTTAATTCTATGCTCCCTTCTCTATTGATACGATGTTTTACCAAATACTCTCTAAGTATTGTTATCCGTTCAGCAATATACATTGTAGAAAAAACAAAAAAAGCATCATTACTATTATTAATTTCTTGAAATCGTAATCCATGTTTATCGATAAATGACTTTCTAAATAACTTATCCCATGACCATCCGATAAAAAAATCAAATGCATGTGAAGTATTTAAAATATCTTTATAGGAAAATATATCTTCTTGTATATCTATTCCTGACCAATTAATATCCCAAGTAGTTTTAGTTATATTGTCAAAAGCTTTTGACAAGCAAACAGTAAAATCAGTTTGTAATTTATCTGAATGATTATGCATCTTTTCAAGCATGGTAACATCATATATGTCGTCGCTATCTAATATCGACAAATACTCACCCTTTGCAATATCTAAACCTGCATTTCTTGCAGACCCAGCTCCATTATTTTCCTGGGATAAAATAATGACTCTACTATCATTGTTTTTATATTCCTGTAGTATAGAAAGACTACCATCTGTTGAACCATCGTTTACGCAGATGATCTCAATATCTTTCAGTGTCTGATTTACTACGCTGTCTAGACACTCGCGCAAATAAAGTTCTGTGTTATAAACTGGGATTATTACGGAAACAGCATGGGTATTATTTTTTTTCATAATTCTATTTGTATGGATAGTTGGTACTCATACTATACCATTAATAATTTATGTTTTTTCATCAAAAAAAAATCCATTGAGTCAAGCTAAAATATATATGCAAAGAAAGTATAGTTCATTATACTTTCTTTTTTCTATAATAAACCATTGTACCATTTAATCCTATGTAAGAGCATTATCGTGTGTCGCATACAATAAACCAGACGTTAACTTAAGAAGTCCTTCATAAAAAATGACTTATGATAGAAAATCTTTTTCATATATGTTAATTATCAATATAACAAATTAAATCGTATTCAAGATTAAACCAAGAATCAGGTTGCATTCCTCTAAAGATATACTTATAACTTAAATTTAAAGATGTCAAATAATCCATGATTCTGAATACTTGACCTGGGGACTGGTCTTCGTGATATGCAGCACATAACAAAATAGGTTTATCTCGTATTATAGTTTTTTCGGCACCTTTTAGAACCTGTTCTTCAAATCCTTCAACATCTATCTTTATCAATCCAATACGTTCTTTAATATTTGATACAAGATCATCTATCGTCATAATTTCTATAGATTTTTTTGTCCCTTTTTCTTTCACAACTGCAGAAGATGCATTTCCTAAATAACCAAGACCAGTATAAAAATCTATGCTTCCACTTTTTTCACCAAGACCTTTATTATATAGAGTAAATTGTTCATTTGTATGAATTTTATTAATATTATTCTTTAGAATTTCAAAAGCCGTTGGTTCTGGTTCAAAGCAATGTATTTTTGAGAAGTAATAATTATTTAGCATGATTGCGGTATCCCCAACCCATGCACCTCCATCAATAGCCACTGAATCACGCGTACTTTCTATAATTCTATCAGGGATATATATCATCCCACATTTATAATAATGTGCATGTAAATGAATTGGTATCTCAGATCGTCCATATTTTTTTTCATAAACTTTTCGAAGGTCATTTAGTATTTCTTCATGGTTTGCAAGAACTATTAAATCTTCATCAGAAAAAAGATTTGAATTCAAAGGTATTTTAATTTGTGGTGGGAATTCGATATTAAATTTTGGCATTATCATAGCCTTTTTAATATATCGATCCAAATGCTCTTTTGACGTTTGATCATATAAATGGTTACGAAATCTATTTACTTTTTCATGAAAAATAGGGTCATTAACAGCTGAATGAAATATTAAATTAACATTCTTATGGCTGACTGTCATTTTCAATGATTTAATTCCTTCGGGTAAGTATAACAAGTTGTTTTTCATATTTTCTAATTGTGCTTCAATTCTATTTATTTTGCGATAAGTAGGATTCAGCTTAAGCCATATTTTCTTAAATAAATTTCTAGTAATCATATAATACTCCCATACAAACTATTATTATTAAGTTTAATTATCAATTTTATTCATGATGTCGTAAGAAGGATAGATGGCATAAAAAGTATGATAAACACACATGCTTTCTCCTTCCATCTCAGCCAATAGCTGATGATTATTGAAACACTTTTTTTTTATTATATCCAATTCTTCAGCAAAACTTCCATATTACTGATATGTCTTTACAACTTCAATGCTATTGCTAGTTACTTTTGTACAAATAACAGGTCTTCCATAAGAGAATGCTTGCACAGTTTTATTTTTAGGCCAGATTTCATTAAATTAGGATTGACACAGACATAATATTAAAAATAAAAATCATCTAAGTTATCTTCAATTCCTAAAATATGCACATTTAGTTTCTTAAAATATTAACTTTTATGAGTTCTAAATTTATAGTAAATCTTCTTTAAAATTTCTCTTCGTATTGTTTTTGGTGGAAAAAATAATCTAACGATCTTTTTTATAGTAAATTTTATTTTTCCTTTTAAGGTTCTTCTATCGACAATTTGTTTGTAAGTATTGTGATTATGAAAATTTGAAATCTCTATAATCCTACGGTGAATAACTAATTCATAGAAAGGTGTTTTCTTTAATGTATCCCAAAATAAATGTGCATACTCATAATTAGGTTCGTTCCATGGTTTTGTTGTACCGCAAAAATGCAAAATCTTTGGATTTTTTATTGCAATTTTATAGGAAAAATACATTTCCTTTGGAGCAAAAGTAGCACACCATCGACGTAATGTACCTTCTTCATCATTATATGCATTCCATTCATTTTTTAAATGTAGTATTTTATCTTGAAAAATTGAATTAATTACATCTTGATCACAAAGATTAAAATTATTTGCTTGAGCATAATCAAGCAACTCATTGCTTGTATATTGCTCCCTGATTTTGGATAAATTAATTAAAAGAACTCCAGCATTAATCAGATTTAATAAGTTTTTCTCTTTGATTTTTACTTTCTCTAAATAATAAGGACGATGCTTTTCAGGGGTAAATCCATTGATATGGCCTGCCAAAACTGTATCAACAACTCCAGCAACACAATAATTTGAAATATCAATATCATATAATTTTGCAATATCATCTAAAATTATTAAATCTGAGTCAAGATATATAATTTTATTATATTCTGGTAAAAAATCACTAAGAATAAGTCTAAAATATGTTTCTACAGCAAAATGTTCACAGATACTTAATACATAATCATCAAATATCTGTTTTACATTGAAAAACCGAATGGAAACATTTCTTATTCCTTTAACCATAGATAATAATCTTATTTTTGTCTTAGATTGAATTTCCTGTTCAAGAATGATAATATCATAATTTTTATTTTCACTAATTTGATCAAGTAGAGAGCGTATTGTTGTTGCACAATATGGAGCAAAATATTCAGAAGAAGAAAAGACAATGTTAACACTTTCTTTTGGAAAAGCAGGTGACAAGGATTCAACTTTTGAACTATCCCCAATTGTAACTAGCTGAAGTTCGAGAGATTTTATATTTCTATGTTTACATAAATAGCTAAAATAGATTCCAAATAATCTTTCACCTAAATGTCCAGGTGTACGATACATTTCTTCACTATATAGACTCATATCAGATCTTTTTTCAAATTCGAATAGAATATTAAAAAGCCATTCACAATATTCAAAAAAAATATCTTTTTTCATAATAAAAATATTACAAAGATATAATTTTCTACCTGAAAAATATTCCTTTGCATCTTCTGAATAATTTGGATATAAATCTTTGATAATATCTAGTAAGAGATTTATATCTTTTATATTCAAACGAGGACTAGTTTTATATTGATCATAAACTGAAGAAAATCCTACTTTTTTTAAATCTATTGGAATAGGTGTAATTACATCATATCCACTAATGATTTTTTGAATATGCTCTATATCGTTTAATCGCAGTTCTTCTATTGTTTTATTATTCAAATATGGTCTGATAACAGAATTCCAATCGTCTGTGGGAAATTTATCCTCATAAAATGATAAATATCGTCTATAATGAAAAAAGCCATAATAATCTGCATCAGTATTTTTCCATGCCCAATATTGAATTGTAAGTTCACAAAAACTTTTATTCTTTTTTGATATATTATCTCCAGTATTATCACCAATTAAATCATCTTGAATGTCATTAGTGCTAAAAACAGATCCTCCCATCATATGAATAAAATGAGAACCTTGTGGACAAACACTTTTGCGGCCTGGTGTATGGCAAACGAAATATTTGATTTTATTTGGTGAAAATTGATTTATATCATTACTCATTATTCTCTTAATCCTTCCAATATTTATTAAATTCATTTAATTTATTAAAAATATTTTCTAAATTACTGTTTATTTTTGCTAGTTCAGTTGAAATCCATTCTTGCCTTTGTAATTGTAAATTAAAATTGTGTTTTCTGCGTTTTATTTTTATTTCAATATTTGTTTTGGGAAGTCTAAATTTTATCCATAAACTGTCTTTCTTAAATAAGCTTCTTAGTTTCATATTAAGATATGCTGATATATATTTTCCTTTTTTTAGATATTTTAGATATTTTTTGTAACTTCTCCCAAAATCAAATAAAAAGGCAATTTCATAGTCAGATTGATCTAAATAATTTCGTAATGTTGTCATAAATAATTTATAATTTTTATAATCTGGTAGATTACGTTGATGAAAATTAATTTGTCTAAATTGATACATCAAAAAATCTTTTTGAAAGTGTTGATACACATTTTGTTCTATCAAAAAATCTTTTGTGTCTTTAATACTTTTCAAAAAGTCAATTTTATGACCAACTTCTTTTATCTCTCTGTCAACAATAGAATGTCCTGAAAATTTTCGGTAGTAATACAATGGCTCATCAATTAATGAAATCTTGGCTGCCAAAACATATGCCATAATTGGAAAAAGAACATCCTCATATAAACAACCCTCAGGAACAGATAATGAATGATATATCACAAATTCTCGTCTGTATATTTTATCCCAAATCCCCACATATTGTAGCAAAACTGGGTGTTCTGCTGCAGTGAATACACCTTCGTTGGAAAATGTCCTATATATATTTGCATCACGAAATGTCCAATATCTTCCATTATTTGTATCGTAAAGGTATATACCTACAATAACAACATCACTGTTATATAATTTTGCCTTGGTATATAGTTTCTCAAACATTGTTAAATCGATAAAGTCATCACTATCAACAAAACCAAGGTATTCACCTTTTGCCAATTTTATCCCTGCATTTCTTGCGGCACCAGGGCCAAGATTTTCTTGAGAAATAATTGAAATACGTTTGTCGATATTTACATATTCCTTTATTATTTCTAGAGAATTATCAATGCTTCCATCATTAACACAAATTATTTCTATATCCTTTAATGTTTGGTTGATTAAGGATTCAATACATTTTCGTAAATATTTAGCTGTATTATGAACTGGTACAATGATTGAAATCTTTATTTCATTTGCCATTTAGATATTCTCCTTGAACCATTCTATTGTTTTCTTAATACCTTCATCAAAAGGAATTAACGGTGTAAACCCTGTATCCTTTTCTAATTCCGAAATATCCATTTCTGAGTTATCAGGTTTTCCACTTTTATATGACCTTTCTCCAATACCCAGTGGTAAAGTGGGGTTTATGATATCTCTGATTACAGTAATATATTCATGTAATGCTCTTGCTTTACCATAACCAAGAGCATAACTTTTACAGGCAACCCCTTTCTCAGCTATCAACATAAGTGCATTAATAAAATCATCTATATAGATATAGTCCCACCGTTGTTCCAATGCAGTGAAAGTGGGTTTTTCTCCATTCAAAAGAGTTTTTATTGTATAGGTTAATGCGTTGTTATCATTTCTGCCGGGCCCATAAATACTTGAAGGCACTACCCATATCAAGGGCAAATTGTTTTGTTGTGCCCATGCATGAGATATAATATGACAAGCTGACTTAATCGCCCCATATCCATCTATAGCCCCTGGTGTATTATTACCGGTTATCGGCATCTCGCTTGTAGCATACTCGGAAGCAGAACCAGGGATGATTGTTTTTAAAACATTAATACGTTGTACAAAAGAAAGAATATTTAATAAGCTAGAAATATTTTTTGATTGCCTTTCATAATCATTTCTGTAATCTGGATGCACACCATTCCAGGCAAAATGAAACAATGTATCTGCGTTATACAAATCAGGATCAGAAGGGAACGCATTTCCTTCAATATCACTCTTGTGATATTTTAAAAGTTTGTGAGAAATAGGAAAAAAATCAATACAATCGATGGCATAAACAGTTATCCCTTTACTAATAAAAGCTTCAGATAGCTTGCGACCAAGAAAACCACATGCTCCTGTAATTATTACTTTTCTCATATTATCCAAAATATTTCTTTATTTGATCTTTCAAAGAGGTAATTCTCTCTATATCTGTTTCAGTTTTTTCAAATTCCACTACTTTTTCAACCGCTGTCTTAATATCCCATCTTGGTCTCCAATCCAAGATCATCTTTGACTTTGAACAATCCAATTTTAAAAAAGTTGCTTCATGAGGTCCGCAATCAGCTTGTATCTTCCATGCAGCATCCTTGCCCCAGATAGAACAAAATAGCTTGGTAAGCTCGCCAGTTGTTATGCAACTTTCATCGTCAGGACCAAAGTTATAAGCACCTTCAATAGTTTTGTCATTAAATTGCTTTTCTGCAAGTGACAAATAACCGTAAAGTGTGTCCATTATGTGTTGATAGGGACGTGTCGAAGAAGGATTACGGACAACAATTTCTTTTCCTGCCTTAACAGCACGGACACAATCAGGAATAATTCTATCCTCGGAATAATCTCCACCACCAATAACATTACCTGAACGAGCTGTAGAAATTGCAGGACTATCTTTATTATTGAAGAAAGAATTGCGATAACTATATGTTAGCAAATCACTACAAGACTTGCTATTGGAATAAGGATCAAAACCACAGAGATTTTCATTCTCCCTGTAGCCCCAATACCATTCTTTGTTTTCATATACCTTGTCAGTCGTTATATTAACAAATGAACGAATAGTTGACGTTAAGCGTATTGCATCAAGAATATTTACAGCTCCCATGACATTGGTTTCATAAGTTATAGCAGGTTCACGATAAGAAAAACGAACCAAAGGTTGTGCTGCAAGGTGAAATACAATATCTGCTTTTGAATCATTTATAGATTGAATAAGTTTATCTCTGTCTCTTATATCTGCAATAATTGAGTGCATACTATCTTTGAGACTAGTCTGTTCAAAAAGAGATGGTTTTGTTGGAGGATTAAGTGAAAAACCAATTACTTCTGCCCCTGAATGAAGCAATATATGACAAAGCCATGTTCCTTTAAAACCAGTATGTCCAGTTATAAATACTTTTTTGTTTTTATAAAAAGAAATATCTTTCATATATCTTACCTAACTTTGATCTTTTAATTTTCTTTTGCCCACAAAGCCCATGGCGCATTACCCTTGTGCCAAAATGTCGTTAATTCATTTTTATCCTTTAGAGTATCCATTGCATGCCAGAATCCAGTATGCTTATATGCATTAAGTTGACTCTCACTCGCTAATGTTTCCAATGCTTTTCTTTCTAAAATTGAATCATTACCTTCTGTTAAATAGTCAAATACAATAGGCTCCATCACAAAAAAACCACCATTAATCCATGAGCCATCACCTTCTGGTTTTTCTTTAAAAGAAGTAATAGTACCATTATCATTGATATCTAATGCACCAAACCGTCCACTTGGGCGAACTGATGTTAATGTCACATACTTTCCAGAACATTCATGTGATTTTATTAAATTAGGAATATTAATGTCGCTTACACCATCACCATAGGTTAACATAAAGCGCTCTTTTCCAATAAAATCTTTGGCAGCAAGCAAGCGCCCACCTGTCATACTATTTTGTCCTGTATAAAGCATAGAAACTTTCCATGGTTCAGTTCTATGATTGTGTAGTTCGTAAGTATTATTTTTCATATCAACTGTAATATCCGAATAACGAGCATAATAATTTATAAAATAATCTTTTATAACATGAGATTTATACCCTGTAAGTATTACGAATTCATTAAATCCCCAATATGAATATATTTTCATAATATGCCAGAGGATTGGATGGTCTCCAATCTCTACCATAGGTTTTGGAATAAGATTAGTTTCTTCAGAAAGACGTGTACCAAATCCACCTGCTAAAATGACTACTTTCATATATACAGTACCTCCATTCTAGACTGTATGATTAATTATTCTTGCGAGTTCATAATATATAGATGTTGACTTTTCAAAAAGTGACACTTTTTCCATTAAAATAGAGAAGGGCAAAAAATAGCTAAAAAACAGCCGCAGCCGGAACTTGCTGACTGTTTGAAAAAGTATTATTATCTTTGCATATAACTCTGGATAACAATGTTCAAACTTCGAACATTATAGCATATTTTATTGATTTTACAACAAGTTTTAATAATAAAATATTAATATATAGAGATTTAAGCTATAATTATAAATCAAGTAAGCGATTATAGCGAAGACTGGAATTGTAATATTTAATTTTTCTCAGATTAGGTACAGATTAAAATAATTTTTATTAAAAAAAACTATCCTATCTTAATAAAATATCTTCTTAAAATTCTAATACTGATACGTTTATGATAAAACTTTATTAAAATAAACTTTTTTATAAATTCTTTTATGCTTATTTCAATAAATTTAAATTGAATTTTTCTCCATGTTTTTTCAGGATCATTTATTAGTTTCTTAATTTTTGATTTGCTTAAGATTTCAAATGCATCTTCGTCCAATTCTCCATTTTTATAATATGTTTGAAATTCTTTTACAAATTTATAAAAAATATCTTTTTTGTGTTTATGCTCAAGTCGTTTCAAATTCCATAAATAGATAATATATTGTTTATATAATTTACATCCTTTGTATGCTTTTTTTAATTCAGGATGTTTATTTAAAAATTTATCAATTTCTGCATATTCATTGAAAACAAACTCTCCGCCATCTTTTCTTTTAACAGATTGGTTTAGATTATCCTGACGATAATAAACATAAGCATTGTTTGTAATATAAATATGTTTTGCAAGTGTAATTGTTTTAAAACCAAATGATCTATCCTGGTAGCTTGCACCTGGAGTTTCCAAAAATCTGATATTATTTTCATTCAAAAAACTTTTTTTATAAAGAGCTGCCCATATAGCCGGAGGAATTTTTAGTAGTTCTTTTTTATCATCTATACTTGATATTATACCTGGTGATAACATAAAAGTGGTTCTTTCACTTTTTATTATCTTTTTATTTTTGGTTGTATATTCCCACCATTCGGTTTTTACGATATCGCTATTTGTATCAGTGATTATCGTATATAAATCCAAAAACATGTTTTTATCTGCAAAATCATCACTTTCAATGATCCCAATATAATCTGCAATTGCCATATCAAGCCCTGCATTGCATGTTGCCCCATAACCGTAATTGGGTCTATGGATAGCTTTTATACGGCTATCTCTTGATGCATATTCATTTAAAATATCACCTGAGCGATCACATGAGCCGTCATTGATACAAATTATTTCAATATCCTGTAAGGTTTGTGTAAGCAAGCTTTCCAAACACTCTGCTAAGTATTTTTCTACATTACAGATAGGGACTATAATTGAGACTTTAGGCATTAATCAGCTCCAATTTGAATGTTTTTACTGCTGAAAATTGATTCTGATAATGTCTTAAAAGTTCAAACATTAACATTTTATGAGGTATAATGGTGTCTAATTCAAATACTGATATTGTTTTTAAACTATCTGTAACCAAAACTACCTCAGCAACTGATTTAATGATAAGGGTAAATAAAAACTCTTAATTTAATTTTTTGAACAAAAAAATTAACCCATAGAAATATTGGAGAAAATGGAGATATGGATCAGTTACTTTGCTCTTTACCAAAATATTATATTAAATTAAAAAGGTCAACGCAATAAATAATATTTTTAATACTTTACTTGTGGCTTAACTGCTAAATCATAAAAGAATTAAACTCTTTTTCTGCTCTTATGGTAGTAGGGGGTCCATGCCCGGGAAATATTATAAGATCTTCTTTGATTGAAAATATATTTTTTTTGATATTATCCTGTAACAGTCTTCTTGTAACAGAATTGGGTGTATATCCTATTTTTCCTGCCGATAAAATATCTCCAGTAAATAAAGCATTTCTTATTCTAAAAACAAGAGAATCATCAGAATGTCCTGGTATTTCAATAACAGTTATATCTAGTCCGCAAATGTTTAAAACACTATTTACAGTAATTGTAGTTGTAGGATAATCGTATATCATTGCTCTTTTACTGTAAATCAAAGGGTCATAAATGCGCATTAGGGTTTTTACCCCCTTTGTGTGGTGCTCATGATCATGTGTAATGAGGATAGATTTTATATAATAATTATTATCTTCAAGTAAATTTAATAGATATAGATCGATATGGCCCGGGTCAATTATTATAGCCTCTCCTCCTGATTCCAGTCCTACTAGATATGTATTTATGTTTCCTTCAAGGTTGTATAGTGTAAAAAGTTTCATATATCCTCAACTTTATCCGATTTATCAAAAAATGCTTCTCTATAATTTGATTTTTTAAAAGAAACATTATTTCTTTTTGATTGAGAGAAATTAACTTTCTTAAGATTACAATCAAAAAAAGAACTATTATCCATTGTAGAATTAGCAAAAGCTGAAAAATAGAGATCAGATTCATTGATTTTTAAATTATTGGATTTTATTCCATTAAAACTTGTGTGGAGTATATCAGAGAATATTATGCTGCAATTATTGAAAACAGAACCTGCAAAACAGGAAAATTTTATATTAGTATCTATAAATTTACACTCTTCAAATTGTGAATAATCAAAAAAACATTGCCTGAAATTACAATTTATAAATTTTACATTACTTAATATAGTTCCTGAAAATTTACAGGAATAAAAACGTTTATTTTCAATGGAGATATTTTTTAAAGGAAATCCTGCCATATTTATATCAACAAATCTTTCATTGCTCTTTAAATAGTTTAAAATATTTATTTCAAAAGCTTTTTTATCAGCAACATGTTTATAACAGGTTTTGTATCCGGATACTTTTACCAGATTACATCTTGATATTGCGCATATTTCAGAATTAAACATATAGTAATTATATATAAAAATAATCATTTTACAACATGGTAAACTTAAGTCCATGGCAATTGATATAACAAAGCTTTTTATATATTATTTTTCTATGTGTTATTATTGCGGAAAACCAAATGAAGAAGTAATTACTAGATCATTGCTCTGCTCATCATGCAGAAGAGAAGTAAGAGTCTGCCTTAATTGCAAGTCTTATAAAAAAGATGCTCATTGGGACTGTATAGAAAGTATTCCTGAGCAAGTAACAGATAAAGATAGAGCCAATTTTTGTGATTTTTTTGTTTATACAGATAAAATTGATAAAGAAAAACAGGCAAAAAACCTGAACACAAAAAATCAGGCAAAAGATAATTTTTTTAAACTTTTTAATAATGAATAAAACCATAGCTTTTTTTGATTCAGGAATAGGTGGTATTCCTTACCTTATCCACTTAAGAAATATAAAATCAGATTTTAATTATGTTTATCTTGCGGACAATGCAAATTTCCCTTATGGAATAAAAACAGGAGAAACAATAAAAGAAATTGTCCTTTCTGCAATCGGCCGCTTTATTGAAAAAACATCTCCTGATGTAATTGTAATAGCATGCAATACAGCCACTGTTGTAACTTTGCCATATCTAAGGGAAAAATATAATATTCCATTTGTAGGTGTTGTTCCTGCTGTAAAACCTGCTGCTTCAATATCTGAAAATAAAAGAATAGGACTTTTTGCTACAAACAAAACTGTTTCTGACAGCTATACAGATAATCTTATATCTCAGTTTGCAGGTAATTGCGAAGTATATAAATATGCTGATCCTAATATTGTTTCATTTATTGAAAATAAAATGTTTGAATCTGACAATAAAGAGATAATGGACTTTTTGCTCCCTGCTGCAAATTATTTTATTGAAAAAGATGTTGATCATGTTGTTTTAGGTTGTACCCATTTTTTATTTATACATGATACGCTGGAAAATCTTTTTCCTCAGAAGATAAAAATAATAGATTCACGGGAAGGGGTTTCACGACAGGTCCTTCGTATTATTAGCGACACGGACACCTGCGCGCGATTTTCCTTGCGCCGCAGGTGTGCAGTGTCCATCGAGGACACTGCCAAGCAAACAGCGTGGGATAGCGACACAGGCAGCAAGATAAATGACAGCGCATTTTATCTTACATCTTCCAGTGTAAATAACGATTATTATAAAAAAATTGCAGAAAGATTCATGATCAAATATTCAGGAATTATATAAATTATGACTAATAATATTTTAAAAGCTCAAATACTTTTTGGAATAAATAATATTTATACTGTAAGAGCAGATAATAAACTTTATCAATGTAGAATCAAAGGAAAAGTTTTTAAACAATCAGATGGGCTTTATAATCCATTGACAGCAGGAGATATTGTTGACATTGAACCAGATTCACTATCATCAGAACATGGAACAATCATATCGCTCTATGAAAGAAAAAATGTGTTTACAAGGTGGAATAGAAAAAGGTTATCTCTCCAGATTATTGCAGCAAATATAGATATTCTTTTTGTAATATCAACTCCTGATGAACCCCCATTTAGACCCAGGTTTATTGACAGGATGCTCCTTTCAGAAGAAGTAAATTATGAAAAAATTATAATTATGAATAAATCTGATATTCCTTCTACTCCTGATATCGAAGAAAGAATTGCAGATTATAACAGAATAGGGATAAAAGTAATTAAATCTTCTGCTGTAACTTTAGAAGGAATTGAAGAGATAAAAAAACTTATGGAGGGTAAATATTCTGTATTCGCAGGGCAGTCGGGAGTAGGTAAATCAACTCTAATAAATCTTATTACAGGTAATAATTTACAAAAAACAGGAGAAATATCTTATAAGTATTGCAGGGGAAGACATGTAACCAATTATTCTATTTTGATACCTTACAAAGATACCGGAGGAATTATTGATACTCCGGGAATACGAGAAATATTCATAGAAAAAGTAGCTCCGGAAAAACTGGGTTATATGTTTACTGAATTCAAAGAATTTATTAAGCAATGTGAGTTTATTGGCTGTTCTCATATAGAAGAGTCAGGTTGTGGAGTAAAAAAAGCAGTTGAAAGCAATTTGATCCATGACGATAGGTATAGAAGCTATTACAAATTATATAAAGAAATGACCGAATTATCGGATGAGGTTTATGGTTATCCATACTCTTGAAATTCTTGAATTCAATAAAATTATAAAAAGCATCTCTGAATATTCTGTTTCAGAAGCAGGTAAACAATTATTATTTATTCAGAATATTGAGAATAATGAAAAAAGCTGGAAAGAAAAAATAGATGCTGTATTTGAAATAAAAAAAATATTTGATAACAGTATAAATCTTCCTCAATTATCATTTCCTGATATTCAACCAATAATAAAAAAAATATTTATTGAAGGTATAGTTCTTGATTCTTTTGAAATAGGGGCTGTGATTACATATCTTCAATCAGCTCTAAAATTAAAAACATTTTTACTACAAAATATTCAAAATAATCTGATACAAGGCAATCTTGATTTTTATGAAGAATTACAGCTTATAAAATATTTATCTAAATTCATACGACAGGATGGAAATATTCGCGATGAAAATGTAAAAGTACTTCTTGATATAAAAACGAAAATAGCAAGGGTAAATAAAACCATAAATAATATTATTGGAAAGTATACAGCAGATCCTATTTTATCTTCCTATATGCAGGATACTAATCCAACATTAAGGGATAACAGGGTAGTTATTCCCTTAAAAGAAAATTTTAAAGGGAAAATAAAAGGAATTATCCATGCTTCTTCTGCCAGAGGGATGACTCTCTTTGTAGAGCCTGTAGAACTTTTTGATCATAATAACGAAATTATTGAACTGGAAGAACGATACAAAATCGAGATACACAAAATATTAAGAGAACTTACAGAAAAAATAAGAGAGAAAAAAGAAGAAATAAATAATATTTTTCATAAAATTACATACCTGGATACTCTTATAGCTCGTGCAAATTTCGCTTATACCAATAAATGTATTTTACCTGAAATAATTGAAAAAGGTATTGTTTTAAAAAATGCCCGTCATTTTCTCCTTGGTAATAAAGCAGTCCCTATTGATATAATTATAAATAAAAATACAAAAGCGCTTTTAATAAGTGGTCCAAATACAGGTGGAAAAACTTTATCATTAAAAACAGCAGGATTATCTGTTTTAATGAATCAGTTTGCTGTTGGAATAATTGCTGCTGAAGGGTCAGCCCTCTCTTTTTTTAATAATGTTCTGGCAGATATAGGAGATGAACAATCAATAGCTGGATCACTCTCTACCTTTTCAGCTCATATGAAAAATATATCTGAAATCATTTCTTTAAGCACAGAAAAATCACTTGTCCTTCTTGATGAACCTGGCACAGGAACAGACCCTGATGAGGGTTCATCTCTGGCTATGGCAATTTTTGATACATTACTGGAACGAAATATCATTTTTCTTGCAACAACACATCAGGCTAGACTTAAAAATTATGCAGCAGGAAAAGATAATATAACGAATGTTTCAGTTGCATATAATTCTGAAACATATAAACCTGAATATAAAATGATATACGGACTTCCAGGAGAAAGTTTTGGAATTGATATAGCAGAAAAAAACAATATAGAAAATAGTGTTATTGAAAAAGCAAGAAAATATATAGGAAGTGAAAAAATAAATATAAATAAACTAATTAAGGAAATAGTTTTAAAACAGGAAGAAATATCAGATAAAGAAAAAGAGATTGAAAAAAAACAAAAGATTGTTACAGAAACAAGGCGCGAATTAAGTTTAAAAGAATTATCATTAAAGCAAAAAGAGTATGAAATAAGAAATACAGAAAAACGAAATCTCAATATTTTTCTTAAAGAAAGCAGAAAAAAAATTGAAAACATAATTCGTAAAATTATAGAAACCAAAGTAGATGACGAATCGAAAAAAGAAGCAAAAGATTTTATCCTGGAAATAGAAAATAAAATTGAAGAAGCAGATTTTAAAATAGAAGAAGATATAAAAGAATACATTAAAAATGATGATATAGAGCCTGGAACAGAAGTCTATGTAGGAGAAAATAGAAAAAAAGGGGAAATACTACGAGTTTTAAAAAATAATAAATATCTTGTTTCAATAGGTTCACTTAGAGTAGAAGTAGCTAAAAAAGATATTTATTTAATTAAAAATAAGTCAAAAAAAGAAAATAAAATAAAAGCAGAAGTGCTTCACCATGATCTTAATATAAGCGAAAAACCTGTTTTTGAACTTGATATAAGAGGTCTTAGGACAGAAGAGGCACTAAGCAGAGTAGAAAAACAGATAGATAGCGCTCTTATAAACGGATTTAACATGTTTTCGATTATCCATGGCCATGGAGAAGGGATACTTAGAAATATGATTACTGAATATCTTACATCATCTACTGTTGTTAAAAAATTCTACTACGCCCATCCTGAAAGCGGAGGATTTGGCAAAACTGTTGTTGAATTGTAGCCGAAGGCGTATCCCGAAGGTTTATCCACAAGTTTACCTTTGTTCCCAAGAGCCATTCGGGATAGCCGAAGGCGTATCCCGAAGATTTGTCCACAAGTTTACCTTTGTTCCCAAGAGCCATTCGGGATAGCCGAAGGCGTATCCCGA
>Ga0123353_10001566_pt1 | contig 28073 bp, 21 predicted proteins | sample TergutLab28metaG_3_FD_92763 | JGI IMG/M metagenome (GOLD analysis project Ga0123353, IMG submission 92763) | Labiotermes labralis P3 segment gut microbial communities from Petit-Saut dam, French Guiana - Lab288 P3 | ecosystem: Host-associated > Arthropoda: Insects > Digestive system > Gut ...
ATCGGCGAGACATACACATTTCGCGCGAGTTACTTTATAAGATTCAGCCCTTTCGGTAATCCCTTGATCGGAAGAAGCTTAGCCACCAATCTATATCTTTTTCTTGATGCGATAATCGAACCCGGGACGGACCTGAGCGAAGAAATCATGTTCTTAGACCGCAACCACAGGGCTGTGACCCTTCAGGCGACAGAGGACATGACCGCACTACCCATAGCAAACGCGGTTGACGCAAGCGGTTTCAGGCCTGACCACTTGATGCTACCAAGCGGAGACCCACCATGGTCATTTCGCCTGAACGTAGGTCGCGCACTAAATCGTCACGATCACGAAAACGCAAATCCCGTAGCAGTCATAAGCCAGCGCTTTAGCTTCATCCGCGGTGTACGCCTCGGCGACACAATAACCGTGGAAATACCCCGCCGGCAGGAAGTCTACGGCTACAACCATGAGCTTAGGGAGATGCTGGTGCGAGAGCTGCCCGACGAACACGAGCCATATCTGGTGGATCTGGAAGTCGTAGGCATCTACGTTCATCACTTTCGCAGCAATTGGGGGTTTCGCGACACCTCTTGCACGGGTTTTATCTATGTCCCCGCGTCCATCCTGCCTGGCGATCTGGAACTGACGGTCACGGTGCCGGGCACGACACCGGGCATGGCACCTGAAACGGATGGAGACTACCCTTTCACCTCTGCGGAGGATGAAAAATACCTCCCCATCATATGGTACAGCTTCGTACTGACGGACTCCCGCCCCGAAGCGGAGCAAAGATTCCTTGAGCATTATAGACCGCTGGTAGAAGAAGCCGGGCTTAATCTCATTTTGCTCGAGTCGGGCTCCCATGCTTTCTGGCAGCTTACAGACTCGATTATTTTAACGCTCACCTTCAATGCCGCCGTATTCTGGCTGGTGCTGATACTTACTAGCGCTTTTGTGGCTTTTCTGTATATAAGCCAGCGGCGCAGGGATATGGCGATACAGCAAGCCCTGGGCTTTTCGAAGAAACGGATAGTCTCACACATACTGGTGACAGCAATTTGCTTCATATCACCCGGGGTAATCATAGGCGGATACCTTGGTTGGGTTTATTCCATAAGCACAGCGGAGGAAACACTCGGAGGGTTGAGCAGCATAATTGAAGGCTATATACCGGCAGTAGAGCCGGCTCCGATGCTGGCAGCATACCTGGGTCTTGCGGTGCTTGCACTTATGCTTGGCATGATATTGGTGGCAATCCTGTATATAATGAGCTTCCCGGTACTGGCGCAATTACAGGGAAGGCTTAAGCGCAAAAGGTATTTTTCATCCTCCGCAGAGGTGAAAGGGTATTTTTCATCCTCCGCAAAGGTGAAAGAGAAAAGCAAAACATCCGGGGCTGTCAGTACTCTCAATGAGGGCGAGGACAGTGTTGCAGGGAGAGCCGTGCTTGCTCCGCTGCCTGCTTTTAGCCTCACCCCCGTCCCGAGCGAGAGGACAAAAAGCAACCTGAGATGGATACAGCGACAGATAGCAAGGTCCGGGGTGAAGACGGCGCTTTGCTTGCTCATTGCAATGTTGCTGGTGCTGTCGCTGGGCTGGCTCCGTGAGACCATATCAAGGACGGAAGTGGAGATAGACGATATGTGGGACCTTGCGGTTATATATGGTGAACTCAAGGCGTTCAGCCCGTTCGGAGCACGTGAGGACCGCCCGCTTGGCGACGTTATCGGAAGGCGCACCATTGATGCAGTCAGAGACAGCGGTTATGCAGAGAACTTCTACATAGAGGGTGCACATTACCGCAACTTCATAATCGCCCCGGCACCCGACGGCTCATTCCCGGACAACTGGGGTGATATCATAGGCTATGACAGGAGCTTACCATTTACAGCCCCTGAAAACCGGGGTAAACTGGATATGCTTTTTGCTGTAAACAATCTGGATATCTTCATCGAGAACAATGCACTCAATAACATGGGAACCTTGAGGGACTTCCGGATTGATTTTGCGGAGGGTTTTGACACGGAAAACTTCCAATTTTCCGACGAAGACATCAAAAATAGTGTTCCCGTTCCGGTCATACTGTCATCATCAATTATGGAAAAACGAGGGCTCAGTCTTGGAGACGAGGCATTTCTCGGCTTCACCATGCAAAGCATGCATTTTTTCGAGGGTATCCCTATCATCGTAATTGGCACACATAGCGGGCAACCGGTACGGGAAGCCGCCGAGCATGCCATACTCATCCCGATTTCGAAATTTGACCATTTAATGCTGGGTTTGGCATTCTATACTACATTCACCTTCACTATAGACACAGCCTACAACCGTGAAATCGAGCAGATAAGAGATCTCTTTACTGAGGGGGATTTTTTCATAAATCTTGCTGAGGTGGAACTGTTCATGTCTACCCATGAATTGCTCACCATGGTTCGCATAGCAAGCCAATCGCTGGCACTCCTGCAGTTAATTTACCCCATAGCGGTGGCTACCGCAATACTGATTGCATTGGGGATGAGCTTCCTGCTTTTGCTCCAAACGGCAAAAAGTGCTGCAATTTTGCGCGTGACGGGAATGTCTAAGGTTAGGGCAATCTCTATCCTCATAGCGGAGCCGGTGTTAGTGTCGCTGTCCGGCGCAGCCCTTGGCGTGATAGCCCTGGCAGCACTGAGTGCAGCGTTTGGAACACAGTTTGCACTGGTGCTGAGCATGTACCTTACCGCAGTGCTCGTAGGCGCAACAACAGGAGCATTCATAGTCTGCAACCGGATGCCTATAAGTATGTTGCAAGTCAAGGAATAATAAATTCTATGTTCAACAATTCGCCAACATACGCTTGACAATTCGCCAACATAAGTTATACTGTTATATGTAGTTTGAATATTCGAAAGGCAGAGAAATGAGGTGAACCCCAAATGTCTCAGACGAGGTTTTTATCAGTTCGTGAGTTACAAAAGTACGGCAGCAGTATAAAGGACATCCTGGATGACGATGGTAATATCGTAATCACAAGTAATGGAAAGCCCATAGGATTTACCGTGGGAATTGACGAAAGTACTTTTGAAGATGTTCTTGAGGACTGGAAAAGAGTTAAGCAAATCCGTCACTTACGCTTCATAGACAGCAAACTTGATTCATCTCTGATAATGGCAGCCGACCCAAATGCCTGTTGGATTAGTGATGAAGCCTTTTGGACAGAAACAGAGGCATCGTTGACATATGAAGTATAAAGCAAAGTATCTTATTACAGCAAGGCAAGATCGCGAAGTAATAAAAATATATTTAAATCAATACTCTACTAAAGCCGCCGGACGTTTATTTGCGAAAATTAAGCGTAATATGGAATATGTTAAAAACAATCCATATATTTATGAAGCTTACGAAAGACGACCGGAGTTTAGAAGAATGGTCGTCGAAGATTATCTTGTATTTTATAGGGTTAACGAAAAAGATAAAATCATCGAGGTCCACCATATTTTACATGGCATGATTGATATCGAAAATACTGTATAAAGAAAACACCCCGGATGACTTTTGCCAAAAGGGGTGTTTTTCTTTAGAGTTTAATTAGTGCTTAGCGACCATCTACATACGGTTCCGGTGCTGTGAGTGCGATAAGGTGATTTGCCCATGTGACTTGACTCCAGTTGCCGAGACCTTCCGGGTCACCGCTATCCATGCGGAGACGGCTGACATTGACAACACGATTGTTTGCTGCAATAAGGTCTATGCTCCACTGGTAAAGGAAAGCAGGCATTTCATCATAAAATGCTTGAGCCCATCTTCTGTATGTGTCCATAACGAACTCTTCATCATCCCATGATCTGTCTGATTTTATGTCGTCAAGAATCCTGCGGAATGTCGGGCTTTCGTAACGCGGCATGTTGAAATCACCGGCTTCTTCACGGCTGCCCCATAATGAGGACGGATCCGGGTTCATGCCTGAGCTCCAACCCATTGCGAAGATATCGATGGGATGAGGTGTTGTGCCCCATGCTACGTAATCAAGGAATAATCCCCAATCCATAAAGTCCCCGCCGTACAGCTCAACTCTGAGACCGATTGAGTTCCAGTTTTGAAGGTTCATCGGAACCCAAACCTGGTTAGCTGCATTATCATGCGCGCCATATATCAACGTCATCGGCTCGCCATTGAGATCAAGCCTGAAGCCTTCGTCGTCACGCTCGGTAAAGCCGGCTTCGTCAAGGACTTGATTCGCTCTGTCGAGGTCGAATGAGAACCCTTCAAATGACATGTCGATAAATGGTGATGCGTTAAACGGATGCAAAATCATCGGTGCAGGGAGTCCAAGACCATTTAGGAATACTTCAACGTGCGTCTCTCTGTCTGTCGCATATGCAATAGCGCGGCGGATGGCAAGGTTCCTGATCGGATGATCATCGGGAAGAGGCTCAAAATAAAGATTGCCTTCATCATCCTCCAGTTGGTTGCCCATTCTGAAGTTAAAGACATTATAAGAGCTCGCAGGCCAGCCCAGAAGCTGGAAGTTGGTCGGCGGATTTAGCCTGAACATAGCAACATCACCGGGTGTGAATTGCGCTATGTCATATTGACCTGCTCTGAGTGCTTCAAAAATTAGTTCCGGATGTACCATTTCGACCAGCACGCCATCCACGTTCGGAGCACCGCCGAAAAAGTCGTCAAAAGCTGTAAAGAAGTAAGACTCACCAACTACGACTGTGTCGATTTTAAACGGACCCCATCCGAGGATTTCGTCACGCGCGCGGATGTGATTATCGAGTCCTGCATGACCGAAATCAGGATCTTCAAGCACAGGTGTTATCCAGTGACGCGCAACGGGAGCTGTCCAGAGTCCGCCCGCAAATAGAAAGCTCATATCAAACGGCTCGATAAATTGAATGACAAGTGTGCGGTTGTTGTTTGAAAGTTGAAGTCCGGCAATGTTATCGGCTTCGCCTTCTCTATATTCTTCAATTCCTACAATGTTGTGGACTTGTGACGTACCATAACGAGTACCCGTATAATCGGGATGCCCGATAAGCTCAAATGCAAATACCAGGTCGTCCAGGGTCAGGGGTGTTCCGTCATGCCAGACAGGGCTTTCCTGCATATTCATCGTAACTGTGTTTGCAGCTCTGTCGATTTCATATGTTGCTACGCCGTTACTTGTGATTCTGTTACCCGGACCGATTGAAACCAAGCTACCATCCTGAATTCCCGCAAGGCTGGCGTCAAATGATTCCGATGAGTGAGTTGGAAGTAACAGTCCTATGAATGTGCTGCTTCCGACACAGGCAACTCTTAAGATATTACCGGCATCGCCTCTGTTTAAGATTGTCACATCATCAGATGTGAGTGTTGCGAACGGAAATTCATCGAGAAGCTCGAGAAGCGCAGGGTGAATCATTACGCCTTCGCCTTCATCGTCGTCCACAATGGTTACCAGTTCCGGTGGCGGGGTCGGATCAGCGGGTGGCGGTGTAGCAGGTGCCGGAGTCGGATCCGCTGTCCCCGGGTCTTCAGTCTGCGCGCAAGCTGCCACGAACACAAATATCATAGCGGTTGCGAGCAACAGTGCCAGGATTTTTTTCTTTTTCATTTCATTTTCTCCTTTTTAAAATAAAACTGATTTATGCAAAGCGTTGTCTCGGGTCTGCTACTCTCTGGAGAGCATTACCAACGAAATTAACACATAGCATCAAAACTAAACATAGGACCATAGCAGGTGCCCATGTCCATGGGAAGTGAATCAGAAATGTCGTTTTTATCGCATTTCCCATAAGTGTACCCAGCGAAGGATAATCCCAGCCCAACCCGTAGCCAAGCATGGAAAGTCCTGTTTCGATTCCGATATTTGCGGTCATCGATAAAACGAAATTGGCGACAGCTACATCAACAAGATTCGGCAGCATTTCTCTGAAGATGATTACAATATTCCTTGTGCCCAGTGTTTTTGATGCACTGATATAGTCAAGCTGACGTTGCGACAGAGAGGCTGCACGCAGTAGCCTTGCTCTTCCCATCCAGGTAAATATAGTCAAGAAGAATATAAAGAGGGGGACTGTCCTGCCGAATAAGACAAACAAGACTATAACAATCATTAGAAACGGCACCATTGACCACGTATCGGTAATACGCATCAATATGTTATCGATTCTTCCGCCGTAAAAACCGGAAATTACTCCTACTGTGAGACCTAGAATGAACGAGAAAAATGTGACTCCGAAGGCTAAATACAGTGAGTTTCTTGCTGCGACAAAAAGCAAATTAAACTGGTCGCGCCCCAGATTGTCGAGCCCGAATATTGTACCGGACGCTTCAGGGGAAACAGGAAGGTTTCCGGGCTGCGGGGTCACCCACATAACATCGTGATGATAATTTACGATAGGAGCGCCGATAAAAATCGCCAAGAGCAGCCCAACCAGTATTATGCTGGAAATCAGCGCAAAGTAATCGTGCCTTAACTCACGCAGAAAAAGCTTGAATATCGACGGAGGTTTGCTCACGAAATACGACGGCGGTTTATTTGATTTTATTACTTCGCCCGGTTTTTCTTTTGCCATGACACATCTCCTGTCATAAATTTATGCGGTTTGCCTGTCACTGAGAGTCTATTTTATTGGACCTGGATGCGGGGATCCACTACTGTAAGTAATATATCCGATATGAGCATTCCGAGGGCTGTCAGTACCGAGAAGAGTATAATCAAGGCATTAACAACAGCATAATCCCTTCGTCCGATGGATTCGAAAAACAACGAGCCCATTCCGGGATATCCGAATATTTGTTCGATGAACAACACGCCCATCAGCAGCCCTGCAATCGCGAAACCGACGCCGGCTGTCACAGGGATGATTGAGTTTCTCAGTATGTGCTTGTTGAATATGACTCTTGTCGGTACGCCTTTTGATCTGGCTAGCTTGACATATTCCGATGCAGTCCTGTCTATTATATTGGCGCGTAACATGAATATTATACCGACCGTGCCCAAAAGCGCGCCCGTCATAGCCGGCAGTGTCATATGATGCACCCGGTTCACAAATATTTCCCAGTTTGTGCCTTGCGACAGAACAATTGCATTGACCGAGCCGCTTGACGGGAACCATCCGAGGTTAAACGAAAACGTCAATATCATTAGAATCCCCAAAACAAGCGTTGGCATTGACATAGCAACAAAAACATAGAATAAAATGGCTTTATCCGGCCATTTACCTCCGAATCTTCCCGCTAAAATGCCCAGCGGGATAGCTATAAGATATGTAAGGATGAGCATGACAAGCGACAGCCAGAAGGTGTTGCTTACTCTGTCGCCGATAACGGCTGTTACAGCACGCTTGTGTCCATAGCTCTGCCCGAAGTCCCCTTCGAAAATAATTGCGCTTATCCAGTTGACATAACGGACAGGCAGCGGCTCGTTCAGCCCGATGAGTTCCCTTTGCCTCTCTATATCTTCTGCTGTCATCGTAGGATCGACAAGTCCGGATAAAGCATCACCGGGCATAAAGTATGCCAAAATAAACACAACTACAGAAATAAATAACAGTTGCGGTATTAAAATCAGAAATCGCCTGACAATCATTTTCCACATAAATGGAACCCTCCGTTATGGTATTGCTACATAATGTGCTTCGCTTCCATCGATACTTTTCAGCGGATAAACCATGCCGCCTTCCATGTAGTAGTTGTTATATTGCTCTTGATATTCCTTGTTGATTTCGATACGTTTCATTTCGTTGACTGTTTTCATATCCGGATTTGTATCGGGAATTGAAGCAATAAGCCTTCTTGTATAAATATGCTTTGCGTTTTTATATATGTCGTTTCGTTCACCTACTTCGACAAAACGGGAATTGTGCATAATTGCAAGTGTCTCGCACATATGCTTGACAACGCCCAGGTCATGGCTGATGAATATGTATGAAAGCCCCATCTCCTCCTGAACGTCTTTCATATAATTAAGCACCTGTGCCTGAATAGACAAATCGAGAGCGGACACCGGCTCATCGGCGACAATAAGCTTAGGCTTTAATGCTATTGCCCTGGCTACACCTATGCGTTGTCTTTGCCCCCCGGAAAATTCATGAGGATACTTGTGAGCGTCAAGAGGAGACATGCCTACTATAGTAAGCAGCTCATCAACTTTTTTTCTTTCTTCCGCTCTTGAAAGCTTTTCAAAGTTCCTTATCGGCTCGGCTATAACATCAAGGACCATTTTTTTTGCGTTTATGGATGAATGGACATCTTGAAATACCATCTGAACGCTTTTGCGGTATTCCGAGCGGTTTTTACCGATGTATTTTGTAATGTCTTTACCGTCAAAGAGGATTGTCCCGTCTCTGATAGGTACAAGACCGAGTATTGCTTTACCGATTGTGGTTTTGCCGCTGCCGCTCTCCCCGACAAGACCTACGGTCTGCCCTTCGTTAACAGAAAATGTCACTCCGTCGACTGCCTTGACATGCCCGATAACACCACCGAGAATACCTCCGCGTATCGGATAATATACCTTTAGGTCTGTAACTTCCAAGAGTGGCATCTGAGTTTTATCTCCTTGTTTGATAGTTTCTATTCTTCACTTTCGAAGTGAAAGTCCTCATAACACGTACATAATACAAAATGGTTCGGCTCTACTTCGTGGAATGACGGTTTTTCTTCATGACAAAACGCATTAATCCACGGGATACGCGGTGCGAAACGGCAACCGGTTCTCGGCATGTCCCTGAGAGTGGGGACAACGCCTTTTATCGCATTGAGGCGATCAAGATTTTCGCCGACATTCGGAATTGAAGCAAGAAGCGATCTTGTGTACGGATGCTTCGGGTTTTTAAATATCATATCGGCTGTGCCATACTCTACGATTTGGCCGGCATACATAACAGTAACCCTGTCCGCCATTTCTGCGACAACACCGAGGTCATGGGTTATCAGCAGAATTGATGAATGCATATCCTTTTGGAGCTTACGCATCAGGTCGAGAATTTGAGCCTGAATCGTTACATCCAGTGCGGTTGTCGGCTCATCGGCAATGACGAGCTTGGGATCACACGAGAGTGCAATCGCTATCATTGCTCTTTGGCGCATACCGCCGGAGAGCTCGTGAGGAAGCTGCTTATATGTTAGTTCGGGGTCTGTCATGCCTACGGCAGTCAGAAGTTCGATTGCGCGTGTTTTTCTCTCGCGTTTACTTAAATCGGTATGGTAGTATAGAGCTTCCTCTATCTGGGCACCTACACGGAGCAGAGGATTCAAGGCAGTCAGCGGATCCTGGAATATCATCGAGATTTCATTGCCTCTGATTTGATTGAGTTCCTTTTCCTTTAAACCAAGCAGTTCCTTCTCGTTATATGTGATAGACCCTCTGATGCGGGTAAAGTTCTTATTGTGGAGCTGGAGTATTGAAAGAGCCAGAGCCGTTTTGCCGCAGCCGCTTTCGCCAACAATGGCAAAAACCTCATTCTTATTGATGTCAAGGTCGACAAAATCGACAGCATTGTAGTATTTGCCCTCTAATCTGAAAGCAGTTTCTAATTGCCTGATTTGCAGTAATTTCTCTTGCTCGCTCACATTTTTATCCTTCTTGTGTCATAAGACTTGATAATGCTTGTGTTTTGTAGTAATACGCTGCTGCTATGCCTTGGTGATTTTTATTATGATTTTAGCTGCACTTTATACGTTCTCTTTTTTGCTAACCGATTAGAAATTAATCTAATCCAGAGATGCATTTGTACAGACAGTTACACATTCTATCATCTATTTCTGGAAATATCAAGAAAAAATTTAATAAATACTTAATATTTATTCGTTAATATTTTGTTAATTTTTACTACTGTTATTTTTCACTCTGATTTTCTTTTTTACTTGCTTTCTTGAACTCTTTTTTGCTTACCTTTCGCTTACCTATTGCTTACCTATTCAGCAATTTGGTCCTGCCAAAAATAATAATTCGCAAAGTGCAGCTATTATTTGATTTTTTCCTGTGTTTTTTATAATATTACTCTTGACTTTTTAGCAATAATAGTGTAGACTATATTAAATAAATTTATAATCATTAGTTTATCTTTTGCTTAACTATTTACATGATAATAATTCCGAAAGGGAAAAGAGAAAAAATGGAAAACAACCAAAACATTAATTTTGAAGAAGCCCGGGACGATGAGATCAATGATGTTTGGGATATCTTCTTCCCCAAAGCATCAGAGAGAACATCAATAAAGCAAGGGCTCGATTTGCAAGAGCAAACCAAACCCCGCCGCTATTTGAAGTTTTTGACAATGTAAAAGTGAAAAATATGCAAAATATTCTCACAAAACAGTAAAAACTTCTTGCAAACACTGCAACAAAAGAATATACTCTTCCGGTGACGGTTATTAATTCAAAAAGCCGGCATATTATGCAAAGAGGAGGAGTATAAAATGAACACAAAAGCAGGTAATCGTTTAATCAAGCCGATAATATTGATTTCCGTACTCGCTGTATTTATCATCGTTGCTTTGATTTATCAGGCGGCAGGAAATGAATTCATCGGTACATTCTGGGCGTTTGTACCGGCAGTTATTGCCATTGGTCTTGCACTTGCGACAAAAGAAATATACACGTCGCTATTTATCGGTGTTTTTTCCGGCGCATTACTTTATTCGGGATTTAATGTAGTCCGCTCCGTGGAAGTTACGGTTGTAGACGGGTTTATCAGCACCCTTGCAGACTCGTGGAACATGGGTGTGTTTCTATTTCTGGCTATTCTGGGTATATATGTTGTCATGGTAAATAAAGCAGGCGGAACGGCAGCATACGGCAGATGGGCAGAAAAAAGGATCAAACGCAGAAAGACCGCGATACTATCCACAATCGGGCTGGGTTTGGTGCTTTTCGTAGACGATTATTTTAACTGTTTGACCGTGGGCAGCGTCATGCGTCCTGTAACTGACAGGCATCGTGTTTCTCGTGCAAAGCTGGCGTATCTGATAGACTCGACGGCTGCACCTATATGCATTATCGCTCCGATATCATCATGGGCGGCGGCACTGGTCGGAGTTGTGGGCAGAGCGCAGGAAGCCGGTGCAGACACGGCAGGGCTGAATGGTTTTCAACTGTTTGTTGCTTCAATACCTTACAACTTCTACGCACTGCTGACACTGACTATGATGATTGCAATTGCGTTTATGAAGTTCGACTTCGGGCCGATGAAAAAGCATGAACTCAATGCTGAAGAACACGGCGACCTTTACACCACACCGGAGCGTCCGTACGGAGATTCTGAGGAAGAAGTCGTAAGTGACAGGGCGCGGGTTATTGACCTTGTTATCCCGCTTGCGCTTCTTATCGCAGGTAGTATAGTCGGACTGATGTATACGGGCGGCTTCTTCGAAGGTGTGGGAGTCATCGACTCATTCGCGGACAGCGATGCTTCCGTAGGTCTCCCGTTCGGCTCGCTTGCAGCACTTATAATTTCCGCCGTATACCTCTTATGCCGGCGGGTTCTCTCATTTACCGATATGGCATCTGCATTACCAAAAGGCTTGATAGCCATGATTCCCGCGATTTTGATTCTTTCTCTGGCGTTGACACTAAAAAGCATGAACATGATGATGGACGGACGTGTGTTTATCGCAGGAGTTATAGAAGGCGGGGTGGCAAATCTGATGAATCTGATGCCTGCCATAATTTTCATCATTGCATGCCTGATAAGCTTCTCAATAGGAACATCGTGGGGTACGTTCGGCATTCTGCTCCCGATTGTGCTGGTGGTAATGGATAACGCTCCGTCGGAACTGGTTGTAATCGCAACCTCCGCGACACTTGCAGGTGCTGTATTCGGCGACCACTGCACCCTCATCTCCGACACAACAATAATGTCATCCGCAGGAGCAAAATGCGGCGTAATAGAGCATGTGCAGACACAAATACCGTACGCTTTGCTGACAGCAGCCATTTCACTGGCAATGTATCTGCTTGCCGGTCTCGTCCAAAACTGGATGATAGTGTTGCCGATAGGTATAGTACTAACTGTGTTTGTGTTGGTTGTAATGAATATAATGCAAAAGAAAAAGCAAGCAACGTAAGGACTGTACTCGCGCAGTGTGACTTGGGTGCTATATTTTATAGTTCCTACCGCCAAAGAGTACATCGTGTACTCTATTGTCGGACGCTCCACCGTCCGTGGCTACACTTTACGGAACTATAAAATATAGCACCCAAGCCACACTGTTATAGTAATTTTCAACTTTCAATTTTCATTTTAAATACTCTCCCAACCCTCCAACGGATACCGTTTCATAGCACCAAACAACTTCGACTTTATATCTCTATGCTCTTTGCCAAGCGTCTTTATCAGCGACTTTACTTCTTCCCTCTTGCTGACACCGTTTAGCGGACAAGGATTATGGACGATATTCAGAGCTTGCTCTTTTGCAAATCTGATTATCGTCTTTTCTTCTACATACAGCATCGGTCTTATCTGTGTGACACCGGTTCTGCATAAGTAAGTCACAGGCTGAAAGCAATGCAAACGCCCCTCATATAGCAATGACAACAAGAATGTTTCTACTGCATCATCATAATGGTGTGCAAGAGCAATCTTATTGAAACCAAGTCCCTTGACCATATTGCACAACGCCGCCCGCCTCATCTTTGCACAAAGTGAGCAAGGATTCTTTTCCTTCCGCTCATCAAAAATAATACGGGATATGTCAGAAAACTCCATAGTAAATGGAACATCAAGCTCTTTGCAAAGCTCCCGGACCGGAGAAAAGTCCATCCCTTTAATTCCCATATCAAGAGTAACAGCATGAATCTCAAACCGCTTGGGATGATACTTCCGAAGCTCAGCCAAAGCACAAAGCAACGTCAAAGAATCCTTCCCCCCGGAAACCCCGACAGCAACAGTTTCACCATCATTAATCATATCGTAGTCGTCTACACACCGACGTACATATCCTGCAATTTTGTTTATCATGATTTTTAATTTCGCCTTTGAGCATTTTTGAGCATTCGCGAGCATTTGTGAGTAAACAAGAGATTTAAAGTTATAGTTCAACTTTTCGCAATCTTTCTATTGACACTTGAAATCCCATATGTTATATATATAAAGCTTGATTTCGTAAGAAGAACACACAAAGAATGGCGGTTTACCCAATTCTGCATTCTTAATTCTGCATTAAATCTTAAGTCCTAAACCCGAAATCTTAATCAACCACTAACCATATGTATTTTAAGGAAGGAACATAAATATGTCAACTACACTAGCAAGAAAGGACACTGTCTCGCGCAACTGGTATATACTTGACGCTGCAGGCATACCGCTCGGACGTACCGCTACCGAAGCCGCGAATATACTGCGCGGAAAGCATAAAGCGGATTATACCCCAAACGTTGACTGCGGCGATTTCGTTATAGTCATCAACTGCGCGGACGCAGTACTCACGGGCAACAAGCTCGAACAGAAATTCTACCGCCGCCACAGCGGCTGGGTAGGCGGACTCAAAGAGACAAGCTACAAACGCATTATGGAAACAAAACCCGAATTTGCCATGACACAAGCCGTAAAAGGCATGATGTCAAAGAACACAAGAGACCGCGGAGCACTTAAAAGGCTGCGTGTATTTCCGGGAGCGGAGCACATTCACGAAGCTCAAAAACCCGTTGTTTGGACACAAAACAAAGGAGGAGATGAATAATGTATACAAGTAAAAAGCCATACCTCTATGGCACAGGCAGAAGAAAATCCTCCGTAGCAAGAGTCCATCTGTTTGCAGGCGGAACAGGTACTATTACAATCAACGGACGCGATATCGATGAATACTTCGGACTGGAAACACTTAAGTATATCGTGCGTCAGCCGCTGAACACAACGGGCATGGTAGATAAAGTAGACATAAACGCCACAGTAAAAGGCGGCGGAGTGACAGCGCAAGCCGGTGCTATACGTCACGGCATATCACGCGCGCTATTGTTAGTCGATGAAAATTACAGACCTGCACTTAAAGAAGCGGGCTTTCTCACACGTGACTCCAGAATGAAAGAACGCAAAAAATACGGACTCAAAGCAGCTCGCCGCGCACCGCAATTCTCTAAGAGATAATGTCTCTTTTGAGATAGTTGCCGGTCATAATCAGAAGGCTGCCTCAATATCGAAATTGTGTTGCTTTTGCTCATATGATAGAGCCTTTGACATAGTCTTTCATTAACCATTTGTCATTTATCATTTAGTATTTATAATAGGGGGGATATGTAAATGGAAGAAAACAGAGAAGTTATCGTAATGGTGGATGATGATCTGACTAACTTAAATGTTGCCAGAAATAATCTTTCGGGAGTCTACAGCATCGTCACTGTACCATCGGGCGCAAAACTTTTCAATCTTCTTGATAAAATAACTCCGGCATTAATTTTACTTGATATAGAAATGCCTGAAATGAACGGCTACGAAGTACTCAAAAAACTCAAAGAAAACGGGAATACAGCACATATTCCCGTTATCTTCTTAACAGCAAAAATCGACCCGGCAAGCGAAATCGAGGGATTAAATCTCGGTGCCGTCGATTACATTACAAAACCCTTTTCGCGTGACTTATTAATCAAGCGGATAAATCTGCATCTATTAATAGAAAAACAAAAGAAAGAACTGCTTAATTACAACCTTTCACTGGAAAGTGAAGTCGGTAAACAGACACAGGCGGTTCTTGAGTTGCAAAACGCGATAATTCAAATCATTGCAGAGCTTGTCGAGTGCCGCGACAGCGTAACCGGCGGGCATATAGGAAGAACACAACATTATATTACTTTACTGGTTGATTTCCTCATTGAGCACGATATCTACGCAGACGAGATAGCGGGATGGGATACCAACCTTTTTGCTATGTCCTCCCAACTACATGATGTAGGTAAGATAACCATTCGTGATGACATTTTAAGGAAGCCCGGGAGGCTGACCGATGAAGAGTATGAAGAAATCAAAAGTCATACGATATCAGGTCTTGATATAATCAAGAGGATTGAAGAAAATACCACGGAAAGCGAATTTCTTGTATACGCCGCCGCACTTGCGGGAAGTCACCATGAAAGATGGGACGGAACAGGTTATCCCAATGGATTAAAAGGCATCCAAATCCCGCTCCAGGGTAGAATAATGGCTCTGGTTGATGTCTATGACGCACTGACGAACGACCGTCCATACAAGGAGGCCCTTACTCACGAAGAGGCTGTCGACATTATAAAGGAAGGCAATGGTACTCATTTTGATCCCCTGATTGCAAACGTATTTCTTATGCACGAAAAAGAATTCAAAGATGCAAAGGTAATGCCTAAACAGACACTTGAGCAAAACGAAGAAGTCCAACCGACATTAGAGACAATCAGTGATATAATATGTACACGGACCGGAAATCAATCGGGTTCCAGTGAAAGAGTCCGGAACTATCTCGAAGTGCTTGTTGACGCACTGCGTGAAAATGAGCATTTCAAAGAAGAAATATCAAGCTGGAATACAGAGTTATTCTTAATGTCCGCTCAGATTCACGATATTGGAAAACTGGGAGTTTCGGGCAGATTATTGAATAAAGATGCAGGTTTTACATCGATTGAGTTCGATTCAATGAAAAATCACGTTGACTACGGTGTACAGGTAATACAAAAACTAAAAAGCCAGATAGATCACATGAATGTGCTCAATCATGCCGAAGCCCTTACGGGAAGCCACCACGAAAGATGGGACGGCTCGGGATATCCGAACGGGCTTAAAGGCTACGGCATCCCCTTGCAAGGAAGGATAATGGCTGTTGTAGACGTTTACGACGCGCTCACATCCGACCGCCCGCACAGAAAGAAAAAGACACATGAAGAAGCTGTTGAAATTATCCGAAGCGGCAGCGGATCACACTTTGACCCGGGGATTGTAAACACCTTTCTTGAGAACGAGGAGTTATTCCGCAAAATTAAGAGTAATGAAAATATTAATTAGCTGAAGAAAGAGGATGCAAGTAATGACTCCAGCGATTAACTTTGGAATAGTGATAGCAATCCTTTTTATCACAATCAGTATCTTCTACACAATTATCAACATTGCCGTAATCGTTTATGATTCCAAAACGATTGCCCGGCGAAACTACATTATTGTGGGCGAAGTGCTGTTTGTCTTTTCTTTGTTTTACGCATATATGACCATCGCTGAAAATGAGACGCTGGTGCATGTGTTCTGGGCGATTGCTTTTTGTGCGGGTTATATGTTTTACTCGGTATGGATGACTTTTTTATCAAGCCTTGTAAACTTTAATAATAAAGTTATAAAATACTTCACCCGGTGTGCTCTGGTAATATCAATGGCATTAGCGTTGGCAGGTGCTTTCTCTTCCGATGTAACCTTCGTAAAAACAAGCTACGGCAATCAGTTTTCTTATCCGAATGATATCTTATTCAATGTGATTTTTATTTTCTGCCTGATTCTTACCATTGCACTGTTAATAATGCATATAACATGGTTTCGTCAGTCAAAGCAAAAACGAAACCGCAGATTTATACTGACCATAACTATTGCATCGATATTTTTAACTCCGATGATACTTATATCGGAACTCATAATTCCTATATACACGGATCAAACCACTACACCGCTCGGATCGGTTTTGCTATTACCAATATCCATGTATGTTTATTATACATTAAGAAAACACAAACTGCTTGGGATTACTGTGGCAAATGTTTCCAATTATACTTTCAGGTCTGTAAGCATGCCTATATATGTACTCGATGATAATGATTACGTAGTCATTGAAAATGATGCCGCCGCTAACTGTTTAGGCGAAAGCGTAATTGGTAAAAAGCTTTCCGAATACATTAGTATTAATGGAGAAACACCGGATAAAAGCTACTTCTTTAATAACTTTGAAGGAGAAACCATATCATTAAAATCCACATCCGGAATCAGAATTTGCGAAATGTCTCTTACCGTGGAAAAAGATAAATACAATGAAGCTGTTTGCAAGGTTATAGTTTTAATGGATTTGACCACTATTAAGGAAATGGAAGCAAGTATAAAAGTGGCACTTCAGGAAGCAATAGATGCCAACAATATTAAAAGCGATTTTCTTGCCAAAATGAGCCACGAGATACGCACACCCATGAGCGCAATAAGCGGCATGACGGAGTTAATTCTGCGTGAGATCACAACCGGGACAACCCGTGAGTACGCGCAAACTATTTGGCAGGCAAGCGCAAATCTATTATCAATCATCAACAGTCTGCTGGATTTTTCAAAGATAGAAAAAGGAACTATAGAACTCCAGCCTGTCCACTATTCACTGACATCCCTTTTAGATGATTTGGACACTATTGTTCGTACACAATTGATAACTAACGATGTTAATCTCATTATTAATCCCGCCGGTAATATACCGGATATTTTGTACGGCGATGAAACAAAAATCCGTCAAATCTTACTTAACCTATTAAGTAATGCAGTTAAGCATACAAAGTTCGGATATATTTCATTGACGGCAAAATATGAGTTTCTTGATGAGAATGATACTTTGGAGTTGATATTGATTGTCGAAGATACGGGACGCGGAATCAAACAAGAAGACATAGGTAGTTTATTCACAGAGTATTATCAAGTAAATACCGGTACCGACGGCGTCGGTCTCGGACTTGCAATTTCAAAAGGATTTGTGTCAGCTATGGGCGGAAATATCGAGGTAGAATCAGAGTATGGTAAAGGCAGTACTTTTTCAGTAAGTGTACCCCAAAAAGTGGGAAATACAGAGCAATTTAGAAAAGCAAATAAATCCGCCGGCATTGACTCCGCAATAAACATGTATGATGACTCCTATGTCTTTACAGCGCCTAATGCAAGAGTTCTCATTGTTGATGATATTCAAACAAACCTGAAGGTTGTCAAGGGTTTGCTTGAGCCCTATAAAATGAATGTAGATTTATGTTTAAGCGGTATTGAAGCCATTGAAACGGTTCAGTCACAGCAATACGATTTGATTTTTATGGACTACCGTATGCCTGAAATGGATGGAATGGAGGCTACACAGCATATCCGGAAGCTTGGCAATAGTGACTCCTACTACAGCCGGCTCCCGATTATAGCTCTCACTGCAAATGCTGTATCCGGCATGAAAGAGATGTTCTTAAAAGGCGGTTTTACAGATTATATGTCAAAACCTATAGATATATCGGAGCTTAACACTATCCTTCTCAGACGTATACCAAAGGAAAAACACATTTATACCAGAATCGGCTCCGGTGAAACTGTAAACGTTGATTCTTCCGTATTTATTCCAAAAGAAATCGAAGGAATAGATATTAACAAAGGTATCAGACTGACAGGCGGTAAAATCGAATATTATTTGGAAGCTTTAATATCATTTCATTCCGATGTTCTCGAAAGACTGGATTTACTTAACAAATACATCAAGGAAGGGAACGTAAAGGATTATACAACAATTATCCATGCGCTAAAGAGTGCCGCAGCCAACATAGGTGCAGGCGAAATATCCAAACTGGCGGAAGATCTTGAAATTGCAGGTATAAACAATGACATAAAACTCATCGAAGATAACAACGAGTTTTTCATGACAACCGCTAAAAAGCTGCTCGAAAACATTGATGCCGCAATTAAAGATTACGCTGACCACGGACGGGTTATAGCAGAAAACAATGCCGGCACAGGACACAATAATGATGAAGCAATAAAAAAAGAGTTACGTGCTTTAAAATCAGCTCTTGAGACCATTGACATCGGTTCAATACATATTATAGTTGACGAGCTGATGCGCCTGGCACGCGCCGAAGAGGAAAAAAACACAATCAGAGAAATATCAAAGCACATTTTATTGTTCGAATACGACGAGGCATGCGGGTTGATAGATAGTATTCAATAATTTTTTGTTGACGCGGTGAAAATAAATCAATATTTTTGTTGACTTTTGGTTTTATCGGGCGTATACTTCATCACAATACAAGGCAATGACGGAGAGAAAGATATCCTCACTGAGCAAAGTCGACCTTCGGGTGATCGTTAGAAAGTCAATCGAAAACCGACTGTTAGAGATACTGCGGGTGGTGCAAGCAGGTGCTGACGGATATGTAAATACACTCCCGAGCTGATGTTCCGAAAAATTGTCAAAATCTATTAGGAGCGTACGGATGCCCCCGTCATAGGGCAGGAATTGTCAGATTCCGGTGAGAGACGATAATTATCGTAATCAGGGTGGTACCGCGGGATACAATCTCGTCCCTGAACAAGTAATCACTTGTTCGGGTTTTTTGTTTTCATCCGGACAAGATAAAAGGAAAGGAAGGAAAACTATGTCAAACGTGAAATTTTTGTCAGGCGAAAACATTCCCCTCGAGATGCACAAGGTGCGTATGGTCCAGAAGGTAAATCTGTTGCCGGTTGAGGATCGGTTGGATAGAATGGAAGAAGCAGGTTTCAACACATTTTTGCTGAAAAACCGCGATGTGTTTATGGACATGTTAACGGACAGCGGCGTTAACGCTATGAGCCAAAACCAATATGCTGCAATGATGCAGGCAGACGACAGCTACGCCGGCTCGGAAACATTTTACCGCCTTGAGGCTACTCTCCAAGATATATTCGGCATGGAATACTTTTTACCCGCACATCAGGGACGGGCATGTGAGAATATCATATCTCAAGTCCTTGTTAAACCCGGTATGGTCACGGTTATGAATTACCATTTTACAACAACAAAAGCGCATATCACAATAAACGGCGGCACCGTCGAAGAAATCGTTGTCGATGAAGGTCTCAAAATCACCAGTACCGCACCGTTTAAGGGTGATATGGACCTCGACAAGTTAAATGAATCTATAGCAAGAAACGGCAAGGAAAATATCGCTTTTGTCAGAATTGAAGCAGGAACAAACCTTATCGGTGGGCAACCGGTTTCAATGGGTAATATGCGAGAGGTTTCAAAGATATGCCGAAGCCACGGAATTCCGCTTGTTTATGACGCGAGCTTGCTGGGTGATAACCTGTACTTCATAAAAGTTCGTGATCCCGAATACAAAGATGTCGATATAAAAACAATTGTTCGTGAAATCACTTCATTTATGGATGTTATCTACTTCTCGGCGCGTAAGCTGGGCTCTGCACGCGGTGGCGGCATCCTTGTATCCGACGAAAAGCTGTTTCTAAGAATGCGAGAGCTAATACCGCTCTACGAGGGCTTTCTCACATACGGCGGCATGTCTGTCCGTGAGATGGAAGCACTCTCGGTAGGTCTTGAGGAAACAATGGACTTTGACGTTATCAACCAGACACCGATTATTGTTGAAGCTTTATGTAACGAATTGTTAGCTAAAGGTGTACCGGTTGTAACACCGCCGGGCGGACTCGGATGCCATGTTGACGCAATGGAATTTTGCTCCCATGTACCGCAAGAGGAATACAAAGCAGGAGCACTGGCAGCCGCAATATACATCGCTAGCGGCGTACGCTGCATGGAGCGCGGCACATTGAGCGAACAACGCAATGAGGACGGCACAGAACGTTTTGCGGAAATGGAGCTTGCCAGAATCGCTGTCCCGCGCCGTGTATTTACCCTCTCGCAAGTCAAGTACACAGCAGACCGCATAAACTGGCTGTTTAAGAACCGTCATCTGATAGGCGGGTTAAAGTTCGTAGAAGAACCAACAATGCTCCGCTTCTTCTTCGGCCGCCTCGAACCTGTCGGTGATTGGCCGGAAAAACTCACGGAACAGTTCCGCAAGGATTTCGGCGAGAGCTTGTAGAAATGTAGAAAAAGTCTGTAAAATCCCCAAGTGGACATTTTGACCACATGGGGATTTGCAATGTTTGGAGTGCTGTCAATTTATCTCCGCAGAGCCGGGGGTTGTTCTTTGCATTCTTTTCAACACAAGCATCAAAACAAAGCCGATAACCGCGCAGCCGGAGGCTATCACAAACGCGGGGAATACCCGGTTGATGTCATTGCTTTCTTTCACAATGTCCATGAAATATCCACCGACTTGCATAGAAATGATTGCTCCCGCGCCAAAACCCAGTAAGACACAGCCATAGTTTGTCGCCATGTGTTTCGCTCCGAAGAGATCGGCTGTTAACGATGGGAATGTGCCGATTACTCCGCCGTAGAAAAAGCCGAACAGTGCTATAAGGGCAAACACCCAATAACCCGTAACTGCGTTTACGAAAAGAGGAAGTACGGTAGCTCCTGAGAGCAATACTAAAACTGTGTTTGTCCTGCCGAGTTTGTCTGAAATCATACCCCAAAACAAGCGTCCGACCGAGTTCATCAATGTAATCGAAAGTACAGCTATTGCCGCAACTGCTGCAAGGTCTTTTGCATTTGCAATAGGTTTAGCAAACCCCATCATCATCTGACCGCCCATACATGCAAGCATAAATGTAATTAATATCAAGTAAAACCGTGGTGTTTTCAACATTTCCGCAGTCGTATAGTTTTTCGTTTCTGACGCCGCTGCGGTTTTTACTGACATAACATCCGACATATATCCGTCGGGAGGGTTTTTCAGGAAAAGACTACCGATAGAACATACCATAAGGAAAATCAGACTCAATACCCTAAAGGAAATCAGTTCGCCTGCACCTTCCACACCGCCGCCGAAAGCGACAATCATATGTTCGACGAGAGGTGTAAATGCAACACCGCCAAGACCCAGTGATGCTACGATGATTCCCGAAATTAATCCTTTTTTATGAGGAAACCATTTTTGAGCACAGGCAATAGTCGTAGAGTAGGTAAATCCCATGCCGATACCACCCATCACTCCATATGTAACCCACAAAACCCAACCATAACCGGGAGTTACAAAAGACGATAGAAAAAATCCGGTACTTAGAATCAAGCCGCCGGCAAACACGACAATACGTGTATTGAACCTTACAGCAAGCTTCCCGCCAATCACACTGCCAAGCGTGAGTAACGCAAGAAGCAACGAAAATGTAAGCCCCGCAGCGGCATTGGCGCCACCATCTTCACCAAGGAAAATGCTGTTTGCAACACCGGTTTGGAACACACTCCAAATATACGCAGTACCGAGCGTAAATTGAATCGCTATCGCTGCAATCACAGGGTAAATGCGTTGTCTTTTTACCAGTTTTTTTGCTTCCCTTTTAGCTTGTTTTTTTTCTCGCAGTTTTGTTTGTTTTTTTATCGGCTTTCCCATTTTGATGTCCCTTCCATATAGCCCTCTTTGCATCGCTTCAACAAAAACACCCGGGCAACCCTTGTGATTGCCCGGGTGTACGCTTTTGCTGTCATTTTACAGGCGGAGCATACTCCTTTGGACAATCGGCTGACGAATAATAAGCAGACCAAGAATCGAAGCCGAAATAACTTCGTTGTCTATAACGATATTGTCTGCTATAAGAGCACGATTGTTCACAAAAAACCTCCAAATTCCAACAAGGAACATATCTGTAAACGCGAATTTCGTGTATCATACATAACACAGGGCTACTTGTCAAGAATTTTTTCTGCAGTGTCTTCCGGATGCGAAAAAATAATTGATAATTCATGGTAAATAGACTATAATCACACTAGAAGGTGGTGTCAAATTGAAGAGGTGTTAGCATGAACGAAGAGTTTGATGTAATATGGCGTAGAGGTGATGGTGAAATGCCGAAAAAAGCGGAGCATGTCGTAAATGCGGCTAGTGAAGATAAGTTGCTAAGGTCGTTGCGCTTGTCTATTGATGCTGAAAACACCATAAGACATAATGCCAGTAAAAGTAACAAAACTGTTTGTGAGTATATATCTGCATTGGTGATGACAAGCTTACAACCTATATAAATCTCTTTCTAGAAACAGGGGACGGTTCATCTGTAAATTAAGTCTAAACCACCGCTACCGCTTCAATTTCTATCAGAGCATTTTTCGGAAGAGCACATACTTGGTATGTTGCTCTTGCGGGATATGGGTCTGTGAAGAATGTGGCGTAGACTTCGTTCATTTTCGCGAAATCAGCCATGTCTTTTAGCAAAACTGTTGTCTTTACCACATTTGACATATCCGCTCCTGCCGCTTCAAGGATAGCTCTGATGTTCGTCAGAGCTTGTTTGGTTTGTGTAACTATGTCATCTCCTGCAAACTCACCCGTACCCGGAACAATCGGGACTTGCCCCGACAGATAAATAGTATTCCCCGCCTGAATTGCTTGAGAGTAAGGCCCCAACGCTTCCGGCGCATTGCTCGTCTCGATTTTTTGCTTCATAATATTGCTACCTTTCTTATGAACAATTTTTGTCCTGTTTATTGGGCATTCTAACCCCATCATTCTGCGCTTTAGTCGCAGAATGACAAAGGAATTATTACAAAAATAAATATCCCTTCTTCGCTACCGCTTGCACCAAGTTCCAAATACCTTCAGGCAATCCTGTATCACTTACATATTCAGCCGTTTTCCCGCCAATTCTTATTCGCACCGATGTATCCTCAAGAAGCAGGAATCCCTGATTTTGACTATTCACAAAATCTTCTAAACACGCAAACATCGTAAACTTATCTTTGTACGGCGCGCTTGAGTATGGGCAGAATACTTCGCAGTTGCCGCATTCGTTGCACATATAATCAATGTGAACCACTTGCGGTTTTCCGTCCGACATTATTGCGATATTCGCACGGTTTGGACAGACATCGACACAGCTTTGACATATTGTAGCGCATTCGAGGCATCGTTTTGATTCGCTCACCGGGTCTCCGGTGCAATATAGAATGCCTTTCTTGTCCAGAACTGCTTTTATATTCGGATTTATATTTAGCGATTCCCGATTATCAGTTTTTGCATCAGGATTTATGCCGGGAGGTTTCTGACTTTCTATTTTTTGCCCTGTTATCGCTTCCACGCACCGTATCGCATCTGCAATAGCTTCTGCAACAGTAGCGGGACCTCTTTTTGCATCACCTGCCATGTACACTCCGGGTTTATCAGTTTCCAGTGTCTCCGCATTGACAATCGCTCTCCCCTTTTCATCAACCGGTACTCCAAATTGCTTTAACATCTGACCATCTACTTGGTCACCAACTGCCGCAATGACTGTATCTACCTGAATTTCTACAGTGCGTCCTGTAGCAACAGGGCTGCGTCTGCCGGACTTGTCGGGTGCTCCCAACTCCATTTGCTCGCAAACAAGCTTTCCAGCCTTTAATCGCACAGGTGCAAGAAGCTCTTTAAACTCTACCTCATCATCAAGAGCCAGTTGCAGTTCTTCCCCATCGGCAGGCATATATCTTTTTGTTCGGCGATAAATAAGCGACACAGATTTCACTCCGCTGACACGCTTCGCCGCGCGTGCAACATCCATAGCAGTATTACCGCCGCCTATTACCGCGACATTTTCACCTATTTGTAAGGATTCGGGTTTTGATTTGAACATTTCGAGAAATTCCAGCGCACCTAGTGGTGTATAGCCATCAATCTCAAGGACAGCCGGTTTCCAAGCACCTATTGCTACGATTATAGTGGAAAATCCTTGAGTACGCAGGTCTTCAATACTTTCTACTTCTGCATTCAACCGCAACTCAACACCCAACGATTTTACAAGCGCAATATCGTTGTCGATAGCAGCCCCACCAATTCTGAAATCAGGAATAACATGCCGGACAATTCCGCCAAGCGTGCCCTTCTTTTCAAAAACCGTGACTGTCTTACCCATTCGTGCCAGAAAATATGCCGCCGAAAGCCCTGCCGGGCCGCCACCGATTATGGCGATTTTTTCTGTCGACTCCCCGGTATTCTCTTTCGTTTTTTCGCATTCAAGCACCTTATCGATCTTAGGTGCTTTGTTGCTCTCAAGAAGTATGTTGTTCTTAGATGCTTTGCTGCTCTCAAGTATACTATTCGCTAGCGTTACATTGTCATGCATAAGCAGTTCATACGCTTCTTTCACAGCTTCAAGCTTGACATCACGGATATGGACACATCCCTCATAAAAACCGCGTGTACATTTATCCATGCAACGATGTGAGCAAATTGTACCTGTGATAAAAGGAAGCGGATTGCGCTGAGTGATAACTTTAAGTGCGTCAAAGTATTTTCCCTCACCAACAAGGCGTAGATACGCGGGAATATCCTGACCAAGCGGACATCCGTTTATACACGGAGCGATAAAGCAGTCGAGCAAAGGGACATGCTCTTTAATTTTACGTTCAGGTAACTGTCCAACCGGCTTTTGGTACAAAACATCATTTCGTGCGAAATCCGCCAGAGCAGTGAGTTTCTTTTCATCCACGCCTTCAAACGGTTTATACTCACATCCGGATAGCTTGCCCGCAAGTTGTTGCAAACGCTGATATCCGCCGGACTTCAGCAGAGTCGTCGCAAGCGTAATCGGCCAAATCCCCGTGTCGTATATACGGTCTATGTTGTGGACATCCACACCGCCCGAAAAGCTAATGCGAAGCTTACCGTCAAAAGCCTTGGTGAGCCTTCTTGCAACCTCGATTGAAAGCGGAAATAATGAACGCCCCGACATATACATTTCTTCTCCGGGCAGCTCCTTTTCGGTGATTTTTACAGGGAATGTATTTGTCAGTTTAACTCCAAATGATAACTCTGCGCCATCAGCCAAAGCTTGCAATCTTTTAAGCATAGGAACTGCGTCTTCAAATTGCAAATCAGCTTTAAAATGATGGTCATCGAATTTAACGTAGTCAAACCCGAGATTATCCAGCGTGGTTCTTGCATAATCATAGCCGAGTAGTGTCGGATTGCATTTGACGAAGGTATGTAATTTCTTTTCGGTCAAAAGATAAGACGCAATTCGCTCGATTTCGTCAGGCGGGCATCCGTGAAGTGTCGAAAGAGTTATTGATTTGCAGACCTCACAGCTGATGCTCTCTATATATTCTTTGTCGATATTTTTGAAGCGTGACAAGTTTTCAAGAGCCCACTCTTTGCATGTTTTCCATGTATCTGTGTTAGCAGCGCATTTAAGACCTTCGATGAAGCTGTCAATTTTCTGTGTTTTTATACCCTCAAGATCATAACCCACGCTCATATTAAATACAAACCCATCAGCCGGACCAAGTCCGAATTCGCGGCTGATAAGCTTGAGTGCAAACCATCCCTTTATGTATTCATCCATTGCTTGCGGCACATAGAGCTCCGTTGACCACTCAACATTATAGCACTCATCATTTGCTAAAATGCAAGGCTTTGAAACAGGTAAATCCTCGCCGTCAAGAATCTGAACAGTCTTTAGTTCAAAAAACCTGCTTCCTGCAACATAGCTCGCAACGATATTTTGAGCAAGCTGAGTATGAGGCCCGGCTGCAGGACCGAACGGAACATCAACGCTACCTCCGAAAATTTGCAAAGACTTAGAAGTATCGGCAACATACGGGTTTCTTACTCCGAAAAAAGAACCTTCTTCCCGATACCCGGTAAGTATCCAATCCATTAATTGTGCAAACGGAATTTGCCTCATTTTATCACTCATGATTGTGTTCCTTTCTTAATCAAAGCAAGGTCACTTGCCGGTGGCATTTCGTAGGAGCTTTCCCTTGCTCCTTCGCTCACGAAGGGGGTGGCTCCGCAGAGCCGGGGGTTGTCTATTTGCTACCGGTCTATCGAGAATTTATCCTCCCCCACATAGCTCCCGACCGCTCACGGCACTTCGCCATAATCATATCTGCATCTATCCCTATAAGCTCCCTGTCTTTCATTTTCACAACCCCATTGATAATAGTAGTAACTATACTACGACCGCTCATCCCAAACAGGATGTGTCCATCGCAGTTTTCCGCAGACATTGGGGTCAGCGGGTCATAGTCGCTAATAACGATATCGGCGGCGGCTCCCGGCTCAAGCGAACCTATTATCGTGTCAAAGCTCCGCGATGACATTTCAGCGTTGTTTCTAAACAACATCGTCGGGACCTCAACCCATGCAGCACCGGGATCACAGAGTACGTGTTTGTGAATTACATTTGCTACTTTTTCTGATTCAAACATATCTTGTGTATAGCCATCGGTACCCAGCCCAAGTAGTATACCTCGCTTCATCATTTCCATACATGGCGGAATTCCGACAGCATTGCCCATGTTGGATTCGGGATTGTGTACAACCATAGTATCTGTTTCCTTTATGATGTCCATTTCGATACCGTTTATGTGAATACAATGCCCGGTAATTGTATTTCGTCCTAAAATATCATGGTCAAACAAACGATTTATTACACGCTTGCCATACTTTCTCAGGCTATCATACACATCTGCCATCCCTTCGGCAACATGAATATGAAAACCTATACCATCAGGTGTATTCTCACGGCATAGTGCCAGCGTTTTATCCGATAATGTAAACGACGCATGCATTCCCATCATTGCCTTAACCATGTCGGAATCATCGTCCATTGCATAACGTATAAACTCAGCGTTTTCGGCAACAGCATCACGCATTTTTTCTTCACCGTCTCTGTCCGATACTTCGTAACAAAGACTTGTACGCACGCCAAGCTCCTTTGCTGCTTTTGCTATAGCAGGCAAGCTTCCTCTGATACCACCATAACTGGCATGATGGTCAAACACTGTTGTGCAACCGTTCTTTATACAATCAAGATACGTCGCCATTGCACTCCAATAAGTATCTTCAACAAGAAGATGCCGGTCAATCGTCCACCACATTCCATCAAGAATCTCAAGAAAATTCTTGGGAGCATAACCCTTAATAGAAATTCCCCTTGCAAAAGCGCTGTATATATGATTATGAGCATTAATAAGTCCCGGCATAATCACTCCGCCGTATGCGTTGATAAACTCGGCATCGGGGTACTTTGCCATCAAAGTAACAGTATCCCCAACCTCATGGATAAGCCTGCCCTTTACAGCAACACATCCATTTTCAATCAAGCGATTCTCCGTTTCTCTAGTAATAACTCTTCCATTTCCGACAAGTAACATATTAATACTGTTCCTTTCGTATTTACTACATAAAAATAATACAGTAATTCTTGCGAATAATCAATAAGCTTAATACTTCCAGTATGTGTCAAGTAAACGTGGGCGAAAATATTTGAGAACAGAAATTCAATTATTAAAGATGCTTTTTATGCTTATGCACCACCTTTTCTTTGCGCCCTGCTGCGCACCCCGCAACCCACCCGA
>Ga0123353_10001567_pt1 | contig 28072 bp, 18 predicted proteins | sample TergutLab28metaG_3_FD_92763 | JGI IMG/M metagenome (GOLD analysis project Ga0123353, IMG submission 92763) | Labiotermes labralis P3 segment gut microbial communities from Petit-Saut dam, French Guiana - Lab288 P3 | ecosystem: Host-associated > Arthropoda: Insects > Digestive system > Gut ...
CCGCGCGCAGCTTGCCGCAAAATCCTTATCGCTCAACAGCACGGCCATCTCGGTGCCCCGCAGATCCACCGGGCCGTCCGCGATCACCTTCACGCAATTGTAGCCCGCGACAGGCCAAATCTTGTGCTCACCGGTGGACAACATGCGCACGAACAATCCCTTGCGGAACAGAAATCCGCGCTCATTTTCCCGAATCACCATTTTCATTTCGTTTTCTCCTTTCATTTGCCTTTTCGCGAAGGCATCCACACCCTTGCCGCGGAGCCGCGGTTGAGCCCGCGCCTTGCGCAACCGGCTGCCTCGTTCCTACACGAAAGCTGGAAGTTGGCAGTGGGCTGCGCTTGCGCGGGCGGTATCCCCGCCGCCCGGCGGTTTGGCTGCTGTGCCGGCAAAACGTTATGCGTTTCGGCCCGGCGCCGGATGCCCTGCGCGAAAAGGCGTTTGTCTACCTGGCACGGTAGTGGGGACTCGAACCCCGGTCTGACCCAACAGACTTGCCACTTTAGCATGCTCTACCCCTGAGCTACTCCTTGCGGAGGAGGGAATCGAACCCTCGGCACTGCTGGTTTGTGGGCGCGGATACGCCGCGCACGGCGGCCTGCTTCTCCGGTATACCTTGCGGAAGCCCTCAGGCACCCCGGGGGCATTCGGAACCCCACGGATAGGAGCGGCAGGCTGGTATCATAAAGGCTTTCGCCCCTACAATCGTCTCATACCGTTTAGCCTTTGACGACGCCGATGGTCTTCAGCCGCTTGACCGGGCGCACCAGGTCGCGCTGGTTGGCCATCACCTCGTCGATGTCCTTATAAGCAAAGCGGCTTTCCTCGGCCACGTCGGCCTTGTTGCGCTTGCCCAGTACGACGCCCTGCGCCTGCAGATCGGTGATCACCTGCTCGGCGCTGAACTGCTCCTTCGCGGCTTTGCGCCCGTAGCGCCGCCCCGCACCGTGGGAGGAGGAGCAGAAGCTCTCCGGGTTTCCCAACCCTTCCACCACATAGCTGTAGGAACCCATCGCCCCGGGGATGACCGCGCGCTCCCCGGCCCGCGCCCGAGTCGCGCCTTTGCGGTGTACCCATACATTCCGGTCATAGTGGCGCTCCAGCGCGGCATAGTTGTGATGGCAGTTGATGTGATCCGCATAAACGAACGATACGCCCGCGTGCTTGGTTACCCAGCGCTCCAACACCTCTTGCGTCACCGCCATCATGCGCGCCCGGTTCTCCGCCGCGAAGTCCAGCGCCAGGTTCATCCAGTGGATGTACTGCTGCCCGGCCGCACTGTCCAGCGGCAGATGGGCCAGCCGCCACCAGTCCGGCGCCTCGCTGTCCCCTTCGGCGTTCAGCTCCCGTGCCGCGTTGTGAAAGGCGTCGCATATCCGCTTGCCAAAGTTGCGCGACCCGGAGTGCACCATGATTCCGAGCTTTCCCTCCTCGTCTTCCTGCAGCTCGATGAAGTGGTTGCCGCCGCCCAGCGTTCCCACTTGCCTGTATCCCGCCTCGATTTGCTCCACCAGCTCCGGATTGGCCTCGTACTTCTCCATCTCCTGGCGCGCTTTGTCCAGCGTTGTACAGGGCTGCTTTTTTTGATGGTGGGCAAAGCCCACCGGGATGCTGCGAAGCAAATCCCCCACGATGCCCTGCACCAGGTTGCCGCTGCCGGTAACTGTTTCTTGCAGCACCTGAACCGGCAGGTCGGTGCCGATGAAGCCCATGCCGCAGCCGATATCCACGCCCACCGCGTTGGGGATGATCACCTCATCCGTAGCAATCACGCCGCCGATGGGCATGCCCATGCCGGTATGCGTGTCGGGCATGAGCGCCACCCAGTTGCGCACAAATGGCAAAGAAGCCAGATGGTACGCCTGCTCCAGGCAGCTCTCTTCCACGCTTTGCACATCCGGCAGCCACGCCTTGATCGGCACCTGCCGCTCGCCCTTCTCGATGGTGATCATGATCGTTCCCTCCTGATTGCCCTGTTGTTTTTTGTGTCGCGCTTGATCTGGCCTTATCTTACCAGCGATCCAGAGGGTGATCATGTAAAAAAGTTTGCGAACTTGCAAACTTTGGCTAAGTACGATACACTTTTCTTCAGACATGAACGAGTGTGGAGGGCAGCGCGTATGGCCGGGTTTTCGGAATTAACCCGCAGCTTTGAAAAGACCCGCGAATACATGCGGGATTTTTACATCTATGGCTTTAAGTCCCGCGCCGACTTCCATCAGCGCTCCGCGCGCACCTACGACAACGAGCGGCGGCGGATCGAAAGCTACCTGGGCGACGCCATGGCCTGGTCGTACGGCGCCGAAGGCAAGCGCGTCTTTGTATCGCTGGATGCCGCCCGTGTGTACGAAAATCCGCTGTACAACGCCTGGAAGGCCAAAAGCTTTACCGACAACGACGTGCTGCTGCACTTTTTTCTGTTGGATGCGCTGCGCGAAGCGCCCGCCACAATCGAACCGTTGTGCGACTTGATCTGCGCCCGCAGCGGGCGCGTGTTCGACGCGCAAACCGTGCGGCTCAAGTGCAACGAGTATGTCAAGATCGGCTTGCTGCGCACGGAAAAGCGCGGCAGGAACCTAGTGTACATGCTGTCGCCCGATCATCTTGATACGTTACCCGTACCTACCGATCACCTGCTGGCGGCGCTTCAGTTTTTTCAAGGCGCCGCACCCTTTGGCGAGATCGGCAGCTTTTTGTTGGACAACCTAAACGTTCGCAACGAGCTGTTCTGCTATAAGCACCAGTACGTCGTGCACACGCTAGAAGACGGCGTGTTGCTGGCGATGCTGCAAGCGATGCGGGAAAACCGCGCCGTATCCTTTGATAACCGCGGCGCTCGCGTTCAGCGTACCACCGCCATCCAAGCCGTACCCCTCAAAATTTTCGTCAGCGCCACCACCGGCCGCCGCTACGTCTGTGCCTACCTTTTGGCCAAGCGACGTTTCCAGTGCTTTCGGCTGGACAATATTCTCTCCGTCGCCCTCTTAGCGGAACAACCGGAGGCCGAGGATTTGAGGCTGCGGCTGATGTCCAACGCCGATAAAATCTGGGGCGTCAGCTTTGGGGGGAATAGCCGCGGCGATACCCTCCGCATGACGCTGCGCATCGATGAGAAAACCGAGCGGTATGTGTTCGAGCGGTTGATCCGTGAAGGGCGCGGCGGTCAAGTGGAACGGCTGGATCATCAAACCGTGTTGTACACCAAGACCGCCTACGACGTTTGCGAATTGTCGCCCTGGATCAAGACCTTCTGCGGACGCATCCTGGCGCTGGAAAGCGACAATGCCGAGGTCACGCGCCGGTTTCAGCGCGACATGGCGCGCATGGCCGCACTTTATGAAGAGAAATCAGAAGAAAGATCAGAAGAGGGATCATGATGGAGCTGTTTTCAGAAATCTACGGCTGCTATTATGCGGTGCTGGCGCGCCTGCTTGAGCGCGCGCATCCTGCCGGCCTGGATCGTACGGAAATGGAAGCCATTGTGCGGCAAAGCGGCTTTGCCGATACCGCCTTTCAGCTGTTGCCCAAGCTAATCTCCGGTGAGTGGCCGCTGCTCTACGAGCGGAGTGGACGCTTCTATGCTTCCGTGGTTTCCAGCGATGTCCGCCGCCCGCTCAGCGATTTGGAAAAAGCCTGGCTGAAGGCACTGCTGGAGGATCCGCGTCTGCGCTTGTTTCTGGACGGCGCACAAATCGCGGCGCTCCATGCCGCTTTGGCAAACACGGCGCCTTTGTATCAAGCCGACGACTTTCATATCTACGACGCCGCTACGGACGGCGATCCATACGCGGATGGTGGGTATCGTGCCCGCTTTGCTTTGATTTTGAAGGCCCTTCAACAAAAAGCGCCGCTGCGCATTCTGTATGAAGGCGGCAAGGGCCGCCGCGCCAGCGGGGTATACCTCCCTTGGCGGCTTAACTACTCCGCCAAGGACGACAAGTTCCGCCTGCTGGCCGCCACCTGTTTTCCAGTGCGCAAGCGCCGGGTGATTCTAAATGTAGCGCGCATGCTGGAAGTCGAAAACGTATCCAACGCGATGCCTATCGATATCGATGATGCCGATCGCTTATTTCGGCAACCCGCGAAAAACCCTTCCATCCTGCTGCGCATCTATCCGGAGCGAAACGCCTTGGAGCGGGCGATGCTGCAATTCGCGGCGTATCAAAAAGAAACTGAATACGACGAGCCAAACGGCAGCTACCTTTGCCGTATCTATTTTGATGCAGAGGACGAAACCGAACTCCTAATCCGCGTGCTGAGCTTCGGCCCCACCGTAAAGGTGCTAACCCCACCCTCTTTCGTTGCCCAACTACGTGAGCGTGTTCAGCGGCAAATCGCGCTTGGCATCTGATTCATCATTCCCACTCCTTACACGAGGGTTTGTAATGAGCCAAGAGGCGTACGGGAAACCCCTAAGAACGATCACAGGGGGCGGGATTGTAAATCCCGCCCCCTGAGGCAAAACCGGCTCTAACACTACTCCAGGCAGTCCCCCGTGTCCCGGGTGGTGATGCCGGTGTACACCTTGAACGGATCACGCGGGTCGATGCCCAGCGAATGGACGCCGTCGCCGCTTTCCGTTCCAAGCACATTCGGCTCGGTAATCACCAGGTCGCCTGGGAAGTAGCTCTCCGGCACAATCCAGTAGTTGTCGGTCACCTCCACGCCGAAGGCGTTCACGATCACCACATCGGCGGGCGTAATCGCGCTCTCATACCGGCCGGCCGCGACCTTCCGCGTGCCGCGGAGGCTGACCGTGCGGACTTGGTCTCCGGGCATCAGCCCGATCGTCACGACGTAGGGATTGTCCGGTGTGCACTTCAGCTTTTCGCCAAACTTGCCGCGCGCGTTGCCGGTGTAAGGATAGGTTTGCTCCAGGGCCGCGATGTACAGCGGGCGGTCGCCGTTGCCCTTTTTGCCGATGGTCAGGGCGCCGGGCTGGAAGCCGGCCTCCGCGATGTGGTAGAACCGGGTCACATCCGCGCCGGCCTGGTCCACGATCCGAACCTCGGAAGGCCTCAGCGCGTTCGGGTAAGTACCGGGATCGGTTCTGCGCGCGCCGTCGATGGTGACGCTGTAAAGGGCGTGCCCCGGCAGCAGGCCGAGGGCGGCTGCTACAGGATCGCTCGGGTCATCGGCCATGATCACGTTGCCCACCCTGCCCTGGGCCGCGCCGCTGTAGACGTAGTTCTGATCCAGGGCGCGCACGATCAGCGGGTCCTCCGGGCCGTCGCCGCCGCCACCGCTGCCCGAACCCTTCTTGTGGACGGTCAAGGTGCCGGGCGCGAAGCTGCTCGGTGCGATCAGGTAACCATGGGTCACATCCCGGCCGTGCTGGTCTACGATGACCGGACTGGACGGAATCAGCGCGTTCGGGTACTCGCCCGGTTCGGTGCGCGGCTGGCCGCTGATGGTGATGCTGGCGAGCCGGTGGCCCGGCAACAACTCCTGCACGGTGGCGAGGGGCTTGGCGGCGTCCACGCTCAGGTTGCCGCCAACGACGCCCTGGGCCGTGCCGTCGTACACGTAGGATTGATCCGCCGCGATGATCCGCACGGGTTTCTCCAGCCCTGTTTCGGGATCGGTCTCGCCGCTGCCCTTCTTGTAGATCACCAAGTTGCCGGAGACGTAGCTGGCCGGGGTGATCAGGTAGAACTGCTGCGCTTGGTTTCCGCTCTGATCGACGATCACGATGTCCCTGGGCGTGAGCGGGTAAGCGCCGGGCACGGTCTCCTGCGCGCCGTCGATGGTCACGCTCTTTACCGCGTGGCCGGGCAACAGCCCCTTCACCTCGACATGCCGGGCGATGATCGAACTTTCGGTAAAATTGCCCACCACGCCGTGGGGCGTCTCATCGTACAGGTACCTTTGATTCTTGGCCGTTACGGTCAATGGCTTCTCCCCGCCGGTTTCCGGATCGGTCTCGCCGCTGCCCTTCTTGTGGAGGTACAGCGTGGCGTCGGCGCCGTAAGTCACGTCGTAGTTACCGGTCACGTCCGACCCGCCCGCGAAGATGCGGGCCTCCGCCAGGCGAATCGCGCCGCGGTACTCGCCGGGATCGCGCTGCGCGCTGGAGAGAATCCCCACCCAATCGATGGCGTGGCCGGGCATCAGGGATCCGGCGGCCAGCGCCACAAGCGGATTCTTGGCGTCGTGGGGCATGAGCGCGCCCGTGCCGCCACCTTGGAACGCGCCGTCGTAGGTGTAGTGCTGATCCAGCGGCTTCACGGTGATCGCCGCCTTTTGGACGCTCAGCGTACCCTGGCGGTAGGTCTCGCCGGTGATGTTGTAGGCGCCGGTCACGTCGTCGCCCGCGCCGTCCCGGTCGCGGATCACGATGCCGGAAGGCGTGAGTGCCGTGACGCCGGCGTCGGTGAGCTGCACGCCGCCGATGGTGACGCCGGCCAGCCTGTCGCCGGGCAACAGCCCCGGCGCGTGCGCCACGTCCTCGGGCTTGTCTGCAGTCAGCGCGGTGAAGACGCCCACCTTGCCCTGGGGCTTTCCGTTATAGAGATAGGCCTGATCCTTGGCCGTTGCGCTCAGCGGGCGCTGTGCGCCGGTTTCCGGGTCGATGCCGCCGCCCTTTTTGTCCACGGTCAGCGCGCCCGGTACGTATGCGCCGGCCAGGTCGAAGCGATCGGTGACGTCGATGCCGCCGAAGAAGATGCGCGCGTCCCGCGGGGTGAGGCTCACCGGCGACGCGGTGGGCAGTACCTGCTGCGCGCCGTCGATGGTCACGCGCCGCAAGGTGTGCCCGGCGGGCAATCCGGTAACCGTCACCACGGCGTCCAAATCGTTTTGAATGACACCCACCACGCCCTGGGGCTGCTTGTTGTACACATAGCGCTGATCCTTGGTGGTGATGACGATCGGGTTCGGATCGCCGGGGCCGCCGGCCTTGTGGATGGTCAGCGTGCCCTTTTGATAGTTGGCCGAGGTCAAGTCGTAGTTGTGGGTCACGTCGGTGTCGCCGTTGTAGATGGCAGCCTGCTGTGGCAACAGGTCGTAGCCGCCGGGGGCCACGCGCTCGGCGGGCGCGCCGATGACCACGCGCTGGAGCCGGTCGGTGGCCGCCAATCCCTGGGCGGTGGCCACCGCGGCGGAGGGCTCGGCCTGGAGGCCGACGACGCCCTTGGCCGTGCCGTCGTACACGTAGGCCTGATCGGCCGCGGTGATGATCACATCGGTTCCGGCGCCGCCCGTGCCCAGCTTGTCGATGCGCAGTGAGCCGGCCTGGTAATCGAAGTCCTCGTAGTGCTGGGTCACGTCTTGGCCCTCAAACAGGATCCGCGCGTCCGACGGAATCAGCGCGTAGGCGCCCGCGTCGGTCTGCGGGCCGCCGGTCACGGTCACGGAAGAGAGGCTGTGTCCGGGCGCCAGCTCGGCCTCGATGGCCGCGCCGATTTGCGCCGGGACGGTCAGCGGGCCCGCGATGCCTTGCGGCGCGCCGTTGTACGTGTATTCCTGATCCTTGGCCCGGATGACCGGCGCGCCTTCGCCGCCGGTTTCGGGATCGACATTGCCGTCGCCGCGCTTGCGGATGGTGAGCTGGCCGGTTTGATAGTCCACCTCGCCGCTGGCGGCGTCCAGCAGGTAGTAGTCATTGCGGTCGTTGCCGTCCGCGTCGGTAATCTGCGCCTCGCCGGGCGTCAGGACGGAGGCCGGCTCGGTGGGATAGGTTCTCTGCGCGCCGCTGATGCGGACGCCCGAGAGGCTGTCGCCGGGCAGCAGCACGCCTTCCGGCAACGGCTCCACCACGGCGGCCGCCTGATCGGCGGTGCTCTTCAGGCCCACGTCGCCCTGGGGCATGCCCGTGAATGCGTACGACTGATTTTTCGCTTGGATGGTCAGCGGGATAGAGCGGCCCTCGCCGTCCACGCCCGCGCCGCGCTTCTGGATGGTCATCGTGCCGGCGGCGTAATTGTCGGCGGTCAGGCCATAGTTGGCGGTCACATCCGCGTCGCCGCGCATGATCTTGGCGCCAGCCGGAATCAGCGGATAGTCGCCGGGCTCGGTTTGCCGCGCGCCGCTCAGCGTCACTTGGGCCAGCCTATCGCCATGGAACAGGCCGGTAACCGATACCACCTGCTCGGGCGCGGCGGCGTCGTACTCCACCGTGCCCAGGGTTCCCTTGAGCGTTCCGTCGTACACGTAGCGTTGATCCAGCGCCGCGATGCGCACGCTGGTGCCCTGCGCGCCCACGATGTGTAGCGCGCCGGCCACGTAGCTCCGGGGATCGATGTGGTAGTTTGCGGTAACGTCCGCGCCGGAGCCGTCCACGATCACGGCGTTGGCCGGGGTGAGGGGCCGCGGGTTCGCGCCGGTCACCTGCGCCCACCGATCGCCCAGGATATCCACGCGCGCGATCCGGTGGCCGGGAATCAGCGCGTGGGCGGTGACCAGCGGGGCGGAGGGGCCGTTGTCGAGGCCGACGCCCACCACGCCCTGTTCGAAGCCATTGTAGGCGTAGATCTGATCCGCCGCGGCGATCGTCAGCGGTTTCTCCCCGCCGGTCTCCGGATCGGTTTCGCCGCCGCCCTTCTTGTGGATGGTCAGCGCGCCGGCTACGTAGCTGGCGGGCGCAATGTCGTAGTGCGCGGTGCGGTCGGCGCCCGACGCGCCGGCGATGCGCGCGTTCGAGGGCATGAGGCTGCCCGGATATTCGCCGGGCTCGGATTGCTGCGTTCCGGCGATGTACACGCTCTGCACGTAGTCGCCGGGGAGCAAACCCTCGGCCAGCGCGGCGGGCCGGGCCGCCGTGCCGCTGAGCGTCGTATCGACATCGCCCTGGAGCGCGCCGTTGTACGTAAAGTGCTGATCCTGGGCGAGAATCCTCAGCGGCGTCCCGTTGAAACCCTTTTTGGTGATCACCAGGTCGCCGGCCACGTAGCTGGCGGCCTCGATCTTGTAGTTCTTTGTTACATCGGCGCCCGAACCGTCGCGGATCACCGCGTTGGACGGCACGATCTCGCCGAAATAGGAGGTCGGTTCGGTTTGCCGGGCGCCGCTCAGCGTGATCTCCGCCAGCCGATGGCCGGGAATCAGGCCCGTCGCTTGTGCCAGCGAGGCGTCGGTCAGCCCCGCACCGAACGCGCCGTGCGCCTGGCCGTCGTACTCGTAGGTCTGCGTCAGCGCCGCGATCTGTATCTCGGTCTGCTCCCCGGTCTCCGGGTCGGTCGTGCCGCCCTTGGGTTCGATCACCAGGTCGCCGGCGATATAGCTCTCGGCGGTGAGCAGATAGTATGTCTGCGTCACGTCCTCGGCCCCGCGTAGGATCTGCACCGCGCTGGGCACGATCTCGTTCGCGTAGGCGCCCGCGTCAATGGCGTCCTCCGCGCCGCGCTTGCTCAGCGTCACCGACGCCAGTACGTCTCCGGGCAGCAGCTCCAGCGCCGTCGCCAGGCTCGCGGCCTCAGCGCCGGCCTTCACGCCGAATTCGCCCTTGGCTCCTCCGTCGTACACGTAGCTCTGCTTGTTGGCCTGCACGCTCAGCGGCAGTTCCTCCCCGGTCTCGGGATCGGTACCGCCACCCTTCTTCTGGATCGTCAGCGTACCGGGCACGAAGTTTTTCGACGTCAGACCATAGCTCGGCGTCACGTCGAGGCCCGCGCCGTCCACGATCTTAACCGACGTCACGCGCAGCGCGTACGCGCCCGGCTCTACGCAGGGCGCCGCCGGATCGCTCTCCAGCACGGCTTCCGCCAGCCGGTGGCCGGTCAGCAGCCCTGACGCCGTTACCGCCGCCGCGCCCTCCGCACTGCCCGGATCCACCGGCCCCAGCACGCCCCGGGCGCTCCCATCGTACACACACAGCTGATCTTCCGCCGTGATCCCCACGTTCTCGCCCGTGTACTGCACGATATTCAGCGTGCTCGCCACGTAGCTTTCCTCTGTGATCTCGTAGTATTCCGTCACGTCCGCATCGCCGGCGTTTACGATCTTCGCGCCGTGGGGCGTGATCGCCGTTGTGCCCACCTGGGTCAACTGCGTGCCGCCGATGCCTACGCTGGCCAGCCGGTGGCCGGGCAGCAGGCCCGTGGCTTCAGCTACGGGGTTCGCGCCGTCCACCTGCAGGCTCGCGCCCACCTTGCCCTGCGGCTGCCCGGTGTACACATAGGTCTGCTCACGGGCCGCGATCACCAGCGGCAATTCCTCGCCGTCCTCGCCGCCGGGGCCGGTTTCCCCGCTGCCCTTCTTTTGGATCGTTAGCGTGCCCGCGCGGTACTCGATGTCCGCGTAGTTGCCCGTCACATCCTCCCCGGCGCTGCTCAGGATCACCGCGCCGGAGGGCGCCAGCGTGTCCGCATACACACCGGGCAGCGTCTGTTTGGAGCCGCTCAGGGTTACGATATCCACGTAGTCTCCCGTATTGAGGCCCGTTACCGCCACCATTGTGCCGGCCAAGCCTTCGCCCACCGTGCCCTGGGGAGCGTCGTTGTACACGAAGCTTTGCGGCTTGGCGGTGACGACCAGCTTGACATGGATGTCTTTTTCAGCTTGGTTCATCACTTCCCGGCCTTGCGCATCCCTGCCTGCCACCGTCACCGTATTGTGTATGATGGAATTCATCATGTCGGCTTCCCGCACGATGCAGGTGTAGGTATGGATTGCGGCTTGCCCGGCGGCGAGCACGCCGATGTCCCAATCCGGGCCCATCAGCGGGTCGGTGGCCTGCACGCCGTAGAGCGTGTTGGCGCTCGTGTTTTTCACTTCGATGGTGTATTGTACGCTCTCGCCAACGGCGGCCAGGGTCTTGTCCGCCGACTTGCTCACGTTCAGCGCGTTGATCAGCGCCTCCGCCTGTCCGCTGCCCTTCACCTCGGTGTTGATGATGTCGAAGCCCACGGCCGCCGGCGCGCCGCGCACGTAGCCCTGTGTGGCGTCCGCCGGGGTGACGGTATGGGCATAACTTGTGGAGACCGTGGCGCCGGCCGCCAGCGCGCCGATGTTCCAGGGCGCGCTCATCAGCGGGTCGGTGACCACCACGCCGGTCAGGTTCTCGGGGCCGGTGTTCTTCACGCTCGCCGAGAAGGTGATGGAATCGCCCACCGAGGCATAGGCCGGCTCCGCGGTGACTTCCACGGCAAGGGCGTTGTTGGGGCGATAGTACAGGGTGATGACATTGAGCGCCGGGTCGCTGCCGATCACGAGCTGCTTGTTGGCGGAAACCCACTCGTACCCGCCGATCGCCTTCTCTGTGGCGGTGAGGGTCTCGCCCAGCAGCATCGCGCCGGTATCGGAGGCCGCCAGCATGATGTCGGTTCCGAAACGCTGATGCAGCACCGTCCAGGCGATCTGGCTCCGGCGGTAGTACATGCGCAGCAGCAAGCCGCCGCCCGCCTCCACAAATCCCGAGGAGGTGCTGTTGGCGGCGTCAAACGCGTAGCCATTTTGCGCCCTTTGTTCGGCGGTTACCGGCAATCCGGCGAAGCCGGACAGGGTTTCCGTCTCATCGGGCGCGCTGTTGTACTTGCCTGTCGCCAGGTTCGTGTAGTAGTATTCCACTTTGTACGTGGCGGCCTCGTTGGGGGTGTAGACAAACTCGAATACGTTGGCCGTACTGTCGGCGCTGAGCAAGAAGTCCTGGCGCATCCACACCGGGGAGTAGCCCAGGATGGTCGGCGCGTGCTCGGTGATCACCGAACTGCCCGTATGGTTGTCCTCAACCTTTGGGTCTGTCAGCGCGTTGCCTTGATCGTCCACATAATGCACCACGTAAGAGAGCGTGGTATATGTCTTGTAGTTAAAGTCGATCACGTCTTTGGCCGGATCGCCGGTGAGGGTCACGGCCTTTGACACCAGGTTTGCCACGTAATTGGGCGCCACAGGCGCGGTTTCGTGAGCAGTGGAGCCCAAGCGCTGGCCGGTGACGATCTTGGGGTTGGGCGATACGCCGGGCAGAGGGTTGGCGCCCGGAGGATCGCCTGTCTGCCAGCCCGCGCCTACCTGCCAATAATGTACGGTATACGAAAGATCGGTGCGGGGAGCCCATTGCGCCACCAAATCGGTGGGCTGCATGATGGGCTGGTTGTCAAATTGATAGGGCACAGTAGGGGTGGCGCGCAGGCTCCAGTGTTTGAAGGTATACCCTTGGCGCGCCGGCGAGGCCGGAGCGGTAGCATAGCCCTCAACCACGACCTCGGCGGTATCGTGGAGCGTCTCCGCACCGGCGCCATCCGCGGTATAGAACGATACCAGATGGGTTGGCGGCGCCCAGTAAGCGTAGAAAATCAGGTTATCCGCGGGCATCTTTTTTCCTTGAAAATCGTAAGGGTTACCAACAAAGCTCGGATTTTCATACCAGCCCTTAAACGTATAGCCCGAAGGCACGGAAGGCGGGCTGGTCGGTTCCGTTTCGCCGAGTTTCGATATGTCGGCAGAAAAATAGAAGGAACTGGCGGGAAGGCTTTGCGAACCGTTCATCCTGGTGACCGTGTATTGCAAAGGATAGTAATTGAAGGTAAGCGTTCCCCCCATGTCAGGGAAATTTTTTCTGTAATCGCCGCCGGACTGATACCACCCGTTTGCCGATGTGGGATCGTCACGTTTGTAGCCGGGGATATCGGGGTAGTCAGTAGTGTATGTCACATACTCGCCGCTGCCGTTTACGCTCAAGCGGCTAACTGTCAAGAAATTGGTATAACTGTTGTTGATCGGCAGTCCGGACGTATCCAGGTTCTGGGCTCGATACACCCTTGTATACCACATGCCGGACGTTGTGTACGAGTAATACACCTGGTTTTCGCCGGGCATGGTTGGAACAAGCGTGGTCCACGGGGAGGCGCCGTTAATCTTGCCAAGAGACCAGAGGATTTGATTGGCATATGGCACACCGCCTGCGGCGGCAGCCCATTGGCTCTTAATGTCGGCCTGATACTTCGCGGTAATCGAGTTGATCAGCGCGCCGGCCGGCCCTCCTCCCTCCTGGGAGCGGTTGCTCCACCGGAATTCGATGGTGTAGGTGTTGCGGGTATAGTACAGACAGATGGCGGTGGCCCCGTCGGCGGTCACCTTTTTGCCCTCGTCGTACCTGTCGTAGGTGAAGCCCGTAATCGCCTTGGCGTCCGTGCCGCTCAGCACGATCGGCGTATCGGGGACGGCGTTGCGGGTTTCGGTGGAATGCAGATTATAACCGTCACCTGCGAGGTTCTCGACCAGGTGCACGATGGTGTAGTCGGCCGTGCCGGTGGGCGTCCAAACGGCGGTGAGCGTGTCTCCGCCCAGGGGCATGGCGGCGGGCACCGGCTTGTCCCAGCCGGCGAAGGCAAAGCCGAACCTGGTGGTGGCCGTGGCCAATTCCTGCGCGGTGAGCGCTTCGCCGTATTCCTTAAAGAGCGGCTCCACGTACACGCCGCCGGCAGCCAAGAAGAAAAGGGCGTATGTGTCGCGCGTGTAGAACACGTCGATCACCGTGGTGCCGTCGGCGGCGATGTGGTGGGTGAGCTTCTGCCCCTCCAGGGGGGAGAATCCGGCGTATTCCTTGGGTTCCACGGTGACGTCCGCGCCGGTGATGGCATTGAGATCCTCGATGTCCGCCATCTCGTACTTCGTCCGGTCTTGCGCGTTCTCGGGGGTGATGGGTTCGCCTGCCTTGCGCTGGTAATGCCGCACCACATAGCTCGTGCCCACGGAGGGACTGTAGGTGACGGTGATGACGGTAAGCGGCTTGGATTGCGCGTCAATCACGCCCGACACCAACGCCATGTCCGGCACAAAGCCCTGCACCGCGGGCGAAGGCGCCAGAAAGGAGCCGCCCAATGCGAGGGAGGCGGTGTAGGGCTTGGCCGCCTCGCTGCCGTTTTGAAACATGTAATAGACGATGACCTGGTAGGTCTTTTCCACCGCCGGGCGGAATTGCGCGGTAAACCGCGTGTCGGCGGTCAGCGGCGTCGCAAGGCTCGGATGCCAGCCGGTGAACACGTGCTCCGCCCGCTCCGGCGCCGCGCCTTGGTAGGCGGCGTTGCCGCCCTCTTCCACGGTGGTGACGCAGAGGGGGTTCATGTCGTCGTCCCAGTTGTAGAAGGACGCCGTTACCATCGTCGCGTCCAAGGGGCCGATCCCCATGGGCTCGCCCGCCGGCTCTTCTTTTCCGCCTTCGCCTTCCCCGGTTTCTACCGGCGGCATGTTAAACGGCTCGGACTGAAGCGCCTTGCCGGTATTTTCCGAAGCCGCGGCGGGGTAGGGCGGCGCGCCGAACAGCGTTAGCAGCGCCAGCAGCGCGGCAAGCGTTTTTTTCATATTCTGCATCATGGTTCCTATACCTCCGGTTTCTTCGGTTGGTGGGGTTATCGCATCCGCATGTAGGGCACGCTCAGCGCCCAGCCGGAATGCTGGTCGGCGGTGTACACAAGCAGGCGATCCGTATAAAAATCGAAGTACGTGCTGGAATAGAGCGGCAACACGGGCAGCACTTCCATAAAGCGGGCCTGGAAGGCCAGCCACTTGACGGCGTAGGCGTCCTTGTCCAGCGCGGGCGTGGCGCGCAGGCCGCGGGCCAGCGCTTCCAGCTCCTCGTCCCGTATCCCGGTCTTGTTGGCGATGCCCTGCATTGCCTCGCCCGGGTTCAGCTCGTAGGAGGGATCGAACAGAAACGCGAAATTGTTGGAAAGGAAAAACAGATCGAACGTGCGGCCTTGGTGTTGGTACAGATGGGCCAGCATGTCGTTGAAGGGCATCGGCACGCTGTACAGGCCGATGCCCGTCAAGCGCAGCGATTCCGCGAGCATGCCGCTGATCCGCAGCGCCTGGTTGCTTTCCTCGGGCAAAGCCATCGACAGCGCCAGCGGCACGAGCTGCCCGCCGTCCGCGCGGTAGCGCACCGGATCCACGCCCTCCCGGAAGGGATCGCCCCTGCTGTTGAGCGTCCAGCCGTCGGCCTCCAGCAGCGCTTTGGCCCGGGCCAAATCCTGCGGGATGTCCAGCCTTGCAAGCTCCCGCTGCATATCGAGGGGCGGCCCGCCGTCGCCGGGATCGGACACATATTCCGGCATCCACTGATCCTTGCCGTAGTAGCCGTACACGCGCTGCGCGTGCTCGCCGCCGATCTGCCGGGCGATTTCGTCCTTGTCCAGCGAGAGGGCGACGGCCTTGCGCACCGCCCCGGAGGCCAGCGGGCCGCGCTCGCAGGCGAAGGCGAGCATCGTTTGCCCGGTGCGCGGGTATTTCACGGCGCGCATGCCCTCGCCCTGTTCCACCGACGCGCGGCCCCGCCGTATCGCGTCCTTGTCGGAAACGCGCGCGGCCACGTCCAGCGCGCCGCTCTGCAGCAGCGGGATCATCTGATCGGGATGCGCATAGCGCACTTCCAGGCGTTCCACGGTGGGCTTTATCCCTTCGTAATTGCCGATGTAGCGCTCGTTCAGCTGCAGGCGGACCGTCCGCGCGGCGGCATCGTGATGCGCCAGCTGATACGGCCCGCAGGTTACGCGCGGGTTCGCCTCGTAGCCCTCCGCCGGGTCCAGCAGCGTCACGGCCAGCATCTCGGCGGAAAAGCGGCCGGGCGCGTAGCCCAAGGAACCGTCGTGCACGGCGTCCGCGGCATTTTGGATGTACGCGCCCTGCCCGTCATCCGCCACGCGGCACCCCGGCGCGATCACCGAAATCGGGTAGGGCTGCGCCTTTAGCCAGGCAAATCCGTAAAAATCCGGCAGCGTCTCGGCCTGCACCCGCATCGAGAAAGATGTATCCGAAAGCAGGCGCACGCCTTCCAGCACCGCCGCGGCGCCGCTGTGGTAGGCCTCGTAGCCCCGCAGATACTCCAGCCGGTCGGGCTTGGCGCCCAGCGCCGCGATCTGCGGGGAGGCGAGCAGCAGCAGCGAGAACACGTAATCCCGCGCGGTGATCGGCTCGCCGTTGTTGTAAGCGAGACCGGGTTTCAGCTCGAATGTCACCACGATGTCGCCGTCGGCCTGCGGTTTCTCGTACACATTCCGCAGCACGGCCTTGTTGAAAGCTATGCCCAGCGAGCTTGCCCAAGACACCGTCTCGTATCCGTGCAGCAGCAGGCGCAGATCGGTATCGGCCGCATTGTCGGACCACAGGCCCAGGCCCAGATGCCCGTCGGGCGCGGTGCTGGTGCCGATCACCACCGGCGCGTCTCCCGGCGCGCCGGCCTTCGCGATATCCTGCGCGGGCAGGCCCAACGCCAAGAAAAACAGGGTAAGCCATCCGGCTATGCATCTCTTCATCATAATAATTTCTCCTTCGCACTTCGGCCTCTACATCACTTTCCTGCTGTGTAAATGTGTGACATTGGAGGGCCGGAACGATCGTTGAAGTTCGGTTATGTAATCCGTTGAACAGGCGATGCCCGTGTGCTTGCTCACCAAGCGCAATGCGCGTTTCTGCGCGAACAGGCTCAGCGCGAGATACCGTAATACCAACCATTTTGTAGCGCGCGTTTTCATTTGCGATTCTCCCCCTATCCTTTTTTTGTAAAATTTTAGCGCAGCAGTACTTCCACGACGTATTCGCGGCCCGAGTTCTCCTCGCTGGCCAGGAAGATGCAGACGTTGCCGGTAACCCCCGGCACTTCTTGCCATTCGCCTTCTACGTTTCTCGACCACCGGTAGCCGGCGATCCGGTCTTCGTCCAGGTGGAACACCTCGGCTGTGAGCACCACCCTGGCGCCGGCGGTCAGCCCGTCCTCAAGGTTGCTGGTGATCACCACGTAGGGGGCGGGCGTTGCTTCTATTGTTGCTTCTTCGGCTGCCTCTTGGGCCGGCTTGGATGCCGGCTCGCGCTCAACCGGGACAAGCGCGGCCGCCGGCAACGGCCAAGTCATGTTCTCGGCAAAGCAGCGGCACGCGTTCCCGCCGATCGCCTCGATCGCTTCCTGGTACGTCAGCGTCTGGACATCACGGGCCACGAATATGCCGTCGAGCAGCGCACCGTCTTCGGTCACGAATATCGCGCGGATCGCCCCGCCCCGATTGCCTTCTGCATTCTGAATGTCTTCTACATAATGAAGCGCAAGCGCGATGCCGGTGACGGTTCCCACCTCCCTGCGGGGCTCCATGGATTTGGACGAGTAGAGCATCGCCCCGTTTAGGCGCAGATAAACCCATCCGTCCTGCGGGTTGACCGTTTCCTCAGGTTCCGGGGTCTGCGCCGGGCTTTCGCTTTCCGGACCGGCCGTGACTTCCGGCAGGGACATTTCCGCCCTTATCGGCGAATCCGGCTCCGTTGACATCTCTTGTGGATCCACCGGCTCATCCTGCACGACCCCTTCTTGAACGATCGCATCCTGAACGATCGCTTCTTGCACGATCGTATCCTGCACGGTCGTATCCTGCACGGTCGCATCTTGCCTGCCGTCGTCCCGCTGCGCCAGAGCGCAACCGAACATCAGCGCAAGCGCCAGCAGCGCAAATATCAGCAGCACGGCCGCCGCGCAGCGCAACGTCCACACAATGTAAGGTGTAGCTTTGTTCACTTTTTTTCATTCCTTTCCTTTTGGGTCTTGTGGGTCGATGGGCTCAATTGCCGGGTCACGCATTCTGTAAGCTTCGCCATGAAATCGGGCAGCGATATCGGCTTCCCGTCACAGTAAGTTAGCAGCCTCGCGTTGTGCAAATCGATCTTGATGATTTGCAGGCTTTGCGAATCGTTGCTGTGTTCGGACATCTCGTTCTCATGCATGTGGTTTTTCTGCGCGGGCGGCTGCGTCCTATGTTCCGTGGGCGCTTCGCCGTAGAACACCATCCGGCATTCCTGGTTGCCATTGAGCGCCATGCCAAACGGCGCGCGAGTTGTTACTGAGGCATTCATCGTAATGCTCACCCTTCCCGTTGTGCTTGATTTTGTGTGTCTTTCCAGCTCTTCCCTGGGCATTCACTAGCTTAATCCCTGCTGTCGCATGCAGGTCAACACCTTTAAACATTAATGCGTACTTCATGCTCGATACAAAATGAATAGGAGTTCCTGCCCTTTTTTGTGGATAGGGTGCAATTTTGTGCGGGAAGACCCCATGTGCGGCCTTTGAAACAGTTACGCGGCATCACAGTTGGGCGCTTCGGGGCCGTTTTGCAAAGCGCAAAACATAGCACAACGCAAAAGCATGTGATATAATGGAAACAATCGTGGAACAAGAGGGTGCGCGGTGTGAAAAAAGAAATCTTCACGACCTCCGACTTCGCACATTTTGCGCGGACAACCCGCGCTACGCTGTTGCACTATGATCGCATCGGCCTTTTTTCCCCCGTGTCGCGCACGGAGACCAAGTACCGGCATTATTCCGTCGGGCAATTGGCCACCGTGAACCTGATCCGCACATGCCAGGCGCTGGGCATGTCGCTGGAAGAGATCAAGTCCCTGAAAGAGCAGCGCACCCCCACGCATTTGGAAAAAGCGCTGGAGCGCCAGCTTCAACAGATCGACGAAAAAATCGACGATTGGATCCGCGCCCGCAAGCTTTTGCGCACGTTAAAAAACACCATTCATGACGCGCTGGCCGTCGATACACAGGCCATTACGACGCAGTTTTTGCCGGCGGAGGCAATCGTGCTCGGCGAATTAAACGATTACAGCCGCGGCAGAAACGATTACGATGCGCTGCTCAGTTTTTACCATTCGTGCAGCGATCGGTACCCGGACATGGACTTGAACTATCCGGTGTGGGGCATGTTTTCGGAAGACCGGATCAAGCGGCGGGACTGGACCTGGCCGGATCGCTTTTATTTCAACAACCCGGAAGGGCTCGACAAAAAGCCCGCCGCGCTGTATGCCATCGGCTACAAGCACGGCGGGTACGGCCAAAGCGCGAGTTTGTACGAGCGGATGCTCGACTACATCGACGCCAACGGATATGAGATTTCCGGGCCGATTTTCGAAGAATATCCCCTGAATGAAATAAGTGTTCTGGAAGACAAAGATTACTTGATGCGCGTGATGATCGCTGTACGCGAGAAGCGATAATAGAGGCTATACGATTGAGGAGACGGTATTGCCGGTGGAAAACATCATCATCAACCAAAATGATTTTTTGATCGTGCGGCCCCGAATCGCTTGATTTGCCAAGGGATTCTGGGGAGCTGGCATTACTCCCACTCAATCGAAGCCGGCGGCTTCCCCGTAATATCAAACACCACCCGGTTCACCCCCGGCACCTCGGCCACGATGCGCGCCGACATGCGCGCCAGCACATCGTGGGGCACGCGCGCCCACTCCGCCGTTACAAAATTGTCGGTTACCACGGCGCGGATCGCTACGGTGTGGCTATACGTGCGCTGACCGCCGTGCAGGCCCACGGTGCGCGTGCCGGTGAGCAGCGCAAAGTATTGGCTGATGGAGCGGTCGAGGCCGGCAGCGGCGATCTCCTCGCGCACGATGGCATCGCTCTCCCGCACGATGTGCAGCTTCTCTTTGGTGATCGCGCCCATCACGCGCACCGCCAGGCCGGGGCCGGGGAAGGGCTGCCGCCACACCATGCCGGCGGGCAAACCCAGCGCCTCGCCCACGCGGCGCACCTCATCCTTAAACAGATAGCGAAGGGGCTCCACCAGCGCGAATTGCAAATCCTTGGGCAGGCCGCCCACGTTGTGGTGGCTCTTGATCACGGTTGCGCCGGGCATGGCGCCCGATTCAATGATGTCGGGGTAGATCGTGCCCTGGCCCAGGAAGTCGAGGCGGCCGAGCTTGCGGGCTTCCCCGGCGAACACTTCGATAAATTCAGCGCCGATGCGCTTGCGCTTGGCCTCGGGATCTTCGATGCCCTCCACCTGGGATAGAAAGCGATCGGCCGCGTCCACGCACACCAGGTGCACCGGAAGGGTGCGGGTAAACACCTCGCGCACCTGCTCGGGCTCGCCCTTGCGCATAAAACCGGTGTCCACAAACACGCAAACCAGCCGATCGCCTATGGCCTTGTGAAGGAGCGCCGCGCACACCGAGGAATCCACCCCGCCCGACAGCGCCAAGAGCACCCGGCCCCCGCCCACCCGGGCCCGGATATCGCCCACGCAGGCCTCGATAAAGGTTTCTGTCGTCCAGTCGCCGGCGCAGCCGCATATGGCGAACAAAAAATTGTGCAGCATCCGTATACTCTGGGGATGCTCGCCCATATCCTGATGCCCCGCCGCGCCGTACAGCTTGCGCCGGGCATCTTCCATGCAAAACACGCAGCCGTCGGCGCAGAGGGCGGTGACGGTGAAGCCCTGGGGCAGCCGCTCCACGTGGTCGGCGGCGCGGCCGCGCACGCGGAAGGAAGCCGCGGCCTTGGCAAACAGCGCGCTGTTGCCCGCCAGCTTTACTTCGATTTCGCATTCTTCATCGGCGCCGGGATGCTCCGGAAGCGGGCGCGTCTCCCCGCCCAGGGCTCGGGCCATCAGCGCAAGGCCGTAACCGATCGCCAGTATGGGCACGCCGCACGCAAAAAGCCCCTCCGCGGCCTGGGGCGCGCCCGGCAAGGCGGCGCTCAGCTCGCCGCCGCACAGTATCAGCCCCAGCGGATTGCCGGCCAATATTGTGTCCAGCGGGGCGGTATAGGGCAGCACCTCGCAGTATACGTTGGCATCGCGGATGAGCCGCGCGAGCCGCTGGGTGTAAGCTGCGCCAAAGTCCAGGAGCGTCACCTGCTGCATGCCGTGCATGGGAATCGTCCTCCCTCGTGAATCCATCCTTGTGAATCGGCCGAACTTGCCTTCGGATATCTACCTTCTATTGTAACGGCTTCAGGCTCGAAATACAAGATATTGTATGAAATGAACAGGCGCTCTTCGAAATCCTTTGTTCCCACATACTAAAGCCGCTTGTTCAGGAGCGGATGGTTGATTTACAAAAGAAAGCGAATTCCGGTAGAGTTGCGCACCGTTTTGTGTTATATTGGGATTGGCGTTGCCGCGGGCTTTGTCGCCGCTGGTGTGCCTTGCTTTTTATTCTACAAGTTAGGGGATAGATAGGATCAAAATTTTAAATATTGGCACAGCCATGGGCAACAATTGGATTTTAGAAACTGCTGCCGGAATCATCGCGGTTGACACCGGGTTTCCTGGTCAGGGGAACCGTTTTCTTGATCGCTTTGGCAAACATTGGCCTATAGATGATTTGAAATGCATTTTCCTTACCCATGCCCATAATGACCACGCGGGATTTGTAGGAGAGCTGCTTGCCAACACAGCGGCAACGGTCGTGTTATGTGAAAATTCCAAACAGATATTAGCGGAAGGCCGCCCAAATAAAAAGTACGAATATAAAAACTGGATTGGCAGGATTTTAGAATACTCCAAGTCAAACCCGGCAGGGAGTTATCCTCCCGTGACAGACACGACTCGAATGAGGATCGTTTGCGATAACGCCTGCTGTTTTGAAGACATGGGAATTTCAGCGCAGGTTGTATTTCTGCCCGGCCACTCCACAGACTCTATTGGATTGCATATTTTGGATATTGGTGTTATATTCTGTGGAGATGCGGCGATGAACCATCCATTTTTAAACGCTAATCGGCACACGACTCTGATAGAGAATCTTGCTGCGTTTCATAATTCTTGGGATAAAATGTTGAATTTAAACCCTGTTTTGCTTTATCCCGGACACGGCAAACCGTTCAAACCAGCGGATTTGGTAAAATATAGGGACTTCTTGAAAAGCTGATGCCGGCTGCCAAACATGAATTTTGTTTTATGGAGGGAGAATATCGTTGAAAAAGACACTTGTAAGAATAGGAATCATTGTTTTTTCAGTGTTATTGGCTTTGACGGTTATCTTAGGTTTGGTTTTCCGAAACGAATTACGAAGCCTTGCCTCCATTCAAAAGCTGGATGACCATCCGCTTTCGCGCATGACCTATTATGGAGATTATGGGTTTGATGAATTTCTCAAAGTAGGGGCGACAAGCGATGATGAACTTGCCGGGCTTATCGCCAAACGCCTTTTGCGCGGCTTTCCAATCCATCTAAACCTTGACCTTAGTTTCCCCGAAGACGGCGGTTGTACCGTCTTTGTGGTAAAGAACGAAAAGGGGGAGGTGTTGTATTGCCGCAATTATGATTTCCTGTATACGCCTGCTATGCAACTATTTTCGTCGCCCAACAATGGGTATCGTTCTGTATCCACTGTTCAACTTGATGTGTTGGGTTACACAAAAAACAGTTATCCAACAGGCATAAACATCAATAGCTTCGTTGCGCTTGCCGCGCCATATATGCCGTGGGATGGCATGAATGAAAAAGGGCTTGCAATCGGCCTTTTGGCCGTAACAGAAGCATATGGCCCAAAAAATAATGAAATAACCCTGAGTACGACGACCATCATCCGACTTGTTCTTGATAAAGCATCCACCGTACAAGAAGCCGTTGATTTAATGAAGCAATATAATGTATATTTTTCCGCCGATATAAACTGTCATTTTCTGATTGCTGACCGCAATGGTGATTCTGTGCTAGTGGAATATTGGGACGGTGAGCTTAAAACCGTTACAACACCGGACGATTTTCAAGTAGCCTCAAACTTCATCGCGTACGACGACTTAAATATTGGCGAGGGTTTTACTGAATTTGAGCGGTATGAAACTGCAAAAAACGCGATAAGGGAAAACGGCGGCTATTTAACGGAGCAACAGGCGATTGATTTGCTTATGGAAGTAGGCATCTATGATGGCGATATGGATAAATTGCAATGGACTGTTATCTATAATCTCACCACAGGAACAGGCAAAATACTAGCCAATCGAAACATTGATAATATACACAGCTTTGAAATACCAATGAATGCGAAATAAGAAACAAGAGGTATTTGGTGAAACAAAAACCGCTCTTTGCTTACATTATATGGTGTTTCGGTATCGCGTGGTTTTGTAATGCTATAGTTATCGCAATTCCATCGCTCCCAGACATCATCAACAAAGCCACCAGTGCAATTGGGGCATTTGCGCCCACTATCGCGGTTATTGTCCTGCTCAAAAAGTTTGGAATTGTGAATGAGCGCAAAAGTATTTGGCAGTTCCTTTTTGATTTTCCAAAGAAAATAAACGCTTATGGAATACTGCTCGTATATCTTGCATGGCGTTTTCTTTCCTTCGCAGTAACGGGCGACACATCACAAGCACAACCGCTCTATATGCTATTTCCAATTTTTGCAGTACAGATTTTCTTTCAAGGCGGATTAGAAGAACCGGGTTGGCGCGGGTTCTTGCAACCGTATTTTGAAAAGAAATATCCGCTCGCTCTTTCTATTGTTCTGGTCAGCATATTGTGGGCGGTATGGCACATCCCTTTATGGTTTGTCCTTGATTCCACACAAAGTCAAATGAGTTTCCTTATCTTCTTTTTACAAATTCTCGTAAATACTTGCTCATTGACAGCGATTTTGAAACTAACAAAGAGCGTGGCGATGTGTATCATTTTTCATGCGTGGAGCAACGCTGTCTTTTTGGTAATTCCATTCGATATGGGTATTGGTATCGTGGTTGCGTATACTATTGAAGCCGTCGCATCACTTATAATCTGTTTGGTGTACGATAGGAAAAAGAAGATTACAGCATAAGCATGTATTGTTTTTGCTTGCATCTATAATAGTATTGATAAGCAGAAAATTTATATTATATGAATAAGACGTATGCGGACGGAGGAAAAAACTTGGCTGAACTCTGGGATATTCTTGACGAAAACGGCAACGCAACGGGTTGCGTTCACGAGCGTGGCAAGCCCATGAACAAAGGCGAATATCACCTTGAGGTTTCTGTTTGGATTGAGAACGACAACGGCGAATACCTTGTATCGCAAAGGTCGCCGAGCAAGACGTTCCCAAATATGTGGGAATGTACGGGCGGAAATGCGGTTGCGGGCGATGACAGCTTGACTACGGCATTGAAAGAAGCAAAAGAAGAATTGGGCATTCTTCTTGAGCCGCAGAACGGACGAATGATTCAACATCACTTACGGTGTGGCGTCGTTGAATGCCGCGGTTTGGTTGATGTTTGGCTATTTCGGCAAAATGTAGACATATCAACCGTAATGCTTGCTCCTGATGAAACCTGCGGCGCAATGTGGGCAAGCCGTGATGAAATCAATCGTATGATTGACGAGGGAACATTTACAACGTGGGAACTATGTACTTGCATTGACGAATTGTTTAAGGGCGTTCAGACACAGGAGCGTACAACGTTATGAAAAAGGAATTTTCCACAAGACCGGAAACAATTACTGAACAATACTGCGAAGTTTGCGGCGGGTTTTCGTGGTATGATTTTGTGACAGCCATGCCCTCGTTGGTATTCGTCGTCACAGGTTGGAAATCAAACGGAAAAGAAAACGCCTGCCTGCAATCTTGGTCGTCCTTTGCAGGAGGCGGAACGGATGACTTTATCTGTATTATGAGCAAAGTGAATAAAGGCGGGCATATGTATCAATCACTAAAAGAAACCGGCGTTTGCGTGCTGAATTTCCCCTCAAATGATATCTATGAAAAATGTATAAAAACGATTGGCAATAATGCGTTTGAAACGGATGAAATTGCCGCCGCCGGTCTCACTGCCGAAAGGGCCGTTAAGGTGAACGCGCCGCGGATAAAGGAGTGTTTTCTTAATATCGAATGTGCGCTTTTATGGGAGCATGAACTTTGCGAAGGGAGCCAAGATATGACGGTTGCGCTCAGAGCCGTCAACATTTGTATGGACAGTGACCGCTATGACCAAAACAAACTCGGCAGATACGGAAAGACCGGATATTTGTATCAAATCGACCAGCCTACCAATCCGGAAACAGGAGAAGGACTGCTATATGGCCCCGGAGGAACAGTACAAGGAACGGGATTGGGCCCCGGAACAATAGAGCCGGGCGACCCCATTGAGTGGATTACAACATAAGCAGTATCTGTGTTAAACGAGTACGTGAAACACAAAGTGATCCAGCAGCACCAGCGCGCCCAGCACCCCGGTGTACAGCGCGAACCACCCCAGCGACACGCGCTGCACCAGCCGCAGCATCCACCGGATGGCAAAGTAACCGCTGACCGCCGCCACCAGCACGCCGGCCAGGGGCGCGAGCCAGCCGCCGGGCAGGGCGCTGGCGATGCCTCCCTCCGCCCGAAACAGGTCCCGGATCTCAAAGATCAGCGAGCCCACGATGATGGGCGCCGACATCATAAACGAAAACTTGGTGGCCGTGGCCCGGTTCAATCCGGACAGCATGCCGCCCACGATGGTGGAACCGGAGCGCGACAGGCCCGGAAACAGAGCCACACCCTGCATCACGCCCATCGCCAGGGCCTGGCCGGCGCGCACGTCGTTCACGCACGGTTTGCGCGCATGGCGGCCTATGGGCACGGGGTTCCTGGCAAAGCGTTCGGCAATCAGCAGCAGCGCCGCGGTGCCCAAAAAGAAGATGCCCACAAGCCAGGTAGCGGCAAACATCTCGTCGATCCTGTCGCTCAGCAGCACCCCCAGCGCCGCGGCGGGCAGGGTGGCCAACACCAGCAGCCACAGCACCCTGCTCTTGAGCGGGTGCTTGAGCATCTCCCACCAATCGCGCCAAAACACCGCCAGCACCGCCGCCAGGGTTCCCCCATGAAACAGCACGGTCATAAACAGTCGAAAGTCCTCCGGGATCTCCATGGCGGCCTGCGCCAGCGCCAAGTGGCCGCTGGAGCTGATGGGCAAAAACTCCGCCAATCCCTGGATCAGGCCGAGGATCACCGCCTGTATGATGTCCATGTACACCCTCCCGAACAAAGCGCGCTATCGCCAGCCTATGACGGCGTTCGCGCTGCGATGCGCGGCGTTAACCGCAAAATTCGTACGCCGCGTCGGCCGCGCTGGCCGCGTCTACGGCATAGCAATCGGCGCCGATGGATTCGCAGAAGGATTGGGTTACCGGCGCGCCCCCCACCATCACCTTCACCTTGCCGCCCATGCCCCGGGCCTGCACCGCCTCCACCACGCTGCGCATCTCGCCCATGGTGGTGGTGAGCAGCGCGGAGCAGCATATGATCTTCGCGCCGTGCTCCATGGCCGCGTCCACAAAGCGATCGGCGGACACATCCACGCCCAGGTCGATCACCTCGATGCCCTTGCCTTCCAGCATCAGCTTCACCAGGTTCTTGCCGATGTCGTGCAGGTCGCCCTGCACGGTGCCCACCACGGCCACGCCGCGCGCTTTGACCCCCGCTTGCGCGAGGTGGGGCTTGAGCAGCTCGGTGCCCTTGTTCATGGCGCGGGCGGCCACCAGCACCTCGGGCACGAACACCTCGTTGTTTTTGAACTTATCGCCGATGATCGACATGCCGTGCAGCAAGCCCTCTTCTAATATCACCTGTGCAGACACGCCCTCGTCCAGCGCGGCCTGCACCAATTCCTGCACGGCCTTCGCCTTTCCCATTTGAAGCTGCCGCGAGATTTCCGCCATATTGGCCATCGTGCTTCCTCCCCTACAAACGTCGTTTGGATCGTCGTTTTATTGGATGGTCGTTTCCGTACCTGTTATTATACCGGGTTGGTGCATTATAGCAAGCAAGAATTCGCAAAAAAACGCGCTTTTATTTAGCCATGCGCGGGCCAAACCTGCTATAATGGCACGGGAGGGGAATAGGAGGGAAAAAAAATGAACAGAAACATGAAGCGGTGGCTGGCGGACATGATCTCCTCGCCGATAAAAAAAGCGATGCCGGTGCTCTCCTTTCCGGCCGTTCAACTGCTGGGCGTGAGCGTGGAGGAGCTGATCCGGGACAGCGGCGTGCAGGCCCGGGGGATGCAGGCCGTGGCCGAGCGCGTGCCGTCGGCGGCCTCGGTGAGCCTGATGGACCTGTCGGTGGAGGCGGAATGCTTCGGCTCGGCCATTCGATTCTCCGATTCGGAGGTGCCCATGGTAACCGGCAGCGTGGTCGGCTCCCTCGCCGATGCCCAAGCGCTTCGCGTGCCGGAGGTAGGGGAAGGGCGCACCCGGGTGTACATCGACGCCCTGCGCAAAGCCGCGGCCGCCATCGCCGACCGGCCCGTGCTGGCCGGGGTGATCGGCCCCTATTCGCTGGCCGGCCGGCTGATGGACGTTACGGAAATCATGTACGCGTGCTACGACGAGCCCGAAACCGTGCACGCGGTGCTGGAGAAGGTAACCGCGTTTCAAATCGCCTATTGCCGGGCCTATCGCGACGCCGGTGCAAACGGCGTATTGCTGGCCGAGCCCCTGGCCGGGCTGCTGACGCCCGCGCTGTGCGCCGAGTTTTCGTGCGCCTATGTGCAAAGGATCGTGCAGGCCGTGCAAACCGATACGTTCGCCGTGATCTACCACAACTGCGGCAACGCCACCTGGGCGATGACCGGCGAGATCCTGTCCACCGGCGCGGCGGCCTTCCACTTTGGCAACGCGGTGTCCATGGCCGGCATGCTGGCCAAGATGCCGGCCGGCACGGTGTGCATGGGCAACATCGATCCGGCCGGCCAGTTCCGCAACGGCACGCCCGCATCGATACGGGAAGCCACCCTTGCCCTGCTGGCGCAATGCGGGGGCCATCCGAACTTCGTGATCTCTTCGGGCTGCGACATTCCGCCCGCCTCCAAGTGGGAGAATATCGACGCCTTCTTTGCCGCCGTGGCGTCGTATTACGGCAAATAGCCCATCATCACGCGGAGGTATCCGTCCAGGTTCCCTCGGTCGCTCACGGTAATGGAATCAAAGCCGAGCAGCCGAAAGCAGGCCAGCAGCACCGCGATGCCGTGCACCACGATGTCGGCGCGCTGGGGCTGCAGGCCGGGCAGGGCGCGCCGGGCCTCCACCGGCATGTCCGCCAGCTCGCGGGCCCAGTGTTCCACGCGCTCCTCGCTCAGCGCGTACCCTTCCACCAGCGACCGGTCGAAGGTGGGCAGCTGCATGTCCGTGGCGGCCAGGGTGGTAAAGGTGCCGCCCACGCCGATCCACAGCGGGGGCGGCGGCGCGGCGGAGAGAGCGCCGAGGCCGGCGGCCAGCGCCTCCCGCGCGCGGCCGACAGCCGCGGGCAGATCCCCCGCGCCGGCGATGTCCACCGCCCGTTGCAGGCGCACCGCGCCGATTTGCAAACTAATGGCGGCCAGCGGAACCCCATCGCGCCCGATGGTCCATTCCGTTGAGCCGCCTCCGATGTCTATCATCCCGCACAGGCCGGGCCG
>Ga0123353_10001568_pt1 | contig 28066 bp, 32 predicted proteins | sample TergutLab28metaG_3_FD_92763 | JGI IMG/M metagenome (GOLD analysis project Ga0123353, IMG submission 92763) | Labiotermes labralis P3 segment gut microbial communities from Petit-Saut dam, French Guiana - Lab288 P3 | ecosystem: Host-associated > Arthropoda: Insects > Digestive system > Gut ...
AAGAATACAAAGCGAAAACCGAGAACAAACTCCCCTTTTCCAAGGTTTTGAAACGAAATCTCTTTGACCTCGATAACTTCGCTGCATTCTTGGAGACACTGGAGACAAATTAGATTGACGTGCGCCCTACTTGACTTTCAACGGCAATAACAATGTTAAATAGAAAAGGGGGTTCGTAAATGTCGATTCCTAACAAGATTCATTATATATGGTTTGGCGGTTCCAAACCGAAACTGATACAAAGATGTATAGAATCAATGAATGCCTTTAGCGATTGCTTTGAAATAATTGAATGGAACGAAAAAAATCTCGACTTAGATTGCAATGATTATACGAGAACCTGCCGGGCTGAACGGGCATACGCGTTTTTGTCCGATTATTTCCGACTTAAAATATTATATAATCATGGCGGCATATATTTAGACACAGACAATATCATTAGGAAAAACTTTTATGAGGAGATAAAAGAATATTCCTTTGTCACATCTTTCATATATGATTGCGCTTTAGGAACTTCGTATGTTGCCGCGTCAAAAGGTAATGATCATGTGAAATATTTGCTTGGGTTTTACGATCAGTTTAACGGCTATAATGTCAACAACGAATTATATACGGATTATTTCTTAAAGAAAAATTTAAGATTAAATAACAAATTTCAATTATTGGATAATAATACGGCTATATATCCAAAGGAATATTTTTCATCTCCTTCGTTTTCACGAAATAACTATGTGACGCATCTAGGAATAGGAAGCTGGCGCGATAGCGGCCTATTGAGAACATGGTTAAGAAATATAATTAAATCAAATATGTTTATGTATACATTATACGATCGATATTATGTTCAACCGCGTCATTTAAAAATATCGCCGTATTACGATTTATATAAACAGCATAATAGATAGAGGGCAAGGTTATCCCCCCCGTTTTTTGTCGCCCCTACAACACGCCTCCGCCAACACCCTCGCAAATGTCCTGACCTCACTCTTAGTCGAAAAGCAAGAAAAACTGACGCGCAGTGTGCCGTATGGCAGCGTACCGACCGTCCTGTGCGCGACAGGCGCGCACTGAAGCCCCGCCCTAACCGCCACACCCTCTTCAGAGAGTTTTGCGGCTATGTCCTCCGCATCGTGCTCCTCATTGACGAATACCATCGATATTACCCCAGCCTGCGAAGATGTATAGTAATAATACTTTACGCATTTTATATCATGAAGTAGTGTGGCGCAATGATCCACCAATTCGTGTTCTATGTACGCTATCTCGTCTATCCCCGTGCGCATGACAAATTTGATGCCCTCACACAAGCCCGCGGCACCCCATGCGTTCGGTGTACCCGCCTCCAACAAGTCGGGCAGATCTTTTGGCATTTCGAGGTTTACTGAACCGCTGCCCGTACCGCCCTCTATCAGAGTCTTCATTGTGATATGCTCTGGGACAAGCAAAAGCCCCGTGCCCTGCGGCCCGTATAGGCAACGTATTTATCCCAAAGCCGAAATGCTGTAACCCTTGATATTACAGGGTTGTTGTTTGTAATTACTTTCAATTTTTCGACAAAAAGCTAGACAGATCGTGTATCCTCCCGATTATTTCTTTTTTTGGAGGAGGTTTAACGACCTCAATAGTAAAGCCGTTTTCGGCTTTATTTTTTATCATCGGACATAAAAATCACCTACAGTTTTTTCTAAGAATCTATGACTGGAGGTTTGTCCGATATGATAGTGGGCAGACTTGCTTTGTGAGCGCTTGTGCTATTAAGTCAAATTGAGCATAATCTTTAAGGGAGGGATTTATAATGGACAACTTAGAACAAAAAATAGGAGCTATTGAAAATCAACTAACAGGTATAAAAGACTTACTGGAAACCATATGCAGGCTAATTATTGAACAACAAAAAGCAAGCATAGAGGGGGACAAACTTATAATTGAGTCAATCAAAAATACGCTTATGGCTATGACTGTAGCCATATCTGAAGAAATTGATAGTCAAATTTCAGCAGTTAAAACCGATATTCAACTACAACAAACCAAATAAAATAATTTGCCAAATTCTGTCGGCGAGACATATCCTCTTGTTAATCCTAATAGTTGATTATCTTGTATAGCTTCTTTAAGAGGGATTTTATAATATGTTTCATTTGTTTTTAAGTCATTGTAGAGAGTTTTATAGCTATTTGGCTTAATTATTCGTTCTACATAACCAACATTGATTAAACCCAGTCTGTGTAAATTGAAAATGGAAATACTTCTTGCTTCAACATCAAATATATCGCCATCTATTGGCAATGAGTAGTTGGAAAATACAGGGGTTTTATAGTTTGCTGTAAAAAACTCTGGCATTTCCGCGTTAGTCATTTCAAAATCATTCTCTATTTTTTCTTCACACTTAAATATACGGATAATCGGGCAATAATCTTTAAGATAGTTCTCGTTTTTTATTAAATAGGCATCTATGGGAGACAGTTGTTTTATTATATCAGCAAAAGCAGGGTGTACATAATGCTTGTAATCAACATTCATCGAATTTACAAGTAGGGAGGTTGACATTTCTCTTAAAAGTTTGTTATCCATACAATCTGTAATTGTTTGAATTACAGGAAGGGCGATAAAATCATCACCTTGTATAATTTTTTCTGGAGAAATTGCTTTATATCCTGCTATAAGTTCATTTTTCGCTTCTTCAGCTACAAGCTCTCTTCCCAACGCCTTTACTTCAGCGTTGGCAAAACGAGAAGTTAAGATTGTTAAAATACGGGAAGTTAATTTATTGGCTGCCTTAGCTGTGGGAGAAAAATCGTCATACACTTTATCGGTTGTAGTTTCACTCACTGGAAAATTAACATTTATACTCATAAGTAATAACACTCCTCAAAATATAATGATACTCATTTTATATTTACTGTCGATATTTGTCAAGAAGTCAAAAATAGGACTTGCCCATAGAGGCTTGGGAAATAAGGTTTGTTGGGAAATAATCTGACAAGTCTTTTTTTCTGTCTTTCGTGTTTGTTCTGACCCGTTCTAATGAGGGAAGACATCTAATATACATGCAGTAAACCAATACCACGCCCACCTAAAAGGTTATTCATAACGGCTGCGACAAAAATAAACTAAAGCGCGTAACACCACAAATATATAGATAAATAGGGGGATAGAGCTATATATATGTGGTTATCGGCTGTTAAGGTTTATGTTTTTCTCGTGCGCCCGCGATACCCAATAAGCCCTCTCGTAATACAGGGGTGTCAGCTAAAATTACCCGACACCCCTGTATTACAACGTTAGTATTACTTTCGGGGGTAGGGTTAAGGGTATGGGGGTGGTATTGGTTAGAGTGGAGGGTGAGAGTGGAGTTAACGGATAGGGATTTATATATATTAAGGTTAGTGTTTAAGTTTAGATTTTGTTTAGGGCGGCACGTTAGAGTGCTAGGGGGCTTTAGTGGAGCAAGAGCGACCGATCGCCGTCTTAGAGTTTTAATAGATGGTGGTTATCTCTCTCGCAAGAAGTATCTCTATGGTCTGCCCTATCTTTATACACTAACCCATAAAGGACGGATTTTGTTAGGGGTTAATAAGCGTGAGGATAAAATCCGTATTGATAAAATCACACATGATATTTATGTTTTGGACACGGTTATTTACTTTATAGCAAAACATAATATTTCATTTGATGATATTGAAAGCGAAAAGGAACTACATATCAAGGACGGCTTTGGCGCAAGGAAACATCAGCCTGATTTTGTTTTCATAACGGGCGGTAAAAAATATGCCGTTGAAATCGAACTGCACCCAAAGGGTAAGGAACGGTTAGAGAAAAACATTCGGGATAATTATTTGAATTATGATAGTCAGGTATGGATTGTTGAGGGGAGCAAGACGCTTGCGCAGATTCAGGGATTTGCTGATAAATATTCAAATGTAGAGATAATTCGGTTAGAGGGGGTTTTAGAATATATCAAAGAGCGATATAGCTAATGTAATTTTTATTTTTATAACAGGGGTGATTTTTACGGGTATGCTTAAAGTTATTGAGAGCCTAAAATCAAACAAAGGCGGTATTTTCAATTTTGACCGTGACCACAAGGAAGCGATTAACAAACCAACCTATAAGGGTGAGGAATTGAAAAATCCCGCAACCTTGATTGGCGTTTCGCCAAATAAAAAAGACGTGTTTATCCCGAATGACGCAAAACACGTTTTTATATGCGGGACAACTGGGAGCGGTAAAACGATAGCAATATCTAATTTCCTAAAAAGCGGAAGCGATTATAACTATCCGATGTTGATTGTTGACGGCAAGGGCGATACGGACAAAGGCTCATTGCTTCAAATAACTAAAACAATTTGTCCTGACCGAAAAATATATGTTATCAATCTTAACGAACCCGAAAACAGCGATAAGTATAATCCATTCAAAAACACTAACACAGATGTTATTAAAGATATGCTTATCAACATGACGATTTGGACAGAACCGCACTATAAATTCAACTCCGAACGTTACATACAAAGATTGATAAAACTCTTAGCTATGAAAGATATTGTGGTTTCGCTCGATAGCTTAACTCGTTATCTACCGACTGCTAGTTTTATAAAACTAAGCATGGAGTTAAGCAAAGAAAAGCTAATCAGCAAAGATGAACATATTGAAGATATTGAGCTATCTAAAACAAGCGGTAAGATAGCCGAAAGCGCGACGGCGAGGTTTGCTACCATCAAAGAAAGCGATTTAGGGCAGATTTTTAATGCTGATGGTATTGACATCTATACAGCACTTTCAGAAAACGCGATTATCATTTTTATCCTTAATCCTTTGCTATACCCCGAAATGTCGCCACTTATCGGTAATCTTATCATCATCGACAGTAAAAAAGCCGTCAGTAATTTCTATCGGCACAAAAAAGAGCGCGTTTTTTATATCCTTGATGAAATCAATGTTTATGCCTCGTCCTCCCTCTTAGACCTTGTCAATAAATCACGGTCGGCAAATGTAACTTGTATTTTGGCAACACAGAGTTTGTCAGACTTAGATAATGTCAATAGCCAGTTTAAGGAGCAGATAATAGAAAACTGCAACAACTATATTATTCTGCGTCAAAACAGCTCTGTCAACGCCGAGCATTGGGGAAATGTTATCGGCACAAGGCAGACCATGCAAGCGACATATCAGATAAAAGGCAGTAGCGGGGAGGCTAAAAGTACTGAACTTGGCTCACTTAGGAAAACAAGGGAATATATCTATCACCCTGACGATATAAAACTGCTGGGGACAGGCTCAGCGATTTTTCTTTCAAGAGATAAAATGTTTCATACTAAAATCAGCGTTAAAAAACCGTTTGTATAGGAGTTTAATAATGCGAAGAAATTTTATTAGCAATAATAAAGCGTATATTGTATGGTATATCTTCTATTTTCTGTTTTTTTGGGGTTTAACATATTTTTTAATTATTCCGCTATTGCTATATATAATATCGTTTTTAATTGCGATAACACCGATTGCGGAAAGCTTTTGGCGAGTTTGCTCTGGAGTAAGACCGCTAAGACTGAGACAAGAAAAAAATCGGTTACAACCTTTATTTGATGATGTATATTCAGAGTCAGCTAGCAGGCTTAAAAAATTGCCGAAGAAGATAAATCTATACATACAAGAAAACATGGATATAAACGCTTTCGCTTTTGGACGGCGGACACTGGTACTTACAAGGGGAAGTATAGAACTGTTAAGTGATGATTGCTTAAAAGGCTTAATAGCGCATGAACTCGGGCATTTTGCAAATGGCGATACAGTCGTATCTTTGTTTACGACTGTTTGTAATCTGCCGATGTCACTATTAATGAAATGGCTTACCGATACTAAAAAAAGTTTTAACAAAATCGAAAGAGATAATCTGTTTGTATTTTTATTGAGAACAGTGTTCGATTTTATTTATTACATTTTCAAGGGTATAGAGTTTATTGGTGATTTGATTGTTATGCACACAAGGCGAAAGAGCGAGTATCAAGCTGATTTACTCGCTCTTAAATGTGGTTTAGGTATGGAGCTTGCTGATGTGTTAATTCAGATTTATCAAGTATCTGTCAGTAAGCCCGAAAGTGTCAAGGGGCAGTTGAAAAGTACCCACCCGCATATTACGAAAAGGATTGAGAGGTTAGAAAGCATATTGTATGGGGATTAAGGAAACTACCTTGTTTTCTGCCCGTGCTCATAGACGAGAACCGCAAGGCGCGGTAGAAAATGTTTGAACTGTATAATGACTTTCTAATGCAACATTAGTCGGCAACAAAAGTTATTGTTATGTAGCCATTATGGTATCCCACACCAAGACGAGTAAAATCTGGATTTAAGATAACCACACCAGCTCCGGCATCTATCAGTTCTCTTATCAGTGTTTCTGGCGTTCGATTAAAGACAGTGGCAGGTATTTCCCCGCAAAGAGAAAAAGAGATGCCTGCGTTTCTCAATCTATCAGGTGGGCTTAATCCGTCAGGATTAGTCAATCCGACAAAGTTTCTTGTCGCCATATCGACGCTATGTGCGCGAGCAACAGCGGCTACTCTATCATCCCATACTAGAAGAGGAGCAAGCCCCGCTTTAGCTCTTTCCCAATTGATAAGCGTATAAATCTCGCCTTCAAAATATTCAGCACTTAATGTTGGTGCAGGTGCTGACGCGGCATCAACTCTTATATTGTTAAACGTTAAAATACTTTGCTCTCGTGTATATGGGTCTTTTGGATTAAATCTGTTATTACCCACGCCCTGCATAATCCCGTTAGCAAAGCAGAAATTCACGCCATCTACTGCCCAACTTGAAACACTGCTTATATCAGCAAAACCTGACGGAGGAATATTGCTTGTGTTCATGCCGATAACTTTACCGACATTCAAAATCATACCCGCCGCTTGTTCTCGGGTAAAACTGCCGTTCGGATTGAACTGATTGTTGCCAACACCTGATGTAATGCCAAGGGCAAACGCCGCGAGAATGGCGGGATCGCTCGTGTCGGTAAAAGCACTGGGATTGCGCGACACACCTTTTTCAGACATTACTGTATCAATGGATTTACCCGTCTGATATTCTACCCATTTGACCGCCAAACGGCAGAACTCCGCACGGGTTATAGTGTTTCGATAGTTATTCTGCAAGTCGGAGGGGACAAAGCCTTTTGCGATTGTGGCAGTTAACCCCTCACGCGCCCATGAACTGGCTGTATCAAGCGGATTGCCGGAGGGAACTGGTGTTGGTGTTGGCACGGGAGCGGGTGCAGGAGTAGTTTGGGGAATAGATGTAAAAACATGGTCTGTCTCGTAACGTGATTGTGTCTGCTGTGCGCCTACTGGTTGTTTCCACCAAAGACGGGGGCTATAATTTGAGTTGTTTCTATTGCGTATCAGGTTATTTGTTTCTATATGCGGGTCAAAGAAGTACCAACCTCCATCAATTAAGATTGCTGTCCATGCGTGAGGTGAGCGCGTACCGTTAGTATTAATGTAGTTGCCGCCGGTATTTCTGGCGTCATACCCAATGCTTTTTGCCATATATGCAAACAAAGCTACAAAGTCATCGCAAACACCTTGACCGCTTGTAAGTAGCTCCCACGCAAAGAATAGACTGTTATTTTCAGAAACGAAAATGGTCATTACACTCACTGGGGGAACCTCTACCAGCGGCGGACGTTTAGACCCATCTATAGCTGGTCCTTCGCGTTGAGTTTCAAAATTACGAACGATAAAGTCATAGATAGCCATCAACTGAGCTTCTTGTGAACTAATACCGGCAACCAGATTTTGCGTGAATTTGGAAAGGTATTCATAAAAATCATCTGCCCCCTCTATCTCTAACGGATTAGGCAAGTTGCCGGAGGCTGCTGTTGCTGCTGGAATTAGCATAATTACCATGACCAATGCCAATGCTAGTGATAAAATTCGTTTTTTCATTATTATTCACTCCTAACAATTTTTGCAAATAAAAAACCTCATAAGCATTTTGAGCCTATGAAGTTTTAGTTGCTGTGAATTTCCACCAAAGGCACACCTTATATGGAATATGATTATTGGTGATATTGCACAAAATATTGTTTGGTATTTTCTCTCGTTGTAGCATTTTGCCATTTTATTTGTCAAGTGTTGACTGAAAAAGCTCCATCTGATATTATTAAATAGCAGTCCGCGAAAGGTGTACCTTTCGTGGACTGCCTGTGTTTGTTAGAATGGCTTATAAAAAAGCTAGAGGTGTTTTTAATGTTAGAGAATACATATGCCCTAATCCGTGTGTCTACTGAGGAACAAAACGAAGCCCGTCAAGTCGTGCGAATGGAAAAGCTAGGTATTCCGAAATCGAATATTGTCATTGAAAAAGAAAGCGGTAAAAGTAAGACTAGGGCTAAATTTCAAAAGCTGGTGAAACAACTTAAAAGGGGCGATACTCTTTATATTGAGAACATTGACCGCCTAGCCCGTGACTATGACGGTATTCTTAGTATGTGGCACACGCTGACAACTCAAAAAGGCGTGATTGTAAAAGTCTTAGATACTCCCATGCTTGATACCGATCAAAATAATAATGATTTGTCTGTCCGTTTTATGCGGGATATTTTTTTGCTGATACAAGCCTTTCAAGCGGAATATGAATGGAGTAAAATTAAAAGCCGTCAAGCACAGGGAATAGCGGTTGCTAAAGCAAGCGGCAAATCTATGGGTCGACCTAAAGCAGTTATTACGGACGAAGAAATTGACGTTGTAAAACAATTTCAAGCACAAGAGATAGCTTTGGATATTGCACTTGACTTGCTCGGCATAAAGAAATCGGCGTTTTATAATCTCTGCCGAAATATAAATGAGAAAGGAAGGCTATTTTGAATATAATATGCGGTGGTAATGGCTAAATCATAATAAAACTAAATGATGGTGAAGTCTTAGTGATAGAAATTTATAAAGATTTTTTGATTGTTCGAACTAAAACTGAAACACTGAATAATAACAAACGAAAAGTGGATAAAAAAGCTATTAATTTAGTTATGTAGTATGATATAATTGACGCAGGAGTGATAATATAATATGGATACAAATCAAAAAGAATTTTTGGTCACAAGAATAGAAAAATATAGTGAAGTACTAGATGAACAAACAAAAAGCCAAAGAAAAGTGCTTTTCATATTAGGTTTAAATGCTATATTTGCAATTTCATTTTTGCTACAGTATGGTACAGGTATGTGGGATTTCAATGAAATTCTAAAGTATTTATATCTTTATCTTTCAATTGGAAATATGGCAAGTTTTATTGTGCTTTTAAGATGGCTTATGCTAATGATTGCTCATAAAGCTGGTATATCTCATAGAATAAATAAAATAGAAGAAATAATTAAATATTTAGAAAAATCAAACGAGAAGAAAGATATGAGCAAATGATGAGTATTGATATAAAAGATACTATAACTTTAGATGACGATAATAAATATTTAGTAATTAGCAAGGTTACTTACAGAAATGATATATTTTACTATTTGATTGATGAAAAAGACAAACAGGTGAAATTTTGCATAGAAAACAGCAAAAATAATTCCTTAACAGAAATTAAAGATGAAGAAATGATTAGAACATTGTTGCCTATGTTTGTCAATGTAACCAAGGGGTTAATGTCCGAAATGGAATAGGAAATGATAAAAACCTGTATTTGTTTTATTATATTATTAGAGATTATGTTATAGTTAACTATCGAACCCTTGTCCATTAGGATAATAGAAATCAGCAACCCTAACATTACCGTTATAATCTAATATATTTTCTACATAGTACGCCAATTCGCCATATTCATACCAATAATCAATTCTTATAAAATTAAAATAATTGACTTCGCGATAAAATTCACTATACCCTCTAAATGAGTCGTCGATGTCATAATAGTCAACTCTAATAATCTCCCCGCTAACAACATCATGATCAAAATATATTTCGCCCCCATAATCAAAAAACGATGGTGTCGGATATATTATCATTGGGGATACTATTGGCGATGATATATCACTTGATATTGTCTCGATAGGGTATTCTTCTAGTGGCAGCTCATTTAATGCCGCAAAATCATTCAATGCTGTTATGCTATCTGCTATTGAGCTATCTGTTATTAAGTTGCCTATCATTGAGTTACTCGTTGTTGAATTGTTTACCGATGAAATGCACATCGTAGAATTGCTCATTGTGGAGTAGTCTGTCGTCAAGCTGTCCATCGTTAAATTGCTATTTGTTAAACCGTCCGTTAATGAGCCACCTATTGCTAAATTGTCCGTTATTGTGATGTCTAAGTGTACTTCCCCATAAATTTCATTTTCTTTTTGCTCAAATGGCTGAGTTTTCAAAAAGAGTGCAAACTCTGAAAACTCAATGTTATTTAGCAAATGGTTTATATCTGAATTTATATTGAGAATAACACTCGCTCCAACAAGTAGACTTGCTCCTAACTGCAAAGACGTGGGTAGTTGAAGATGCTTTTTAGAGTCATCATCGGTTTTGTTTTTTATTAATAATTTTGCAAGAATAAAGCCAATAAAAAACAAAACAATAACCACAATTAATGTCAATTCTGCGGATAAAACGAACTTATCATTCACTTTAATCACCTCCATAATAATTAGTTGAGGAATTCGAAGTTAATTAATAAATTATAACACGAATGTAAAGTAATTGTCAACATATATTTTATTTTATAAAATTTTTTTGCTACTTCATATTGCTTAATAATATTTGCGTATACCAGTTTTTACTGGCATTTTTTCTGTGCTTAAAAATAATCTTAAATAAAGGGGGGTTATTATTATAAAATATAATATTACTGATGTTATAAATTCTAATATAACCAATGAAAAGTTAAAAATAATTATTAACAAAAAAATATATGCTATCATCTTATTTTTTGAAATGGGTTTGAATGAGAAAAAATAATTGTTATAATAGTATTGGTTATAAGTTTAACTTAATAAATAATTATTGCCTTATGAAAAGAGGTAATAGTTATGAATGAAACGGAGAGTGTTAAAAGTCAAAAACTATTAAGAGTTGGTATTTATTTAAGGCTATCAGACGAGGACAAAGATAAACAAAACAAAGAAGATGATAGCGAAAGCATTAAAAATCAAAGAAATTTACTATTAGATGAAATCGCAAAACACTCCGAATTTATTTTATCAGATGAATATTGTGACGAAGATTTATCAGGAGCAGGAACATATCGACCAGAGTTTGAACGGTTGATTAGAGATTGTGAATTAGGCAAGTTAGATATTGTTTTATGCAAAAGTCAATCTAGGTTTTCAAGAGATATGGAAATCATTGAAAAATACCTGCATAACAAGTTTGTTGAATGGAACGTTAGATTTATTAGCCTTTCTGATAATGCTGATACGGCAAACGCGGGAAACAAAAAATCAAGGCAAATAAATGGTCTTGTTAATGAATGGTATTTAGAAGATGTATCAAATAATATAAGGAGTGCTTTTCATTCTAAAATGAAACAGGGTGAATATATATCACCCTTTGCTCCTTATGGTTATGAAATATCTGAGGAAGATAATAATAAACTTGCAATAGACCCAATTGCTGGTGAAGTAGTTAAAGATATATATGATTTATATTTAGCGGGGTTTGGATTTACAGGAATAGCAAAGCATTTAAACGCAAAAGGCATTCCCTGTCCCTCTTTGTATAAATTTCAAAAGGGCATTAAATTAAACGTAATAAGTAATCGTCCTAGAGAAGATATAAAATGGACTACAAACGCAGTTAAAACTATTTTAGCAAATGAGGTGTATCTTGGTCATTTAATACAGGGCAAGAGAACGACATTAAGTTATAAAAATCGTAAAATAATTGATAAAGACAAAAAAGAATGGATTAGGAAAGAAAATACACACCAAGCCATTATATCAGAAAAAATCTTTAATAAAGTGCAGATTGCTATGAGAGAACGTACAAAACCCATTAAAAATACGGGAGTGGTACATAATTTTTCGGGAAAAGTTTTTTGCTTAGAGTGTGAGCGTTATTTGAGAAAGAAAAATAATTCTAAAGGTCAAGAATATTTGGCTTGTTCAAATAATCGTGATGGATACAGTGATTGTATTAATAAATCATATATGCGATATGATACATTAGATGATATTATCCTAAATGCTATAAACGCAAAAATCAAACAGTTTTATGATAAAGAAAAACTAAAAAAAGAAGATAATAAAAATATAAATTCTCGTTTTATTGATAAGATTAATGCTTTTGAGAAACAAAAAAATGATATTGAGCAAGAACTTGACAAAACTAGAAATTATCTTAAAAGCCTTTATGAAGATAAAGTAAACGGATTAATTACAGGCGAACAATTCAAAGACCTAATAAATGATTATAATAGTAATGAAAATATTTACAAATACCAAATAGAGCAAATAATTAAAAATATTTCGTTCTATAAGACAAAAGCACATACTAGCTCTAGTAATGAAGAAATATTTAGTAAATACCAAAACCTTAATAAGTTAAACAGAGTTATTATTGAGGAATTTATCGAAAAAATATTTATCGGTAAAATCAACAATGAAACAAACACTAGGAATATTCAAATCAAATGGAATTTTGAGTAATTGAAGTATTTTAAGCAAAACAAGTGTCTTTAGAGTATACAGGCAATGTTTGTGTCATAACACAAAAAAGAACGTAAACAGGGACGTTGCGAGCGTAGTGTGTATACCGTATACAGACAACTTTATGAATATTGTTAAGACACTAGGCAATAATTGTTATGATAGACTTGTAATCACTAGAAGCAATTGAATTTTATCAATTGTTTTTAATTGCGAAATAACGCTAATCGACACCAAATCAACGCTAATATCCCGATACTTGCCCTGTACTTATAAAATAAACATGTTATAATGTGTATAATGAGGATATTTTCTCGAAAGCAGAAAGAACTTCAATTTTTATTGAGGTTCTTTTTTGTATGGAAAGCGGTGATAAACATTCTGACATATTTCGCTATTATGTGACAATAACTGATAATATGCGACAAATTAAATATGATACGTTGATAATAGGAGGTGGCACTAAAAAGCAGTTTAAGAAGTTGAATTGAAAATATAAAATATTGAAAGAAGGGGATTTTGTGTTTAATAAAACTTTATCAAGTCAAAATATTGAAAACTTTAATTATGAAGAAACCAAAAAGAATGTCAGCGAGTATTTTAGATATTTAGAAAAATTACAGTGGGAGCTTGCCAAACTAAACGCTCAAAAAGGGTTAGTCGCTAATTATGATTTTGCCAATGGCTATCAGAAGCAACCGTATATCCCGATTGGCAAAGACACTTTTAATATATCAGCTAGAGGGTATACCGAAGACCAGTTGAAAGATTATATAGCAACCTATTATTGGGCTAAGAACCTCTTAGCCGACAAGGAACAGTTATATATTAAAGAATATTTTATCAATAATAAATATGAAGATGAATTAGTTGACATGCTAGGGGTCGGCAGTAGCGACAGCAACGAATTTAGACAGCTCAAACGAAGTGCCATATATAAACTTGCCGACTTCTTAAATTTACTCACCGAACTAGAAAAGGGGGATAAGAAATGAGCAGGGGGAAGCTAGCGGAGGAAATAATTGATTTTTGTACTAAGTACAGGCTTTTAGATATATCAAAAAGTAAAATTGAAAACCAGTTAGAAAACAGCTTGTTTATTGAGTATCTTATACATATGCTCATAATTAGAGCTAAATATATTAGAAATATGGATTTTGAGAGATTAAACAAATTACTTGATGAACTCGAAAAAATCAGATTAGAGTTGAATGGGTGGTAATGGAATATAATCTGAAATCATAGACTGTATTTGAAGAAAGGGGATAGTCTTATGACAATTGAAGATTTAAGGGAAAAAAGGGCGGTAAATATAAATCAAATTGAAAGAAACTCTTTAGTAGATATAAGAAATATATATACCAATGATAAACAACCGATTATGGAAAAGGTTGTTTATTTTTTTGAGCAAATAGATAATCCATATTGTTTTCTTGTGGGTGATACACCTGTAAAAATCGCATTCACGGAAAACGGATATAATCTTAACGATAAAATCATGGATTTCTTTATTAGAATAAAAAGGGGTTGAGCATATGCGATTTAAGAAAGGCTCATATAAATAATGGGGCGTATCAGGCAAACCAAAGATAGTGCGGGAAAAACATATAAATCTTGGAAAGTCGGAGTTTATATTAGGTTATCAAAAGACGATGGAAACGAAGTAAGCCTTAGCATTAAACATCAAAAAGAAAGAATGTTAGAATATATAGAAAGTCATGCAGACGAATTTAACCTTGTGGAAATATATGCCGATGATGGTTTTTCGGGAACGGATTCAAATCGTGAAAACTTTCAAAGGCTTTTAGCCGACATAAAGTCACGAAAAATTAACTGTGTTATCGTTAAAGACCTTTCACGGCTTTCAAGGAATTATATTGAAGCAGGTCAGTATATCGAGCAGTTTTTCACGGAGTACGACGTTCGCTTTATTTCTTTGGAGTTACCTGCTTTAGACAGCTATAAACACCCAGAGCAGATGAACAGTATAATTGTACCTATTCAAAATATTATCAATGATGATTATTGCCGTCAGGTTTCAATTAAAATTCGGGGCGTATTCAATACTAAACGCCGTAAGGGTGAATATATAGGCGGTTTTGCTCCATATGGTTATCTGCGTGACCCAGAGGACACACACCGTTTTGTTATTGACCCCGAAGCATCCGAGATTGTTAAAAAAATTTATTCGTGGTATGTCTATGACGGTTTCGGCAAAATGGGAATAGCAAAAAAATTAAATGAGCTGAAAATACCCAATCCGACATTTTATAAAAATCAAAAGGGTATCAATTATCGCAATAGTAAAGATAGTGATGGCTTATGGAGTTCTGCGACCATATCAGATATACTAAAAAACGAGGTATACCTAGGTCATATGGTTCAAGGAAGATACCGAATTAAAAGCTATAAGGTGAAAAAACAAATAAGGACACCAAGAGAAGAATGGTTTGTTGTTGAAAACACCCATGAACCAATCATCGACAAAAAAACATTTGATTTAGCGGGGAGGCTACAAGAGAAAGATGTAAGAACATCGCCAAAGTCAGAGAAATTATATATATGGGCGGGACTTCTGCGTTGTGCCGACTGTGATAAAGCCATGACCCGAAATACAGCTACAGGGATAGTGTATTATAACTGTAAGACATATCGGGAAAAGTCAAAAGAAGCCTGCACTAAGCACACCATCAGAGCGGATAAATTAGAAATGGCGGTATTAACAACTATTCAATCTCAAATAAGCCTGCTTTTATCTATGTCGGAAATTATTGATACTATAAATAGTATTCCAGAGCGAAAAATCGAAACAACACGAATTGATGAGCAAATTAGAAATCATATTGAAGAACTATCCAAGCAAAAAAGCATACATGATACGCTTTATCTTGACTGGAAAAATGGCGTTTTATCAACAGAACAATATCATCGGGTAAAAGAAAAAATGAGGGTACTTATTAGCCGATTGCAAGCAGCCATTGACAGATTAAATTCAGAGAGAGCCACTATAGAAGACGGTAAACAATTTGAAAACCCCTACTTAATAAATTTCTTGAAACATGAGAACATTACAATGCTTGATAGAAACATTCTGCATGAGCTTGTAAATGTTATCTATGTTCACGAAGGAGGGGCTATAACCATTCATTTTAATTATGAAGACCAGTTTCAATTACTGGTAAATTATATACAGGATAACGGTTATGGGAAAAATCTATGCAAGGTTTTGAGAAAAACAAAATAGACCTGATAAATCAAGGCGTTGCGGGTTTTGCCATTAAGAATTTTTGGGATAAATATGTTGGCCCTATGATTTTTGACCTCTTAAATAATCTTGTGTTTTCAATGCTTTGCGGTTTCTCTTGGGATAAATATAGGGAGCATACAAGCCCTTATGCCCTGACATACAGATGACCGCGTCGTGCAAGTTTTTCTGATTTACAGGTAGCACGCCTGCCGATTGTGATGCGTCGATGATAATCGGTACGCCTCTATCTTTGCACAGTTTAGCGATCCGTTCAACGGGCAGTATATAGCCAAACACATTCGACACATGCATGCAGGCTACAAGGCACACATTGTCATCAAGTGCGTTTTCAAAGGCCGAAACAGCAGAATCAGGCTGAAAGAGGGGAGTGTTAAGCACTTCATATGTCACGCCATCCGCCTCTAAAACATGCAGGGGGCGCATGACGGCATTGTGTTCAAAGCCGGAAACGAGAACCTTGCATCCGGGTTTCGCCAGGCTTTTAATGGCGATGTTCAGTGCGTGCGTAGCGTTTATCGTAAGAATGACCTGTTCCGGGTTGGATAGCCCGAATAGCTCGCAAGCCGCCTCGCGGCACCCGTACATGGCATCAGCAGCCCTCATGGCGGCGCTGTGAGAGCCGCGTCCGGGACCGCCGAAGGTGTTGTACGCGTTTTTTACCGCCGCCAACACCTCCGGCGGTTTGCGCATGGTCGTCGCGGCGTTGTCAAGGTAAATCATATCTCGATCTCCTCTCCGCCGTTTTCGATGTCGCCGTAAACGCGCATGGGCGCGATGTCAGCCTCTCTCAATAACGCTACAGCTGTTCTCAAATCTTTTTCGTTGACGCGCACGGCATAGCCGCAACCGTTCTTTTCGCGCAGCTCCGATGGCAGCCGTTTAATCTGTGACGATATTTTGTTTCTATCTAAAAACCTTGACATCCGCTGGGCGTATGTCAGGGTTTTGCAGACGACATGATAGTACATATAAAAAGCACTCCTTTTGCGTTATCATATGCAAAAGAAGTGCTTTTTGTACCCTACACCCTCTCCCTAACCTCTCTGTCCAACGCCAAAACATCCTCAATTGTCAGAATCCCCTTATACCCATCAGCGACCGCCAGCCCGTGCTTTATTATCTTCGGTATCTCTAAAAATCTTATCTCACCGTTCAAAAATCGCTCTACCGCTATTTCATCGGCGGCGTTCAGCGCGCAGCACGCAGCGTCGCCGCATCTCGCGGCCTCCAGTGCCAAATCGAGACATTCAAAATTTTCCGGTGGCGCGAATGTCCATGCCTGTGAAATTGTAAAGTCTAGTGGCTTTACAGGGCATGGCTTTCTCTCTGGGTATGTCAGCGCATATTGTATGGGCAGGCGCATGTCCGGCTCGCCGCACTGCGCCAGCACCGCGCCATCGACCAGTTCAATCATTGAGTGGACGATACTCTGACGATGTATTACGACTCCGAGTTTATCGACCTCCAGCCCGAACAGATGACATGCCTCGATGCACTCCAAGCCTTTGTTAAACAGTGTCGCGCTGTCTATTGTAACCTTCGCGCCCATGTTCCAATTAGGGTGCTTCAGCGCAATTTCAGGCGTGACGGATTCTAATTGCTCCGTTGTATATCCGTACAGCGCGCCGCCCGATGCGGTCAGCCATAATTTTTTTATCTCGCGCATATCTTTTACAGCTTGCATACATTGGAAAATAGCTGAGTGTTCGGAATCTACGGGCAGAATCGAAACACCATTCTCCCGCGCGTGCTCCATGACGATGCGACCGGCGCACACAAGGGTCTCCTTATTGGCGAGCGCGATAGTTTTTTTAGCACCAATTGCCGCCAGCGTTGGTTTGAGCCCCATAATACCCACTACGGCGGTCACGACATAAGATGCGCTGTCGATTGACGCGCAGTCTATAAGCCCCTGTTCGCCGCATGTGACGCGAACAGTGGTATCACCGAGCCGAACGCTCAAATCTTTAGCAGCAAATTCGTCCGCAACAGAAACAAGCGCGGGCTTGAATCTCCGCGCCTGTGCCTCTAATAATACAGTGTTTTTACCGGCTGCCAGAGCCTTTACGTTTATTCCGAGACGCCCGCAGACATCCAGCGTCTGCGTACCGATGGAGCCGGTGCTGCCTAAAATTGTGATGCCTTTCATTTCCATATAACCGCGAATGTCTTAAGCGTGACCTCGACAAGGGGCGCAACGAAGAGCAGACTGTCAAACCTGTCTAAAATACCGCCATGACCGGGAATTATTGCGCCAAAGTCTTTTACTTTAAATCCGCGCTTTATATACGAGAACGTGAGGTCGCCCAGCTGCCCGATAACCGAACCGGCCATGGATAATAATATTATTAGCGAGAAATTCACACGGAATCCGAAGATATAATGTAGAATCAACCCGTATACGACGGAAAAAACCACCGCGCCCACAATGCCGCCGATAGAACCCTCGATCGTCTTTTTTGGGCTTATATCGGGGATGAGTTTATGTTTGCCGAACACTATACCTGAGATCATCGCAAAGATGTCGGTCATTATCGGTATAATAAACGCGAAAAGTACGAGAAATTCCCCGTTTTCCATATGGATAACACGCATTACCGAGCAGAAAAAAGTGGGGACTAAGAGGCTTGCCATAAACGTACCGCCGACAATTTCATAGGTAATGTTTTTGTGGTCTAAGATTCCCTCTGCAAACAGTAATACAATAAATGCGAATGTCCCCAGCAGCATAAACTCGCTGGGTATATCAAAATAGTCATAGATAGGCACAGCGCCCGTAAAGATTAGTGAATATGCCATTATACGGAACTTTTTTACAAAATTAGTAACGCCCAAAAGCTCATGCACCGCCAGCATGGATACGGCGGAAATTGTCAGTGGCAAGACCCATGGCGGGGTAAAGTACAGGACGACAAACAACAGCGGTACTAAAAAAAGAGAGACGATAACGCGCGTTTTCATCATTATAATCGTCCATTCCGCCGCCGCGCATCGGCACAAAATTAAAGAAATCCATCTTATCGCGCGGTTAAGGAATGATAAGATGATTATTTTTCTAGTCAGGATAGTCTGAAACTTGTTTCAGACTATCCCTCCGTATCTGCGTTTCCTTGCGGAAAACTCGTTAAAAGCCGCGATGAGATCCTCTGTAGTGAAATCAGGCCAGAGCGTTTCGGTAAATATCAGCTCGGCATACGCCGCCTGCCACAGCATGAAATTGGACAGTCGCTTCTCTCCGCCCGGACGTATGATAAGGTCGGGGTCAGGGATACCGGCGGTGTCAAGGCAACCCGATAATGCCCGCTCGGTGATCTCGTATGAACCCAAGCGCTTTACCGCGCGTATAATCTCGTCGCGTGAGCCGTAGTTAAAACAGACATTCGCCTGCATACCATCGATACGCTTTGAGATCTCATCTGTTTTTCGAACGAGTTCCAGATAATCAGGCGGCAATACGTCTAAATCCCCTAAGAATTTTAACCGTATGCCGTCACGTTCCATCTTCTCGATGCTCTCGAGCAGATACTTGCGCAATAGCCCCCAGATAGCTTTGATCTCATCCTCAGGGCGGCGGTTGTTCTCAGTGGAAAATGCGTAAGCCGTCAGGTATTCAACGCCCATATCTTTGCATGTCGTGGCGATCTTACGAAACACCTCGGCACCCTTTGCGTGACCGGCGGTGCGGGGCAGTCCGCGCTTGGCCGCCCAGCGCCCGTTGCCATCCATTATAATGGCGACGTGGCGTGGGGCAGGTACCCGATACGTGGGGTTCCCCCCCGAGCTCTCCCCGAGGGCTTTTACTACTGCTTGGTTTATAATTCCATCAACTCTTTCTCTTTTTTCGAGGCATGTAAATCTATCTCTTTACAGTATTTGTCGGTCAGCTCCTGCATGTCTTTCTCGATGATTTTAAGGTCGTCCTCGGTTATCTCGCTCTTTTTCTTCTGAGTCTTGAATTTCTCGATGGCGTCGCGGCGTATGTTCCTGATAGCAACCTTCGAGTCCTCGCCGAATCTGAGTACCTGCTTTACAAGCTCGCGGCGACGCTCCTCGGTCAGCTGCGGGAAGAGCAGGCGGATGATTTTGCCGTCGTTTTGGGGATTAATGCCGAGGTCGGATGTCTGAATCGCCTTTTCGATCAGCTTAAGAACACTCACGTCCCACGGTTGAATGGTGAGGATGCGAGGCTCGGGTACGGCCACGGACGCGATTTGCGCAATGGGGGTCGGCGAGCCGTAATAATCCACCTGTATGCGGTCGAGGACGGCGGCGTTGGCACGTCCGGCACGCAGGGTGGAAAAGTCGTGATTCAATACCTCGACGGTCTTTTTCATCTTGCTCTCGATTTCGGTGTATTCGCCTTTCATGGGTAACAGCTCCTTTATTATAGTGTATAAATTGTTTCATGTGAAACGTTTGTTCGATATTGTCGTGATATTTCGTGACAGGAATCCCCCTTTCATTGCGGTGACATCCCCCTTTACCAAGGAGGATAAGAGGGTTAAATCCCCCACCGTCTATGGACGGCACCCTCTTTGCTAAAGAGGGCTTAGGAGGTACAACACCGCATTATGCTTATACTATTCGCTTCAATTCATTGGGATAAATATATCCATATAAGTTACGCCATCAATATCATATTGTTCTTCAAATGCCAATCTGTTTTCCCAAGATGATATTTTTGCAAACTCCAAAAGCATTTCATATGCCTTTGGGATATTTGCAAACGAATCACTGTGAGGGTCTGTTATGGTTAATGTTGCATATGTATCTTTATTTATATATGCAATTTCGGCACCATCGCATTTTGGTATGAAATCATCCGGTATCACATACGCTGCAACATATCCGCGTAAACCAAATTTCACTTGCTGCTCTTGTGTAACAAATGGGAAATCCCATCCGATACTCTTTTTCTTATATCCCTCTACGCCAAGCAGGCCGCTCTTTTCAGCCCATTTGTCCATATAAGCTATGACATCGTTTTCAGGAGACGGGCTGATGATGACATATCTCGCTACACGAAATCTGTCAATCGTAATTGTCTTGATTGGACTGTAAATGCCTTCATTTTCCATCTTATCTTCATCCTCACAAAATATAAATACTGTACAATATCCATTGCCCTCTTTGGTAAAGAGGGTGGCTCCGTAGAGCCGGGTGTTTTGATTGCGGACGAACACGGGGCTCGCCTCTATCTCACCAATGTTCCTATATGCTCGCCATTAACGACATGGCAAATATTCTCAGGGTCACTGAGTGCAAAAACATACAGCGGTATACGGTTTTCCAACCCCAGCGACGTGGCGGTCAAGTCCATGACCATGAGCTTTTTCGCCAACGCCTCGTCATAACTCAGTTCGGTATACTTAACAGCGTTGGGGTCTTTGCGCGGGTCGCCGCTGTATACACCATCGATGTTTTTCGCCAGCAGTATGACCTCCGCGCCGATTTCAATGCCTTTGAGCACAGCGCCCGTGTCGGTGGAAAAATATGGGTTGCCCGTGCCGGTAACAAAGATGACGGCTCGTCCCTTTTCAAGGTGGCGAATGGCGCGCTCCCTATTAAATGGTTCGGCGAACTTGCCCGCGTCGGCGGACGACTGGATGCGCGCCTCAACGCCGACGGACTCAAAGACGTCGGCAAGCGCCAACGCGTTCATAATTGTCGCCAGCATACCCATCTGGTCGGCGCGGGAACGCTGCATGATAGCGCCGTTGCGCGCGCCGCGCCAGAAGTTGCCGCCCCCGACGACGATTCCGACTTGCGTGCCGCCGTTGATACAGCGTTTGATAACGCCGCAGACTGTCTTAATAAAATCGAAGTCAAGGCTCTCGTCTCTACCGGACAGAGCTTCACCGCTGACCTTTAGTAATACTCTTTTGTATGGCATAATAACCCCCGTTATATGTCATTCCGAGCGTAGTGAAGAATCTCTTAGACCCTTCTCTTCACTCAGGGTGACAGGCTTTTGAACAGGTATAATCATTGTGAGCATTATATCTCAATTCTATAATTAAGTCAAGCGCAAAACAGCCAAAATTATAAGTAACGCGCCGCTGAACCAAGATAGATCGAGCGAGAATTTTTCAGCGAAGCGCCTGCCTAGAAGCGCGCCGAATATTACCGCTAAAAAGCCGAATATCAGGGATAAACCGACCACCAACACGGGATTCGCGCCGGATAGCCCCGCCCCAAAACCCACAGACAACCCGTCAAGCGACAGTGCGACCGCGAGATATACCGCCTCCTTTGGCGATAGTATCCGCGAGGCGTCGATATCAGCCTGTTCGGGCTCGGCGTAAACATGCAAAATAAAATTCAGGCTGAATAGCTTGAATTTTATTTTACTGAACAGCTTCCCGCTCTTTATCATGCGCTTGATAAAGCTATCGAATAACTTCGTTACCCCAAGGACAAACAGTATAGAAAAACCTATCCACGCGGCAACTGCCGGCGGCATCACCGCACGCGAGATTGATCCAAAAAACAAGGCGATCGCGAGCAGCGAGGCGCATACTATATTTATTGTGTGTATCAAACAACTGTTATACATATAAACGTGGAAAAGGTAGGGGCAGCTAATTTCAAGCTCCCATAGCACCATTATGTGTGGTCAGGGTATGCGTAAGCAGTAGTAGGTTGATAATTATTACAAATGCTGTAATACCCCTTTTTCTATTTCATACGTCTGATCACACATCAATCGAATATCGTCAGGATTATGGGATGCCATTAATATGGTTTTCCCTTTATCCCGGTAATCTAGAAATAATTTCCGCATGTCATCAACGCCGTTTTTGTCCAGCCCGTTCATCGGCTCATCCAAGACCAGCAGATCGGGCTTACCCATCATAGCCTGTATCAGCGCTAAGCGCTGCTTCATACCCATAGAATATTTTTTCACATGCTTCTTGAGCCTTTTATCTAGCTTTACCAATTCAAATAGTTCTGAAATTTCATCTTCAGATATACCACCCGAAAGACTTGCCAACATCTTTATATTTTGATAGCCGCTGTAATAGGGTATGAAGTTTGGGTTTTCAATAGCGACGCCAACGCATTTGGGAAAATCAACCTCCCGGCCAACTTTTTGCCCCAATACTGTAATTTCTCCTGAGCTTGGGATCACAAACCCGCAAATACACTTAAATAGCATACTCTTACCGGAGCCGTTTCGCCCCATTACGCCATGAATTTTACCTTTTTCATATGCAACTGAAATATCGTCCAGAATCGTTTCTTTCTTCAATATCAAGTTCAAATTTTTCACTTCTATAGCCGCCGTCATATTAGATTACCTCCGTAAAAATACTATAAATCATCAAGCGAAAAGGAGAAGGAATAGCGTTTTACCAGATAAAAACAAATAATAACTCCTATTGAAATCAGCGCACAAAAATAAATGTAAGAATATGAAATAGGATATACCGTTATGAGTCTGACAAAATGGTCTCTCAGAATACCATTTGAAAGGGGAAGCGCCCACCTAATGGGAGAACTTGTAAACATCAGCGCATACCCCGCGCCCAAAAGGCTCAATGATATAATAACACCAACGAGTTTCCATTTTTTTAAGCTACAGATACAGATAATCTGCATAAATAAAACTGACATTAGCAGTAACAGGAAAAAAGTATGTGGCAGAGCGTCATAGGGACGGCTGCTATATAATAAATCGCTTGTTGGCAGGATGATAATTCCTAGTTCATTCAGCAGCGAATGGTCCGCGTTCAGCAATTCCTGATAGACTGGACTCCAGCCGTTCGCAAAATAGGAAATTCTACTCACATAGATCGCGCAAGCTAAAAACAAAACGCCGAAATATGTTGCGGCGGATATAAGCGCGAAAGCAAACTGCCCTACAATCCATTTCGTCCGTCCGATACGTGGAATGATATATACGTGCGCAGGAAGGATTTTGGGGAAGTCAACGTTCAGAAGAAAAAAAACAAAGAAAATAATGCATACCATTACTGGAACACTAAATAAAAGCAAAAAAGGCTCAAATACATTTATAAGAGCTCCCTTCTGCAGCGCAAAGTCCACAACAGGTCGTATGACAAATTGCAAAAGTAATATAATCTCCGTAATAAAGATAATTTGTCTTGGACTTCTCAGCCATTCAATATATGTATACAGCACGCCCGAGAACACCTTGCGCACCCTGCTTCACCTCCGTTTACATAATTTTACATTTACGCGCGAAAGCTACACGTGCTAGTAAAAGAAATACCGTGGTGTATAAAATCACCAAAACAAAATACAACCAGATATGGGTTGCGAACAAATTCACAAAAAACGGCATGGCAAATCTATCCGGGAAGTACATCCATTCGGATACAGGCCAGTAAATGATAGTCGTAGAAGTGATAAGCATAAAAGCAACCGTTGGCAGACAGAGCAGAATATATTTATTTGGCATACAAACCGCAATAAAAAATGTTATCGAATACGAAACAAGTCCAGATAAACAGAAAAATAGCAGTCGCAAAAGATGAAATGGAATCCCAAGGTTTTCAACAACACTGCTCTGCAGAGACGGCATGGACCACAGCCAATACGTTATCCTTGCGCTTTGTACTGCTTCAATCGAATAGGCGGTTATTGGCGGAAACCGAAGATAAACGGCGATCCCCAGTATGACGATGCCGGCTATGATCGCGGTAACCGAGAGCAGCGCGCCGCCGACTGCTTTCCCCCAAAAGTATGTTCTTTTGTTTGCGCGTAAGCATTCCCACTTATAGAACCCCGTTATTTGCTCGTCACAAAAAATAGGCAGGGAGGATAGCGCGGCGATAAACGGTAAAAAAAGGTTTAAATAATTTGTCATGCAGCCATTAAGGAAAGAGACTGATGAATAGTCTGGATGCCGCAAAAACTCCGTGCGGGTATAGGAAAAAAACTCTGTAAAGTTGGTCAGCGTGGATGTTTCCGAAAGCGTAAAGATATTCGGTCCCTCATTCATGAGACAAAAGAAAATAACAAGAGCGATGGATATATAATACCCTGGCTGACGTGAACCCTGCCGGAATGCCGTAATGATCTGCCTTTTCAAATGAACGCCTCCAATGCTGTAATCTCCAGTTTCCTATAACCCATTTTCATCCATAGATATAGGAACTAATACCCGGGGGGATTATCATAGACATATACCTCTCCATTGAGCGCGTTGACAAACAATGTCCAATGCGTGTCATGCCCATTCTTAAGCTGTGATATAGAACGCCGGTCAATAATAAACGCCCACACAGGCATGGAAAAATAATCTTTAATACTGCGTTCATTATATATGCCACGAAATCCCCGATAACCCGCGTCATAACACAATTCGGCGCTCCGGATGGTTATGTTTGCTTTTTGGCTTATCGCGCCACACGCGGCCTCTAAAGCGGCGTCAAATGTAATGAAAGGGCCGGGCAGAGGCTCGTCTTTGATAATGACATATGAGTTCATTGCACGAAATGTCCAGCCGGACGGACCGTATGGATCGGTTATGAAAATATATATCGGCGTGCCCCTGCGCCGGACATCGCCTTTTCGCTTGAGGTCTTCCGGGTCGTCATAAAACTCATAAAACTTCGTGGCGTCAATACTCACGCCATTATACAACCTCTCGACGCAAAACTCAAAACCGTATGTGTCATTTCCCATTTTTCGGATAAAGGCAGTGCGTATCATATATTCGTAACCACTCTCCCATTGTCTCCACGGGTCGGTGTTCAAGAAATCCAAAACCTGCCGGCTGGCTTGAGTTAGGCTCAGCTCCCCTCCCCGAAACGGATAAGGCGTATCCGTCAGGGGTTCTCCCCGGTAGCATTGAATAATTTCCTCCACGGGATAGAATTGAAAATCTAGATATCCTCCCGGATTCTCTTCGCTTTTTTCCGCGGTGGATGGCATAGTAACAAGAAAGCCATCCTCCGAGATGGAGATACCGATATTTTCATCCATATAGTATTCCCCGCCCCAGTCCTGATAACCTTGATCAAAAATGAAATTCTCATCCGGCTCATCTTCATAAGGCAGGAAAAAGCGGAATATATCCCGGCGGTGCATATTAAAAACGGGATTGTATCCAAGCGTCAGCTCCGACAGGGTATCTGTCTGCGGCACACGGATTATGCCGTCAAAAAACACATTCCCTATTTTTCTTGTCATTTCAGCGGGTGTGTGTGCTATGATATTTTCAAGCGTGTCGTATTGCGGTAAATTGCTATCGGCTCGTTCCTCCGCCGGACGGTAATTGTATCTGTCTATATCGTCTTGTACCTCCTCAGGCACCGCGTTGCAGCCTGTGAGCAAAACAACACATAACAGCATAATAAGCAAGAATAAGACTCTTTTCATACTCTAACATCCTTTGCGTCAATATAAATAGGGGGGCGGAAATCATTGCCGGGAGAAAATCAGTTAATTTGTAAAGCACTCCCCGTACGCGTCTATCGCTGCCTGAGAAGATGATTGGTTAACGACAGTATATGTTACTGGGACGTCTGCGTACAGGTTAACATTCCTAGTTCTGTTGAGACCGATGGCTTGAAGCGCTGAAGTGGGTGAAAAGAAACCTGTATGTATGGTATACGATGGGGCCGTTACCCTTATGTTTGCTGTTCCGGCGGTAACTGTAAAGCTTCTGCAAGAAGTATATAGTTGATTACCTCCAAAATACGTCGGATACACGGTAGTAGAGCCAGCGGGACCATTTGGATAGGTGTATACGGACCAATTCACATTAGCTAAAGCCGGAACCGTCATGGCACATAGCGTTAGCAGAGCTACGCATAGAGCCAGTGATTTGCGGATGCGTCTTTTCATAAAAAAACCTCCTATTATAAAATGTGGAATCCAACCCCCCTATACCCCTTATTCCATAAAAACAAGCAAAAGTCACATCTCTTACGAAAAATTGTTACTTCCTGACAAAAAATCGGGCATACAATCCGCTTGACCCTAAGGAAAAAAGTGTGATGTACCCCTCTAAGATGTAGTTTTGCTTGATTAATATACTGATTTTATAGCACATCATCTGCATAGTGCGAGCTAATGGAAATTTTGTTGAGAAAATCTATTGACAAATTTCGATGTTTAGGCTAGAATGGCATTGGCAGAAAGTGATTACCGTTAAAGATTGTTGGAATTTCTAAAAACATGTGTTTTTGCGTTTGAGCCAAATAACTCATTTAATCTATAGTCAAAGTTAGTTAAAAGCGCGGCATAGTGCATTCCAGAAAGTGTTAAACTTGTGCCGCATGGAGGTGCAGTATCATAATCAACACTCCCGATACGCTGGACAGGAACGCCTTCTTAGAAGCCCTCTTTGCCGAATATTATCTGCTTATACTGGCGTCCGCCCAAAAATATATAGCCAATCAGTACCCGAACAGCGGCATTCAACTTGACGACATCGTTCAGGAAACCTTTATAGAGGCGTGGCGTGCCACAAATAAGTTGGCTAACCATCCCAATATTGGCGGTTGGTTGATTAATACGATGAAATACAAGGTCATGCGCGCCCAGCGCGCGATTGCCTATCAAGTAAAAATATCCAGTGCCTTGACGTTCTTGATAGAGTCCCAACCCACTGATGAAACCTTTCTGCCGGACTTAATATCAGATCTCAATGGCACTGATAAAGAGATTTTGAGCATGTTCTATACATACCAATTTAGTATCCCAAAAATTGCTTATATGCTTAACCTTTCGGAGAGCGCGGTGAAGATGCGCCTTCACCGCGCGAGAGGCAGATTAAAAAAACAGTAATTAAAAAAATTTCTTTATAAGGGCATGATCTTTTGTTTTTAGTAGAAACTAATATACATTGTAGGTTAAGCATTACAGCAGTATGTCATATTATGAAAACGTTTTAGGAACATACTAATCAATCTAAAGATTTCATTTGTCAAGGCAGTATTTTCGTAGAAACACAAAAAAATTTAGATGGTAAATGCTTGATATGCTCATCAAGCATATATAGCACCGCCCGTTAAGATTCCATAAAATCCTAACGGGCGTTTTGTTGTTGTATGGTTTTGGTTGCCTACGGTGCCGCCGAAGGCGCCGTCAACTGTATCGTCTGCGTCAGCGTTGGCGGCCGTTTGCCCGTGGCTGCTTTCCTCACGCGCAGTTCACTACTTTGCGCGTTCCCAAGCAGTACCGCGATTGTCACG
>Ga0123353_10001569_pt1 | contig 28060 bp, 20 predicted proteins | sample TergutLab28metaG_3_FD_92763 | JGI IMG/M metagenome (GOLD analysis project Ga0123353, IMG submission 92763) | Labiotermes labralis P3 segment gut microbial communities from Petit-Saut dam, French Guiana - Lab288 P3 | ecosystem: Host-associated > Arthropoda: Insects > Digestive system > Gut ...
GAGAGATGCGGCGTTTTTCCTGATCTATGTCAAGAACTTTCACCTCCACAACATCGTTCTTTTTGAGAAGCTCGCCGGGGTGGTTAATCTTCTTTGTCCAAGACATATCCGAAATATGAATAAGACCGTCAACACCCTCTTTTAGTTCTACAAACGCGCCGAAAGCGGCGATATTGCGAACTTTACCCTTAACAACCGTGCCAACAGGGAACTCACCCGCAACATTCTCCCACGGATCCGGTTCAAGCTGTTTAAAGCCAAGAGAGATTTTCTGACTGTCTTTATCGATCTTAAGCACAACAGCTTCAACAATGTCGCCTATGCCAACGATTTTTGAGGGGTGTTTAATGTGCTGAGTCCATGACATTTCTGAGATATGAATAAGACCCTCAATACCCTTTTCAAGCTCCATAAACGCACCGTAGTCGGTGATAGAAACGATCTTGCCGCGCACCTTTGAACCCTCAGGGAACTTCTCTTCGATACCCTTCCACGGATGCTCTGAAAGCTGCTTGAGGCCAAGTGAGATACGCTCCTTGTTTTCGTTAAAGTCAAGAACCTTAACCTTGAGTTTATCGCCGAGAGCAACGATCTCGGAAGGATGATTAACGCGGCCCCAAGACATATCTGTAATGTGAAGCAGACCGTCAACGCCGCCAAGATCGATAAACGCGCCGAAGTCGGTGATATTTTTGACCGTTCCGTCTCTGACCTGTCCCTTTTCAAGCTCAACCAAAATCTTGTCGCGCATTGCGCTGCGGTCTTCTTCAAGTATAACCCTGCGGGAGACAACAATATTGCGGCGCGCCTTATTAACCTTTATAACACGGAATCTAAAAGCTTGACCGATGATGGCATCCATATCGGGGATTTGACGAAGATCAATTTGCGAGCCGGGCAAAAACGCGTCTACTCCAAAAAGATCAACAACAACTCCGCCCTTTATACGGCGTACAAGGCGGCCTTCAACGACCTCCTGATTTTCATATACCTCGTAAATCTTATCCCAAACTTTGAGAAAATCCGCGCGGGACTTGGAGAGAATGATTTGACCCTCGCTGTCCTCTACCTGCTCAAGAAACACATCTATCTGATCACCGGGCTTAAAATCCTGTACATTCTTAAACTCAGAAATAGGTATAATACCCTCTGACTTAAAATTGACATCAACAATAACTTCCTTGTCGGTGATACGTAAAATCTTACCGCCAACCACCTGACCCTCTTCAATGCCTGCAAGAGACTGATTGTAAGCCTCGAGAATATTATCTATCTCGCCTGACCTGTAATAACTCTCCTCAAAATCGCTGAGATCAACAGCGTTCCCTGAGGCATCCACCCCTTTCAAAGGTTTTTTTAATTCATCGGTCATATAAGTCTATGACTCCTCACTAATAAAAATTGGTTAAGGTTTTTGGTTAGTACGCTATCGCGTCCCTCTTGCGTCATCTTTCAGAATTCAAGAGAGAAACGGTAACGCTTTATCAACAATAAAATCTATCTGTTCTTCAAGCGTCATACCCGTAGTATCCATCTCAACCGCGCCATCAGCTTTTTTAAGAGGGCTGTTTGCTCTTGATGAGTCTTTGGCGTCGCGCGCCGCGATCTCCTCTTCAAGCTCCTCTATCGTCTTATCTATCCCCATCGCGGCAAAATCCTTTTGCCGTCTGCGGGCCCGCTCGGTAACCGAAGCGATCATAAAAATTTTCACTTCGGCATCCGGAAAAACGACTGTACACATATCTCTGCCTTCGCAGACAAGAGAGCTCTTGGAAGCGATAAACCGCTGCTGCTCAACCAGCGATTTGCGTACCACATCGCGAGCGCAGTAGTCCGAAACATTTTTCGTGACGTCATCACCGCGCACTAAAGCGCTTACATCCTCGCCGTCCATAATAATGCGCGTATCAGGCGCGGCGCCCTCAAACTCTATAGATGTTTGCGGCATTATACGCTCAAGCGCAGCGTCATCCGTAAAAGCGATACCCATACGCAGCGCTTTAAGCGTGACCGCACGGTACATCGCCCCGGTATCAAGAAAAGCTACCTTGAGCCTCGCCGCAACCGCCCTCGCTGTCGAACTTTTACCCGAACCCGCAGGCCCGTCAATCGCAACTATCATATCTATTTCCCAAAAACCCCGGGCTAAAACCCGGGGCCACAGTCTTCACAGTCTTGCACCCCTAAAGGGGTGCGGAGAATGTATCTAAAAATAGGCTACATAATATATATAATAGCAGGGTGTGATGTGGAAAAAAAATTAAAAATTTACCTTATATCTGACTTCTGCCGTTGGCCTCGTTTCTGTAGAAGATGCCGAGGCGACAGCTTTTCCGTTGACATAGATTGTAACGGTAAGCGGACCGGTGTAAGTGGAGCGTCTTGCGCTGACAGATGCCGGGAAGTAATCACCATAGTCTCCCCCGAAGTAAAACTCACCCCGGTCTTTTATGGTGAATGTATACGACCACGGAAGATCAATACTGTAGTAATGCCTCTCATCACCGAAATCATTGTTGAACATAACACTGACCGATGAGGATGACGAACCGCTGACCCTGTATGACACGGTAGTACTGCCCCAGCAGCAGTCACAGCATTTGCAGCATGAGAGGAAGATCATGCAGAAAGATAACAGAATTATTTTTATCGTACTCTTTACGCGCATAATACCATTATACAATAAATTATTACATTTGTGAAACAGTTTAAATTATTTTTATTCAGTTGTTGTTCATCGTAAAATAATGGAGATAATAAAAGATGAGAATTTTGTCGGGGATAAAACCGTCGGGGACGCTGCATATCGGAAATTATTTGGGGATGATACGGCCGATGGTACAGTCTCAGGCGCGCGGTGAGCTTTTTTGTTTTATTGCTAATCTGCACAGCCTTACTACTCTGTTTGACGGACCGAAGATGGCCGCTTATTCACGAGAGGCGCTGATTGACATGATGGCGCTTGGGATTGATCCAGAGAAATCGGTTTTTTGGCTGCAATCGGATGTGCCGGAAGTTATAGAGCTCACTTGGTATTTGAGCAATGTAACTCCAATGGGACTTCTTGAGCGCTGCCACGCCTATAAAGACGCCGAGGCCAAGGGCATACCGGCAAACCACGGGCTCTTCTCGTATCCGGTGCTGATGGCCGCGGACATACTGCTGTTTCAATCTAACATCGTTCCGGTAGGCCAAGACCAAAAACAGCACGTGGAGGTCACGCGCGACATAGCGGGAAAATTCAACAACACGTACGGAGAGGCGTTCACGCTCCCGGAGCCGGAGATATCGGAAGCTATAGCGACCATATTGGGGATAGACGGTCAAAAGATGTCAAAATCTTACAATAATACGGTAGAGATTTTTGGTGATGAGAAAGCTGTACGCAAAAAAATCATGAGCATCGTGACAGACGCCGCACCCGTAGACGCACCGAAAAATCCTGATAAAAGCATTATCTGCTCCATCTATAAACTCTTCGCGTCAAATGAGCAGACCGACGAGATGGCTTCGCGCTTCAGAGCTGGAGGTTATGGCTATGGTGATGCGAAAAAAGAGTTGTTTGAGGTGCTGTGGAACTATTTTCTGCCGTTCCGCCAAAAACGCGGAGAGCTTGCCGCTAATCTTGATTATGTAGAAGAGATCCGCAAAAAGGGAGCAATGAAAGCGCGGGAAGCCGCGGCGGTTACCATGAAGAGAGTGCGGGAGCTTGTGGGGGTGGTTTAACTGCTTTCACGGTGATTATTGGAACGCGGGAATCATCGGTACAAAATCAATATTGATATATGGATTGATGATCAAAGTTTAAAAACTTGCGCTATGGTAATGAACACTTATATATTTATATGTTAGAGATATATACTGGATAATTAATTCATCCTTACTGAAGGGGACGCCAATATGGACGGTAAAAGCAAGAAGATTTTGAATTTCATGAAAAAGAACGGGAACGAGCTTGAGGCGGACGACATAGCGTTTCCGCTTAAAATGGATGAAGACCTCGTTCGTAAGTTATTGGGTGAGCTCAAGGGAGAGGGTCTTGTTGACGTAAGAACAGACGAAAAGGGCAGAGATTTCTTTACCGTTGCGGCAGAACAGCCAAAAGCGGATAAGAGGGCCAAGTCAAACGATGACGCGGAAGTGCCGGAGCCAAGACAGAATACGCCGCGTATTATCACTGAGAACCAAGTGCTTGACATGGAAGATTTTTCACCTCAGGCCGCGCCGGCGCCTGTAGCCGCGCCTCCTGCTGCGTCGCCCCCTCCAATACAGACTTATGAGGAGCACGTCAGCGATTTCACGCCTCAATCTGAGACTTATGACACACACACCGATACGTTTTCACCCCCTGTTGCTCCGATAGAACCGGCGGCAAGTTACGCGGATGACGACTTCGAGCCCAAAGCCAAAAAGAAAAAGGTGAAAGAGCCGAAAGAACCTAAAATAAAAGTGCCCGAGTCAGATGATGGTGATGATTTTGAGCCTAAAGAAAGATCAGGATCATCCGCAAACAAACTCTTGGTTCCAATAGCTGCGCTGCTTGTAATTATCGCTTTTGTCATCGGTCTCTCCTCAGTTTCGGGTAAAGTACAAAAAGCCGTTAAGGAGGCGTCTGCTGATTTTGTAACAAAAGAGGCATTTGACCCTGCCGTAAAAGAGAAAGCGGATAAAATCAACAGTGTAGAAGAGCAGGTTAAAACGCTCACCGCAACTCTTGAGGGCGTGAGAAAAGAGTTAGATGAGCTTAAAGCGGCAGCGGCAAGACCGGCGCCTGCAGCGGCAAGAGGCGGCAGAGCTGCAACACCTCCGCCTAGAAGACGATAATAATAGACTCCAAATAAACCCCGGATTAAAATCCGGGGCCACACTCTTGCACCCCTAAAGGGGTGAGGGATATGATTATAGTGAATCAAGAGCAATTTTTGCAGGCTATATTAGAAAAGACCTCCCATGTACACGGCGGGATTGAGGCGCAGGATATGGACATTGTCCACAACGCCCTTGATGAACGCGAAGATCTTATCAGTCAATACGCTAAAAAGAAGTTCGGCCCTGCTAATAAAGGCAAGTGCGCTGAGCTTGCAGACCGTGTAAAAGCGTTGGACGCGCAAAACAGTAAGCTGTTAAAAGTATTGATGGACGACGCTTCGGAGAAAATTTTTGAGGCGAGACGTGAACTTAAAGCGCTCGAAACCGGCAAAAAAGCAACCAAACAATACCGCGGCACCCAAAACGCCGGCCACGGCGAAGTATTGGATTTTAAACAATAAAAATGGGCGCTAAAGCGCCCATTTTTATTTGTTATCCGCCCTGCGCCATAAGCGACGCGAGATTATTCTGCTGGGTTTGCAGCTTCATCATCGCGGATTCCATTCTGGCAAACATTTGATAGTAAGATTGCTCCTGACGCTTCCAGCGGTCAAGAAGCACCCCTATGCGCCTGTCGTAATCATTAATCTGCTTTGTAAACTGATTATTTACCGATGTTACATCGTTTGGAACTCCGGCTTTTTCTACCAAGTAACCTTTTTGGCCGTTAACCGTAGTAGTGCGGACCGCGTCGCTTATGATATCGTTGAGACGGTTGGCGATACCGCTTTCTCTGTAGCGCTGGGCTTGGTTTCCGCTGCCGTAAGGTATGTCGGAGCTTTTTGTAAAAAGCCGCACGACGCTGTCATATTTACCCTCAAGAGCGGCGTTCAATTTACTTTCGTCTATAACTAATTTGCCGCCGTCTCTGTAGTTTGACGTTGTGGTTATACCGATCTCCGCCATAGATATTCCGGCACCCTCAACCGTTTCGTAAATAGAGCGGCGCATACTGTCAAGAAGACGGCGCAGCTCCATATCACCGCTGAGGAGTCCGGATTTTGCCTTATCCTCCCACGCCTTTATCTCATCCTCTTTCATCGCCTTTTTCTGATCATCGGTCAGAGGGGGATAGTCACGGTTTCTCTTCTCGTACATAAGGGTGTTGATGTGATCAATGAGCTTATTGTACTCATCGACAAAAGTTCTTATGCTATCGACGATCTCTTCAGTGTTTTTGGTTACCTGAATCTTTATCTCATCAGCCGAATTTGTGATGATGATTTTGCCATCGTCATCTATTGTAGAGTTAAAAGTTTCGTGGAAATTGTAGGTCATTCCGTCCATGTGGAATGAGTTTGAGAATCTTACCACTTCCTGACCGTTAATAACGGCGCGCAGGTTCTGCCCCTCCTTACGGTCGTTATAATCTATACTGCCCTTACCGTTATCCCCGCCGGTCTTGTTATAGTCTATTATCTTAAGGGCGGCAAAAAAAGCGCCTGAGCTTGTTAACACCACATTGCCGTCTTTGTCTACCTCACCCATTGTAACATTAATATTGTTTACAGAACCATCCTGGGCGCTTGTTAAGGTAAACCTGTCGTTTGCCGCGTCATAGGCAAGAGTTACCCCCGCGTCGGCGGAGTTAACTTTAGAGACCATTTGACTGACGGTATCCTCGGCTAATATTGTGATTGACTTGCCGTTAATATGAATATTGGTAAACGAGTTTATTACCTGCGGCTTAACATCCGCGCTTGTGATCGGTTTCTGCACATCGTCATTTGTCATCTGTTTACCGTCTTTATCAACTAATCGATCATCAGATGTACGGAATATCGCTCTGCCGTCTTTGCCGATAAATACCTGTCTTCCATCTTTATCACGGTATTGTATCTCACCGTTGTCCACAAAACGGTATACGCTGACGCCGCTGTCGGTAACGTATAACGGCCGGCTTGAAGCGTCAACGGCGTGGCCGAACAGATCGGGAAAGAGTCCGCCTACATTCTTACCGCCGAAATTGCGGTTGCTCGCTCCCGAGGTAAAACCCATTCTCTGCAGGGAGTCAAAACCGCTCTCCTCAAATATGGCGACATTGGAGCCGGGTTTGTCAATTTTAAGTTCCCATTTGCCGTCAACTTCAACCGCCTTCGCGAGAGTACCGAAATCCCTGCCAAACTGTGAAGCTATACTCTTGTTTATCAGATCCGCAAAACCTCTTGCCCAGCCTTCGGCGTCGGAGTTTTCGTCGTATACTTTTTGGAGATCGGTGTTGGAGATCTCTATTGTGCGGCTTACGCCGTCGATGGAGACGCCGATAAAGGCGTATCTAAAACCGGTTACGGTAGACCCGTCGCCAAAATCAGCGGTAGTATCATCTACGATTTTTTGATGCTCGACCAAATTAGCGGCATCACTAGAATCGCCGCTGTTAAATTTCAAGTAATCTTCCCAAGCATTATTTACGACTCCCGCGAAATGAACGGCGGCAGCTTGATCCATTGCTGAAACATTAACGGCATTATTCTTAAAGTCATTTTGTGCGGTAACTACATCTGTACCATCCTTAAATCCTGCCCAAAACTCATCCCAGTCATCTTCGGTTTTTAACTCATTGCCCGGCAGTTCAAGCCACATTTGAAAATCATTATTAAACGCGGTCTTGGCAAACTCCTCAAACCTGTTCTCAAAAGTTTCATTATACCATTGCTCTCCACCACCCGAAGAAATCCAAACGGCCGCGCCGCCTGCGAAATTATCCGCAACCCAATCATCATATTGAAAATACTCCTTAAGCGCACTATCAATATTTTGCGCAAGCAGCGCATCCTTTTGAGACTGTGTCAGCGTGTTTCTTGTCCCGAACTTTTCAATATCAAACCCGTCGCTGGTTATCCCCTGTAAATCCATCTTATCGCCGCTCCAAGTATCCTTAGTGGCCAGCTGAGCAACGGCCTGTACGGACTGATTAAAATTCTGCAAATCGCCGTTAGCGGTTACGCTCATAATTCTTGAAGCGGCGGCGGCGTCTCCTCCAAGGGAGAGATTATAGCTGAACTTCGCAAACGCCGAAGCGGAGAGGAAGTTATTGGTAGGGCTCGCTCTGTTGAGATAGTTTCTCTGAAAACCGGAGAACATATTTATGGTGTCGCGGAAGAGCTCCTGTCTCCACACAGCGAGCTGTCTCTCTCTGTTGACCGCGTCAATCCTGAGAGTATGAATCCTGCCCATGTTACGGATGACCTCATCTGTGTCAAGTCCGGTAGCAAGTCCTGTAAGCCTCATCTGTGTTCCGATATCCATCTCTGTAAGCCTTTCCCAAGTTGGTGAAGGGACAAAACGCCCCTACAATAGCGGACGGGGGCAAGCCCCGTCCCTGCGGTTATACTTTTTCGTCAACAAAAAGCCCTGCGAGTTCCCACATTTTTGCGATCATATCCTGAATTTTCTTTGGCGGATACTCCGCGATCACTTCGTTATTTGTAGTATCTCTTATTACGTACATCACGGTTTTTGTAACCTCGTGAACACTGCGCTCTATCTGGCGGTTAAAAACCTTAAGCGACGCGTTAGCCTGTTTTACCGGCTGTTCCATGAGTTCGGCCAAATCGCGGTCGCCGCCGCTTTTGCCGCTGCCCGGCCCAACCGCGGCGGGTGCGGGCGCGGGGGCCTGCTGACCGATAGTAACATTTGCCGCCGGCTCGCTGCGTACTTCAACCGCGGGAGCGCCGTCTCCCGAAGAGCTTCCCGATCCTCCGACATAAACCGGCTCTATGGGCGCGCAGCCGCTGTCACCTATTCTCATAATAACCTCCTCGTTCTCTATTTCCCGTAAAGACAGTACTTCTTATTCTATATTATCGGCATCTTTTTAAATATAGTTTAGTGAAAAATCAAATTTCTCGCTTTTTTGTTAAAAAAAGTGACTTTTTTTAATAAAATTTGGCATTATTCATGCTTTTTTTTTAAAATATTTCTTGGAGAATATTATTTTAACTTGTTGCTTCTGCGTAAATCAAATCTGTCACTGTTAAAAAAGGATTATAAAAATGGAAGTCATCATCACGTCTGATTATGAGGAAATGAGCCGGATATCTGCTGAACTTATTGCGCAGGAGATAAGATACAAACACGATATTGTACTCGGCCTTGCAACCGGCGATACGCCTGTAGGCACCTATCAGGAGCTTATCCGCATTCACAAGGAAGAGGGGCTGGATTTTTCTAAAATTACAAGTTTTAATTTGGATGAATACGTGGGTCTGCCGCCGCTGCATCCTAACAGTTATAACTATTTTATGAAAGAGAATCTTTTCAACCATGTAAATGTTAACCCGGCAAACATCTACGTCCCCCAAGGCCACATAGAAGACCCCGAGCACTTCTGTTTCTGGTACGAGGCGCAGATTCAAAAAGCGGGCGGGATAGATCTGCAGGTGCTTGGCATAGGGCGCGACGGGCACATCGGATTTAACGAACCCGGTTCATCATTTGCCAGCCGCACAAGAATCAAGGCGCTTTACAAAGAGACAATAGAGGATAACGCGCGCTTTTTCAGCCATCAGGATGACGTTCCGCGGTTTGCGGTAACTATGGGCGTAGGTACAATCTTGGAAGCGCGCAAGATTCTGCTCATTGCCAATGGAGAGAAAAAGGCGGATATAGTAGCTGAGTTTATAGAGGGGCCGGTAACAAGCCAGATTACCGCCACAGCGCTTCAGTTATCAAAAAGCGCAACAGTGGTGCTCGATCAGGAGGCGGCGTCTAAACTTAAGCGGACTGAATATTATAACTGGGTGCGGGATAATAAGCACTTGGTACAGAAGAAAGTGGGGAGATAGATCTTTCGTAAGGGCGATCGCCCGCAGCTCGTGCGCTCCTCCAAAGTACGGACGACCGGGGGCGGCCGCCCAAACCAAGAGCCCCGCTGCGGGTAAGAGTAACTCCCGCGCCGTTCTGATCACAATAAAAAAAGCTGCCCTTGCCGAGGCAGCTTTTTTTTTGGAAGCGAGGTGTACCGCACACTTCCCTGTGATGCGGTACTTCGCCGTATGCGTAATGTTTTCGTATCGTACTGCTTTACGGGTAAGAGTAACTCCCGCGCCGTACCGATCACAGTCAAAAAAATTATCCTCTGAGTAACTGGAGCACGCTCTGCGGAGTCTGGTTCGCCTGAGCGAGCATCGCCTGAGAAGCCTGCTGGAGGATGGAGTTTTTCGTGTACTCCATGATCTCCTTCGCCATATCGACGTCTCTGATACGTGACTCCGACGCTTGAAGGTTCTCCGACGCCGTATCAAGGTTTTTAATTGTGTGCTCAAGACGGTTCTGCATCGCTCCAAGAGCCGCTCTCTGGTGAGAGACTTTTTGCAGAGCGTTGTTCACCGTTTCTATAGCTACCGCCGCTCCCCACTTTGAGGAGATGTCTATATCGGCTAACCCAAGAGCTCTTGTACGCATGTCGCCGATTGACACCCAGGTAGTCTGACCGCTGTTCGCGCCAACCTGTGCCATCACAGAGTCGTTGATGCTGTTTGCGGCAGGACTGTACTTTGAGAAGACAAATGTTATGCTTTCGCCCACTTTTGTTTCAAAGTAGTTAGCCTCAAGACCGTTACTGCCATTGGCCGAAAACTGCATCGCTATACCGTTGTGAGCGAGGGTTACGCTGCCGGCGAAGAAGTTGTCGGGTTTGGTTATTACGGTTCCGGCTCTGAGTTTAACAGATGCACTACCAAGGGTTGGATCACCTACCTGTGAACCGGAGGCTATTGTGCTGTCTTTAGCGATCGTGTAAGCCGCCACATTATTTGCGCTTATGGCGATATCTTTCCCAAGCGTTATACTGCCGCTTGTAACTGTAATCTTGCCGCTGCCCGTAGTGGGAGTTAACAGATTAGACGTGTGAGTCAGCACTGTACCATCATCAAGAGTTAGGCTTTTGCCCGGCGCAAGCTCTTTGTCCCCAACTCTTAAAATCCCGTCATCCCACTTAACTTCAACCTCTTTACCGTTAATCATCAGCGTAATAAAGCTGTCTTGCTGAATACTAATGTCACTGCCTTTAGCGAGAACGCTTCCTGCTTTTAGCTTTGTAATATCAATGTTAGTGAGAGGGGCACTGTTACCTACAGTAACATTATTGTTAAACGCACCGGCACTACCTATATGATAGTTAGACGCCTTTACTAAAACCGCGCCATCGGGATTCCTCAATACTGAATTTATGTCAAGTTCGCTCTGTGAAGCGATAGTAAAAGCTGAAACGTTCCGGCCGGGTACTCCAATATCAGGTGAAGGTGTAGCAAGAGTGCTGAGCCCCGCAGTACCCAGGCTGAGAGAACCGTTCATAACTGTAAACTTGCCACCGCCATCATTTCTAAGAACAGTACCATCGTCAAGAGTAACAGTTCTGCCAACTTCAATCGTTTTGATAAGATTGGCATCGGAATCACCAGGATCTCTATGATCAAACAGCTGCAGCTCTCCATTGGTTGTATAGGTAATACTACCCCCTATAGGAGCATTTGCAGTACTTAAAACAGTGTTGATACCCAAAGTAACAGCTCCGCCCGTTACAATTGTTACTGAGCTGCCTACCGCAAGAGAGCTGCTTGCTCCGACTTCGCTAATTACTGTGTGATTGGTGCCTGCTCCAAGAGTGATGTATTGAAGACCGTTAAGGTCATAATTTGAATTAACAGCTGCAAGCGTATTAAATGGCGAACTAGTACCAGCAAACAATATCTCATCCCCGCCATCGGCAATAATAGTACCAGCCTTAAGCATATTAGCTTCTATTCTTGTATCCTCGCTAAGCTCAACAAAATCATAAACCGTACCATCCGAACCAACAAGCCTGAAGTCATTTGCGTTATAAATCGCTACGCCATTATCAAGCGTCTGATTGACCTTGATAACCATAAAAGCGCCGTCAAACGCCCACGAGCGGTCATTGCCTATACTGTCCATCATATTTTTCATATCTACGGAGTTTACAATAACCCCGGAGTTATTATTTATCCGAAAGGTTCCGACAATCTCTTCCGCGATACCTTTAGCGCTTCCCTCAAGAAGTTTGCGTGTATTAAACTCGGTTGAGTTTGCTATACGGTCAATTTCAGCCTTGAGCTGTTTTATTTCCGCCTGAATTTCAAAACGGTCTGCGTCTGTATTTGTATCGTTCGCGGCTTGCACTGCAAGTTCGCGCATTCTTTGTATCGCTGCATGTGTCTCACCGAGAGCGCCTTCTGCTGTCTGTATTAATGAGATGGTATCCTGAGAGTTTCTTGAAGCCATGTTAAGACCGCGGATTTGTCCTCTCATCTTTTCAGAGATCGCGAGTCCGGCGGCGTCGTCTCCGGCACGGTTGATACGAAGCCCGCTTGAGAGCTTCTCCATTGATTTGGCACCGGCAGTGTTGCTTATGCCAAGCTGGCGATGGGTGTTAATCGCCATCATGTTATTGTTAATACGCATACAGCGTTCCTCCATGAGGTTATGTTTAATAAGTAAAGGCTGCGTCCATGCTACCCTCTTCAATTGTGATCTTTACGACGCGGGGCACTGTTGTCCCCGCCTGTGTCTTGCGTGCAGAAAGATATGCAACTAACGTGCCAAATGGTTTAAAATGGTTTTATCGAAATCGTAACATGTTGATAGTCAATGAGTTATAAGGGCAGGTGCAACAAATTTAAATGAATTATTGATGATGAAACATTAACACTAAGTAGGTAATTTAATCCTGTGAGAGGGGCAATTTTTTCCTGAGGGATTAGAGAATCGGGGCGTTTACCTGAACGTTTCTTCCTCTTGTTTGTCCATTAAAAGCCGCCAGATTTTCTCTACCAGCTCTTTGGGGCTGAAAGGTTTTACTATAAAATCGTTAGCTCCGCTTTCGAAACTGCGCTTAACTTCATCGTCTTTTGCGTTGTCGGAGAAAAAGGCTATGGGGATATCTCTTGTTTCCTCTTGGGAGCGCAGAATGCGGCAGACGCGCCAGCTGTCGAGTCCCGGCAGATGCGCATCCATGAGAATGAGCGCGGGAGCTTGATGAAACGCGAGCTTGAGCCCCTGCTCTCCATTTGGCGCCGTTATGATGTCAAATACATCTTCCAAAATCATACTTGCGATTTCGACCCCCTCTTTGTCCGGGTCGATAAACAGAACTTTGGGTTTTACCTGTTCCTGCTGAGAGGTGCTGTCGCGGCTTTCGCTGAACGCGGCGTCAGCTTCAAGGAGCCTCTTTGTACCGTTTGACTTTGTATCATCATCATCCCAGGTAATATTTGCGTGCAGAGGCAGCAGTATGTGAAATTCACTTCCGGGGAAGTTTCCTTTCTCCGCACCGGCGCTTTCAACCCAAATTTTTCCTCCGTGACGTTCAACTACTCCCTTTGCGATAGAGAGCCCAAGACCGCTCCCCCCGCCCATGAATTTGGTAAAGTCTGTTGAGTGGCGGTTCGACGAGCCCACTTCATAAAACGGATGAAATATGTTTTTATGCTCCTCTTCATCTATGCCTATGCCCCGGTCTTTCACAATAATATGAAAGCGGTTTCCGTGCTTAACCGCTATGCTCACATTTACAGACGAACCGTCGGGCGAATACTTAATAGCGTTGCTGAAAAGATTTGTAAACACCTGATACAGTCTTGCCCTGTCGCCGTTAAACATGGGCAAATCAGACGCGATACCGCAAATAAAAGTGATCTTGCGCTTTGCGGCTAATTGGGAGATCTCCTCAACGCAATCTTTGCATATAGCCCCAATGTCAACAGGTTCAGGATGCAGGCGCAAGCGGTTCTGCTCAATTTTTGTGACGTCTAACATGTTGTTTACAACTTTGTGAAGCCTGTCCGCGGCGCGGCTTATACTCTCTATCATCCTGAAAACGCTTGGCTCAATCTTCTCTCTCATGTTGTCTATAATGATGTCGGAGTACCCTTTTATAGAGGTAAGCGGCGTATTTAACTCATGAGAAGCGATGCTTAAAAAATTTGACTTAAGGGAGGAGAGTTTTTTCAGCTCCGCTTTTGAACGGATGAGCTCGGCGTTCATTTTTGCTATTTCCAACTCTTTTTTCTCGATCTGCTCATGCAAAACCTCCTCTTCGGTGATATCTTTTATAACAAGCGCGGTAAGATCCTGATCGGGCCCCACTCCGCCTATTTTAATCGAATTCATCATACATACTTTATTTGAGGAGCCGCATGTTATTTTGGAGTTTTTGAGCGTGCCGTCAATTACACTTTTAAGAGTAGAATCGTGCGCGGAAAGTTTATCATAAAAATCGGGTAAAAACGAAAGCGGCTTGCCGGCAAGTTCGTCTTTTGAGAAACCAAAAAACTTTTGTCCGTGCAAATTGGCGTATACTATCACACCGTCTTTCTCTAAAAGGAGTATACATGTAGGCGCGTGTTCTATAATCCGCGCAAGTATCTGTACGTCAAACTGCATCTCTCTGCCCCCTGCTATACTAAACCACGGCATATTACTTCGGCGGTTAAAGGTCGCAACTCCCGGTACAGCGGCCTCACGATGGTTCGTGCAGTCGATGTGCCGGAAGTTGCGACCTTTAACTGCCGCCTTAATGTTTACCCTCTAAGACGCTCTATCTCTTTGCGTATATTCTCAACGGCGCTAAAATCCTCATTCCGCACAAGCGCTATTTTTTTCGCGTAAAGCTCAAGCAGTTTAAGCGAGTTGGCGTCAAGCTCCCCGTCTTTCGAGATAAGCGTGAGAATCGCTTCCGCATCATCGCCGAAACGGTAACCTTTCATAAAATCGCGAAAACTTTTTTTAGCCGCCGCGAACCCGGCGGCGTTTCCTCTTTGGTAAAGCATGGCCGGGATATACTCTTTTGTAAGCGCCTCCTGCGGATCTATACCGGCAGTTAAAAAAGTGCGGCTTACTGGTTCGCTGTGTTCTATCTGCGCAATGAGCGACTCTATCTCATTTCGCACAGTCTGCATCTGCTGCTCGCGAAAAAGCGCCTGATAGATAATAGGCACCGCGTTTACACTTAGTACGGCGTTGCCTATTCTTTTAAATGTCCCCGCGAAAAATATATCGCCGGGAGAAGAGAGAAGCTCATGCTCGGAGTGAAACGATACGATCTTGGCGGGGGTAGGGATAAACTCCTCAAGCTCGCCCATATTTTCAAGACGCTCACGAAGTTTCTGCGGATCAAGCGCCCCCTCAAGTCCGTCCATCTTGTCAAGCATATCCGCAAGCCCCTCGCCGAGCCCCTCTTCGTCGAGAGAGACGCCCATCTCAGAGCGCAGAAAGTCGAGCAGATTGCTCTGTTCCCGGTAATTGCCTGTGGCAACTAAAAGCCCGCCATGCACCATAGATGCGATAGGGTGCTTCATGCTCATAAGTTCGGCGGGGTCGATATCAATAAACGCGTATACCGTCACCTGACCGTCAAGATGGTTAGGGTCGCCTTTTTTCTGTTCTACATTTAATATACGATTCATATATAAGCCGCTCTCTTTATCGGTGTACGGCACAAGTTTACACTGTGCCGCCAAGGCCCTGCGTGCAGTTGCGTGCGGCGCAGTGTCAATTTATGCCGTTGTTTATTTTATCATCAGGAACAGGCGCGTCTATTGAAGCGTGCGCCATCGCCCTGAACATTATCATTGTTGACAATATTACGAATATATACCATGCCCACTCCGCGCGCACACCGGAAACCGCTACAAGCGCACTTCCTATCATAACCGGTGAGATTGAAAAACAGGCGATTTTTAAAAAATATACAAATTTTTTAGTTCTCTGAAAACTGAAAAGATACGCCGCCGCCGAAAGAAAAAACACACTCATGAGTACCGTAAAGAGGGTGAAAACGAAACTGAACATAAAAAAATTCAATACAAAGGAGAGTACATTTTTTTGTAAAACCCTCTGCACCGCCGGTTCTGTGAACTCAAAGTTTTTACCGACTAACAGACGATACGGCACCTCAATACGCATATCCTTAAAAAATACGGATGTGTCTCTAAGTACTACCTTCGCCGCGCCTGTCATTTCATCACCCGCGGGGATAGGATTTCTTGTGTCAACAACTAAAAAATTATCAGGCACCTGTTCAAAAACTTTAAATCCTACAAAATCATCCAAAAGCGCGCCTGTCAAATCTTTCGGCATCTCAAAAGGAACTTCGCGCTCCGTTTCAAGCCGGCCGTCCCTTATCTCAATCCCATTAAACATCGCGCTTATAACAGAAGCCGCCCCGCGCTCAGGGTGCAAAAGGTAATAGGTCTTGGCGAGACCGGATATCAGCGCTGTAAGCACTAACAGCTTTAAAAGAAACATAATACAGCGGCCCGCGGGGAGCTTAACAGCCTCTTTGCTAAAGGCGGGATCAAAAATACTTTTGTGCAAACTTGAAAAAAACTTCATTGTTTATATCCATCTCCAATATAAATCACGGCATACGTTTACACTGTGCCGCCAAGCAGCAGAGCCGGCCCTGCGTGCAGTTACGTGCGGCGCAGTGTAAACGCGTGCCGTGTACCGATATATAATAGGAAATACATTTTGCTGATATGATGCGCAACAAAAATCCGTATAACACAGTGAAAAAAAAACTCTTGTGTACGTGACTATATTTAACTTATCTTTATAAGATAGCCAAAAATGAAAAAAGGATGCGTATAATTGAATATTCTCGAAATGGTAAACTCCCCGGCACAGCTGCGGGCATTAAGCGCCGATAAGCTGCCGCTTCTCGCGGAGCAGATTCGGCAGTTTTTGATTGAAAAAGTGAGCCAGACCGGAGGCCACCTCGCCCCAAGTCTTGGCACCGTTGAGCTTACACTCGCACTGCACTACTGCTACAACACCCCCGAAGATAAAATCGTTTGGGATGTTGGGCATCAGGCTTATACGCATAAAATCATCACAGGGCGCCGCGACCGGTTCGATACGATAAGACAGCACGGGGGGCTCAGCGGGTTTCCCCGCGTATCGGAGAGCGAATACGACAGTTTTTCTGTCGGTCACGCCTCTACCTCAATAAGCGCCGCGCTCGGCCTTGCCATGGGGCGCGACATTTTAAAACAAAAATCAAGCGTAGTAGCGGTAATAGGAGACGGCTCCATGAGCGGCGGACTTGCGCTTGAGGGGATTAATAACCTCGGCTCATCATCAACCGCCATGACGGTAGTGCTCAACGATAACGAGATGTCTATCTCAAAAAACGTGGGCGCGCTTTCAAAATATCTCACAAATGTTATAACCGACAAACGGTATAACAAACTTAAAAATTCTGTATGGGATCTCCTCGGAGACCGCTCAAGCGTAAGTAAGGGGATAAAGGATGTAATCCGCACAGTTGACAGGAATATAAAAAACATACTCATCCCCGGAAAATTTTTTGAAGATATGGGGCTGCGCTACATAGGCCCGATTGACGGACACGACTTAACAGAGCTCATAAAAGTATTTAAGTTTTTAAAAGAGGGGTCAAAAGAGCCGGTACTCGTTCACGTTGTCACCAAAAAAGGCAAAGGGTGTCCGTTTGCGGAAGCGAACGCGACAAAGTATCACGGTATAAGCAAGTTCAATCCGCAAACCGGCGATGTTATAAAGGGCGGTCAGAGCGGCCCTACCTACAGCAGCGTTTTTGGCAGTACAATGGTTGAGCTTGGCAGAGAGAATAAAAATCTCGTAGCAATCACAGCGGCAATGCCCGACGGCACGGGGCTCACCGAATTCAGAGATACTTTCCCGTCACGTTTTTTTGACGTAGGAATTGCGGAAGGCCACGCGGTCACTTTCGCCGCCGGACTTGCGCTCAAAGGATTGCGGCCTGTTGTTGCAATCTATTCAAGTTTTTTACAGAGAAGCTACGATCAGTTGATGCAAGACGTCGCTCTTGACAAAACGAACGTAATTTTCTGTCTTGACAGAGCGGGGCTTGTGGGTGACGACGGCCCCACCCACCACGGTAATTTCGACATCTCTTATTTATGCACCATACCCGGCGCAGTAGTTATGGCTCCAAGCAGCGAAAAGGAGTTGCGGGATATGATGTTTACAGCGTTAGAATATACGGGAGGCCCAATATTTATCCGTTATCCGCGCGGAAACGGGCCGGGAACTCCCTGTGACAAACCTTTCTATAAAATTGATATTGGAAACGCGAATACTGTTAAAAAAGGGTCTCAAGCCGCGCTGATCTCTCTTGGCGACATGTACGGTGATGTATGCGAAGTGCACAAACTGCTTTCAGATCAAGGGATCGTGGCTACGCTTGTTGACGCCCGCTTCGCGAAACCGCTTAATGAGGCGTTTTACGAAGAGATATTTGCGAATCACTCCGTTATAGCGACATTTGAAAACAACACCATAGCCGGCGGATTCGGGAGCTCTGTGCTTGCGCTGTCGGCGCAATTGGAGCACAGGCCGAAGGTGCTGCGTTTTGGTTTGCCCGACAGGTTTGTCTCTCATGGTGATGTGATTAAACTCAGAGCGGAAATTGGACTCGCGCCGGAAACTATGGCCGGGAAGATTTGCGGGGAGTTAAAATCATCAATACAGAATCTTGCCCCGTCCCGGGGTTAAAACCGTTTAGCTCATTCTCTTCTTTCTGCGCTCAGCCATCTCATAATACAGCTTGAGGTAATGCTCATGGCGCCAAGGGGCGATTTCGTTTTTATCCACAAGCTCGCGCACCGCGCATCCGGGTTCCGCGTCATGAATACAATTGTTGAACTGACACTCGCCGACTAACTTTTCGATTTCCGGAAAATGCGACACTACGGTATCCTGCTCTACAGTGGGTACGTCAACAAAAGCAAATCCGGGCGTGTCTGCCAAAAAAGAGTTATTATGGAGAGAGAGCAGATTAATATTTGTAGTAGTATGAGTGCCCCGCCCGCGTGCTCCCGATACTTTTTTTGTTCTGAACTCCTTATTTGGAAAAATAAGAGACAAAAGCGTTGATTTGCCCACACCGGAGAGACCGGCAAACGCGCTGATCTTATCTTCGCACAGATCAATCAATTCGTCAATACCCTCTTTTTTGATAACTGACGTGCGCAGCGTTTTATATCCAATATTTTTGTAGGCGTTTTCTATTTTTGAAAGCTCGTCTAATTCGCTGCCGTCAAGCAAATCCATCTTGTTAAAAACAAGAACCGCGTCGATATTATAAGCCGCGCTTGAAAAAAGAAAACGGTCTGCCGCCTCAAGGTCAAGCCCCGGATGTTTGAAGCAGTTTATAAATATTACCTGTGATAAATTAGCCAAAGGGGGGCGGGGCAAAAAACTAAGGCGCGGATGAACTTCACAGATTACACCCTCCATGCTGTCTTCATTTAAAATCATCACATCCGCCAAGTCACCGGCGCATATGCGGAACTTTATCTTTTTCAAGGTTCCTTTTGTTGTACAGCGCAGTTCACCCCGCGGAGTTGAAACAATAAAGTAGTTCTTCTGCTCCTCTGTAACTCTTCCGGTAATCAGTGAATTTGGTTCTGTCATCTAATTTTATACATCCCACGATTAAATATCGCGCTGTACCGCGGAACGACCTCGCTGCTGTAGTGCAGTCGTGCAGTGGTACGGCGCACCGTGTTTATCGAGGCGTAAGCCAATATTTAATTGATACTTCAATAATTACTGCTTTCTGACCACTCTTGTCCGCAAATTCATTGCTACAAGCGAAGGCTCCGGCGGTATATTTAACGCGAATGTCGAATACTCCGAAGTCCAGCGCTTACCCTTTTGGAAAGTTACGCTGCTTTTTAGAATCACCGAGTAGTCTCCGGCTGGGAGCGGAAGCTCAAGTTTACTTTCCGGATACAGCGTATAATTAACCCTGCGGGACGCGGTGCGGCTTACTACGCTTAGCTCATAGGTGTAATTTACAGGTGAAGAGATCTGTAAAACAGAGAAGTTCCTCTGATTAACAAAAGATGTAATGCCGCTCCACTCTGCCAAACCTCCCGCGGGCGGGGGGAATATACTGTTGAACAGCGCGTTAAACGCGTTTTCGTCTAAAGGTTTGGGGGGATGAATTTGGGCGCTGTTATCATTTTCTCTAAGTTCCATGCAGCGCTCAAGGCCTGTAAGGGCGGCAACGGCAGCGGCGTTCGGTTTAGCGCTGGGTTCACTTACACCGGTCAAATACTTTTGAACCTTGTCTTTCCATAGTTCCGGCGCCAGTACTTTACCTCTTTTAGAGTCGGGAAATCTAACGATTGGAGCAGAACGGTTTATAATGCCTCTATATATCTTAACCGCTTTCGCGATATCACCGCTCTTTTCCGCCTGATACCCTTCCTGTAATTTTTTTGATGAGTCGGTACAGCCGGTAAGTGCGGTACTCACGATCAGGGCTATAACAATAATAATCGAAGTGCGCATAAAAGGTTTCCTCAACATGATAAAAAGTTAAATTATAAAGTCCGATGCCTTTTCCATCTCGGCCGGTATCTTTTCTATGATCGTTTTTAAGTCTTTCGTCGTAATGCCGAGAGCTTTGATTTGAGGCAGCAGCTCATTTATGTCGAACTCATCTTTGGCGTAACTTAAGCAATCGGCAATATGGCAGAGCATAACCGATTCGCCGCAGCTTTGCGCAAGATCGGGTTCGTGGTGGTATACAAGGGGCTGCTGAATCTCTTCGGGCAGAGACCAGCTTGCGGTCAGCCATAAAGCTACATCGCAGTGAGTGTAGTCAAGCACCTGTTTTTCAGCTTCAAAACCGCATATTTGGTGAGTTCTCGCGTAAAGCAGAGCTTTGTGAAAATCGGTGTGCAGATACTGCTCCATAACCACTTTGCCCACATCGTGCAGAAGCCCTGTGCAAAACGCCTCTTCGGGGTCTAATGTTGATATGTTTTGACGCGTCTTAGCCAAAAGCCTTGCGATAGCGGCGCACTTAAGAGAGTGCTGCCAAAAGGCTTCGCGGTCAAAAATCAAATTTTTGCGGTCGCTTTTTCCAAACATGTCAAATACTGTTAAACTAAGCACCATAGTATGGAGTATCTTAAAACCGAGCACCACAACAGCGCCTTTGAGCGTATTGATACTCTTGGGGATGCCGTAAAAAGCGCTGTTAGCCAAACGAAGCACCTTGGCGCTCAAAGAGACGTCCTGCGCTATAAGCGACGCGACAAGCTCCGCGCTTGTACTGGGCGAATTTATCAGCTTCATTAATTTTGCCGCTATATGGGGCAGAGTCGGCAGATTCGCGATCGCTTTTATTTTATCCTGCAGCTCCTCGATATCCCTGTACATAAAAATTCACGCTTATCATTTAAGGTATGATTGCAATCAGGCTATTTATACCAAACCACGGCATAAGTTTACACTGTGCCGCTAAGCAACAGAGTCGGCCCTGCGTGCAGTTGCATGCGGTGCAGTGTAAACGCGTGCCGTTCACCAATATATATAATTATAGAATTCGCAGCGCTATATATCAATCATAAAATAAGAAGATTTAATAAAAAATGAGGGAAGCGGCGCAGAGATGGTCAATATTCCGCGGACACCTGCGAAATCTCTCAACTTTTAGCAGATACTGCGGCCTTAAATCCGCGGCTCCGCTTCAACCTTAACAAAGGAGAATGACTTGAATCACAAGTACAACTCTAACAGTTACAAAATCGCTCCTGTCGGCTCACGTTTGATTGCTCTTATCTGCGCGGCACTTATCTTAACCTCTACAGCGGGAACGCACGCCGCCGCCATTGAGGCAAGAAGCGGTTCACGCGAAGATATTCAGGCCGCTATTAACGCCGCGCCTGAAAACGGTACCGTAATCATACCGCAGGGAACTTTTGATTTCAGAGGCGGGCCTATTGATATCAGAAAAAACATAACAATCACCGGTTCCGGCAGCAAAGGTACAACGATCAAAAAACAATCTCCTATGGACTTTATTTTTAATGTTTTTACAGAAGGTTTTTTCAGGCTCACCAATATCGTTCTTGATGGAGACAGAAGGGGCGGAGGCGTTCAGCTGCGCAGCAGCGGCCTCAATTTCCGTGTTGACAACAGCACATTCAAAAACTTTGAAACGAGAGCAGTAATGACTCACGGTACTGTTAAAGGGCTTGTTGACAATAATAGATTTGAAGAAAACGCAGGCTACGACGTTGTCGTATACGGAGACAACGACAGATCATGGAACCGGCCCGTTACACTCGGAACAGATGACGCTGTTTACATAGAAGACAACCTCTTTACTCACAGAACCGCAAGAAATTCTCATTCTATTGCGTCAAACCGCGGTTCAAGATACGTTTTCCGCTACAACACAATTGACAATGGAAGCCAAAACACAAACCCAATAGACGCACACGGCAACTGGGAATACGGACGCGGAAGCAGGTCGTATGAAATTTACGGCAACAAGGTCAATTCCGGACACAGCTACATGGGAGCTTTCATCAGAGGCGGTACCGGGGTGATTTATGACAACGAATTCAACGGCAGTTTCACCCATCCGTTAGTGCTTGAAAACTACCGCTCGTTTAATGTCGCGAATGAGACGTATCCATCTATTGATCAGATCAATAATCTGCACATTTGGGATAATAAGGTGAATGGCAATGAAGTAGTACCCTTTATACACGACAGAGGCAGATCGCGCGAGCATATTCAGCATAACAGGGATTACTTTACAACTAAAAACGAAAACTACTCAGCCTTTACATATCCTCATCCGATGAGGTCAACGCATAATGAATCTGTAAGTAATAACGGCAATAACAGAAAAGGGTTTTGGGGGACGGTTTTCGGCTTTTTCAAATTTTGGTGATCAAGCCCGCATTTACGTGCGGCGCGGTGTAGATTTCAGTATATTTCCTACGCCGCGCTCAGCGCCGAATCGGTAAATTTTACCGAGGCTATTGTTGATACGCCTTTTTCCAACTGGGTTACGCCGTAAAGCAGATCGGTCGCTTCCATTGTACCCTTGTTGTGGGTGATGATGATGAACTGCGTTTTCTCCGCGAATTTACGCAGCACCTTTACAAAGCGTCCTATGTTAGCGTCATCAAGCGGAGCGTCAAGCTCGTCTAAAATACAGTATGCCGACGGCTTCACAAGATAAAGCGCGAAGAGAAGCGAGATCGCGGTTAAAGCGCGCTCACCGCCTGAGAGGAGCTGAACGCCGCGCATTTTTTTGCCGCCCGGACGCACGTTTATGTGGATGGGCGCTTCAAGCGGGTCTACCGTTTCGTCAAGCGCGATATTTGCCTCGCCGCCCTCAAAAAGAGTCGTAAACATCTCGGTAAAGTTTTTCTGCACCTGCTCAAATGTACTTAAAAATTGCGCGCGCGCCTCTTTGTCAAGTTTGGTTATCGCTTTTTCAAGTTCGTCTACAGCGGCGCTCAGATCGTCTCTCTGAGCGATGAGTTCGTTTAAGCGCGCGCTTTCGGTTTCGTACTCCTCTAACGCGGCCATATTTACCTGACCAACAGCTTTTATCCGCTCTTTATTTTTTGCGATATCTTTGAGCACCGCTTCGTCGTCTTCGTTTATAACCGCAATATCTTCCTGCTCACACGCTTCGAGATCAAGTTCGTATACTTCCCAAATTCTCTCGCGGATTCTGCGGCGCTCCTGCTCGTCGCGCGTCTGTTTCAGTTCGCTGTCGTGTATTTGGTTAGAGATCTCTTCAAGCTCGTTATTTACGAGTTTAATCTCTTTGCGGTACTCTTCAATTTCGTTGAGACGGCCGTTATAGTCTTCGCGGACAAGGTCTCTTACTTTTTCAAGCTCCGCTTTATTGGCTTTAGCGGCTTCAAGTTCCTGCACCCTGTACTCCTGAGAACTTTCAAGGTCAGCGATTTCTGAGAGATATTTCTGCTTCTCTTCAATTTTTGATAATTTGCTTTCGCCTAAATTTTTTATATCAGTTGTAAGTTTCTCTATATCACGCCTGTCATTAGCGATTCTGTCCTTGAGGCCGATCACCTCTATTTCGATATTTTTGAGGCGCTCAACAAGCGCCTTGCGCTCCTCGTCTAAAGCGCGCACGCCCTCTCTTGCCTCTGCCGCCTGATCTTCGAGCGTACCGCGGCGGCCCTCAAGAGCTGCGGCCTCAGCTTCAATAGCGCCGATTGATCCGCGAAGTTCCGCGATTCTTGCGCTAAGCGCCGTTAACTGCGGTGAAAGCGCATCAAGACGCTGCATTATGTTTTGCGTCTCGTTTTCGTAGTGGCGGATTGTGGTTTGCTGATTTTGCTGTTCGCGCTGACCTTTATTGATCTTTTCGTCGATGTCAATCAGTTCTACTTTTGCCTCGTCACGGTTTATCGCGCAGCCGTCTTTTTCGGTGAGAACTTTTTCATAAGTTCTCTGTGACTCCTCGATGTCAACAGTCAATTTTTCGATCTGCTGTTTGCGCTGTAATATCCCGGCCTGCTCCTTTTGAGTAACGCCTGCGATAATGCTTCCGTCCCCGCAGCAGATCACCCCGTCTGCCATAGAGATTACCGTACTGTACGTACCAAGTTCCGCGGACGCGTTAACCGCGCTTTTGTAATCGGAAGCGATAGCGAAATTTCCAAAGAGATGATCTGAAAGCGCCTCACATCCGTCAACCGTCTTTACAAGTGATTTTACATATGTAACGCCCTCAATTTGCTGTAAAGATACTGGCGGAGACGTCCTGAGCCGCTCAAGCGAAACAATACGTGCGGCGCCGGCGTTTTCTCTGCGCAGAAAATCGACAGCCGCTTCAAGCTGTTCATTGGTATCAAAGACTACTGTTTGAATAGCGCTGCCGACAATCTTCTCAACAAGAGGCAGCTTCTCATTATCATTGACACTTACAAGATCGGCGGCAATTCCGCGGAGTCCGTCAACAGGCGATGTGAGGAGCGCCTTAACACCAGCCTCGTAACCTTCAAAAGCCGCGTCAAGCCCGGCCAAAGTTTTTAGAAGCGATTTATTGGAACCGATCTGCGCCTCAAGACGCTTCTCCTCTTCGACAAGACCGCGGTAACGCTCTTCCTCTTTTTCGATACGGCCGAGGAGCACCTCCCGCGCCTGCATAAAATCGCGGTTCGCGTTATCTACAGCGTTAAGCTGTTTTCTGCACGTCTCTATATTGTCCTGATACTCTTCGATGCGCTCTTCAAGAGCCGCGATCTCCCGCTCGTCGCGCTCTTTTCTCTCAATGGCGCTGTTAAGATTAGAGTTCACAGAGTTCAAACGGTTTTTGGCTTCGCCAAGTAAATTAACATTTTCAATCTGATCGCGCCCAAGCCGCTCTGCCCGCTGTTTAGCGTCATTTAACCGCTCGTCAAAACGGGCAAGCTCTGCGCTTGCCCCCTCTACAACAGCGCTGCGCTCAATAAACTGCGCTTCACGGGCGACAATGTTTTTTTCGATCTGCGCTCTCATAAGCGCCGCCTCTTCAACCCTTTTATCAATCAGAACCGCCTCCTGCTCAAGACGGTTCGTATCCTGTCTGCGATGATTGACAGTAACTAAAGCGACTTCGGCATCTCTATCGATACGAATAATCTTCTCGTTGGCCTCGGCGGCATTGCGGGAAGCGATCTCTAAATCTTTCTCCTTTTCAAGCGCGCCAAGCTGCATTCTCTCAATTCGTGATTCGGAAGCGGCCATATTCGCGCGCAGAAGCTCACGTTTGCCTTGCACCTCATTTAAAAAGGATTGACGCTTCTTCATTGCGTCTGTAAGCGTAATATACCGGCGGTTTTCAAACCCGATTTCAAGTGATTTGAGTTCATCATAATAATTTTTATAGCGCCGCGCCTTTTCAACCTGACGGCCAAGCGAACTGACCATGCGGTCAGCTTCTGTAACTTTATCATTTATTCTAAGCAGGTCTTGACGGGTTTTTTCAAGTTTTCCGATGCTCTCTTTTCTAAGCTGCTTATATTTACCAATCCCCGCGGCCTCCTCAAACAGAGTTCTTCTCTCCTCTGCTCTGTCGGAGAGGATTTTTTCGATCATTTTATTTTCTATAGTAGTATAGGCGCTGCTTCCCACTCCGGTGTCAAGGAATAAATTTTGAATATCTCTCAGACGGCAGGGCACCTTATTAAGACGGTACTCGCTCTCGCCGCTTCTATGTATGCGCCGTGTGATAGCCACTTCGCTGTATTCTATGGGCAAAATACCCTTATTATTTTCGATAGTGAGAGTAACTTCGGCCATATTAAGGGGCTGACGCTTCTGAGTGCCGGAGAAAATAACATCCTGCATGTTGGCGCTTCTGAGCATCGAAGCCTTCTGTTCCCCAAAAACCCAGCGTATAGCATCCACAACATTGCTCTTGCCGCAGCCGTTAGGCCCGATGACGGCGGTCATCCCCTCGCCGAACAAAAGCTCTGTTTTGTCAGCAAAAGACTTAAAGCCAAAAATTGATAACTTGCGAAGAATCATAGCGTTAAATAACCCTTAAATAGAAAACTATTATTACATTGTGAAATAGCAAAATCCACTATCTATGGGATAATGGTATGGAATAAGATACTATATGTAGGGGCTGTGGTCAAGTACAAAAAAATAAAAAAAGGCTTGCGCGGGTATTGTTAAGCGTCACTTTTTAACGTACTTGGTATTTCTGGCGCTCCCAATCTTTTTTATAACTCCATTTTTGACCATCTTCGCCAAAACCGCCTCTACGGATTACTGCACCATCTTCACCACACAAGCTCTCCCTTTTATTATATTTAATAATTGACCTCTAATACGATACAAACACTTGGTACACTATTATAAACCACAACTAAAAAGGAGTTTATTCCTATGAAAAAGGTACTGTTCGCGGCTGCCGCCGCTGCCGCACTCTCCCTGGCACTCGCCTCATGCGACAATGTTGAGATGGGAAAAACAAAAGTTAATCTTGACGACCCGCAGCATGAGGTGAGTTACATGATAGGCCGCGACATTGGCCGCAGCCTGAAAGGCATAGACGCCGATCTTGATTTGCAGATAATATTCACAGCTATCCGCGAAACTATGGAAGACGTCCCCTCAAAGCTCTCAGACAGCGCGCTTGCAGCCGTAGGCAACCGCTTTAATCAGGAACTCAGAGCAAAAGCTGAAGAGAAACGCCAAAAAGAGCTTGAAGAGAACAAAGCAAACGGCGAGGTATTTTTAGCTGCCAATAAACAAGTTCCCGGTGTTGTTGTAACAGAAAGCGGACTCCAGTATCAGGTTATTAAAGAGGGAGAGGGCGCGGTTCCAACAGCAAACGACAGAGTAAAAGTTCACTACCACGGCACACTTCTTAACGGAACAGTGTTCGACAGCTCGGTAGACCGCGGCGAACCAACTACATTTGGAGTAGGTCAGGTAATAAGAGGATGGACGGAAGCTCTCCAGCTTATGAAAGTGGGATCAAAATACAAATTATTCATCCCCGCAGATCTCGCCTACGGCGAAAGAGGCACACGCGGCATAGCGCCAAACTCAACACTGATTTTCGAAGTAGAACTGCTCGAAATCGCAGCTCAGTAACACCGCACATCCGCACCCCAAAGGGGTGCCATCACTAACCCCGGGCACCGCCCGGGGCTCCAGTGAACCGGAAGGCTCCCGGAGCTCCGATGAGCCAAAGCCCTAAGGCTCTATCCAATCAATCCCCGCTCTTCTTCATCAAAAAGCAAAAAGTTATAACAACCGCCGTAACAGCAGCGGCTACTGCGAAAATTACCCAATTGCGGTATTGCCCCGCTTCGCAGGGTATATACTGAGGTATTCCTGTTTCAGGAGCTCTTACGAGCACAAGCTCAGGCTTTGAGGAGTGTTTTTTTGATGTTTGCTGAAATTGTTCAACCATAAGCCGCCTCATTCCTTTCAAGTAAATTCTTCCACAGTATATTATATCATTTTGTAATGATGCCGTCAATCTTTTTGATTTTCCGCGCACACGGCGGACGAATTGCATCAAATTAAACGCAATGGAGGAAAAAAGTATTATCGATTGATTAACTTACGCACCTTACATTATCTTTAGTAAGGTAAATTGGCCTAAGCCTAAAAAGGATGATATAACTATTATGAAGACAGTACCGGTTATTCTCGCAGGGGGTATCGGCGAGAGGTTTTGGCCTCTGAGCCGAAGCCTTGCCCCAAAACAGCTCCACGCGATCGCCTCTGAGCGTACTATGCTTGAGGATACGCTTTTAAGGTTGGATTCGGTTTGTTCCGATGATACGAAGCCGATGATCATAACAGGTGCGTCCATCGCTGAAAAGGTTAAATCATCGTTAAAAAATTATGATGATGTTGACGC
>Ga0123353_10001570_pt1 | contig 28043 bp, 20 predicted proteins | sample TergutLab28metaG_3_FD_92763 | JGI IMG/M metagenome (GOLD analysis project Ga0123353, IMG submission 92763) | Labiotermes labralis P3 segment gut microbial communities from Petit-Saut dam, French Guiana - Lab288 P3 | ecosystem: Host-associated > Arthropoda: Insects > Digestive system > Gut ...
AACATGCGCGGTTACGAACGGGCGTTGATGGATCCGCTGGCCGAACCGGCGTTCACGCACGCGTACATGGAGCGTCTGGCGGCGTTCATGCACGACTGGAACGAGTCCTGGCTGGCGGCGGGGGCGTTCGACATTTTCCGCTGCGGTGACGAGTTGGGCAGCATGACGACGATGCACTGTTCGCCGGCCGTCTGGCGGGAGTTTTACAAACCGTACCTCGCGCACGCCTGGGCGCCCGCCCGCCGCCGAGGCCTGCACATCTGGTTCCATTGCTGCGGGTACCTTCGGCCTTGTTTGGAGGACCTGATCGAGATGGGCGTGACGATGTGGGACCCCGCTCCGCCGACGGTTCGCGACAACGATTTGCCGGAACTCAAGCGGCGGTACGGCAAACAGATCACGTTCGTGGGCGGCGTGGATCAGCCGCGGGTGCTGGTCGAGGGGACGGTTGCCGACGTCCAGCGCGAAGTCCGGCTGCGGATCGAGCAGTTGGCCCCCGGCGGCGGCTACGTGCTGGGTCCCAGCCAAGTGTTCACCGGCGACGTGCCAATCGACAACATCGTCGCGATGTACGAAACGGCGCTGAAGCACGGACGTTATTGACGCTTCCCGTGTTTGCGGAACGTCCACCAGTTGACGATCAGCAGCAGCACGCCGACCACCAGCAGGACGTCGGCGATGTTGAAGATGTAGCCGTACGACCACCCGGCCACCTGGATGCTGCTGAGGTCGATGAAGTCGCGGACCTGGTGGGTGATCGGTTCGTCGAACCCCGGAATGTGCACCACGCCGAGCAGGCGGTCGTAGAGGTTGCCCAACGCCCCGGCCATGATGCACGCCAAACCGATGTGCATCGACCAGGCCCGCCGGTCGCCGACGGCGAAAAACAGGAACACCAGGGCGATCGTGATCACGCTGACGACGCTCACCACGATCGGCGGCATCGACCAGCCGAACACCACGCCCGGATTCGTCGAGATGCGGAACTTCATCCCGCCCAGCACAGGCCTTTCAATGGGCAAATAGAACTTGATCGCCATGGCGGCGGGCGTTTCGTCGGGGTGCTGGCTGCGAATCCGTTCTTCGAGCAGGTTGTCCTGAACCTTCGCCGCGATGTCCGGATCGCTCAGCAGCCACGCGAACACCGCGTGCTTGCTCCACAAATCTCCCGCCAGCCCGATCACGGTGACCAGCGCGAACGTCACCACCGCCGGCCGATGGCGAATGGCCATCCGCGAGGCGGGCACCTTCGTGTCGGCACCGTCCGGCGGCGGGGATGTCTTGGATTCCATGACAAAACCTCAAAAAAAGCCACATCGCCACGTAGCCACATGGGTTTTTCGTTGCTCGACGGTGAAATCGTGCCGCCAGTTCGAGGGAACCGTTTCGTTAACTGGTTAACTTGTTAACGAAGCGGTTCCCTCGAACGAACGGCTCATCTTCACCCACACGCCGCGAAAATCCTACGTGGCCACGTGGCTTCTGGCTAATCCTCGGTGTCTTCCTGGCCGAAGCCGTCGTCGTCGTCGGCTTCCTCGGATTCGTCGGTGTCGCTCTCTGCCGGCGAGGTGTCGTCTTCGTCCTCGTCGTCCTCGGCGGCGGCGGGGGTTTGCTCGCGTTCGGGCGGAACCAGGCCTTTTTCGAGCATTTTGGCGTACTCGATGCAATATTTGGCCCAAGGCCTGGCGCGGAGCCGCGCGATGCCGATGATCTCATCGCATCCGCATCCGGCACCGAGGCAGACGCCGAACGTTCCACCGTCGATCCGTTCGAGGGCGGCATTGATCTCGCTGAGCAGTTTCCGCTCGCTGTCGAGCAGTCCGAGGGTGAATTCCTGCTCGAAGTTGTCCGACCCGATGTCGGCCGGGTGGGTGGGCATGTTGGAGAGATCGCCGCTTCCGTCCTGCCGGTTGGTTCGCAGGGCGTCGGCTTCGATGCTGCTCATGTCTCCGAGGATGGCCCGTCGTTTGTCGAGCAGGACCTGTCGGAATTCATCGAGTTCGGTTTTGGTGAGCGTGCTTTTGATTTTTTTGGGTGGTTTCATGGCCGGTTTGGGCGGTATGGCCGCCACGACGGGTCGGAAGGCCGGTCGGGCCGCCGGTTTGGCCTTGGCCGATCTGGAGGCCGCCACTTTCGCGATCAGGCGGGCAGGTTTTTTGACCTTTTTCACCGGCGGCGAGGACACTTTGCGCGCCGGGGCGGTGCTCTTTTTGGAATTTACCTTCTTTGCCACGGGAACGTCCTTACCTTAAGTTCTGTTAACAAAAGACGATACGAAATAACTGCCCATGAACGATTTTCACGTTGCGGCGAAGTATAGGAACCACGGCCATGCTTGTCAAGCCTATAGAGGACAAACCGACACATATAAATAATGTCTGTCGCGCCGGCCTGACCATAGGCTGTCAGACGGTTAGGCGCGGGCTGATGAAGCATTTGGCCTAAGGCTCCATCCGCCTGCGCCCACGGTTTTCAGCCTGTCGGCCTATCCGTTTGTATATCGGCTACATTGCTCTGCAACATACGTAACGGGTATCGTGTTTGTTCGCTTTATTTTAATTTAATAAAAAGTGAATTAATGTGAATATACAAGACTGTCAGGCACAGGCGTATGAATCATTAAACCACATGCTTCATACGCCCGCGCCTAACAGTCTAACAGTCGAACAGCCTGACAGTCTAAACTCAGTCCACAGCCGGTTTTGCGGGCTGTTCCGGTTTCGCGGGCTGTTCACCCTTGAACCCCGCGCCGGATTCCTTCTCGGATTTTTCCATCGCCGGCTTCATGTGGACCACGCCCTGGAATTTCCCGGTGGGGTCCTTCTCGGTGATGACGGCGACGTACACGTGGCCTTGGCGGATGTGGTCGATCAAGGCCGAGATGTCCTGACCCTTGAGGGCTCCGGTCAGGTTGGCCTTGGTCAGCGTGCCTTCGGCGAACAGTCCGCTGAAGACGCCGCTCTTGGCCTCGCCCTTCAGCGTCAGCTTGGCAATGGGTTCGCCGAGGTTCTCGACGATCTTGCCGTGCATCTCGCCGTGGGCGGCTTCGCGAATGGCCTCACCGGCGCCTCGGGCGGCCTCTTTGGTCTTTTCACCGGCATGTTCGACCGCCTTCTCCGCGCGTTCCAAGGCCGGGGCCTTCTCGCCCGTGGCCTTCTCGTTCATGCCCTCAGGCGCGACGGTCGAGTTCGAAAGATGCGCCTGAGGACCGAGGACGGAAGACCGAGGGCTTATTAAAGTCCCGCCGCCGCGTGCCGATATTTGGAGTGGACGGGCGACGAACCAAAACATCCAAGCCGCCCGGAGGGCGTCCCGCGTATGCGAAGGCGTGGGCGGTTTGGATATATTTTTGCATCGGGGGGCGTCTCGCGAATGCCGCCAGTTCGTGAGACGGCGTGAATTTTTGCAGCGGACACCCGAGAACACCTCGGGCAGCACGAAACCGGCCCCGAAACATATCGGGGCCGGTTTTTTTTCGCGAGAATGCTCGATCGCGAATGGCACATCCATGACGACGATTCGGCTGCGACGAATCATTGGTCATGGATGTGCCATTCGGGGTTTCGTTACCTCGCGCCTTTTCCCGAATTTTCCATCGGAAACTCCCCGAACCTTCCGTGCGGCCTGGTCGTAAAATCGGCTCAGGCAAGTTCCTGTTCGCGGGAATGCTCTGGCTGGGAGGCGCGAGTGAAGCGGCTGTTGTTGTTGGTTTTTTGCGTTGTCGTCGTTGGATGTTCTCAAAGTGCCTGTCTGGGCCGGACCGCCGCCGGGCCGATGTTGTCGGCGGATTTCGGCTATGTGGAACTCCCCGAGGAACTGATCGCCGACGGCGGAAATTCCGCCCGGCGGCAGGAACTTCGCCAGCGCGAGCAGCGGCTGACGAGGCTGTACATGGCGGGCGATTTTCAGCAGTGCGCCCGCGAGCTCCAGAACTACCTCGCCCGCGATCCCGCCGACACCTGGAGCTGGTACAACCTCGCCTGCCTGCACGCGAAACTCGGCCAGCCCGACGACGCCATGGCCGCCCTGCACCGGGCCGTCGAAAACGGCTTCTGCAACCTCCAGCGAATGCTCCACGACCGCGACCTGGCCTCGCTCGGCGAGCGGGACGATTTCCAAAACCTCCTCCAACGCGACCACGAACTCCAGCAGTCGCGGGCCCAGCGTGTCGAGGCCGCCATCCAGGAAAAAATCGGCTACGTGCTATCCCCAGGGCCGCTACCTGATGATGTTCCTGCACGACCGGGGCCTGCTCAAGGCCTGGTACGACGCCTACACGGCCCATTACGCACAGGACCGCACCGGCGTGCTGGCGATGGAGCAGGTGTTCGGCCAGAGCCTCGAGCGCATCGAACGCGACTGGAAAACGTGGGTCGAGCAACTACATCACACCGGCCCACTGCCCGGCGACCGTGACGAAATCGGACTGCGGTTGTAAGGGCGATACGTTCAGGCGGACCGCGTTTCGCCGGGCTGGAGCGTGAATTCCTTTCCGGCGAGCACAATGGTCAACTTCGCCTTGGACACCGGCAGGTTGCTCACGCTCACCGTGCCGTTTCCGCTCACGCTCACTTCGGCCAGCGCTCCGCCGGCGAAGGTGCGGAAGGTCAGGCCCTGCCAGTGGGCGGGCAGGTGCGGGTTGACGTGCAGTTTACCGTCGGTGAACCGCGTGCCGCCGTAGCCCTGGGTGACGGCGACGTAGTTCATGCCGGACGCGGCCATGTGAATACCCCAGGCCGCGTTGTCCATCTCGTCGTGCAGGTCCATGCCCATCGAGCGCCGCATGTAATTGCCGGCCTTTTCGTGCAGGCCCAGTCTCGCGGCCACCAGTCCGTGCACACCGTGGCTGAGACTGCTGGCGTGCTGGGTGCGCGGTTCGTAAAACTCGAAATTCGCCCGCACGGTGCGGTCGTCGAATTGGTCGGCCAGCAGGTACATCAGCATCACGACGTCGGCCTGCTTGACCACCTGCGTGCACTGCATGTCGGGGTAAAACTTCTTCGGATCGGCGGCCTCTTCCCGCAGCGCGAAGAACCCGCGGCACTGTTCGAGCACGCCGTCGTCGCGGCGGAGCGGGTCGATCTCCGCCGCCGTCGCCTCCAGCGAGGCCGCCTCCTCGCGCGTCATGCCGATCCGCGACAACACGGCCGACAACTGCTCCGGCGAGTGCTCCCGCAAATACGCCGCCGCCCGCGCCGCCGCGCGAAGGTTCCACGCGGCCATGTGATGAATGTACGCGCTGGCGTCGCACACCACATGATACTCGTCCGGCCCGCCGGCTTGCGGAACGAACCACTTTCCGTTTTCGCCCTTCTCCAGTTTGCTCAACCAGAACAAGGCCGTGTCCAGCAGCAGTTCGGCGCCGTGGCGGACGTAAAAATCCATGTCGCCGCTGGCGTCGACGTACTGCTGGAGGGCGTACGCGACGTCGGCGGAGACGTGGAGTTGGTGCGTCAGCAGCCGCAGCCATTTTTCCGTGTTCTCGTCTCCGGCGGCGGTTTCCCACGGGAAGCACGCGCCCCGCCAACCGAACCGCCTGGCCTTGGCCCGCGCGCCGGGAAGACCCTTCACGCGGAACATCGCCAGGTTCCTCGCCATTGCCGGCTGCGTGAACGACAGCACCGGCATCATGAACAGGTCGGTGTCCCAGAAGACCATGCCGCGATACAACTCGCCCGTGAGCCCCTTGGCGCCCAGCGACACGCCGTCGTCGTCCCGGCTGGCGGCCATCAGCATGTTGAACACGCTGAACCGCATGGCCAGTTGGTCGCTGGCCGGGCCCTCGATGAGGACGTCGCTGTTGGTCCAAAGCTGGTGGAGCAGCGCGGTCGAGTCGATGCGGGCCTGTCCGAGGGTGAGCTTGGCCGCCTCGGGCAGGCAGGCCCGCACGCAGGCCAGCGGGTCGGCGCAGCCGCGGCTGCTGGTCGCGACGACGACCCGCTCGACGTACAGCAGTTGCCCCTGCCGCAGGTCGGCCTGGGCGTGCACGTAGAGGGCCTCGGGTTCGACGAGGATGTTGTAGTCGGTCTCAGGCCGGTCGTGAACGGTCAGGCGGCTGCCGAGGGCGACGGTCATGCCGTCGCTCTTGCCCCGCACCTCGACCATGCACGCCTGCCCCGCGCCGTAGCGGGCGGTGACCTCAAACGGCGTCTGCGGAATGTTGTCCATGTTGAAGACCACCGCGGTGTCGATTCCGGCGTCGATCTCCACCGGGCCGCTGAAGTTCATCGCCTCCAGTTCGTACTGCACGAAGACTCGCCGCGTGTCGGTCCAGTCGGCCAGGCGACGCTCGACCAGGCGAAGTTCCTTTCCGTCGGGCGACTGCCAAAGGGCCTCGACGGTGAACAGGCCGCTGCGCAAATCCAGCCGCCGCGTGAACGACTTGACGACGCCCTGCGTGAAGTCCACGCGCTGGCCGTTGAGGAAAAGCCGCACGTCGAGGAAGTTCGGCAGCGGCAGGATACACACTTCGATCTGCTCGCCGCGCGCGAGGCTGGCGTCGCCCCAGTACTGCATGAACGGTCCCCACGCGTCGGGATTGGGGTCGGGTCGGCGGATGCGGTCGAACACGCCGGCCATGTACGCGCCCCAGGATTTGCCTAGCGGCAGGGCGGACAGGTGGCCTCGAATGCCCAGCAGTCCGTTGCCGATGGAAAAAATGGTTTGGAGGCTGGCTTCGCGCGAGGGGTGGATGCCCTCGCGAACCACCGTCCAGCGGTCGGAGCGGAAGCGGGCGTGCAGGTCGGTCAGGCGTTGGGCGGACAGTTCGCGGAGGCTTTTGACGAACAGGTGGGCGTGCTTGAGCGAGGCGTGGCTGCCCATGCCGACGGCGACGAATCCGCCGTCCAGGGCGGCCGTGATTCCGGCGGCCGCGTCCTCGACGACGACGCACTCGGCCGGGTCCGCGCCGACCATGCGGGCGCCGGTTACAAACACGTCCGCGTGCGGTTTTCCGTGGGTGTAGGCGAATCCGTCGGCGATCGCGTCGAAGTACGACGCGATGCCCAGGCTGTCGAGGATCGGTTTGGCGTTTTTGGAGGCCGACCCGAGCACGATTTTGATGCCCGCAGACCGCAGTCCGTCGAAGAGTTCGCGCACGCCGTCGTACAGGTCGGCCGGCGAAATCGTCCGCGTGAGCGAGAGGTACACCTGGTTTTTTTTCTCGGCCAGGTCGGCCAATTCGGTGTCGGTGTACCGCCGCGCGTTGTCGCCCAGGGCGATTTTCAGCGACGCCATTCGGCTGATGCCCTTGACCCGCTCCTCCAGGTCGGCCGGGGGCTGATGACCGAGGTCCTCGACGAGTTTCCGCCACGCCCGGCCATGGAAAATGGAGGTGTCCACGAGAATGCCGTCCAGATCGAAAATAACCGCCTTGAGCATGAAATCCCTTTCGTGTTGCGTGAGCGTGCGGGAATAATCCGCCAATCCGTTCGCCGTCGTCACTGGTTGTACCAGATGTTGTTGGGGTCGTTCAGGTTGGACATCGCGTCGAGGTCCTGCGTCTTGTGGCTTTGCACCGCGCCGTTGATCATCAACACATTCGTTCCGGCGTGCCGGTCGGCGAAACGGCGGACGCCGCCACCCGGCGTCTTGTTGATGTAATCGCCGCCGCTGGGCAAATGGATGCTGTTCGTTCCGGCCAGGTTGCGGCCCTCGGTGGTGGGGTACGTCACCACCGGATTGTCGTGCGCCTGTTGAATATACGCGTCGGCGACATACAGGCTCTTGTCTGGGTTCTTCCAGCCGACCTCGGGGCGCCAGGCGACGTCCTGCCAGGTTCCGGTGGTATTAAAAAACGCGCCGTCGGTCCCGAGGAAGATGTTGTACGTGTCGTCCGGGTTGCGGTAGGACTTCCCGTAGGGAACCCGCATCGTGCACATAATGCCGATGCTGCCCCGATTGGTTTGGCTGATCGGATGTCCGGCCGCCTCCACGAGATCATTGATCAACCTGGGGTCCTTGGCGAGGGGAAGGGTCTTCTGGTTGTACCGTGACCCTGGGCAGTCGAAGGTGTCGGCCGACGCCCCGCCGTAGCGGGCCAGGGCGAACCGCCAACTGGGCACGTAATGCGTCGGGTCGCCCACTTTGTAGTCGTAGGGATTGTCGTAGTACGGTCCGGTGCCGACATGGACCGGAATCCGGTCGTGGTACTCCGCGCGGTACACCGTCACCGCCAATCCGATGCCTCGCATGTTGGCCGCGCACGTCGCCCGCTTGGCCAGCAGCCTCGCCTTGCCCATCGCGGGCATCAGAAGGCTGATCAAAATCGCGATGATCGCGATGACCACCAGCAGTTCGATGAGCGTGAAGGCCCGACGCGCGTCCTGCGCGCCCTTGTGTGTTTTGCCTGTATGGTATATCACCACGACGTTCATCCTTTTGCGCGGGATCCGGGATTCGGGACCCGGAATCCGGTTTTTCGTCTGCCCAACAGTAAAATCGCACCGCCTGTCCGAGGGAACCACATCGTTAACTGGTTAACTTGTTAACCAGTCAACGACTCCGCCCTCGTCACCGTCCCGTCGTCCAGATATTCCGGGGATCGCTCCGGTCGGTCATCGCGTCCAGGTCCTGCGTCCGGTATCCGATCACCGCGCCGTTAATCATCAACACATTCGTGCCACCGTGCCGGTCGGCGAAACGGCGCTTCCCGCGATTGGCCTGGAGATAGTCGCCGCCGGGGTCGGGCAGGTGAATGTGGTTGGTGCCTCCGGTCCGCCCCGACAGTTCGACGCTGGGATACGTCGCGGCCAATTCGGAAAAAATCGCGTCGGCGACGTACATTTTGCTCTGCGGGTTCGGCCAACCGGTGTCGGGCCGCCAGGCGATGTCGCCCGGATAACCGGTGCTGTTATGGTACGCGCCGTCGCGGCCGCTTTGTTCGCTTTCCCAGGTCCCGTTGTAACGCCCCCCGTTGAACGCGTAGACGGTGGCCATCACGCCCATGCTGCCTCCGCCGTGATTCAACCGATGCGCCAGCACGTCGGCCAGGTCGCGCGCGTCGCGGGGGTGGGGAATGTTCTCCGGCAGGCGGTGCGACGCGGCGGCGGCGGGGCAGTCGAGCATGGAGGTCAACGCTCCGCCGTCGCGAACCAGCGTGAATTGCCAGGTGGGGTTATAGTTGAGGATGCCGCTGGAACTGTCGCCGTGAACGTTATATTCGGTTCCGCCGATGCTGATCGGAATCTTGTCGTCGAACTCCGACCGGTACATCCCCGCCGCCAGGGCAAGGCCACGCATGTTGGACGAACATGCCGCCCGTTTGGCCAGCATTTTGGCCTTGCCCAGCGCGGGCATCAGAATGCTCACCAGCAGCGCGATGATCGCGACCACCACCAGCAGCTCAATGAGCGTAAACCCGCGAGGCCGCTCCGCGCGGGACCTGTCTGTATCATGTATGTCCATACACCGCCATCCTCCCCCCGAAATTGTCCCCCTCCTGCCGCCACGGAATGCGACATGACTTCCACATGTAGTATACAGCCCGCCACCGGCCTGACAAGACCACAAAACCAGACTGAGGACTAAGTGGCTTGTGGCTGGTGTGACAATGGCGTAAAATTCCCCCAACCAAAACGAAGGAAAAGGAACAACCATGACCATGACGCATCGCGAGCGGTTTGTGAATTGTTTGACGGGCCAGCCGGTGGATCGGCCGCCGTATTGCATGATGTGGGGACCCTGGGGTTTCACCTGGCAGCGGTGGCAGAACGAAGGCTGTCCGTTCAAGGACTGGGGCGAACTTCGCGAGCACTTCAACGTCGACGTCGCGCCGCTGGTCATCCCCGTGCTCTGCGGGCCCGCACCGAACCTGGGCTGGCGAACACTCGAAGAAAATGACGAATGGACCATTTCCCTCGACTCCTGGGACATCAAACGGCGAAACCTCAAATCCAACGAGTCCATGAGCGAATTCCTCCAGTTTCCCGTCTCCGATCGCGAAAGCTGGGAAAAATACAAGGCCGAGCGGCTCCAGATCGACCACCCCGACCGTCTCAAGGGCGACTGGCTGACGTATTGCAAGGAATGGATGAATAACGGCTGGCCGATCCAGTTGGGCGCGTTTCCGGATGTGACGCTGTTCGGCGGCATTCGCTGGATGCTCGGCGACGAGGAGTGTCTGCTGGCGTTCTACGAACAGCCGGACGTCGTACGGGACATGATGAGCCATTTGACCGACCTGTACCTGTACGTCTTCGAGCGCGTGGTGGCCGCGGGCGTGCGGGTGGACGTGATTCACATTTGGGAGGACATGTCAGGCCGGCAGGGTTCGCTGATTTCGCCGGCCCATTTCCGCGAGTTCATGACGCCCAATTACGCGCGGATCAAAGCCTTCGCCGACCAGTGCAACATTCCGCTGATGAGCGTGGACACCGACGGCAACCCCGACGCCATCGTGCCGCCGATGATGGAAGGCGGCGTGAATTACCTTTGGCCGATGGAAGTCGCCGCCGGCGCGGACGTGAACGATTTCCGCCGGCGATACCCTGATTTGGCGCTGATGGGCGGTTTCGACAAGCGGGCGCTGGCGCAGGACCAGCGCGCCATCGACGCCGAAATCGCCCGCATCCGCCCCGCCGTCAAGACCGGCCGGTACATGCCCGACCTCGACCACCTCATCCCCAGCGATGTCCCGTGGGAGAATTACGTGTATTACGTCGAAAGCATGAAAAAGCTTGTGGGAGCAAAATGAATTAGCTACTCCCGAAAAATAAGCTATTATTAAGCTACTCAGGGAGTAACCCCATGCTGTCACTGCGCTTACGTCCCATGGCGGGCGAAGTGGCGGTGGACGAGCACGCTGTAGGTGACGAACACCGTCAGCAGGACCAGCAGCACGATCAGCCGGGCCAGATGGTCGTCTGCCCAGGCGTACACCAGGGCGGCGCCGCCGCACAGGAGCATCAATCCGAACTGTAACGACGTGACGCGGACGTGAGACCAGCCGCTGCGGATCAGCAGTTGGTAATGGTGCTCGCGATGGGCCTTGAGGATGTTTTCCCGCCGCAGCAACCGTTTGACGACCGTGAAGATGGCGTCGTAAATGAACACGCCCAGCGGCATGAGGCAGGCGACCCAGGGCCAGTGTTTGGCGCCCAGCAGCGTCATCATGGCCAAGGCCAGGCCGATCGTCGTCGACCCCATGTCGCCCATGAACATCACCGCGCGCGGGAAATTGTAGGGCAAAAATCCCAGACACCCGCCCACCAGCGCCGCGGCCACGATCGCGCTGTTGCTCGCTCCGCACGCGGCCAGCAGTATCGCCAGCGTCGCGCCGCCCACCACGCCCTGCGAAATGGCGATCCCGTTAATACCGTCCATGAAATTGAAAAAATTCACAAACGCCGTCACGACCACCGCCGCGAACACCACCCCAAACCACGGTGAAAACGGGATCGTCGCATACGGCAGTTCCAGTCCCGCCGGTTGCAGGCCGATCCAGTAAATGCCGATCCCCGCGACGGTCAAATGCACCAGCAGCCGCGGCACGGACGGCAGGGAAATCGTGTCGTCGATGAAGCTGATGACGCCGGCCACCGCGCCCAATCCCACCGCCACCAGCAGCGCGGGGCTGAGTTTGCCGAACAACACGGCCGCGACCAGCATGGCCAGCACAATGGCCACGCCGCCGGTCCGCGGAACCGTTCGCGTGTGGCTGGAGCGGCGATTGGGTACGTCCATGATGTTCAACCGCACCCCCAGCCGCCGCATGGGCGCCCCCAGCAGCACGCCAATCACCATCGCGGCCGCGGCGGCGATCAGACATTGCACGACAAACGGAACGTCATGGAGAAAATTTTGGAACATCGGCAAGTCTCGTTGATTCGTTAACTCGTTAACTCGTCGATCCGTTAACTCGTTGATCCGTTGGCCAATCAACGAGGTAACGAATCAACGAAAAGATTCCCTCGAACAAACGGTTCACCTTCACCCACGCGCCACGAAAAACCGGATGCCGAATCCCGAATGTCGAATGCCGCCTTACGTGGTCACGGGGCTTGTCGGCGCCGCCGTCGCCGTTGCCGGGGTGCTGACGTTGGGGCGTTCGGGGGGTCGGGCGGGCTTTTTTTCGTCCGACGGGGGGTTGAGCGGCTGGTATTCCGGCACCAGCCTCCGAATCGCGTCCACGATCCGCTGGCGGTTGGTGCAGTTGATCAGTTCGCTCAGTTCGGCGATACCGGTCTCGACCGTCGCCCACGGATGGGCGTGATGCTTCCACACCATCACCTTCGGATGCACGGTGGCCTCGATGTCCTCGCCGCTGATGCGCAGTTCCTCGAACAGTTTTTCGCCCGGGCGCACGCCCGTAAATACGATGTCGATGTCCTCGTCGGGACGGAACCCCGACAGGGTGATCATTTCCCTGGCCAGATCGACGATGCGGACGGGTTCGCCCATGTCCAGCAGGAAAATCTGTCCGCCGCTTCCGGTGGCGGCGGCCTGAAGGACGAGTTGGGCGGCTTCGGGAATCGTCATGAAGTAGCGGGTCATTTCCGGGTGCGTGACGGTGACGGGCCCGCCGGCGAGGATTTGTTTGCGGAACAGCGGAACGACCGACCCGTTGGAACCCAGCACGTTTCCGAACCGGACGGCCTTGAACCGGGTGACGCACCCGGAGCGTCCGTTGAGGGCCTGGATGTAGATTTCCGCGACGCGTTTGGACGCGCCCATGACCGACGAGGGGTTGACGGCCTTGTCGGTGGAGATCATGACGAACTCGGACACGCCGTGGGCGCAACTGGCGTCGGCGACGTTTCGCGTTCCGAGGATGTTGTTTTTGACGGCCTCGGAGGGGTTGTGTTCCATCAGGGGGACGTGTTTGTGGGCGGCGGCATGGATGACGACCTCGGGGCGGTGCACGTCCCAGACGGCCATGACGCGCTGGCGGTCGTAGACGTCGCAGATGGACGCGACGGTTTTCATCTGGGGGAAACTTTTGTTCAGTTCGTTTTCGATGTCGTACAGCGGCGTCTCGGCCTGTTCGGCGAGGATCAGGGCGGCCGGTTCGAACGGACCGACCTGGCGGCACATTTCCGAACCGATGGACCCGCCCGCCCCGGTGATGAGCACGCGGCGGCCTCGAACGAACTTGCCGATCGACTCCCAGTCCAACTCCACCGCTTCGCGACCGAGCAGGTCGTTGATCTCGACCGGGCGAATCTGGCTGACCGTGACGCGTCCGTCGATCATCTCGCTCACGCCCGGAAGCGACTGGAACTGCACCGCCGTTCCGCTGCACCGCTCGATGATGGCGCGCAGTTGCTTCTGCGTGGCCGTCGGAATCGCGATGAGAATTTCCTCCACGTTGTGCTTGGCGCACAAGTCGCGAATGTCCGTGGTCGGGCCGAGCACCTGCACTCCGTGGATCATCATGCCCAGTTTGCGGGGGTCGTCGTCCACCAGTCCGACCACGCGGTAACGCTCCTCTTTCATGCGGAGGATTTCGCGGAGGATGTTCTCGGCCGCGTCACCGGCGCCCACGATCAGCACGCGGCGGACGCCCTCGGAGGAAATGGGGCGACGCTCCTCGCGATAAATCCGAAACCCCAGCCTGGCCACCGACACGAAAAACACGGTGGTCAGGAAATCCAGCACCAGCACGCCGTTGGGAATGCGGGTGTGGAAAAACTCCGTCAGATACGGCCAGACGCCATGATAGTCCGGGTTGATCCTCCCGAGCATCTGCCCGAGGTAGACAAAGACGAACTTGCACGCGAAGGCGACGGCGATGAACCACCACGAGGCGATGAGAATGCTCATCACGTCGCGGATACCGGCGTACCGCCACCCGCTTCGGAAGAGTTTCATTTTTCCGAAAATCAGCAGTTTGAGGATGACGAAAAACGGCAGGCTGGGCAGAAACCCCGTCACCAGCCACCGGGCGCTGTTGGAGTCGGGGACGCCCGAATCGATCCGAATCAGAAACCCCAGCAACAGCGCGAAGGAAAAGAGGGCCGCGTGAATCAACACGTTCACCATCCGGCGGTGGCGCCAGACAAATTGTTCGGCGTCCGCCAGAAGGCCGGTGGCTGTCGTTGTGTGGGGGTGTTCTTTGGTCATCGCATTCGCGTTCTACATCGTGCGCGGCCGCGAGGGAACAACACACGCGTCTCTCACGTCACGCATTTCGCGGGGTCACGAAAACATTGCCCGCGGGCTTTCGTATTTATCGGCACTTCCGTTCCGCACGTCCAATACGAGATCGGCATACATCGGGTGGCGCGGGCGTCTCGTCCTCGCGTCTGGCGGGCGTTCCGCCCGCGATACTACGGCCGGCAGGCAAGACGTTCCGCATGGCCAGTCCAACGCGGGCGAGACGCCCGCGGCACGGTGTTATCCGCTGACCTCCCGTGAGGCCGCGGGAACGTCCTCGGACTCGTCCGCGGGTTCCTGTAGCACCGACAGCATGGACTCCTGGAACATCTCCAGCGCCTGCGTCGCCTGCGGCGGGTTGGGATGGACCAGTCCGTCGGTGACCGCCCGAAGGGCCACCACGGGTCCGCGGTCGGGGTCGAACCAGGAGAAGTAGGCCTTGAGCAGGGCCGCGTCGGGGCTGTCGGGGTAGCGGGCGATATACTCGTCCAGGCGCCGCATGTCGCTGACGTACACCGTGCGGTCCCCGTAGAAATTTCGGGGCCGGTAGTTGTTGATGCGAGGCAACTGCGGAACCTCTCGCAGGACCATCCGCAGGTAGCTGGCGGCGGCGACGTAGGACCCGGAGGCGAATTTGGCGTGGGCCATGCTCAAGAGACTTTCGGGGTCTCGTCCGAGCCGGTAGGCGGTTTCGAACCGCGCGAAGGCGGCGACGTATTCCTGGTTGCGGAAGGCGCGTTCACCGGCCCGCATGCTCAGGGCATACGCGCTGTCGTCGGGCGGGGCGAACGTCGCGATGGCGTTGGAGTCGTCATCGTCCACCGCGTCGGCCAGCAGGGTGTCTTCGCGTCCGCCCTCGAAGATGCCGGCGGGGGTGTTCATGGCGAAGATCTTATTGATGCCGGAGGCCCCGCCGACCGGCGGCGCCATGCGAGGCCCCGCGCTGGTGAGCTGCCGGTTGCGCATCGCGAGCGACCCCGTCGGTTCGGACGAAAAGGACGTCCGCACGGTCGCGGAAGGGGTTCTGGCGCTGACGACGGGGGACGAGTAACTGCCAAACGGCGACACCCCGGGTCCGCTGCGCAACGCGTAACTGACGGTCGGACCGCTGCCGCCGCTTGAGGGGCGCGATAACCGGGCCGCGTTGCCCGCGTACCCGGACGACAGCCGAGTCACCGCGGATTGGCCCACTCCGACACCGCCTCGACCGACCGAAGACAGGTTCCTCTCGTTACGCACGCGCGACTGGGCGCCCGCCGGCAGCGCGCAAAGCGCCATCGCGCCCGCCAGCAGCAACCCAAACGCGATCCGTCGTCTTTGTGTCCTCATCGCTGTTCCGCCATGTTGAAACCACAGTATATCAAAGCTTCGCAAGCCGTACTAATTGAATTGGCCCTTCCGCCAGTTATTTCCGTCGATGCTCCTTACTTCTTGGTATCGGCATTTTCGACCCGGACATTCCATTTTCAGGCGGTCAGGCGCAGGCGTATGACGGATCAGGCCTAATCTTTCATAAGCCCGCGCCTAACAGTCTAACAGCCTAATAGCCTGACAGCCTCGCCGTCACGCCTTCATCGTCGATTTATCGGACCATCCGTCGTCCGCGTCGTACACACTTCCCTCGTGCACTCTGCCGGTGATTTCGATCCGCTCAATGGCCGTCGCCCTTCCGGTCGAACCGTCCACCGTCACCAGCACACCGCTCAGCCTCGGGTCTCCGCGGGCAATCTCGAAATGACACGGCATCGAGGTCGTCAGCGACGACAGCACGCGGTCCTTCCGCCGACCCAGCACGCCCTCGTATGGGCCGGTCATCCCCACGTCGCTCACGTGAGCGGTCCCGCCGTCCAAAACGCGGTAATCCGCCGTCGGCACGTGTGTGTGCGTGCCGAACACCACGCTCGCCCGACCGTTGAGGTGCCATCCCATCGCCACCTTTTCGCTGGAGGCCTCGGCGTGAAAATCCACCACGCGGACGCGGGCGTTGTGGGGAAACTCGTTGAACACGCGGTCCGTCGCCGCCCACGGCGAGTCGTTGGCGCCCATGTACATCTGCCCCAGGACACACGTGACCGCCACGTCGTGCATGCCGCTTTTGGTCGGCAGAACCGTCCAGGTCCGCCCGAGGGCTGCCGGAGACAGATTGGCAGGCCGGATGATGCGGGGCGAATTCTGAAGCAGGGGCAGCACGTCGCGTTTTCGGAAGACGTGATCGCCCAGGGTGACGCAATCGACGCCCCAGGCCAGCAGTTTATGAAAAATCGCCGGAGTCAGCCCGCTTCCTCCGGCGGCGTTTTCCGCGTTGCACACGACAAACTCGATCTGCCGCTGCGCGATCAGGGCAGGGAGATGGTCCGCCAGCACATTTCTGCCCGGCTTGCCGACGACGTCACCAATACACAAAATCGTGATAGGCATCTACACCGCTTCCTCGCCCACCCGTTCGAATTTTATTATATCCGACTAAATCAAAAAAAACACGGGTTTTCGCGATGCGGGTAAACATTTCAGCCACATCGCCACGTAGCCACGTAGCCACATAGGCGCAGACCGGTCAAGGCTTTGCCAATGTCAGTACAGTTTCCATACCCTGTGCTTGTCTGCGCCTATGTGGCGATGTGGCTTTCGTTCCCTCGAACCGCCGGCCCGAATTTCCACTAACCTTTCGCATGCCGAACGTGTCTGCATTCATGTCGGACACGGAATTAGCCGAAAACACCGACAGAATGGAGAATATCATGAACGCTCGAACGAATGCACGAATCCCGTTTGGCCGTACCCTCACGCTCGTGGTGGCGACCTTGGTGGCGGTGGGATTGGCCCACCAGGCGGCGGCGCAGGTGAAGGTGGTCATCGGACCGCAGCCGAAGGCGACCCAGCCGCCGTCTCATTGGCCCGCGGACGCCAGGGCGGCCGTCGCGGCGGCCCAACGCGATGCCGACAAGGCCAATCGCGAAGCCGCGCAACTCCGCCGGGACAACAACACCCTCCAACGCGACAACGACGCCCTCCGACGCCAATTGGCCGTCATGGAACGCGAATTGGCCGCCCTGCGGAAGTCCAACATCGACAAGGACCGCACCATCCGCGATCTGGAACTCCGCCTGGCCCGAGAACGCGACCGCAATGTCCAGCCTCTCGCCCCCCGCACACCGGGCTTTACCCCCGCAACCCCCGTCAGACCCGCACCGCCGCCCCCGCCGAGGAGATGAAAATCCCCCGGTAAACGACGACGCCCAGACGCGGAGACGGTGACCTCGGATGTTTGGGCCAAAGGCGACGCGTAAATCCGAAATTCGAAATCCGAAACAAATTCCAAAACCCAAACGCAGAAAATTCCAAACGGCGACGCCATGCGTTAAGACACGTGGCGTCGCCGTTTGGGGTTTGGAATTTTCCTTTTTGGGATTTGTTTCGGATTTCGAATTTCGGATTTCGAATTTAGACGTCGCCATGGAGCAAGACATTCGCAGTCACCTCTCCGTGTTCCCGCGTCGTCGTTCGTTCCGCTTGTATGAATTTGCCGCCTTGATAGAATGGTGTGATGAAGAAGTTTCGGTGGTTTTTACAACATTGGCCTGTCGTGACGCAGTGGCGGATCGGGGCGGGCAAGCTGCTGCTGGTGATCGCGGTTGGGCTGCTCATCCTGGCGTCCGTGTTGCCGGACTTGGTGCTGGTGGCGCTGGGGTTTCTGGGCGTCATCGTCGCGCTGGTCGTCGGGGTGCTGCTGTATGGCCTGTTCAAACTGCGGCAGTTCCGCCGGCAGATGCAGCGGCTGGGCCAGACCTTTTCCCAACATCCCGGCGACCCGGCCGGCTCTCCACCGCAACGCCCCCGTCAACGCGTACAGTGCAAAGTGCGAGACGAGGAAAAACGACGCGGGGACGCGACGACACGGGGACGCGGAGACGGCGACTTCGAGCGTCCGGGCCAGGGCGGCGGTTAAATTCGAAATACGAAATTCGAAATACGAAACAAATCACAAACGACAAATTCGAAAACCCAAATGGCGACGCCACGCGTCCAGGCGCCAAATGGTTGTGAATCTGACTTCGCGAAGACCGAGCGGGATTACACGGATTCACGGATTACAGGATTGCTGTGCGGAACGGCACAAAAATAAAGAAAACGGTTCCGAACGGCAATCCGTGAATCCGTGTAATCCCGCTCGGTCTTCGCGAAGACGTATAACGCAACGCTTGGCGCCAAAACGTACGGCGTCGCCGGTTGGGTTTTGGAATTTTCTGCTTTTGGAGTTTGTTTCGTATTTCGAATTTCGAATTTCGGATTTAACCGTCGCCCTGGCCTGGACGTTCGAAGCCGCCGTCTCCGCGTCCCCGCGTCGTTTCATCTCCGTCCCAGCACCGGGCCGGACGGTTTGATCGCGCGGGGGGCGGCGGGGTGTTCGGTGGCGGCCGCTCCGAGCGCCAACTCCATCTGGAGATCGTGCATCAGCAGCAGGCTCATCAGCCAGGCGAGCGTGCTTTCGGCGCCCTGGTTTTCGTTGACGGTGTCGACTTCGAGCCCGTCGCGACAGCCTCCGGTGGTGAAATCGTACAGCGCCGAGCACGATGTACAGCACGTCACCGTGGCGGCGGACGATCTGCGGAAGGGCTTCGATGACCGTTTCGATTCCCTTGCCCGGCGACAGCAGGCCGAACGTCAGCAGCACCCGCCGGCCCTCGCAGCCGAACTGGTCCTTGAAGTAATTCGGGTCCAGAAACGGCACGTCCGGGATACCGTGCGGAATGACGGCGAGTTTCTCCGGCGGAATCTGGTAGATTTCCCGAAGGAATTCGCGGGCGATTTCGCTCATCACGACCATGCGGTCGCTGAGCTGGCCGATCTGCTGGAGCACCAGCCGCTGCGGTTCGTCGGGGGTTTTGAGCACGGTGTGGAGCGTCGTGACCAGCGGGCGGCGGATGTGGCGCATCATCGCCAGCACGTGCGTTCCGCAGGTTCCGCCGTAGATGCCGTACTCGTGCTGCACGCAGACGGTGGAGACCTGGTTGACGTTGAGAAACTCCGCGGCCAGCCGGTAGTCGGCCTGGATGTTCTGACGAATTTCGAACCGCACTCTGCCGGGGTAGTCGTACCCTTCCGACACGTCGTTGACGGCCATGGCGAAGACATCGGCGGTCTCGCCGAGTTGTTTCGCGATGGCCTCGGTGAGATCGGCCGTGAACGTCGCGATTCCGCACCGCCGCGGCACGTAATCGGCCACCATCGCATAGGCCGGATGGACCTTGCCCGAATTCATGAGCCCTCCTGAGACGACAGAACCAAAAGCTGCCGCCGTGTCGAATTCTAGGCGCGATGCAACGGCGACGCGGAGAGAACGCAAAATCCGGTCACACCCTGCACCACGATCAGTCCGTGGTTTTTACATACTTCGGCGGCGAAGGCCGTTTGACCTTCAAGTTGTACTTGGCGATGATCGCCTCGGCCTCGCGATGACCGTGTTCGGCACGCTCGGCTGGCGTCATGTGCTTTATCTCTTCATAAATTTGCAGGCGTATGGCATGAAGTTCCTGCATCACACGGCATTCATTCGACATGTTCGATTACCTCCGTGGGTGAATAGATACCGATGCGTTTGTACCCTTCCCGCAGGTTGACCATTTCGGTCATGAGCACGGTATTGCGTTTGACAATATGTTGAAAATTGAAACTCACAATAAAAGCAAGGTCCTGCACCGACGCCACGGCAATATGATGGGCGTCAGTGAGATAACGCGCCGGAATGATTCTCTCGGCGACATACATATCGGCCAGGCGTTCCGCTTCCTCGCTGAACGGCAGGACCGTAACATGATACTCGCCGATCAACGCGAGCATTTTTTCCCGTTTGGGCGACGGAGCGCGTTCCAATTCGCGAAAAACATATTCGGACGTATAGGGCACGTACCGCCCCTGGCGGATTTCTTCGAAAAACGCCAGCGTGTGGCGACGTCTTTCCGGCGCATCGTCGGCAAAGACGAAGTTGAACACCGATGTTTCAATATAAACCGTTGGCGTACGCATACTCATAGCAAAAGCCTCTCCATTCAGTATACATTCATTTTCGTCGAAATTCACCACCATCTTTGCCTGTTTGGCGTTTGGGAACAACGACACGATGGCGTGTCAGTTATGTTCGCAACTGGCTTCGATTTTTCCGCCGCGGGCAAACTCGCGGGTCGTGCCGTCGGGCAGGACCAATCGCGTGGGGATGCCTTGTGGGGCGGTGACGGTGATCGTGAATCGGCCGTTGTCGATTCGCCAGTCGACTTCGACGAATTCCCACGGGGTGGTCATCGCTTCGCGGGCGGCGGTGACGTGTTCGCAGGGGCCGCCGGGGGCGGAGAGGTCGGCCTGGTTTTCGCACGAGGCGCCCTGGCCGTCGAAGCGGAAGGTGCGCGTCAGCGGCACGCGGCCGCTGGCGTGCGTCAGGCCCGCCGGCTTGGGCTCGACGGTGATTTCCGCCCAGCCGGGCCTGCTCGGACGAACGCCGAGAATCTCCCGCGTGAATTCGACCAGCGGACCGGCCGACCAGGCGTGGCACTCGCTGCGGGTCGTCGCGTAGTCGGGGTGCTCCGGGCAGGTCGTCAGGCCCCAGTCGATCATCTGCCGCCACGGCGCGATCAACGCGGGGAACAAATCGTACCGGCCGGCCTTGGACAACGCGCGGGCGGCGAAGTACCCGCTGAACGGTGTCAATCGGCAGAACGTCGCCGTGTCGCAGACCATCCGCTCGGCCAGCCGCTTGGGGTCGGCCACCGGCAGCTCGGCGAGGATCGCCCAGGCCGTCGTGAACGAACTGGCGAGCTTTCCGCCGGAGTGCTCCATGTCCGTCCGGTCCCCGCGAGGCCGGTCGAGATATACGTCTTGCTCCGCATCGTAAAACACGCGACAAACCGCCTGCCGCAACCGCTCCCGCCGCTCCCGCAACTCCCGCGCGACGGCCTGGGAACGCTCACCGCCCAAACACGCCTCGCCCGCCGCCTCCACCAACGCGGCCGCGTCCGACAGCGTGACCAGCGTGATCAAACTGTCGTAGGCGGCGTGCCCCTGCATCGCCCCCGGCGGAACACCGTGCTGATAATTCGGCCAGCCCCAGTCCAGCGACCAGTCCGCGATCATCCACCCGTCCAGCCTCCCGATCACGCCCGCGGGCGTCAGGCGGCGTTCGAGGTAGTCCAGAAACGCCAGCACGCCCGGCAGGAGGTCCGTCACCGTCGAGCGGTCGGCCGTGTACTGAACATACTCAGCTAACGACATCACCCAGTGGTGGGTCCAGTACGGAATGGTTTGCGGAATTCGCGAGGGGTAGCGGCTCCGCGTCAGGCCGGAGGGTTGGCGAGACCAGTCGAATTGGTACAAAAACTGCCTCGCGAGCGTGGCGTCTCCGGAGGCGGCGTAGGTGTTCATGCACTGGACCTGCGTGTCGCCGCCGTATTGCAACTGCTCGTAGTAGGGGCAGTCCTCGTAGGTCTCGTGCGAGCAGAGCCGTTGCGTCCGCCAGCAGTTGTCCCAGATGGGCGACAGGGCGGCGTCGGAGCCGTCGAACGTCGCCCGCAGCGCCAGCGGATAGGCCGTGAAGGCGTAGCGCAGGCCCTTGACGGTCAGCGGTTTGTCGTCGGCCTGGACGTGCACGTGCACGAAACGGAACGTCCGCCACCAGAACGGTTCGTACGTGTGCTCGCCGTCGCAGCGGACGCGGTCGCATTGTCCGAGGGGCTGCCAGTCGCCCTCGGCGTTGCGGTTGGGCTTGGTGCCGTCGGGGGCGATGGGCGACTCCATGTACGTCAGCGTCACCTCCCCGCGGCCGGCGAAGTGCAGTTGCGGATACCCCGTGGTGTTCACGCCCGCGTCGAACCAGACCGACGCCGATTGACCGGCGGGGATCGTCACGCGTGGCGCGGGCGTCCCGCCCGCGTGTATCGAGGGCGTCTCGCCCTCGTCGGGCGGCGAAGTCGATTGATCGTCCTTCACTGTCCCGGCCAATGGAGCACACAACGCGGGCGAGACGCCCGCGCCACGTTCGCCCGCGTTCGTCAGCAATGTCCTCCATGCCGCCAGGTCGGCCGCCCCCTTCGCGCCGTACGCGCGGGCGAAGCCGCGCGGGGGCTGCTCGTCGAGCATCGCGATCATGCGCGGCAGAAGTTGATGCGGCATGGCGGACTGTCTGCCGTCGTTGATGAGGGTGGCGAAATCCACCTCCGTCGCGGCCGGCCAGGCGGAATCGTCGAACTCCGGCTGCGTCCACCCCCAGGGGAACTTGGCCGCGTCGAACGTCTCCTGCCACCCCGCGCAGGGGCAGTTGGCCCCGTCGCCGTGATGTCCGCAGGCCCCGTCGTCCGCCAGCACGCGCCACCGCGCGTCGGTGTCGAGCGTGTGCATGTCGTGCCCGGCTTCGTCGCTCAGCCGGGCCTGCACCACCAGCCCCGGCGCGTGCGTCATCACGCCGATGGGAGGCCCGCCGGTGTAGTAATTCGGGGCCGTCGCGCCAAACCACTGCACCTGCGCCGCCAACACGTTCGTCCCGACGCGAAGATGCTCCGTCAAATCGACCGTCTCATAAAAATGATGGACCACGTCCCCCTTCGCCGGACCGCGCGCGACCAGCACACCGTTGCAATACAGCTTGTACCGGCTGTCCGCCGACACATACGCCACCAGCCGCTCCCCGGCGGCGGACTGGAACGCGCGGCGAAAATACCGCGTGGCCACCGGGTCCCGATGGCCCGCCTCGCGGACACCGGAAATATTTTCCGCCGACCAAATCCAACTCACCCGTCCCGCAAAAGGCCGTAAACCGTTCATCGGTGCTCCTGTTTCGTGTGGCCACATTCTGCCACCAGCGAGCGCCGCGGTCAATCGGCGGACAGGGTTTTTCAACTCGTGTGCGAGGCACGATTTCTTTACCACAGAGGCGCAGAGAAGCGCAGAGGGTGGACTGGGGTGGTCGAAACGTTTTTCGCGATGGTTTGCCGGTTTGCGCTGTAGGGTGTTTTACCGCGCAAAGGCAAGCCATCGCGAAAAAATTTTGTGGACGAGCCGCCGCGCCTGACCGTTTAATAGCCTGACCGTCTAACCGTCTGAAAATGGAGCATCATGATGATCGCACGTTCTTTGATTACAGGCGTTGTGATGTTGGGTGTGGCGATGTCGTCGGCGGGGCAGGCGTCGAAACCAACGTCCAGGCCGGCGGCGAAACCGGCGGGGCGGGGGGAGAGTCTGGCCCGGTTTGTGCCGGCGGATGTGGTGTTTTTTTACGAGCGGGCCGGCATGGACGCGATCCAGGAGGCGTTTGACGGGTCCAACGTCGGCGCGATGTTTCGCGATCCGGTCATGGCCCGGTTCATCAAGTTCGCGCGGACGGACCTCCTCGCGACGGTCGTTGACGAACTGGGGCCCCACGACCTGCGGGCGGCCGACGCGCGGACGCGGACCCAGCGGCAGACCCGGCTGTTGAAACTGCTCACGCCGGTCTGGAACAATCCAGGGGCATTTTTCCTCCTTCCGCCGCCCCTGAAAGGCCCGGACGGCGCGATCGTCGTCATCCCGCCGGACCAGCGAAAGGACCCCCAGGCCGCCCTGAACGCGATGATGGAGGAGTACGTCCAGGACACGGCCAAGCGGCGGGCCTTCACGTGGACCACCGGCAAACTCACCTGGCGGGGCGTGGCCGGCAGTTACCGCGAGTTCGAACTGCCCGCCGACGCCGACAAACTCGCCGAGGCCCTGGCCGACAAGGACGTGTTCATGTTCTGCTGGACGGACGAGCATCTGCTGATGGCGGCATCGACAACGGTGGCGGAGGCGATGAACAAATGTTTGTCCGGTGACGGCGGCGGGGGGTTGGCGTCGAGGGCGGCGTACAAAACCGTCATGGAAACGTCCGACGCGCCCGAGGCCGAGCTGGCGTTCCGCTGGTTTGTCGACCTCGCGCGGTACACCGACGGTCTGTTCAAGGACGCCGAGTCGGACGAGCACGGCCGATACGTCCTGCGGATGATGAAAGCCCTGGAAATGGGCAACGAACGGGCCGTCGGCGGCATGGGCGGGTACGAGAAAAAAACGCTCGTGCAGCGCACGTTCACGCTGGGTCCGAACGGGGACGAAACGTCGCGGCTGTTCGTTCCGGGCGGGTCGTACAAGGCCGCGTTGGCGATGATTCCGCGGAATTCCGCGTTCGCGTTGGCCGGGCAGGTCGATCCCAAGGCCACGGCGGCGATGGTCCGCCGCGTGGCGCTGGCGAAACGGTCCAGGGATTCCGGCGACGCCCAGCCCGACGCCAAACTCGACGACGTGTTGTGGACATGTCTGGACGATCTCGCCGCCGGCAGCGACGGGAACGTGGGCGTGTTTCTGGGGCAGATCAATCTGGCGGCGTTGATGAGGAACTCGCTGCCGGGCGACATGCTGCTGCCGGTGCCGGTGGCGCTGACGAATGCATCGCCGACGGACAGTTCGCCGCCGCTGGGGATGGTGCTGGGCATGAAGGACGCGAAGTCCGCCGCGGCAGCGCTGGCGTCGCTGCGGAAATGCTTCGACGACGAGTCGCCGGCGGACCGGAGCGGTGACGGCGACGGTCAGGCCGCCAGCAAGCCGGCGGTCAAAGCGTACCGCGAGGTGGAGATTCATCCGCTGGGGCCGGTGCGCGAATTAACCGTTCCGTTTCCGCTTGACCGGGTGGAATTCCGCGTGCACGTCGCCGCGACGGACGACCGGCTGATTCTCGGCATTTCACCGCAGGCGGTGCGAATGGCCATCGACGCGGCAAAGGCCCCGGCGACCCGTGGCGGTTTCGCCGCGAATTCCAAGGGGGCGAAGTACGCCGACCTGGCCGGCGACGGTCCGGGCGTGTTTTTTGTCGACCACGCCAGCCTGGTGCAAACGTTTTGGCCGCTGGTGGACGCGGTGAAAGTGGCCCAGTTCGCCGAGGGGTTGTCGCGCGGCGGCGCCAAGCGGGAGGAATCGTTCGAGGAGCGGCTGCTCCGCGCGTTACCGGACAGCCTGACGCTGATGCGGCACCTCGGGCCCGAGGTCGCGGTGTTCGACTACGCCCCCGACGGTCTGCTGCACCGCACCGCCGGACTGCTGCCCTTCGGGGCCCACACCGGCCTGTCCGTGGCCGCCTTCGTCACGATTGCGCTGTTCGAGTAGCGGACGGTCTACTTCGCCGCCTCGGCCTTTTTTTGCGGCGGCACGATGATCGTCGGCGGCAGCAGTTTGTAGCGGGTTTTGATCCCCACCTCGGAATCTGACTCTTCGGAGTAGTCGATCAGCTCAAGCACGCCAAGTTGGCCCGCTTTGGTCCGCAGGGCGAACATCAGCGGCAGTTCGTAGTAGGGGAACTTGTAACGCACCCAGCCGTCGCTCCGTGTAACGTTCTGCCGGAGACCCGCGGCCAGGGCTTCTTCCAGATCGGCCTGGGTGACGTCCTCAAAACGCACATTGGGCAGGTGATTCAACACCACGCGATCCGGCGTGCGAATATCGAAGTTGTCGAGAATCAGGTCGATCTCATGCTCGGCAACAAACTCCATGAACTGCTTCCGCCGCTGCGTGATGTCCGCGTTGATGGTTTCGTCCGTGGGGTGTGGCGGGAGGTCCATGACACTGGTCAACAGCCGCGGGAGGACCACAATTTCGCCCGTGACGAGCTTCAATCCCCCGCTGTAGTATTCCGGCAGAATCCGTGTCATGACGGGCCCAAACGGGGGCAGCGACATGGCCTGGGCGGACCTCGCCGCCATCGCCGCCGCGGTTGCGTCGGCAGCGGTCGTGGTTTCGCTGGGCGTGAGGGCGACATCCCGAAACTCCGCCCACTGGAACGGGCTGACCTGGACCCGGAATTCGTGAAGTTCCTCGGTGGGGTATCCGCGGTTGGTGATATCGCCTTTATTGATGTTCTTCTGTCCAAAGACTTCGTGGAGGCGGATTTTTGACCTGTCGCCGGGGTTCACCGCGAATTCGGCGAACTCGCGGCCTGGCGGGGGCGGGCAGTAGTGCGAAACGCCCATGACCTCGCCCCGCTTGTTCACCGCGATCACGCGGAGGGCCTGGTCGAATACATTATGGTCCACGTCCATGCGGGCCTCGGGGATTTCGTGCGGTGTCCCTTTGTCCAGGATGTAGGCCCGTTTGGTAAGGGTCATGGTGGCGTCGCCGTGCCGCACCTCCTCGGTCACATTCTGACTCAGAGGCCCCTGACCGTCCCACGTCGCGATCGTGGTCCACGGCCCCGCGGCGAAACCGTATTTGACCGTGATCGTCTGCTGGTCCGCGGGAACGACGAAGACGGCGGCGCGCAGTCCCGCGAGGCTCCGTCCGGCGGAGGGTTTCATGGAATATCCGCAACTGGTGACCTGTGTGGCGTTGGGTTCGAAGGCCCAACTGTCGAGAATGGTCCGCTCGCCGAGACCGATTTCGTCGGGCAGGTTGCGTAAGAACACGGAGGTTTCGATCGCGCGTTCGCCCCACCGCGGGGTCACGACCGGCTGGACGCGGGGGTTATCACCCCTTCGAGGGACCAACACGCCGTCGTGCGGTTTCTGCGACAGCCACGCGCCGTCCGGCGCCAGCCATTTCTGATGAGGCCCTTCCTGCGGATGGTCCGTCACGCCCACCAACTGCACCTTCACGCCCGAGGGCAGCGTGACCACGGACGGTGGCGGCGGAGCGGGCCTTCTGCCGGTCGTGGTCTGATCGGCGGCGACGGGGCGCAGGGTGAAATCGTAGGTTGGTTTTTCCCGCGACGGGACGACTGTCCCGAGCTTCACATAGCCGGGCGCGAAGGCGGCGATGTTCCCATCGCGGGTATCATCGCGGTCTGGCACCCGGAGGACGTACTGCCCGGCGTGATCAGAATGGACGACGGTCGTTGGCTCACACTCGAGGTCGAGCATGTTCCGAAAGCCGCTGTGACTGTACCGTATCATGGCGCCGGGAACCGGCTCGCCGGTGGCGGCGTCGAGAACCCGGCCATGGATTTCGTACGATTCGTCTTCTGGCCAGACGTCAACGATCAGAAACGCCGCCGCCGCGACGACAACAACGGCCAGCGACCACAGGAGCAGTCGTGATTTTTTCGTGGGTTTGCCCTGCTCGTTGAGCTTGAACGCCCCAGCCACCTCGCGGCGGCAAAGAACGCTCAACGCCCAAATGCCCATCGGCAGGCCGACGAGAAATGCCGGGGCCAAAAACAGCAGCATCTCCTTGTCCATCATCGTGAATGAAATCAGTCGAAAATATGGCAGGAAGGCAAGAACCGCAGGAACAGCCAGCAGCGACAACACACAGGCGGTGATCGCCCGCGCGCGGCCTCGAGCTTTCAGCATGTCGATGGAAGCCCACAACATGAAGCCGATGGCGAGAAGGCCAACACCGGCCGTCGAAAATGCATGGAAAAGTTTATCGTAAACCGCCGTTCCCGAGTCAGCAATGATCCAGTCGATCGTCCCCAGGACGAAAATCGTAGCCATGTTAACCGCCGCCGCGACGATCATGCCGATGGCGGGTTTTCGCAAGGTCTGGCGGGCGCGGTCAAGTTGCGGCTGGGTTTCCGGTGGAACCGGAGGCGCCCCGGCCGATGGCTGTACGCCCGGCGGTGGATTGGCGGGCCTGAATGGCGGCTGATCGAGCGGGGGCTGCGGCGAGTTCGCGTCGCCGGTGGCGAGGATGGTTTCGACCTGGGTGCGGACTTCGCCGACCTGCTGGTAGCGGCGGGCGGGTTCGCGGTGGAGGGCGCGGAGGACGACTTTGTCGAGGCGGACGTCGATGAGGACTTTGCGGCTGGGTGGGGCGAACATCGTGCCGCCGGTGCCGTCGGCGGGTTGCGGCAGTTCGCCGGTGAGCATTTGGTAGAACACCACGCCCAGCGAATAGATGTCGGCGCGGTGGTCCACCTCGCGAGGCCGCTCGATCTGCTCCGGGGCCATGTACTGCGGCGTGCCCAGCAC
>Ga0123353_10001571_pt1 | contig 28036 bp, 20 predicted proteins | sample TergutLab28metaG_3_FD_92763 | JGI IMG/M metagenome (GOLD analysis project Ga0123353, IMG submission 92763) | Labiotermes labralis P3 segment gut microbial communities from Petit-Saut dam, French Guiana - Lab288 P3 | ecosystem: Host-associated > Arthropoda: Insects > Digestive system > Gut ...
GCCGGCGATGATGGTCTGGCCGGTCTCCTTATCGGTATAGGTTTTAAACGTAGGGTCTTCCTCGGACAATTTGGTGAGCGCGATGCTCATCTTTTCCTGGCCGGCCTTGGTGCGCGGCTCGATGGCCACGCGGATGACCGGCTCGGGAAACTCCATAGACTCCAACACGATGCGCTTTTTGTCGTCGCTTAACGTGTCGCCTGTGGTGGTGTTCTTTAAGCCAACCGCAGCGGCTATGCCGCCGGCGCCCACCTCCTCCACGTCCTCCCTGTGGTTGGCGTGCATGAGCAGGATCCGCCCGAATCGCTCCCGGCAACCCTTGGTCGAGTTGACAGCGATGGCGCCCGAGCTAATCTTCCCGGAATAGACACGGAAAAAGCACAGCTTGCCCACGAAGGGATCGGTCATGATCTTGAAGGCCAGCGCGGAAAACGGAGCGTCGTCGGAAGCCGGGCGGCTGATTTCCTCGCCCGTGTCGGGATGCATGCCCACCACGTCCGGGACGTCTACCGGGGAAGGCAGATAGGCTACGATGGCGTCTAACAGGTTTTGCACGCCGCGGTTGCGGTAGGACGTGCCGCACAAAACGGGGATCAACTTGTTGTCGATGGTGGCGCGCCGAATCGCCTTATGGATCAACGCCTCGGGGATATCGCCGCCATCCAGGTACAGCTCCATCAGTTCGTCGTCGAAGGAGGAGATCTCCTCCAATAGGTTCTGCCGGCACGCTTCGGCTTCTTCGATGAGGTCATCGGGGATCGTTTCCCGGCGGATATCGCAGCCCAACTCGTCATAGGCCACATAAGCCTTCATGTCGATGAGATCGACGAGCCCCGTAAAGGCGGCCTCGGCGCCGATGGGGATCTGAATGGCTACCGCGTTGCATTTGAGGCGGTCGCGCATCATTTCGATGACATGCAGAAAATCCGCGCCCATGATGTCCATTTTATTGACATAGGCCAATCGGGGGACGCCGTAGCGATCGGCTTGCCGCCATACCGTTTCGGACTGCGGCTCCACGCCTCCCTTTGCGCAAAACACGCACACCGCCCCGTCAAGCACCCGCAGGCTGCGTTCCACTTCCATCGTGAAATCCACATGGCCCGGGGTGTCGATGATGTTGATGCGGTGATCTTTCCAATTGCATGTCGTGGCGGCCGACGTGATGGTGATGCCCCTCTCCTGCTCCTGTTGCATCCAGTCCATGGTGGCAGTCCCCTCATGGACCTCGCCCAGCTTATAGCTGCGCCCGGTATAAAACAGGATGCGCTCCGTGGTGGTCGTCTTCCCCGCGTCGATATGCGCCATGATGCCAATATTGCGTGTTCGCTCCAGAGTCATGTTGCTTCTCCTTATGGCAGGCTTACCAGCGGTAGTGTGCGAAGGCCTTGTTGGCTTCCGCCATTTTATGCGTGTCTTCGCGCTTCTTGACAGCTGCGCCGGAACTGTTACAGGCATCCATAATTTCCCCGGCCAACCGCTCGCGCATTGTCTTTTCGCCGCGGCTCCTCGCGCACGAAACCAACCATCGCAAGCCAAGGGTTTGACGGCGGTCGGGGCGGACTTCCAACGGCACTTGATAGGTTGCGCCGCCCACGCGGCGCGCCTTGACTTCCAAGGCGGGCATGATATTTTCCATGGCTTGGGTAAACGCTTCAAGGGGCTCTTTCTTGGCCTTTTCACGGATGATGTCAAAGGCGCCGTACACGACCTTTTGGGCCACGCCCTTTTTGCCATCGAGCATAATCCCGTTGATCAACTTGGTCACGAGCTTGGAATTATACAATGGATCGGGCAGTACGTCTCTTCTGGGTACAAATCCACGTCTGGGCACGTAAGCTTCCCTCCTTCACAAAAATGATCTCATAGGTACTGGCGCCCAGCATGGATTTGCACCCATGCGGGGCTGTGTCAGGCTACTCACTTCGTAGCCGCCTTGGGACGCTTGGCGCCGTACTTGGAGCGGGATTGCCGCCGCCCGCCGACGCCTTGGGTGTCCAGCGTGCCCCGGATGATGTGGTAGCGGACGCCTGGGATATCCTTGACGCGCCCACCGCGGATCATGACGACGCTATGCTCCTGAAGGTTGTGGCCGACGCCGGGGATGTAAGCCGAAACCTCGATGCCGTTGGATAGGCGTACACGGGCGATCTTCCGCAGCGCGGAGTTCGGTTTCTTGGGGGTGGCGGTCCTTACCACCGTACACACGCCCCGCTTTTGCGGGCTGGGCTGGTCGGTGGCGCAGCGTTTGAGCGCGTTGTGGCCCTTCTGCAACGCAGGTGCCGTAGACTTGTAGGTCTGCTGTTTCCGCCCATGACGTACCAACTGGTTAAATGTTGGCATGGGACTCCTCCTTTCTTACATAGTATATCGTTTCAGGGATACGGAAAATGTATTCCTTAAAACACAAATTGTCGCTGTGGTACCTTGGCTTGTGATACCTTGGCTTTGGGTACCTTGTCGCTGTGCATCACTATCACTCGTTGGCCAGCACCGCCGCGCAAGCCGCGCCCACCTCTATGCGGCAAACCGTGCCCAGTTCCGTCATGGTGTCGGCCCACAACGGGGATATGCCGGCCTTTTCACAGGCATCGACTATCGGGGCTATCACACGCCTCTCGGCGTCTCGTGCGATATATACAGCCATGGCTTCGCCGGACAGGATCGCCTTGCGGGTCTGCTTGACGCCTACCACCTTTGGGCTGGTTTTAAGTCTCTCATACAAAGATGTCATCCTCCCTATGCGGGCTTGGTTTTTTTCTCTATGATACAATGCGGGTATGCACCCGCATTGTATCATTCTAGCACAAATGGCCAGGGTAGTCAATGTAAAAATTAGAATTCACCCGTATGGCGCCAACAAACCCAGGGAGTCCCCAGGGGGGTCCCCAGGGGGGTCCCCAGGGGGCCGGTCAAACGGTCACGGCTGAGGCCATGACGCGGTAGTCCTCAAAAAGCGGTAAGCTCAGCTCGGCGTCGTAGTCCCGGTAGATTTCCATGCCGGATCCGGCCGGCACCAACTTGCCGATAATCACGTTTTCCTTCAGCCCCAGTAGTTTGTCTACTTTGCCGCGTATGGCTGCCTCCGTGAGAACGCGGGTGGTTTCCTGGAAGGAGGCGGCCGACAGGAAGGAGTCCGTGGCCAACGAGGCCTTGGTAATGCCCAGCAGCAAAAGCGTCCCCGTAGCAAGTGCCAGGTCGGGCTCGCCGTCGTCGATGCGCTTTTGCACCTTCGCGTTCTCTTCCTCGAACTCAAAAGCGTCCGCCATAGACCCCACCAGCAAGTCCGTGCTTCCGGCCGTGTCCACACGGATTTTACGCATCATCTGCCGCGCAATGACCTCGATGTGCTTGTCGTTGATATCCACGCCCTGCTGGCGGTAGACATGTTGCACTTCCTGAATCAAATAGTTCTGCACGGCTTCGACGCCCAGCACAGCCAACACATCGTGGGGCGACAGCGTGCCCTCGGTAAGCTCCTGCCCCTTTTTCACGGCCTGCCCGGTTTCGACTTTCAGCGTCGACGAGCTGGGGGTCTGATAGGTCCTGACGTCGCCGGTTTTTTCATTGGCGATGGTGATGACGTAGACCGCGCCCTTGCGGGTCTCCTCGACTTTTATCGTGCCGTCGATCTCGGCCAGCAACGACACGCGCTTGGGGCGGCGCGCCTCGAACAGCTCCTCCACGCGCGGCAAGCCCTGTGTGATATCCCCCGCGGAAGCGATGCCGCCCGTGTGGAAGGTGCGCATGGTCAGCTGGGTGCCCGGCTCGCCGATGGACTGCGCGGCGACAATGCCCACGCTCTCGCCCACGTTGACCAGCTCGCCGGTGGCTAGGTTCGCGCCATAGCAGGTGGCGCACACGCCGTAACGGGATCGGCAGTTGAGGAGGCTACGCACCTTCACGCGGTGCACGCCCGTGTCGGCGACAATTTTGGCTTCGACCTCGCCCATCAACGTGCCCCGGGGATACACCAGCTTCCCCTGCGCGTCGAAGACATCCTCGACCAAGAAGCGGCCCAGCAGACGGTCGGCCAGGGGCTCGATGACCGAACCCTCGGAGGATATCTCGAAGACCGTCAAGCCCTCCTTAGAGCCGCAGTCGATTTCGCGGATAATGACATCTTGGGACACGTCCACCAGGCGGCGCGTTAGATACCCCGAGTCGGCCGTGCGCAGAGCGGTATCGGCCAAACCCTTGCGGGCGCCGCGCGAAGAGATGAAATACTCCAACACCGACAGCCCCTCGCGGAAATTGGCTTTGATGGGGATCTCGATGGTCTTGCCGGCCGTGTTGGCCATCAGGCCCCTCATGCCGGCCAGCTGGCGGATTTGGTTCATGCTGCCCCTGGCGCCCGAATGCGCCATCATATAGATGGGGTTGAAGTGGCTCAGGTTGGCCTGCATGGCGTCGGTGACCTTTTTGGTGGTGGCCTCCCACTCCTCGATGACAAGCCGGTAGCGTTCGTCGTCCGTGATAAACCCGCGCCTGAACTGGCGGTCGATGGCGGCCACCTTCTCCTCCGCCTTTTCGATGAGGACAGCCTTTTCCTCCGGCACCACCATATCGGAGATCGAGATGGTGATCGCGCCCTTCGTGGAATACTCGAAACCCAACGACTTGATGGTATCCAGCAGTTTCGCCGATCGCGTGAAGCCGTGCTTCTTGATGCAACGCTCGATGATGCGCCCCAGCTCTTTTTTGCCGGCCAAAAAGGATATCTCCAAGTCACATGAGCGGTCGGGGTCGCTGCGATCCACAAACCCCAAGTCCTGCGGGATAGATTCGTTGAACAGGATGCGCCCCACCGTGGCGTCGATCAAGCGGGTACGCGGCGCGCCGTCGATCATGCGCGTGACCCGCACCCGGATGGGCGCGTGGATGCCGACATCGCCTGCCTCGAAAGCCATGAGCGCCTCGTTAAAGTCCCCGAACACCTTGCCCGCGCCCGGCTCATCCCGCTCGATGGTCAGATAGTAGGAACCCAGCACCATGTCCTGGGTGGGCACGGTGACCGGGTGGCCGTCCCTCGGGTGCAATAAATTGTTGGCCGATAGCATGAGGAACCGCGCCTCCGCCTGGGCTTCCGCCGACAAGGGCACGTGTACGGCCATTTGATCCCCGTCGAAGTCCGCGTTGTACGCCGTACACACAAGGGGATGCAACTTGAGCGCGCGGCCTTCGACCAAGACCGGCTCAAAGGCTTGTATGCCCAGCCTGTGCAAGGTGGGCGCCCGGTTGAGCAAGACCGGGTGCTCCGAGATGATGGTCTCCAGCGCGTCGTAGACCTCGGTGCGGTTGCGCTCCACCATCTTCTTGGCGCTCTTGATGTTGTTGGCCTGGCCATCCTCGACCAATTTCTTCATGACAAAAGGCTTGAAGAGCTCCAGCGCCATTTCCTTGGGCAAGCCGCACTGGAAGATTTTCAGCTCCGGCCCCACCACAATGACGCTGCGGCCCGAATAGTCCACCCTCTTGCCCAGCAGGTTTTGCCGGAAACGGCCCTGCTTGCCTTTGAGCATGTCGGACAAGCTTTTGAGGGCGCGGTTGTTCGGCCCTGTGACCGGCCGGCCACGCCTGCCGTTGTCGATCAGCGCGTCCACGGCCTCCTGGAGCATGCGTTTCTCGTTCCTGACGATGATATCGGGCGCGCCCAATTGCAGTAGCCGCTTGAGCCGGTTGTTGCGATTGATGACCCGACGGTACAGATCGTTCAAATCGGAGGTGGCAAAGCGTCCGCCGTCCAGCTGGACCATGGGGCGGATCTCGGGCGGGATGACAGGGATCGCGTCCATAATCATCCACTCCGGCCGGTTGCCCGAGATGCGGAACGATTCGACGACCTCAAGACGCTTGATAATGCGCATTTTTTTCTGCCCAGACGCATCGCGCAGCTCCGCGCGCAGCTCCTGTGACAACGCCGTAACGTCCATCTCGCGCAACAGTTCGTGTACGGCGCCGGCGCCCATGCCGGCGTGAAAATCGTCTTCGTATTTCTCCAGCATATCGCGGTACTCTTTTTCCGACATCACCTGCATCTTTTGCAGGGGCGTGTCCCCCGGATCGATCACAATGTAAGCGGCGAAATAGAGCACTTTTTCCAGCAGGCGCGGCGACATGTCCAAAATGAGGCCCATCCGGGACGGGATTCCCTTAAAATACCAGATATGCGACACCGGGGCGGCCAAGTCGATGTGCCCCATGCGGTCGCGGCGGACCTTGGCCTTGGTGACCTCTACGCCGCAGCGATCGCAAACCCTGCCCTTGTAACGTATCTTCTTATATTTACCGCAATAACACTCCCAGTCCTTTTGGGGTCCGAATATGCGCTCGCAAAACAGTCCGTCGCGCTCCGGCTTCAAGGTCCTGTAGTTGATGGTCTCCGGCTTTTTGACCTCGCCGTGCGACCATTCGCGTATCATGTCGGGGGAAGCCAGGCCGATTTTGATCGCTTCAAAGGGCGCGTAACTCATATTGCGTATCCTTTCCAATGCAGGCCGCAGCCCGCGTCCCATCCTATCCAATCATAGCAATTCATTCACGAAGCTCACGAAGCTCACGAAACCGCGAATTCACGAATTTATTTATGTCACGACCAGGTTGAATAGGTCCACATCGGATTCTTCCGGTTTCTCTTGGGCGCCTTCCTCGTCGGCGACTTCCGGATCTTCGGCGTCGTCGGCTAAGAAATCTACGTATTCCTCGTCGACTTCGTCGCTGTCTTCGTCGCTGTCTTCGTCGCCGTCGCCGTCGTCGTCGCTGTCGTCATCCTCCGAACTCTCTGCCTCCTCCGCCTCTTCCGCTTCGAAGGACTCGCGCTGGCCTCTCTGCCCCCCTTCCTCGCCGACTGCCTGCCTGCCGTATTCCTCCTCCTCCTCGTCCTTGAGCTCGATCTCCTCCATGTTGCGGTCGAATACGCGGATGTCAAGCCCCAATGACTGCAATTCTTTGATTAAGACCTTGAATGATTCCGGCACCCCCGGTTGCGGCACGTTGTGGCCCTTGACGATGGCCTCGTAGGTTTTGACCCTGCCCTCGATATCGTCCGATTTGACAGTCAGGATCTCCTGCAACGTATACGCCGCGCCGTACGCCTCCAACGCCCAGACCTCCATTTCGCCAAAACGCTGCCCCCCGAATTGCGCCTTGCCGCCCAGAGGTTGCTGGGTGACCAGGCTATACGGGCCGGTGCTGCGGGCGTGGATCTTGTCGTCGACCAGATGGGCCAACTTGAGGAAGTAGACATAGCCCACCGTAACCGGGTTGTCAAACTCGGCGCCGGTGCGCCCGTCGTATAAAACGATCTTGCCGTCCCGGCGCAGGCCGGCCAGCTCCAATGTGTCCTCGATGTCGCGCTCGTTGGCGCCGTCGAAGATAGGCGTGGCCACTTTCCAGCCCAGCGTGTGGGCGGCGTAACCCAAGTGGACTTCCAGCACTTGCCCGATGTTCATGCGCGAAGGCACGCCCAGCGGGTTGAGTACGATGTCCAGCGGCGTGCCATCGGGCAGGAAGGGCATGTCCTCCTGGGGCAGGATGCGGGATATGACGCCTTTGTTGCCGTGGCGGCCGGCCATTTTGTCCCCCACCGAGATCTTGCGCTTCTGCGCGATATAGCAGCGCACGACCATGTTGACGCCGGGGTTGAGCTCGTCGCCGGCCTCGCGGGTAAACACCTTGACGTCCACGACAATGCCGCTTTCCCCATGCGGCACGCGCAGCGAAGTGTCGCGCACCTCCCGGGCCTTCTCGCCAAAAATGGCGCGCAGCAGGCGTTCCTCGGCGGTCAGCTCCGTCTCGCCCTTGGGCGTCACCTTGCCCACCAAGATATCCCCGGCGCAAACCTCCGCGCCGATGCGGATGACGCCCCTGTCGTCCAAGTCCTTCAGCGCATCCTCGCCAACATTGGGGATGTCCCGCGTGATCTCCTCGGAACCCAGCTTGGTGTCCCGGGATTCGGTTTCGTATTCCTCAATGTGAATGGACGTGAACACATCGTCGCGCACCAGACGCTCGTTGATGAGGATGGCATCCTCATAGTTGTAGCCCTCCCAGGTCATAAAACCTATGAGAACGTTGCGCCCCAAGGAGATCTCGCCTTGATAGGTGGACGGGCCGTCGGCCAGCACATCGCCGGCTTCCACGCGATCGCCCACGCTGACGATGGCCTTTTGGTTGATGCACGTGCCTTGGTTGGATCGCAGGAATTTGGTCAAGCGATAGGTTTTTCTGTGCCCGCTGTCATAACGGACCGTAATAGAATTCGCCGACACCGCCGAGACGGCGCCGCTATCGGACGCTACCCTGACCACGCCAGAATCGACCGCGGCCTTGTATTCAATGCCGGTGCCCACCAGCGGCGCTTCGGTCACGAGCAACGGGACGGCTTGTCGCTGCATGTTGGAACCCATCAGGGCGCGGTTGGCGTCGTCGTTTTCCAGGAATGGGATCATCGCGGTGGCGACCGAAACCATCATTTTGGGCGAGACGTCCACGAAATCCACGCGCTCGCGATCCACCTCCAGGATCTCGTCGCGGTGGCGGCAGGTAATGCGCGCATGCACAAAGGCGCCGTTCTCATCCAGAGGCTCAATGGACTGGGCGACAATGTATTCATCCTCTATGTCGGCGGTCATGTACACCACCTCGTCGGTGAGGCGGTGCGTGGCCGGATCCACGCGCCGGTAGGCGGTCTCGATAAACCCGTACTCGTTGATCCGCGCATACGTGGACAGGTAGGAAATGAGGCCGATGTTCGGGCCCTCCGGCGTCTCGATGGGACACATGCGGCCATAGTGGCTGTAATGTACGTCGCGGACCTCGAAGTTGGCGCGCTCCCGCGACAGCCCCCCCGGGCCCAACGCCGACATGCGGCGTTTGTGGGTCAGCTCGGCGAGAGGGTTGGTTTGGTCCATGAACTGGGACAGCGGCGAAGACCCGAAAAACTCCTTGATCGAAGCGGTGACAGGCCGGATGTTGATCAGGGATTGGGGCGTCACGATATCCAGATCCTGGATGGTCATCCGCTCGCGGATGACGCGCTCCATGCGCGCGAAACCGATGCGGAATTGGTTTTGCAGCAGCTCGCCCACGCTGCGCAGCCGGCGGTTGCCCAAATGGTCTATGTCGTCCAGGGCGCCGATGCCAAAAACCAAGGCGCACAAGTAATTGATGGAGGACAGGATGTCTTCCAGGATGATGTGTTTGGGGATGAGATCGTCCCTGCGTTCCTCAATGGCTTCTTTCAGATCGTCGCCGGTATGCTGATCGATCAGCTCGCGCAACAGATCGAAGCGGACCTTTTCCTGTATGCCGAGCGTGGCCGGATCGAAGTCCACAAAGTATTGCATATCGACCATGCCGTTGGAAAACAGCTTGACCGGCTTTTCGTCGATCTCGACGGAGACCTCGGACACGCCTTTTCTTTCTAGAAATAGGGCGCGCGTGCGGGTGAGCACCTCGCCGGCTTCGGCCAGCACCTCGCCGGTGAGCGGGTCGGCGACCGGGAACGCCAACTTGCGGTTGATGAGGCGGTGCGCCAGCGCCAGTTTTTTGTTGAACTTGTACCGCCCCACATTGCCCAGATCATAACGCCTGGGGTCAAAAAACAGGTTGTGTAGCAGAGCCTGTGCGCTGTCCACGGTCGGAGGCTCGCCGGGGCGCAGGCGGCGGTAGATTTCCACCAAAGACTCCTCTTCGGTTTTGGAAGGGTCTTTTTCCAGCGTGGCCAAGATGCGCGGATCCTCGCCAAACACTTCCAGGATCTGCTCGTCGGTCTTCAGCCCCAAGGCGCGCACGAACGAAGTCACGGGCAGCTTGCGGTTCTTATCGATGCGCACATGGAAGAGATCGTTGAGATCGGACTCATACTCCAACCACGCGCCCCGGTAAGGGATGACCGTGGCGTCGATGAGCGGGATGACGCTCTTTTCCGGGCGGCGTTCAAAGTAGATGCCCGGGCTGCGCACAATCTGCGAGACGATGACGCGCTCGGCGCCATTGATGATAAAGGTGCCGCCCTCCGTCATGATGGGGAAATCCCCCATGAAGATCTCCTGCTCCTTGATCTCCTCTGTCTCGCGGTTGCGCAGGCGCACGCGCACCCTTAACGGCGCCGCATAGGTGGCGTCGCGCTCTTTGCATTCCTCCACGGAATACTTGGGGTTATCATCCAGAGTGAAATCGATGAAGCTCAGCTCCAGGTAGCCGGTGTAATCGGTAATTGTGGAAACATCGTGAAAGACCTGCTTGAGCCCTGTGTCTAAAAACCACTGATAGGAGTTCTTCTGCACCTCGACCAGGTTGGGGATTTCGAGAACATCGTCGAGCCTGGCGTAGTTCTTGCGTATGGTCCTGCCGCAGCGCAAGTCTTTAACCGTCAAATCCATCCCTCCTTAACTACTGGACACGCGAAACACGAACAATATGGTACGCCTGGGAAAATAGCATGCCGCGCAATATGGCACGCCGGGGAGAGTTGTTTGATTTGTTTGCTTTGAATCTTGCATTTTTGTTTCGTTTGTGGTATGCTGGATGTAGGGTACGGTGGCGTCTCTCGTTGCGGCGTGATCGCATAGAGCTGTATTTTATCACAAGGTAGGTACGTTGTCAATCATTTTTCTCCGGTGTTCATAGAATGTTAAAATGAGCGGTGCTCCCCACGGGAGCGCCGCTTGTCGTCGTTGTTAGGGCCGCGCCCGCGTACGCCGTGCGCCCCCGCACGTCCCGCGCGTCCCGCCGCCCCCCGCCATCCCTTCCTTCGTCATCCTGCACGCAGTTGCAGGATCCACGTCCCCCCGACCCCGTACGCCCGTGCGCCCCCGCACGCCCCGACGCCCAATCGGCGGCATTATTCAATCGACCCGCCTGGCACCGACTCGCTTTCCAACAAATCCTCCACATCGCAACCCAGCACACGGGCAATTTTGGCAAGCGTAATCGCCTGCGCTTTATTTACGTCCTTGTTGCGCTGTTCGTACATTTGGATTGAACGCAAAGATACACCAGCTTCCACGGCAAGCTTCGATTGCGACAAACCTGCCGCGCCCCGCCACCGTTTCAGATTTGTTTGCGGGTTTGCCTTGGAAATGACGCTGTCCGCCACGGTGTAAAACTTGCTGATATCCGCTTCGTGTAAGGGATAATATCTGCTTGTTATTTCCGAAAAAGGAAAGGCGCGGAGAATCGCAGGGAAACTTCTCGCAGAGTGCCATTGATATCTCGCCAATGCCCAGCCTGCCCAAAATTCGGCCGTTCGGTAATCTATCGTATGCGTAGGTTTGGCGGCGGGAACTTCCCCCGTACTGCTTTGGATTGCTCTGCTTGCTAAATCAAGTCCGCTCATTCCTGCGATTATTTTTGGGTTGCCGCGCGCGAATTGCTCTGCCAACCCGGAAGTGATAAACATATGGAGGAAAACGTCGCCGTCTAAGCCGCAGTCGTTTATGGCGTAGCTCATCATGTTGCCGAATGTATCGGCAGCGTTATGCAAATAGGTTTCTTTGTAAGCGTTCATCGCCCTGTTTCATCTCCTCTCTGAGAATGTCGAGCATGAATATATCCCTGCTGGCGCGGGTTATATTACGCTCTCGTTTAAGATATTCATCGCGGGCGTCTGAATCCCGTTTTTTCCGCATAGGATAGTAGATTTCGCCGTCCACCGCTTCACTGCGCTCGAATTGGATTGTTTTAAAGGCTTTTTGGCTTTTCAATACAAACTGCTCTCCCAAATTCCCAAGCCGCATGGCACGGCTGAGTTGGCGCAGAGAAATAATGTTACTTAAAAAATCCATAGCAAAAGTAAAATAGGAATCATCAGCACGATAACCGGTTATGGCATCAAATGATCTGAGATCAGGTAAAAAATGCTCTGTGAGATATTCCTTTGCCTCTTCCGCCATCGGGCTCGTGATTGAGAAAACTCTATTATTCACAAGCACCGCCAGCCAGTCCATGAATCCGTATCGCGGCTGGGATAAATTGAATACGGAAAGGTTTGATGTGTCTATGGTGTAGATATTTGCGTACCCGCCGCGCTTGTCACCGCAGGCCCATTCTTTTGCGAGCTCCAAATCCTCGGTGCAGTAAAAGCCGAGACCATAGTCGTTTCGGCTATTGCCTTTCCCGTAATCCGGTTTTTTTATGATTCCTGTGGAACCGTGGTATATCGTCATGATTGAATCCATTGTTGTGCCCTCCGTTTCATGTTTATTGTATCACCACAGTGATATTTTGTCAAGGGTTAAAAAGGGCTGAAAATAAAGCCCCTGCTTCGGCAGGGGCTTTTGACTTGGCAGAATGGAGAATACGATGTCAGAGACAACGACCATCATTCCCGATTAATGAAGCCCCCCATCATATAGAAACAGCCCCAAATGGGCAGAATTCGTGGCAACAGTAGCAGCGGATGCAGGCGCCGGCGCCTGTATTCGCTGCTATTACAGCTTTCTTTTCGACAATATTGATGCATTTTTGCGGGCAGATGCGCGCGCAGTCGCCGCAGCCGGTGCAGTTCTCGTTGACTGTAGGCAGGGCGTCCCCCTTGTGCTTGGATGCGGGGCGGAACTGCTGGCGCAGCGATGCCGGGTCGTCGCCCATCCAGCCAAGCTGCATGGGGTCTCCGGGCGCCAAATTGCGGGCGGCGGCTTCGGCGATGGTATGCACGGTATCGAGCCTCAGCCCCATCAGGTGGCACAACGCCAGATCGACCGCATAGGGGCTAGGCCCGCCGGCGACGACGCGCAGGTGCTTGGGGTCTCCGTTCGTGGGTCCCGCGCCCTCCATCCCCCATACGCCGTCCGCCAACGAGAAACCCGGCGCGACCGCCTGGCATACGTCTACGACCATGCCCGCGAAGTCCCGGCGTCTGGGGAACCGGCCGTGGAGCATGGGCTTGCCTGTGCCGGGGACACAGCCGAAAAGGTTCTTGACGCAACCGGACATGGCCATCATGCCGTGGGTCTTGGCCTTGGCGACAGAGACAACCAGGTCGGCCTCCAACACGGAGGCCAGCAGGCTGACATCCCGCAACATACGTCCGTCCGGGACGGGAACCGTCCGGCTTTTCAAGTTGTAGCTTAAAACCGCGCCGCCCTCCTCCGCCGCCTCTGTCATGCGGCATTTGCCATAGAGCCTCTTCAGCACGGTTTTCCGGTGCGGCATGCCGGTGGAGTCGATGATGCTAACCTCCGCGCCCGCCTCGATAAAGGCCGCACACACCGCCGCGACGATAGCGGGATGTGTGGTCGCGGCGCATTCGGGCGACTTGGGCATGATTAAGTTCGGCTTGACCAAGACACGCTTTTTCCCACCCAAGATGGCCGACGCGCCGCCAAAGGCATCCAACACCCGGCCAACCGCAAGATCAGCTTCCTCGTAAGCGTCGCACCGGGCGACAAAAACACGATTCTCCAAAACAACCACCCAACTATTCCCTACTTAATCAACAACGTTGCAATTCATCAACAACCCTTAATCAACAACGCTGTAATGTAACTACAACCTTTATACATCAACGCCGTTATGCATCAACACCATGATGCAACGCGCCTTTATGCATATTTCCCTTTTCCCATTTCCCGGCCCACGATGCGGGCAAACGCCCGGAAAGCCGATGGTACGGCCAGCGTGGCAAACCGGTCGGCGTTGGCCCAAACCCATCCCTCGGGCAACGCCGCCCGGGACGGGGCGGCTTGGCACAAGAACCCCTCCATCTCCCATATGATGTGCGTGAATGTGTGCCGTGCGGTGCCGCAGGGCGTCCGGGACAGGAGATCCATGCCGTGCGGCGGTGCGGGGGGGAACTCCCACATGCCTCGCAACAACGCCTCGTGGCGCCGCCGCATGAGCACTTGACCCGCCGGGTCAAAAACCATCAACACCGCCCGGTGCTCGCGCCGTTGCGCCTTCTTGGGGGGCCGGACAGGCAACGAGCCTTGCCGCCCGGTTGCCCACGCCGCGCATAAGCCGGCCACAGGGCATTCCCCGCAGCGGGGGCTCTTGGGGGCGCAAATCAACGCGCCCAGATCCATCAGGGCTTGCGTCATATCGCCGGGCGAGTCCTCCGGCATGAGGTCTGACACCCATGAAGCCGCCGCGCGGCGGGCGGCAGGCAGGGAAATGTCGGTGTCGTCGCCGTGCAATCTGGCCCACACGCGCAACACATTGCCGTCCACAGCCGGACAGCGGCGTCCAAAGGCGATGGACAAAATGGCGCCGGCGGTGTAATCCCCCACGCCGGGCAGGCGCCGCAGGGCGTCCCATGTGTCCGGCACGCGGCCACCATAGTGATCGTTGACAATCCGGGCCGCGCCGTGCAGACTGCGGGCGCGGCTGTAATATCCCAACCCCTCCCACATTTTGAGGACATCATGCTCGCTGGCGCCCGCCAAAGACGCCACGTCGGGATAGGCGCGCATAAAACGCTCATAATAGGGCAGCAACGCCGTGATGCGGGTCTGCTGGGCCATGACCTCGGACACCCATATGGCGTAGGGATCGCGGGCGTCGCGGAAGACCAGCTTTCGCCCCGCCGCGCGATACCAGGACAGAAGGGCATCCCGAAGACTCAACGTTTCCCGCGGGAGCCGCGCACCATGGGGGTGCTATGGGGGATGGGCAGCATGAGGATCTTGTCCTCCTTCACCGTTATGCTCACGCCGGATAGGCTGCCGGCGAAGTTGTCGATGATCAGCGTGACAATGGCGTCCTCCACCTCTTTTTGAATGAGCCGGCGGAGGTTGCGCGCGCCGTATTTGACCGTGTAAGACTTGCGGGCCAAGTAATCCACAAGGCTGTCGTCGTAAGACAGCGTCATATCCCGTCGCTCAGCCATATGCTGCCCCAACTCGTCGAGCATCAAACGGGCTATCCGCCTGAAATCGTCCAGGCTCAACTGGCAAAAGGAGATGATCTCGTCCACGCGGTTGAGAAACTCCGGCCGCATGATATCGCGCAACGCCTTCATGGTCTTTTCCCGGCTCTGCTCGGTCAGGGAGCGGTCGAAGCCCACCGAACCGTCCTTCCTGTCCGATCCGGCGTTTGTGGTCATCACGATGAGCGTGTTTTCGAAGTTGACCTCCCGCCCGTGGGCGTCGGTGATACGGCCATCGTCCAGGATTTGCAGCAAGATGTTCAATACGTCGGGATGGGCCTTTTCTATTTCGTCGAACAATATGACGCTGTAAGGCTTCCGGCGGATCTTCTCGGTGAGCTGCCCCGCCTCGTCGTAGCCCACGTAGCCGGGAGGGGCGCCGATGATGCGCGACACGGCGTGTTTTTCCATGAACTCCGACATGTCCAGCCGGATGAGCGACTCGGGTTGATCGAACAAGTCCAACGCGAGCTGTTTGACGAGCTCGGTCTTGCCCACGCCGGTAGGCCCGGCAAAGATGAACGAGACCGGCTTGCGCTTGCCGGAGATGCCCACGCGGCCCCGGCGGATGGCGGCGGACACCGACGCGATGGCTTCGTCCTGCCCGATGATGTGCCGTTTCAGGCGAACTTCCAGGTCGGCCAGCCGCCTATGCTCCTCGGCTTCGATGCTGGCGGCGGGTATCTTGGTCCACTGCTCGATAACCCGCGCCAAATGCTCGACGGTCAAGGCCGGCGGGCCGTGTTTCGTGAGATCCTCCAACCGCCTGCTGATGAGCATCTCGCGGCTTTTAATCGCCGCCAATCGCTCGTAAGCCGCCGGCGTGGAATTGGTGATCAGCTTTTCGCGCTCGGCCTTGATGCGTCCCATCTCCTGCCGGATACAATCGGCCTCGTGGATGGAAGGCGTCCTGAGATTGAGATCCGAGCAGGCCTCGTCGATGAGGTCGATGGCTTTGTCGGGCAGGAACCGATCCGTGATATAACGCTCGGACAGCCACACGGCTTGTCGGGCCACCGCCGGCGTGATGAGTACGCCGTGGAACATTTCGTAATATCGGGCGATGCCCATCAGGATCTGGATGGTCTCCTCCATGGAGGGCTCCGCCACGGTCACCGGCTGGAAACGGCGTTCCAGCGCCGCGTCTTTTTCGATATGCTTTCGGTATTCGTTGAATGTGGTCGCGCCGATCACCTGGATCTCGCCCCGGGACAGGGCCGGCTTCAAGATGTTGGCGGCGTTCATGGATCCTTCGGCGTCGCCGGCCCCGACGATGTTGTGTACCTCGTCGATGACCAAAATGATATTGCCCAGCCGACGCAGCTCCTCGATGAGCCCCTTCATGCGCGACTCGAACTGGCCGCGAAACTGCGTGCCGGCCACCAGCGCGGTCAGATCCAGCAGGTAGACCTCTTTGCCCAGCAACCGGCCCGGCGCCTGCCTGTCGGCGATGCGCTGCGCCAGCCCCTCGGCGATAGCGGTCTTGCCCACGCCAGGCTCGCCAATCAGGCAAGGGTTGTTCTTTTGGCGGCGGTTGAGGATCTGCACCACCCGGCTGATCTCGGCTTCCCGCCCCACAATGCGATCCAGCTTGCCCTCCCGCGCCTTCCGGCTGAGCGAGATGCAATAGCTCTCCAAGTATTTGCGCCCTTTGTTCTTAGGCTCGGTATCGCGCCGGTCTGACTCGCGCCCGACGCGGCTGGGGTTGCCTGTGCCAGTGCCGGAAGGGAGGCCGTCGATCGTCGGCGAGGGTTCTGTGGGGATGCCGCCAAACAGCCGGTTCAAATAGGGGAAGGCGGCCGTCTTGCCCCCCTCCTCGACCTCGTCGGAACCATCCGGGAGACCCATTAGCTCGTTTATGTTGTCCATGGCATCCATCATCTCTTGGGTTAGGGAGTCCAGATCGTCCTCGGAAATGCCCATCCGGGCGATCAGATCGCCCACCGGCTTGATGCCGAGTTCTTGCGCGCATTTGAGGCAGATGCCCTGGTTTTCCGATCGGCCGTTTTCGATCTTGGTGATAAAGACGACGGCCACCCTTTTCTTACAACGAGAGCAAATAGTCGGTTGCATATACGTTCTCCTTACGAGTTAAAAAGTTTGGCGCCTACTGCGGCATGAGTATATAGGCATACGGGTATATGGGCATACGGATATAGGCTTATGGGCATATAGGCGGTGCCTATTCCTTTTTTTTCCTTAGCAGCGCGGCGAACCGCCAAATATACCGGGCCAGCGCGATGAGGGAGAGCAGCATGGCCGCGCCTAGCAGAATCTGGCGAAGGGGCCCGGATAGCCGATCCTGCAAAACCAAGATGGCCAGGCAGGCGGCAAAGAAGAAGGCGACGGCGAACTTGCCTAAGAACTCGCTGGGGAATACATCGGTAATCTTTTTGTATTGGATCAACGCGCCGATGCCCATCAACGCCTCCTTCACGAAAAAGAGGGCGGCCGCCCACCACAGGGAGGGGTACGTCAAAGCCACGCAGACGATGACAGCCGCGCCCATCAGTTTGTCTGCCAGCGGGTCGAGCAGGCGGCCCAGCTTGGTGACCTGGTTGTAGCGGCGGGCAAAAAAACCATCGAGCACATCCGTGAAGGCGGCAGTGGCGTATACCAGCGCAGCCCATAGATGCGCGTTGGGCAACCGGCTGAAGAACACGGCAATGAAGACGGGCGTCAAGCCCAAACGGATTAGGGACAACACATTCGGAAGGGTCACCGGCTCTCCACCCCCGCCAAAATAGGAATCGTTACAAGACTGCGGCAAGCAGGTTGTTGTTTACAAAAAAGCGCAAAAGGACGGTACTCTCGATAAAATCCGCCGGCGCAATCATGCCCAAAAACCTCAGGCACCAGCCGATAGCTGACAGCAGGAGAAGTCCGTAGACCAATCCCGCCGCCAGGCCGCCTATCGTGTCGATCAGCCTGAACCCGGGTATCTTGAACAGCATGCTGACAAAATGCGCCACCAGGGTCAGAAGCAAGGCCAGCACGGTAAAGGCGAATATGAACAGCAACGCGCGGCACATCGTGTTGATAAACGTGTTGGTAATCCCCGCTTTCAGGGGCAAATCGTTTTCCAGGATGTCCGTCATCGTCGAGTCGGCCAGCTTCTCGGCCTCCTCGGGGATGATGCCCATTCTGGAAAAGGCGTCGGCGGCAATGCGCAGCGCGCTTTCTTTCGAGGCATCCAGCGTATAGTTGCCTTCCCGGATAGCTGCCTCGGTAGCCTCGGCGGCAGCCCATCCGACCAGGGGGACAAGCCGTTCCTCGAAGTCGTCCGCGTAGTGCCCCGAGAAACTAGTAGCTCCCCATAGCGACACTACGAGAACGAGGATGCCGGCCAATGTCAGGATAAACCCTTTTCGATGACCCTGCCAGACAGTGAATCCCAAGATAGCCAGCAGGAGGATATCCACCAAGATATGGGCCACTCTACTTCGTCCCCTCTTCAAAAATTAGCTGATTTGGGTGATTTAGGCATCGTGTGGGCGATTTGGGCGTCGCTTGGGCGTCGTTTTGGCATCGCTTGTGCGTCGCTAACCCGTGCTGGGGGTAAAAACCGTCGCGGTATTGGATGCCAGGAGCAACGCGGCGCCATCGCTGCGCATGAGGACCGCTTTGGCGTCGGCCGCAGACATGGGCTGCCCGCAGGGTTCCGTGTCCGCGCCATAGACGCTGACCGCGCCATCGGTCAGGAGCCCCACCCATTTGCCGGCAGCCGACAGGGAGAGCAAATGACCCGAATAGCTTGTCTTGCCGTAAAAACCCGCGCCATCGAGGAAGGCCAGCTCCCCGCCGCCGTCCCGCTGCCCGGACAGGGCGAGCGCCAAGAAATTATCGCCGGCGCAGAAGGACAGAAGCTCCCTGTCCTCGAAACGCCATTCCGCCAGCAGTTGCCCCGCAAGGCTAAAAATGAGCGCGCTGTCATCGGTGACGACGAAACAAAACGTACCCTCCAGGAATCCCACGCCCCAAGGCATTGTGCCGGGAAGCTCATGCACGGCAATCGGGTTTTCCTCGCTGCCGGTATCCAGGAAGGTCACGCGGCCGTTCAGCTGGTCGCCGCCGCCCTCGCAGGACACAAGCGTCAGCAGGCCGGCCGAGGGGGAAAGCGCGGCGTCGAGGATATAGTGGCTGCCCGACTTCCAAATGAACTTCTCCCGCTGGCGATCGTCAAACACGGTACACACCGAAGCGTACCCGCGCTCGCCGGATATCAACGCGAAGGCGCCGTCGTCGTTCATGCAAACCGTGTAGAGGACATCGCCCCACTCCCCATCCATGATGGTGGAATTGTTGTCGGTCAGCACGAAGGAGCGTCCGCCCCGATCATAGGCCAAGACCATGCGGTCGGATACGGCCAGCGCGGGCCGCGCGAAACCGCAATCCACACCATACTTCTCATCCCCGGAACCGCCATAGACGACCAGCCGATCGCCAGACAGCAACACCAGGCCGTTTTGGAAGGAGGCAAAGCGGGACAGCATGTAATCGTCGTAGGAAAAGGTCTCGGCCACCTCATCGCTGTGAGAGCCGAAAGAGTAGCGCAGGCGGGAATAGATGTCACGGAAAAGCGTTTCCGACAGCTGGTCGCGGTAGAGGAAGAAATGGAATAAACCGGCAACCAATACCGATATGAACACCACGAGAAGTATCACGCGGATAGGGCGAGCGCGGGTGCGCCGTTGCCGCCGGAGGCGACGGGCATGGCCGCCCCGCCGCGAATCGATGGAGACAATCTTCTGCTGGCTCCGGTCTGGCCGTTTCAGCCGATCTTGTCGCGTTGACCGGCTCGGTCGATCCGGCTGAGCCGACTGTTCCGGCTGTTCCAGTCGACTCCGGTTCCGGTTCTGGCTCCGGTTTCGGCTCTGGCTTCGGTCTGGCCGTTTCAGCCGCTCCGTTGTCCGATCTTGCTCATCCAAACGATCGCCCCCCTCCCTATATGCACGATTCGCGTTTGCTCACGATTCACAATGCATAGTATCCAGGCTTTGGTACGGCGGCCAGGGCAAGGCCACGTTGTACCATGCGCCGGTCATATACAACCCATGGGGCGGCGCCGTAGGCCCTGCCTGGTTGCGCCGGCCGCCGGCAAGAAGATCCGGGATGCTGCCCGGGGGCAACTTGCCATGCCCAATATAGAGCAACGTGCCCAGCATGGTCCGCACCTGATTGTACAGAAACCCGCTGGCCGACACCTTGTAGATGACATAGCGGCCCTGGGTGCGGATTGCAGAGGTAAACACCAAGCGTTCGGTGGACTTGACCGCCGCGCTGCCCTGCGATCGAAAAGCCCGGAAATCATGCTTACCGATAAAATCCCCCGCCGCCCTCTCCATGCCGGCTAGATCCAGGTCCCCCGGCAAGAACAGCGCGCGGCGGCACAGGAAGGGATCGGGGTGGTGGCCCAGGTACATCCAATACGTGTACTCTTTGCGGTTGCAGGAACCGATGGCGTTGAACGATGCCGGGACTTCGGCGGCTTGCCGCACCGAGATGCTGTCGGGCAGGCGCGTGTTGAGGGCGTATGGCAACCTATCCGCGGGGATGCGTGTGTCGGCCGAAAAACCCGCCACATAATGCAGGGCGTGTACGCCGGCGTCGGTGCGCCCGCAACCGTGCAACGAAACCGGATGCCCTACCGCCTGCGCGATGGCGTCCCGCAAGACTTGACAAACCGTGACCTGCCCCCGTTGCACCTGCCACCCATGATATTGGGATCCGTCAAATCGAACCAACAACGCAAAAAACCGCAAAGCAACCCCATACCAATCCTTATCCGCAATCACAAACCACAATCCGCAAACCGCTCTACACAATTCGCATATTCTATTAAAACCCCACGACCCCCAGCACGCCCACCCCCGCGGAAATCGCCAGGAAGGCGGCTAGGATTGCGGCGTCGGCCGCCCGGAAAGCCAGCACGCGCATACGTGTGCGTCCTTCCCCCCCGTGGTAGCAGCGGCTCTCCATGGCGACAGCCAAATCCTCGGCGCGGCGGAAAGCCGAGACGAACAACGGCACCAGCAACGGGACCAGGGCGCGGGCGCGGCGGATGATGTTGCCCGAATCGAAGTCGGCGCCCCTGGCGCGCTGGGCGTTCATGATCTTGTCGGCCTCCTCGATGAGCGTGGGGATGAAACGCAGCGCGATGGTCATCATCATAGCCAGCTCGTGCACGGGGACGCGGATCCTTTTCAGCGGCCCCAACAGGCGTTCCAGCGCGTCGGTGAGCTGGAGGGGCGAGGTGGTGTAGGTCAGCAGGAAGGTGCCGGTCACCAGCATCAGGATGCGCATAATCATGCGGACGGCCATCAACAACCCCTCAAGGGTGATCCGAAAGATCCACCATTGGGCCAAAACCCGCCCATCGGTGTAAAACACATTCAGCAAACCGGTCAGGATAACAATGAACAGGAGCGGCCGCAAGCCTTTCAAAAACATGCGGAGGGGAATCCGCGAAAGTGAGACGGCCAAGACCAGCCAAGCCAGCATCACGGCATATGTCAGGAAGCCGGAAGCCAAGAATAAGGCGATGATATAGATAAAAGTGAGAATCAGCTTGGCCCGGGGGTCCAACCGATGCACGACAGAATTCCCGGGAAAGTATTGCCCCAGCGTAATGTCCTTCAGCAAAGCGGCCTTAACCCCTCATTCGTAATATTTCCTGCGCCGCCGGCTCTATGGCATACACCGAGGTGTCCACCGGTAAACCTTTGTCGCGCAACGCCTGCATGACACGGGTCACGGGGGGCGGCGACAAGCCGGCCTCTTCCAGCTCCCCGGCCCGGGAAAAGATATCCCGGGGCGCCCCTTCCATCCACAGGCGCGCCCGCTTCAAAACCGCGATACGGGACGCATACCGGGCGATGTCCTCCATGTTGTGTGAGACCAAGACGACTGCCGAACCCCGGGTCTCGTGATAGAGTCGGATGTGGTCCAGGATCTCCCGGCGGCCCTGGGGATCCAAGCCGGCGGTCGGTTCGTCCAGCACCAGCACATCGGGCGCCATGGCGATCACGCCGGCGATGGCCGCCCGCCGCCGCTGCCCCCCGGAAAGCTCGAAGGGCGATTTGTCGGCCAAGTCGGACGATAAGCCCGCCAGGGCCATGCTCTGCGCTACCCGCTCGCCGATCTCCGCGTCCGGGACGCCCATGTTGCGCGGCCCGAAGGCGATATCGCGGGCGACGGTTTCCTCAAAGAGCTGGTATTCGGGGTATTGGAACACCAACCCCACCGAAAAGCGTATCTTCCTCGCGTCCCGGGGATTCGCCCAGATATCGCGCCCCCGGAAGAGCACCCGCCCGGCGGTTGGGCGTAGCAAGCCGTTGAGATGCTGCGCCAGCGTGGATTTCCCGGAACCGGTGTGCCCGATTATCCCTAAGAACTCCCCCTCCTCCAGCGAAAGGGAGACATCGTCCAGGGCCTGCCGCTCAAAGGGCGTCCCGGCCCCATAGGTATACGATAAGTGTTCGGCTTGTAAGATGGGCATCGCCCCTCACGCCCCCTGTCCCAGCGCTTGGTAAATGGCGTCCGCGCATTCTTCGACTGTCAGCGATCCGTAGGGGATGTCCATGCCGCCCAACCGCAGCAACTCCAGCAACGCCACCGCTTGGGGGACAGCCAACCCGGTTTCCCGCCACTGCCTGTCGGAGAAAATCTCGCGGGGGCTTCCCTCGGCGGCTACTCTCCCTTGATCCATCACGACCACCCGGTCGCAAAGGGCGGCTTCGCTCATGTGATGGGTGATCAGGATCACGGCGACGCCTTCCTCGCGGCATAGGCGGCGCACAATCTCCAAGACCTCGCGCCGGCCCTGGGGATCCAACATGGCGGTCGGCTCGTCGAGCACCAGCGCCCGGGGCGCCATGGCGATCACGCCGGCGATGGCCACCCGCTGCTTCTGTCCGCCGGAGAGCCTGTGGGGCGCGTGTTCGCGGTAATCGTACATATCCACCGCCCGCAACGCCGCGTCGACCCGGTGACGGATTTCCCCTGGGGGGACGCCCAAGTTTTCCAAGGCAAAGGCCACATCCTCCTCCACGACCGAGGCGACAATCTGGTTGTCGGGGTTTTGGAAGACCATGCCCACCGTCTGGCGGACATCCAGGAGGTGCTCCTTGTCGGCGGTGTCCATGCCGCCCACCAAGACGCGCCCGTCATCCGGCAGTAAAATACCGTTGCAATGCCGCGCCAGCGTGGATTTGCCCGAACCATTGCGCCCCACCACGGCGATGAACTCACCGGATAAAACAGCCATGCTGACGTCGTCCAACACCCGCGCCCCGTCACCATAGGCGAAAGAAACACCCTCAAAAGAGATTACCGCATCCAAAAATTCACGCTTCCCCACCATTCTATTGTTCTATTATATTGCTACATCAATTGCTACATCTATTGGGTTGCATCTATAATATTGCACTTAATTGTTGCCTCTCTTGTGGAAGTCCACCGCCCCGCCGCGCCGCAAGGCAATGCCATCCCGGCGCCCTGGATGGGGAGGCCCAGCTCGCCGCTTTGGGCGCGGCCGCCGAAACGGGCGGTAAACACATGGTTCAGCAAACACGCAAGCGTACCGGGCGCCAAACCCGCCGTGTAGGAACTGAGAAGGACGAACAACGGCTGATCCGATAGCACATCGGCGCAGAGCGTGAGGAGCCCAAACAGATCGTCTTCCAGCTTCCACACCTCGCCGGCGGCCCCCCGCCCGTAGGAAGGCGGATCCAGGATCACCGCGTCGTACCGGCGGCCCCGCCGTATCTCCCGGGAGACAAACGCGCGGCAGTCGTCCGTAATCCAGCGGATGGCGCTGGCGCCTAGGCCGGAGGAAGCGGCGTTTTGCCGCGCCATAGCCACCATGCCCCGGGCCGCGTCCACATGGCAAACCTCGGCGCCCGCGGCGGCGGCGGCTACTGTGGCGCCGCCGGTGTAGGCGAACAGGTTCAAGGCCTTTACCGGGCGGCTCGCCGCTTCTACACATGCGCGTAACCACTGCCAATTGGCGGCCTGCTCCGGGAACAAGCCGGTATGTTTAAAATTCATGGCCCTCACATGGAAGACATAGGATGCGTAGCGGATCTCCCAAGAGGGGGGCAAATGATGGTTGTCCCAGACGCCGCCCCCGGCGGGGGATCGGACGTACCGGGCATCGGGCCGCTCCCAGCCCGGATGCCGGCGCGGCGCATCCAAGATCACTTGCGGGTCGGGTCGCACCAAGGTGTAAGGACCCCAACGCTCCAGCCGCTCGCCGCGGGAGCAGTCCAGCAGGGCATAGTCCGTCCAGCCTTCCGCAACCCACATCGCAGCGACCTTCCCTCCCGCCGTCCAATCGGTTCCCGGCTCTCTGGTCAATCATTATATCATTTTCACGGCGCTATGGCAAGTAAATTTGATCTGTCGATCGGAGAGGCGCCGGACTTTAGCGACGGGAGCGCAAAAACCTCAGTTTTATCGCTTCCCATAAAAACCCACCTGCCACCCAGAATGTTCTCACACGAAATTCACAATTTCCACTTTACAAAGCGGAAATAATCTGCTATAATGTACCTGAAAGATAGATACACGTATGCCCTTTCCTTGGAGCGGCACTATATGTTGTTCATTATTCCCGAACAGCCCCTTTATCTAGTGGTTTCTTCTGGGTAAAGGATGCGAGGGAGAGAAATTCCTGTAATCATGGAGGTATTTTCGTTTGGACGAGAACAATCATGAGCCCTCGGTGCAAAGCGAGGAGGCTCACGTTTCCGAGGTAGATCCGGCACCTGCCGCACCCGCCGCGCCCGGCCCCGCGCCCGCAGAACCAGGACCCGCGCCCGCCGCGCCCGGCCCCGTGCCTGCCGCCCTTGCCACTCCGGCGGTGGAGGCGCCGCCCGAAGAGGAACAGCCCGCCGAGGGTAAATCCGAACTTTCGCAACCTGTACACGACGAACAACCCGATAAACCCGCGCCCGCGAAGGACAAGCCCCGCAAGGCAGCGGCCGACGAAAAGCACAAAAGCCGTGCGCGCAGAGTCTTCAATTGGATCGGAAACATTGTGTTCGTCCTGTTTTTAGTGTTCCTCGCCTTCTTGGTGCTGGTAACCCTCAATGCACGGGCGGGGGGAGCGTCCTCCTTCTTCGGATATTCGCTCTTCACCGTCGAGACCGGTTCCATGGCGCCCGAGATCCCGGAAGGCTCCGTTGTGTTCACGCTGAAAAAGCCGGCGGACGAGATCAAAGAAAAAGATGTCATTACCTTTTTTGCCACCAGCAGCTACGTTACCCATAGGGTGGCAGGCATCAATTTCGAGGCGGCGCAGCCCGGCGTGGAGGGGTACGAAGAGGATTACTACTCCTTTGTTACCAAAGGCGACGCCAACAACACCGTAGACGAGCGCCGGGTGCCCTATGATGACGTCAGGGGCGTTGTCATCCTCACCGTGCCGCTACTCGGGTACCTGCTGGACTTCTTGCGGCCGCCCAACCTCGGGCTTCTCATCGTAGTGGTTCCCTGCCTCATTATTATTGTCGTCGAGCTGACCAAATTGGTTCGCTTCGCGAAAGAATCCAAAACAAGCGCAGAACCGTAAATCGCAAAACCGTAACATAAGGGGGCTAGCCTATGGCAGTCAAAGCGCATACATAGCGCAGTCGCGCGTAAACGCGCGGGAAAAGCAAAAGACCACCAACCCAAAAAATTCAAGAAAAAGATTCAATAAGAAGGAGTGTTAACCCGCATGAAAATCCTGAAAAACAAAAAGTGTCTGGCAAGCATCGCGTCTATACTGGTAGCCCTCGCCCTGATTGCCGGATCCACCATGGCGTGGTTCGTCCTGAGAGGCGACCTAGGCGTCGAAGTCATCGAAGTTGGATACCTGGACGTCGTAATCGAAGGCCTGTTCGGCGACTACATCTTCGACAAAAACGATGACGACTACTCACCCGCAGAACCCGGCCAGATCCTCGGCCCGAATTGGCTGATTGCCAACGACCAAGACACAGGCGCATTGTTCATCAGAGGCCTGGACGACTGGGATGACTATGACGACGGCTTTGAGAACGGTTCCGAAGATTCTAGTGGAATCACTGTCCAGTGGGGCAAGATCGAGAATACCGGAAACCTGGACATCATCCTGAAACTCGTTACTGGCATGGAAGTCACACGTTACTGGGAAGACCCGGATGACGCTTTCCCCAGCGAAGCGTGGCTTCCCTACAATGTCCCCGTTGATAGCGTCACTGGTGACTACATTATGGAATACAGGCTCGGCGGAGTCTTGGATGAAGTTACCGCAGGATATCCCGGCGTAGACGGCGCCGTCATCGGCCAACTGATCGTACCGCCCACAATCAACAACCTCGACGCCTTAGGCGCGACAGGTGAAGCTGCGTTCTGGAGGGACGACAACGATGTTTACTACCTCAGGCTCAAACCCGGCGTCTATATCGATTGCATCATTGTCGTCGATCTCTTGACCAACGCTGTCTATGACGTACTGAATGATCAAGATCCTGATGTAGCCGCAAAGTACCTTGACAACACCTACATGGAATGCGATGTCCAAGTTGGGTTTAGCTTTGTCGCAACCCAGGGCAATCAATTCAACGCATGGGCTGACGTGTTCGGTGAAACTATAGCGGATCACGGCGGCACCATGGCACTAGAAGATCTGGTTTTTGAACAAACAGTTATTATGGTTCCTCCTTTTTCCATTTTAACTCCGTGCTTCGGCATTATCCCCCTCAACTAAAGCAATCCCCTGTCACGATGCGTGACGCACTTTTATTGTTATTGATTCCTGACGGTTCCCGGCGCGGTATGTTTACCGCATACCGCGCCGGGGGTCAATTCGGTGGGAAGCCCCCGCTTCCTTTCCTCTCGGTCTCTGCGGCGATTTGTTTTGGATTGCGATAACCCAGACCCAGCGCGAAAACTACCCCTGCCATTGATATCCATGGATGTACATAAAAGCCCACCGGCACTCGCCGGTGGGCTTTTATGTTGCCCCTATGGGTGACGCGCCCCCGCCCCGTCCGCCCGCCCGCCGCGCCCCCGTATCATCGTGCGCCCCGACCGTTGTCGTCGTTCGTAGGGCGCGGCATCCTTGACGCGCCGCTGTTCACGCCCGCGCCGCCCCCGCCGCGCCCTGCGCGTCCCGCCGTACCATTGCCCCTACGCCCTCGCCCGTATCCTCGTGCTCCGCACCCGTACGGTTGCCCCGTCATTGTGGATGACGCGCCCCCGCACGCCGTACCATCCCCGCCGCCCCGTACGGGGGCTCCGCCGCGCCCCTTCCTCCCATACGGTTGCCCCGTCCATTGTGGAACGCGCCCCCGCTCCCCCCGCCCCCGTATTAATCGTGCGCCGCCGCACCCGTACGATTACCCCGACCGTTGTCGTCGTTCGTAGGGCGCGGCATCCTTGACGCGCCGTTGTTCACCCCCGCGCCGCCCCGCCGCGTCCCGCCGCCCCCGGATCCAACGTGTTATACGCAACGTGCCCCCCGGGTCCCGCCGGCCCATTGTAGTGGTAATCAGGGAATGAAAAAGGCCGTGTTCCCAGCTTGAAAGCCGGAAACACGGTCTTGATGGTTGGGGCACAGCTTTTTATATTTCTTTCGCCAGCTCCTCGATCTCCGCACGGGATAGGCCGGTGATGTCCATGATGTCGGTTATGGACTTTTGTTTTCGCAAAGCGTTCTTCGCAATCTCGGCGGTACGGCGGGCCTCGCCCTCAGCACGGCCTTCGGCACGGCCCTCAGCACGGCCCTCGGCACGGCCTTTAGCCTCACCTTTTTTTATGCCTCTCGCTTCCGCCGTGTCGATGCGCTCCTGTTCGTCCATGCATTCCATCATGTAACTATAATAAGCGTCCAGTGTCCTTGGGTCGCCGATGTTGTGCTGGTATCGCTGGGCAAACTGATACAGTCCCTGATCCATGTCGAACGCCTCCTTTACGATCGGACTGTCCGGCTCCTTGTAGCCGGCGTCTAAGTAGTATAACCATCGGTGCAGGGGATTGGCGATGTCCGGCTTGAGTTCGCGGAATTTGATCATCTCGAGCAGATGATAGTCGAACTTGCCGGTCACCCGTTCCGGGTCTTTTTCGTAATACAACCCGAACGGCTGATGGTAATCGGGGTGGTTTTTGCGGTACAGGAAATTGATTATGGAAATCACGGTA
>Ga0123353_10001572_pt1 | contig 28031 bp, 24 predicted proteins | sample TergutLab28metaG_3_FD_92763 | JGI IMG/M metagenome (GOLD analysis project Ga0123353, IMG submission 92763) | Labiotermes labralis P3 segment gut microbial communities from Petit-Saut dam, French Guiana - Lab288 P3 | ecosystem: Host-associated > Arthropoda: Insects > Digestive system > Gut ...
ATCATGTTTTAATGATTTTGTCCTACTTGCACCATAAAATCCGCCACCACCAACGCTGCCATCGCCTCCACAACCGGCAATACTCTAGGTGCCACACAGCGATCGTTGCGGTTGTTCCCTATACAAGTGATTGGTTTTCCATCAAAATCAATCGTATTTTGCTCCATTTGCAACGTAGGAATCGGTTTGAACGCTACAGAAAAATAAACCTCTTGCCCATTGGTAATTCCGGCTTGTACTCCACCATCGTTATTGCTTTGAAAAGAGAAATCCGGGTTTTGAATATCGTTATATTCAGAGCCTTTCATGTTGGCGGCATCAAACCCTTTCCCAATTTCAAATCCTTTGCAGGCATTAATGGAGAGCATGGCGTAGGCTAAACGCGCATCGAACTTGTTGTACACTGGTTCGCCTAAGCCGGCGGGGAGATTTTTAATGGTGCAGTGAATTAAAGCGCCGAAGGTATCACCATTTTCATATAAACTACCCCGCCCTTCGGGCACCCCTTCAAAATTTGAAGGGGATATTGTTTCCGCCTCCTTCGTACTTTCGTGCTTTCTCCCTTCTTCGTCTTCCCAAGCACTAATCTCAACCCCAAATTGTTTCAGATATAGTTTTGCAATAGCTCCGCCCACGACCCTGCATGCAGTTTGTCGCGCGGAGGCCCTGCCTATGCCCGAATTATCTGTAATTCCGTATTTCATCTTGTAAGTGTAAGATGCGTGCGACGGTTTCATTACGTGCAACATCGCGTTGTTGGGTTGAACATCTTCATTTTGAATACGAAATTCGATAGGAGTGCCCGTTGTTTTTCCATTTTCAATGCCGGACAAAAACTCCACGTGATCCGTTTCGCGGCGTAGGGTAGAGTAGGGGTGGGGCGAGGGGGCGCGGCGGGCTAATTCGCTCCGGATAAATTCAAGATCGATCACTACGCCGGCAGGGCATCCGGTAATGGTACCACCAATGTGAGAATCGTGCGTGCCGCCGTAATCGCTGAGGATGAATAAAGTGCCGAAAGAATTCATAGTGCAAAAAAAATAAAAAAAAGGCACTGGTAGAGTGCAAATGAGTATTTTTTATCATTACATTGGCAAAATCAGCGTAGTATTTATTTTTCTATTTTCGCAAATTAAAAATCTCATAATATAAAAAATGAAAAACAGTTTTATAAATTCTTTTTACAAACACATCGCCCAAACCTCCAACGCCCCCCTTGCCATTGAGGTAGCGCGCGCAGAAGGCGTTCATTTCTTCGACACCGCAGGAAAAAAATACTTAGACCTCATCTCCGGCATCGCAGTCTGCAATATGGGACATTCGAATCCTTTCATTATCAATGCGGTAAAAGCGCAATTAGACCAATATATGCACTTGATGGTGTATGGAGAACTCATACAACAACCCCAAGTAGAGCTGGCAGAAAAACTATGCGCTTGTTTGCCGGCTTCGCTAAACTCCGTATTCTTAGTCAATTCCGGTTCAGAAGCAGTGGAGGGTGCGCTAAAATTAGCCAAACGCTACACCGGACGTACTGAGTTAATCCATTTTGAGAATGCATATCACGGAAGCTCGCACGGCGCCATGAGCATGATGGGAAATGAGACGTACAAAAGTGCCTTTCAACCACTTTTGCCTGATACAAAAGCGATTCGTTTTGGAGTAGAGGAAGATTTGCAGAAAATCACGGAGAAAACTGCCGCCATCATCGTAGAACTCATTCAAGGAGAAGCCGGCGTGCGAATGGCATCTGCTGAGTATTGGCAAAAGCTAAAACAATGTTGCGAGAAAACGAAAACGTTACTCATTGTCGATGAAATTCAAACAGGGCTTGGGCGCACCGGAAAACTCTTTGCTTTTGAACATTACGATATTACTCCCGACATTTTGCTTTTGGGAAAAGCTTTTGGAGGCGGCATGCCGTTAGGCGCATTTATCGCAGACAAAAATGTGATGAACGTGCTGACACACAATCCTGTATTGGGTCATATTACCACCTTTGGCGGGCACCCGGTGTGTTGCGCCGCCGCATTAGCACATTTTACATTGATAACAGAAAATAAAATGTGGGAAAATGCTGAAATAATAGGCGAAAAATTGGAAACTATCCTTTGGAAAATCCCACACGTAAAAGAAATTCGCAGAAAAGGACTCATGATTGCTGTTGATTTTCATGATGCGGAAACCAACTTTAAAACTTTGCATTCATTTTTAGAAAAAGGACTTTTCTCCGATTGGTTTTTGTGGTGCGACACTGCGTTGCGCATAGCACCGCCGCTTATTTTGAACGATGAACATTTAAAAGAGTTGGCTGCTATTTAAAGGCACGAAAGCGCGAAGGCACGAAGGCGCGAAAAAAGCAGCAAGTAAACTGTTTCTTGCCTTCGTGCATTTCGCGCTTTCGTGCTTTATCTAAGATGCACCCGCAAAAACTGCTCCCTCCAACGAGGTTTAACAGAAAACCAAATCAATGCAATAAACAAGAAAATCAATCCTAATAGTAACGGATACTGATACTTGCTTTCATATCGGGAGAAAGTAACTTCTTTCAAATCCACTTTATTCATGTTGTTAATCTTGTCTAAAATGGTTTCAAATCCCATGTTTGCGTTTGAGGCGTGCACGTAAATTCCGCCGCCTGCCGCTGCAATCTCTTTCAGAATATCTTCATTTAAGCGGGTAATTACCGTGTTGCCTTCCTTATCCTTTCTAAAACTATTGCCTCCTCTACCGTCTGGAATGGGCACGCCGCGCACATCGCCAATGCCTATCGTATGTACGGTAATTCCCAACTTGCGTGCTTGCGCCGCCATATCAACGGCTTCAGGAAAGTGGTCTTCTCCATCGGATACCACTAAGATTACTTTGGAATTGAGTTGGGAGATTCTGTTCAGATCGGAGTTTCCATCTTTCGTTTCCGGTAACATGGAAACGGCAGCTAAATCAATTGCCGCGGCAATATCGGTGCCTTGCTCGCTAATTAGTCTCGGATTTACATAGTTCACAAACATTTTTGCAGCGGCATAGTCGCTGGTAATAGGCAATTGTACAAACGACTTTCCTGCAAAAACTACCAACCCGATTCTATCTCCCTTTAGCTGGTCAATAAAACGAGATAGCGCCATTTTGGAAGCCTCCAAGCGATTGGGGCGAATATCTTCCGCCAGCATACTATTGGAAATATCCATCGCAATCATGATGTCCACGCCTTTTCGCATGCCTTTCTCTAAAGTGGTGCCTACCTGCGGATTTGCCAGTGCCAAGATAAAACACGCCAATGCTGCCATAAGCAAAGAGAATTTGACGGTTTGCATGGAAAAAGAGCGCAACGGCATTAATCTGTTCATTAATGTCTCGTCGCCAAATTGCTGCCAACGTTTTTTAGCAGCATAATATAGTAATAAGTATCCCAAAATAAGCAACGGAATAATAATTAATCCGTACAAATAATATTCATTTTCAAACCTAAACATTGTTATGGCAAATAGTTAAGATAGTCTCCTTTATTTTTATAAAGTTCTCTTACTAACGACGAAGATACGTGAGATAGTGTAGGAGAAGTCATAAAAAAAACAGTTTCAATGCCAAAAATCTCCGTATTAGCCTGTGCCAAATCGTTTTCATATTGAAAATCAACAGCATTTCTTATTCCTCGAATCAAATATTGGGCATTATTTTTTTTGCAAAACATGCCGGTCAATCCGGCATATTTTTCAATAATTATTTTTTCATTACTAATGAATGATTTGCTTATCATTTCCATTCTTTCTACTAAAGGAAATAGTGGTGTTTTTTCTTCATTAGTTCCTATTGCAATAATTATTTTATCGAAAATGGGTAATGCTTTGTTTACAATCTCTTGGTGTCCAATAGTAAACGGGTCGAAGGTTCCTGCAAAAACTGCGGTTTTTATCATGATTACTCTCTAATAACGGTAAAGCTATAGTCATCAATAAACTTCACTAAGCGAGAAGGTTTATAGTCTATAGAATCTGCATATTCTTGCGGAACTACGTAATCTACTTGATCTATAATCTCTTGAGAGATTTCGGAAAAAGTTACCGGCGTAGGCTCTCCGGAACTATTAGCAGAAGTGGAAACCAAAGGTCTCTCTATGGTTTTAATCAGTTTTTTGCAAAAAGTATTGTTAACGATACGAATAGCTATCGTTCCATCGGGAGGAAGTAACTGTTCGGGTAAATTTTGAGCAGCAGGATAAATATAAGTAGTTGGGCGATAAGTGTGTGTAATTAAATCCCAAGCAATAAGCGGAATCTTTGCCACATAGAGCGGCAATCTGTCCGCTGAATCTAACAAGATAATCATGCTTTTACTTTCTTGCCTCTGTTTTATAGCATATATCTTTTTCACTGCCTCTGTGTTGGTGGCATCACAGCCAAGTCCCCATACCGTATCGGTGGGATATAATAATACTTTACCTTGTAACAGAAGCTCTTTGCATTTCAAAATTTCGGATTCCATAAAAAAATGACATCAAGGTGGCAAAGAAACATAAAATTCTCTCATATCAAACTAATTTTAAATTTACTCGCAAATATCTGCAATAATCTTACTACTCTTCCATTATTCCTCAAATACTTTTCCTCCTTTTTTTTCGTTTGTTAATGATTAAAAACACGAATTATGTTTGTATTTACCAAAACTTTTTTAGTAGTTACTTCAATAATTGCTATTATTGGCTTCCAAATCGGTCTATGGTTTATTTTTAAAAAAGTCGGAGAAAAACCTTGGAAAAGTCTTATCCCAATATATAATATGTTGGTGTGGCTCAAAGTTTTATCACGTCCGAAATGGTGGATTTTTCTCATTTTATTTCTGTTTATCGGCGTTTTTATGATTTACTTAATGATTTGGAAAACCATACGGTTGTTTGGAAAAACAAGCTATTTATATCTCATTCCGGGCACATTTTTCTTCTTTATCTATTTACCTTATCTCGGAATCTCAAAGAATGAGCGCTATACGAGGTTAGAAGATCTTCCTAAGTTCAAAAAAAGCAGTTTGCGCGATTGGATGGATGCGCTGATTTTTGCCGTTGCCGCCGCCTATATTCTTCGCGCCTTTTTGTTTGAATTGTACGCTATTCCAACCTCTTCTATGGAAAGTTCGCTAATGGTAGGCGATTATTTGGCAGTTGACAAAATTTCTTACGGTGCCCGCATTCCCATGACACCCATAGCAGTTCCTTTTGTGCATCACACACTTCCGTTAACCAAATTTACAAAAGCTTACGTGGAATGGGTGAAACTGCCCTATTTGCGTTTCTTGAAAATTCACCCCGTAGAAAGAGGCAATTCCGTGGTATTCAATTATCCCGACGGCGATACCGTGGCTTTAGAGCGCCAATCGGAAAGTTATTATGCGATTGTGCGAGATTTTGAAATCATACTCAATCTCCCCAATGCTTCAAAGGCAGAGATGGAAAAGATATACCGCAGATACCCTGTGGAATTTATCAATTACGTAGCTTCGAGATACCCGGGAACTTACTATCCGGGGAAAGGAAGAGATGCGGTGAAAATGGAGTATCGGGTAACGGCGCGACCGATTGACAAACGAGAGTTTTATGTGAAACGGGCCATCGGATTGCCCGGAGAAGAGTTGGAAATTGTTAATACACAAGTATATATTGATAATGAACCGATGCATAATCCAAATCGCATTCAGTTTTCATATTACGTTACGGATCCTAATGGCATAGGTCTTAATTCTAAAAAAAGAAAAGCGTTGAATATTAATGAAGAAGATATGCAGAAAGTTAATGCTTATACTGCGCAATATAGCTTGACTCATGCACAAATAGAAGAAATAGAAAAAATGGGATTGTTTGTGGAAAAAGTAGTAGATGAAAAAGACGCATTGGATTTGAGTATTTTTCCACATGATCCGCGCTTTCGATGGAATAAAGATTTCTTTGGACCGATTACCATCCCTCAAAAAGGCGCTACAGTAATTTTAAACGATTCAACCATTGTGCTTTACGAGCAAATTATTCGCAATTATGAATTGCATGATTTGCAAATAACAGACGAAAAAATTTTTATTGACGGCAAACCTGTTACTGAATACACGTTTGCGCAAAATTATTACTTCCTGATGGGCGATAATCGTCATAACTCCGCAGACTCGCGTTTCTGGGGCTTTGTGCCCGAAGATCATGTTTCCGGTAAAGTTTGGTTCGTTTGGTTGTCGTTAGATAAATTCAAACCGTGGGGCGAAGGCAAAATCCGCTGGAACAGAATGTTTAAGAGAGCGAAAAACGTTTAATTTTTATTTTTTTTGCGCGTCCTTCGCCCACCACCGCTTTCGTATGAAAAATATGCTATTTTTTTTCTGGTTATTCACCTCTTTTTCACTGTTTGCATCTGAGCCACACGTTGAACCCATCGTAACTGAAGCAGAATGGGTTTTAATAGCCGGTATAAAATGGGCAACCCGCAATGTGGATGCTCCCGGTACGTTTGCTGCCCGTCCTGAAGATATAGGTATGCATTATCAATGGAACAGGAAAAATGGATGGAGTACTGGCAACCCGATGGTAAATTCTAAGAATCGTACGAAATGGAATCATAGTTACTTTTTTGGGACTATCTGGAAGAAAGCTAAGGACCCGTGTCCTCGGGGTTGGCGTGTACCCACAGCTACCGAATTGGAAAGTTTGGCAAACACCGCTAATGAACTGACAACCATAAATGGCGTAAATGGTCGCATATTTGGTACTGATGATAATATCCTATTTCTTCCGGCTTCCGGATTCCGTGACAATAGTGATGGGACGCTGTACAATTGGGATAGCTACGGTTACTACTGGAGTAGTAGTGTTAGTCTTGATGATGTGTATTACTTGTTCTTTGGTAGCACAACCGCGTTCACGAGCTTCTCGGATTACGCATACGGTTTCTGTGTTCGCTGCGTCGCAGAATAATTTGATTATTTGGTTATTACATGAAAAATACGGCTATTTTTAACGATTAGAGCGTAGCAATTTGGAAAATTTTAGATGAAACGTTGTGTTTTTCTAAAATCGTTCTCAATCTTACCTCATCGGTATCGGTAATGAAAACTTGCCCAAAGTGATGATTGCCTACCATATTGAGAAGCTGGGCAATACGGAGGTTGTCCAATTTATCGAAAATATCATCTAACAATAATATCGGTTTTATTTTTTTTCGGGCGGCAATATAATCGTATTGCGCTAATTTTAAGGCTAATGAGAATGATTTTTGTTGCCCTTGTGAACCAAATCGTTTCAAAGGCATTTCATTAATCAAAAACAGAAAATCATCTTTATGTATGCCGAAATTGGTGTATGCCGAGCGAAAATCTTGCGCCTCATTTTCTTGTAATCCTTTTTCAAAATCTAAATCAAACAGTTGAGATTGGTAAGTGATGGAAACGGTTTCGGTATCGCCGGAAAGTGTTTGGTAATATCGTTGAAAATCTGTTAAAATAGCTGAAATAAACTGCTTTCTTTTTTCAAAAATGTAGCTTCCCAACGGGATAAGTTGTTCGTTATAAATGGGCAATAACGACAAATCTACACTTTCTCCTGAAAGGTGCTGTTTTAGCAGTTGGTTTCGTTGCTGAATAATTTTTTGATAAGAGATCAGCCGTTGCAAATACTCTTTATCGAATTGCGAAATGCTGATATCAAAAAACTTACGTCGCGTTTCGCTGCCTTCATTAATCATATCACTATCATAAGGAGAAACCATAATTAAAGGAAAAAGCCCGATGTGGTCGCTCAATCTTTGGTACTCTTTTTGATTGGCTTTCATTGTTTTACGGCCATTTTTAAACACGCAGCCAATTTTAGTAGTGGTTTGATTTTCGAAACTTTCAAACAGACCGTGAATCGCAAAAAAATCGCAGTTAAATCTAACAGAATAAGTATCTTGTGAAGAAAAATAGCTCTTGCAAAACGACAAATAATGAATGGCATCTAACAGATTGGTTTTTCCGCTGCCGTTTTTGCCTACAAAGCAATTCACATTTCCGTGAAAATCAAACTCGTTTTCTTCGTAATTTTTAAAATTAGAAACGTGTAAGTGTTTCAAATACATTATGTCGCAAATTCAATAATAGCAAAAATAATCCCTATGACAAAAGTAACCGATAGAATTCCTCTTCCTGTTAGGTCATACTTTAATTTTAACAAATAATAACGCAATAAAAATACGTTAGGAATTATGCTGATGAGGATCATACGTTGCAAAGTAAAGACATTTGCCTCTTTAATTTCATGCGGCAAAAAATAAAGGATGAGTTGCAGTAAGCCGAATATAAACGCCGGAATTGCCAGTCCGATGAATAATCCCATCCAAATTGAATCTTGACGAAGTTTATCAATCATGTTCCCAATGTTTTAATTTATCAATCATTTTATGTGAAGTCATATCGAAATGCACCGGCATTACCGATACATAGCCGTTTTGCAATGCCCACTCGCAAGTATCGGCGGACTCTTTTTCCAGGTTTACCAAATAACCGGCTAACCAATAATACTTTTCGCCGAAAGAGTCGGTATTTTCCTCTAAATCTTCATACCAATACCCTAACGTTTGTCGCGTAATTTTGACTCCTTTTATTTCAGCAAGCGGTAATTTAGGAATATTAACATTCAAGCAAACGTGTTTGGGCAATCCGTTTTGAAGCGTTTTTTCAATAATTTGTCTTGCATACACCACAGCAGCAGAAAAGTCGGCTTTTGAAGAATAATCCAACAAAGAGAATCCTATGGCGGGCACTCCCTCAAAGCTGGCTTCAATAGCCGCCGCCATAGTGCCTGAGTAAATGATGCTTACCGAAGAGTTTGAGCCGTGGTTAATTCCCGAAAGCACTAAATCTATTTTTCTATCACGAAGCACTACGCGCTGTCCCAATTTCACACAATCTACCGGAGTTCCGTTGCTTCTGTAATAAGAAATTCCGTTTTCGGTTTTAAAAAGTTTTACGCGCAGTGGCAGGTGCATGGTAATGGCGTGCCCCATTCCGGAACGCGGACCATCTGGCACAATAACTACTATTTCTCCGAAATCTTGGGCGGCTTCTACTAAGGCTGCCAAGCCGCGCGCTTCAAAACCATCATCGTTTGTGATGAGTATCAGTGGTTTATGAGTCATGTTTGGAATTTAAAGATTTAAAAATTTAAAATTTAAACTAGTTGCGCAAAGAAACAGCATTTTTTGATATAAGTTCCCAATTTTCATATCGAAAAAATATTATTTTTGCCCCCCAAAAAAAGGGATAGGTTTTACTAAAAAATAAAAGATAAAAATGGCAAATCACAAATCGGCGAAGAAAAGAATTAGAGCCAATGACAGTAAGAGATTAGCAAATCGTTATTTCGCAAGAACAATGCGTAGTGCGCTGAAAGACGTTAGGTTAACTTCTGACAAAACCGCTGCGGAAAGCAAACTTCCTAAAGTAACCTCTTTGATTGACAAATTGGTTAAAAGAGGAATCATTCACAAAAATAAAGCGGCAAATTTGAAATCGGGATTAGCGATAAAAATTAACAATTTATAATTTTTTACAGCTCACAAATCGAGGCTTGCCGTTCATGTCGTTCCAAAGCTCAAGCTCTTTGAACCCTGTTTCAGTAAGCATCGCCGATAATTCAAAGTGGAATTTTTCATGAGTTTCAAAATATAATACTCCTCCCTCGCGGAGGAGTATTTTTGCAATTTTTGCAATCGCATTGTAAAAGATAAGCGGATTTTCGTCCGGAACAAAGAGTGCTATACAGGGCTCATTATCAGCAACATTTGTGTGTAAATGGACCCGTTCTCTTTGCGGAATATAGGGGGGATTTGAAACGATAATATCAATATTATTTGGAAGTGAACAGATGTTGTCCTTTAAAATATCATGATGTAAAAATTTAATTTCCACATTATTATCCTTTGCATTTTTTTTTGCTATTTTCAATGCCTCTTTTGAAATATCAGTTGCCCAAACGGTTGTATTTTTAATATTTTTGGCTAAAGCGATAGCGATGACACCGCTGCCGGTGGCGAGATCAAGGATTTTGGTAGCGACGTTGCGTGCAACGTCGCTACCACGTAAAATCATCTGTACCAATTCCTCCGTTTCCGGTCTCGGAATGAGCACGGAAGGATTAACATTGAGTTCCAAATCATAAAAAGTGCTCTTTCCTATTACGTATTGAATAGGGCACCCCTGTGAAAGTTTCTCTAAATCCATTCTCCATTCTCCATTCTCCATTCTCCATTCTCCCTCAGGGTTTAAAAAGTAGCAGTGTTTTTCTACATCATATTTATCTTTAATATAAATAAAAAATATCTCATCAATTTCCCGTTCTTTGTAAAGTGGGGATAGTTGCGTGTGGAATAAATTTCGCAATGTTGAAATTTTCACCTTAATTTCCTACATCGGATAAGTACTTAATTCGCATGATACGAACTTCTTCCATATTAAAATCATCTTCACCCAAAGTTTCAAGGGCTACTTGCACGGAATCTGATTCAGCTTCAGCGAAGTAGTCTAAAATATCTTCCTGATGATATTTTTCGATATTGTCATCAATATAATAATCAATATCTATTTTTGTTCCTGAGGAAACAATGCTTTCAATTTCTGTTAAAAGTTCATCCATTTCTAATCCTTTAGCATGCGCAATATCTTCAAAATTTAACTTTCTATCAATACATTGAACGATAAATACTTTGATTGCAGATTTTTTTACTATGGATTTTACGATGAAATCTTGCGGTCTCTCAATTTCATTTTCTTCAACGTATTGCTTAATGAGATCGGCAAATGGGGCACCGTATTTTTGTGCTTTTCCCACACCCACACCGGTAATGTTTACCATTTCTTCAATGGTAGTAGGATATTGAATGCACATGTCTTCCAAAGAGGGGTCTTGAAAAATGATAAATGGCGGTAAATTTTCTTTAACGGAAATCGATTTGCGCAAATCTTTTAACATGGCAAACAAAGTAGCATCGGTTGCTTCTACTTTTCCGGAAATCATGTTTTCAATATCATCGTCATCCATTTCATCGTCATCTGATTTCGCTTTATGCGGTTTTTGCACGTAAAGTGTGTATGGATTAGTGAGATATTTTTCTCCTTTCGGCGTAATTTTCAACAAGCCGTAGTTTTCAATATCTTTATAGATAAGCTCCTCAAAAATAGCTACACGAATAACGCTTGTCCAAAATTTAGGTTCAAACTCTTCTCCCTCGCCAAATTGTTTTAGTTTATTGTGTTTAAACTTGACGATTGTTGTTGTTTTTTCACCAACAGCAATGTCAACAATGTGGTTATCAATAAATTGTTGCTTTACCTCTTTAATAATTTCAATTATTAACTGAACTTGTTCAGTAGCGTTCATTTTGGGTTTTGGATGCAAGCAAACATCGCAGCAACCGCAAGAATCAGGTTCGTAAATTTCGCCGAAATAGTGCAATATGTGTTTTCTCCTACAATTGGTAGATTCTGCATAAGAAGCGGTTTCTGCCAATAATTGTTTTACCATTTCTTGTTCTGCTACAGACTTTTTTGTCGAGAATTTTTCTAATTTGTATAAATCTTTGATATCGTAAAAAGCAATACAAAGCCCTTCACCGTCGTCGCGTCCGGCACGTCCGGTTTCTTGGTAATAGCCTTCCAAACTTTTGGGCATATCATAATGAATTACAAAACGCACATCGGGTTTGTCAATTCCCATTCCAAAAGCGATGGTTGCCACAATCACTTCTGCATCTTCCATCAAAAACGCATCTTGGTTGTGTACACGCACCGGCGAATCAAGTCCGGCATGATAAGGAAGTGCCCGAATTTGGTTAGCCCTCAAAAACTCGGAGAGTTCTTCTACCTTTTTCCTGCTCAAACAATAGATAATTCCTGATTTTCCACTATGATTTTTAATGAACTTAACAATCTCTTTGTCAATTTCTTTTGTTTTCTCACGAATTTCATAGTAGAGATTGGGGCGATTAAAAGAAGATATAAATACTTCGGCTTTATCAATCCCCAAGTTTTTTTGGATATCGCTTTGCACTTTAGGCGTTGCGGTCGCGGTGAGCGCAATCACCGGTACTTTCTTGTTAATTTTATCAATTGTTTCTCTTATTCTTCTGTACTCGGGTCTAAAATCGTGTCCCCACTCGGAAATACAATGTGCCTCATCAATAGCAAAGAAAGAGATATTGATCTCTTTAAAAAAACCTACATTTTCTTCTTTGGTTAGCGTTTCTGGGGCTACATAGAGGAGCTTGGTTTTTCGGGCTATCAAATCATCTTTTACTGCTTTTATTTCTTGTTTCGATAATGAAGAGTTCATGAAGTGGGCAATGCCTAATTCCGTGCCAAAATTCCGAAGGGCATCTACTTGGTTTTTCATCAAGGCAATTAACGGCGAAATGATAATGGTCGTTCCTTCGCAAAGCAAGGCAGGCAATTGATAACACAGCGATTTTCCGCCGCCGGTAGGCATAATCACAAAGCAATCTTTACCTTTTAATAATGACTTTATTACCTTCAGCTGATCGCCTTTAAACGAATTAAATCCGAAAAATTTCTTCAACATTTGTTGAATATCTTTGTCCGATACTGCTTTCATACTTATTTGCTCAATCTTACGGTTTTTTTGTTTTAATAATTAATATTTGCTCTCGTTCATGTTTTTATAAAACAAAATTATACAAAAAATCAATGATTTTGAAGAAAATGCCATTTTTTTTGAAGAAATTATGTTAATTCGTTCTTAATCAGCAATATAATTTTTTATTTTATGAATATTCGTATCAGATATAGCGAATATTTGTGTTTTTTTATCAAATAGTTTTACTATTTTTGCCGAAATAAATCATAATTATGAAATACATAGGAGCACATGTTAGCGCAGAAGGCGGTGTGGAAAACGCCCCCTTGAATGCAAGAATAATTGAAGCGACCGCTTTTGCTTTTTTTACTAAAAACCAACGTCGTTGGGAGTCTCCTCCTCTGTCGGCGAAAAGTATTGCACTTTTTAAAGAACATTGCGCAAAAAATGGTTTTACGGCAGCACACATTTTGGCACATGATACTTATTTAATTAATTTAGGGCACCCAGATCAAGAAGGATTGGATAAATCGCGTAAAGCGTTTAACGATGAAATGTTACGTGTGGAGCAGTTAGGACTTTCTTCATTAAATTTTCATCCGGGAGGGCATTTGAACGCCATTTCCGTTGACGAGTGCTTACGCCGTATTTCAGAATCGATCAATTTGGCTTTGGAAAAAACGCAAGGCGTGATTGCCGTGATTGAGAATACCGCAGGACAAGGCACCAATGTAGGTTTTAGTTTTGCCCATTTGGCGCAAATTATTGATAAAGTTGAAGATAAGAGCAGAGTAGGTGTTTGTATAGATACATGCCACACTTATGCTAGTGGATATGATCTGAAAACGAAGGCTGGATACGAGCAAACGTGGCGCGAGTTTGATGAAATTGTGGGTGCTCATTATTTGCGTGGTATGCACTTGAACGATGCGAAAAAAGACTTAGGAAGTCGGGTAGATAGGCACGAGAATCTCGGCATGGGGCTTCTCGGTAAAGATTTTTTTGCCCGGATGATGAAAGATCCGCGTTTTAATGAGATACCATTGATTTTGGAGACACCGGATATGGGGAAGTGGGTGGAGGAGATTGTTTGGTTGAGGGGGGAGGCTGTTTGTGAAGATTGAATGCTCTGTCATTAGATTTCATTTTCTTTTCGGTAATTTCCGTGTTGCCTTTTCCATAGATTTTTCTCCCTTAACACACTTTTATAAGTGTCAAAGTCAGGAAATAGAAAAACTTATTTCACGTGAGAATGTTCAAACTATTCCGGCCTCATCTGCGGAAAAAACAGCACATCCTGAATAGAATTAGAATTAGTCATAATCATGGATAACCTGTCAATTCCAATGCCTAAGCCTGCCGTGGGCGGCATTCCATATTCTAACGAGCGTAAAAAGTCTTCGTCCAACACCATAGATTCTTCATCGCCACGTTTGCCCAGTTCTAATTGATCTTCAAAGCGTTTGCGTTGGTCAATCGGATCGTTTAGCTCGGAGTAGGCGTTGCAGATCTCTTTTCCGTTGCAAACCGCTTCAAAACGTTCGGTTAGATTGGGAGTTGAGCGATGTTTTTTCGTTAACGGTGAGGTTTCGATAGGATAATCGTAAATAAAGGTAGGTTGTATCAGATGCGCTTCGCAGGTTTCGCCAAAGATTTCGTCAATCAGTTTGCCGCGCCCCATCGTGTTGTCCACGTGCACGCCGCACTTTTTTGCGAAAACCGCCATCTCTTTTTCATCCATGTTGGAAATATCTACGCCGGTAAAATGCTCAATGGCGCCGTACATCGTGTAACGTTTCCATGGGCGTTTAAAATCAATCATATTCTCGCCGACTTGTACTTGTGTGGTTCCGTGTAATTCTAACGCCACTTTTTCCACCATCTCTTCCACTAAATTCATCATCCATTCATAATCTTTATACGCCACATACAATTCCATTTGCGTAAACTCCGGATTATGAAAGCGCGACATGCCTTCGTTGCGGAAGTCTTTTGAGAACTCGTACACGCCGTCAAATCCGCCAACTATTAAACGTTTTAAATACAATTCATTAGCAATGCGTAAATAAAGCGTCATATCTAATTTATTGTGATGCGTTTTAAAGGGACGTGCTGCCGCGCCGCCATACAACGGTTGCAAAATGGGCGTTTCCACTTCCAAATAGCCTTTCTCATTCAAGAAATTACGCATGGTGTTCACCAATTTTGTGCGTTTAATAAAAGTATCCTTTACATGCGGATTCACGATCAAGTCCACGTAACGTTGGCGGTAGCGCAATTCGGGATCTTGGAAAGCATCGTAAACTTCGCCCTCTTTCTCTTTTACAATAGGCAATGGTTTCAGCGATTTACAAAGAATTGTGAATTCTTTTACGTGAATGCAAGTAGCGCCCGTTTGCGTAGTAAACACAAAACCTTTCACCCCGATAATATCCCCGATGTCCAATCTTTTAAACACGCTGTTATAAAGCGTTTTATCTTCGCCCGGGCAAAGCTCATCGCGTTTGGCGTAGATTTGAATTTTTCCAATGGCATCTTGCAGTACGAAAAATGCCACCGCACCCATAATGCGCTGGCTCATAATTCTTCCCGCAAAACTTACGTCTTGGTATAAACTATTATCTTTGGGGAAATTTTCCAATATATCTTCAGAGGTAGCATTAACTTCGTATAATGCTGCCGGATAGCAATCAATGCCGAGATTCGTAAAATCCTGCAATTTTTGTCTTCTGATGATTTCTTGTTCACTTAGTTGGATGGCCATGTCAATTTATTTTAAGGGGGCAAAAATATAAAAATGACGTAGAAAACATAAGTATCTAAAAAATACTTTTGGGAATAGCACAAAATTTATACTACTTTTGCCACGAAAAATAAAAATTGTAAAATCAATGAATATAGAAGATCTCCGCCGGTGCGGTTGGTGCAAATCAGATCCCATTTACCTCAAATATCACGATGAGGAATGGGGAAGAGAAGTGAATGATGACCATAAAATGTTTGAATTTCTTGTGCTGGAAAGCGCACAGGCAGGCTTGAGTTGGATCACTATCCTTAAAAGACGCAACGTTTATTGCGAGGCTTTTGCCGGATACGATGCGGAAAAAGTGGCGCAAATGAATGAACAAGATGTAGAACGATTGATGCAAAACAGTGGAATTATCCGCAACAGAAGCAAAATAAAAGCAGCTATTTCCAACGCGCAACATTTTTTGGAAGTGCAAAAAGAGTTCGGCAGTTTTTGTAATTATTTGAGAACATTTTTACCTGACGGAAAGCCGATTATCAATCATTGGAAATCGTTGAGCGAAATTCCGCCCTCTACGCCTTTGTCTGATGCCATTAGCAAAGACATGAAAAAACGAGGTTTTAAATTCTTCGGAACAACTATTTGTTATGCTCATTTACAAGCAGTTGGCTATGTGAATGATCATTTGGAAGATTGCGTTTTTAAATATGAATGTTAAATAAAATTGTTATAAATCCAAAAAAATCAACATTATGAAAAACTTACTTTTTTTAATCAAATTGAGCATCTTAGCGATCGTTTTGGCAGGATGTTGCGGATCTTCTTACAAATACGAAACGGTAAAGAATGATCCCATGAAAACCCGAATTTACACGCTTGACAATGGGTTAAAAGTGTATCTATCTGTAAACAAGGATGAACCACGTATTCAAACCTACATTGGCGTACGCGTGGGAAGTAAAAATGATCCGGCAGAAACCACCGGTTTAGCACACTATTTTGAACACTTAATGTTTAAAGGAACTCAAAATTTCGGCACTACCGATTATGAATCCGAAAAACCTTTACTCGATCAAATAGAGCAACTATTTGAGACATACCGCAATACAATCGATGAAACTGAGCGAAGAGCTATCTATGCACAAATTGATGAGATTTCGCAGGAAGCCTCTAAAATTGCCATTCCTAATGAGTATGATAAACTCATGGCAACGATTGGTGCGCAGGGAACCAATGCCTTTACATGGTACGATGTTACAGCCTATTCGGAAAACATTCCCTCCAATGAAATGGAGAACTGGGCAAAAATTCAATCCGACCGTTTTACAAATCCGGTGCTACGTTTGTTTCACACGGAATTGGAAACCGTTTATGAAGAGTATAATATGGGTTTGACCGATGATAGCGAAAAAGTATATGATTCGTTTATGAATGCCTTATTCCCACATCATCCTTACGGCACGCAAACCACAATAGGCACACAAGAGCATTTGAAAAATCCTTCCATTACCAATATCAAAAATTATTTTGAGACCTATTATGTACCTAACAATATGGCAATAATTATGGTAGGCGATTTTAATCCTGATGAAGCCATTAAAATCATTGATCAATATTTTGGTCAAATGCCTAAAAAAGAATTACCGGAATTTAAAACCGAACCGGAGCAACCCATTATGGAACCCATTACAAGAGAAGTGGTTGGTTTGGAAGCAGAATATGTTACCATTGCATTTCGTTTCCCCGCAGCTAATACCCATGAAGCAACAACACTTCAAATTGTTGACTATATGCTTAATAATGGAAAAGCCGGCTTGATTGACTTGAACTTAAAACAAAAACAAAAGGTCTTAAGTGCAGAATGTGGAATGAATGCGTTCGCAGATTATTCTGTTTTCTTTTTGGAAGGTGTTCCCAAAGAAGGGCAAACCTTAGACGAAGTAAAAGACTTGTTGTTAGAACAATTAGAGATATTGAAAAAAGGTGAGTTTGATGAAGAATTACTGCAAGCGGTGATCAATAATTTTAAATTAAATCAATATTATCAGCAACAATACCCATATTATACTGCATACATACTTTTAAATTCATTTATTAATAATATTTCATGGAAAGATGAAGTTGGAAAGATTGATCGTCAGTCAAAACTGACAAAACAGGATATTGTTGATTTTTGTAATCAATATTTTAATGACAATTACGCAATTGTTTATAAAAGAGAAGGTAAATCGGACGATAAAAAGATAGAAAAACCCACCATTACGCCTATTGCTGCTAATCGCGATGCGGAAAGTGCATTTTTAGCTGAAATAAAAGCGCGCCCTGTAAATCCGATTGAACCGGTATTTATTGACTATGATAGAGATATGTCTAAATTGAATGTAAAAAATGAGATCCCATTGTTATACAAAAAGAATGATATAAATCCGTTGTTTTTCCTATGTTATGTTTTTGAAATGGGAAATAATAACGACAAGGCGTTGGGAACAGCATTTACTTATTTAGATTATTTGGGAACTTCAACACGCACCGCAGAAGAAATCAAAAGCGAATTTTATAAAATGGCTTGTTCTTTCGGTGTGTTTGCCTCAAGCGATAGAGTGTATGTATTTATCAGAGGATTAAGTGATAATTTTGAAAAAGCCATGGATTTACTCGAAGAGCGATTGGCAGATGCACAAGTAGATATGGATATCTATTCCGGTTTAGTAAATGATATATTAAAAAAACGTTCCGATGACAAATTGGATCAATATACAAATTTCTCAAGATTAAGAAATTATGCTAAATATGGCGCATTATCACCGGCAACCAATTTACTTTCTAAAAATGAATTGGAAGCCATGAACCCGGAAGAGTTGGTGAATCGTACCAAAGATTTGAAAAATTTTGAGCACAGAATATTGTACTATGGTCCATTAGCCGAAAATCAAATTATGCAATTAATTAATGAAAAACATCTTGTAGGTGACCAAATAATGCCTGTCCCTGAGGCTATTCGTTTTGTAGAACAAGATGTTACAACAAATACAGTGCTTTTAGCTGAATATGATGCCAAACAAATTTATATGGCCATGATGCACAAATGTGGAAGTTTTGATAAGAACATTGAGCCTATTCGTTGGTTATATAATGAGTATTTTGGCGGCGGCATGAGCAGTATTGTTTTTCAAGAGATGCGGGAAGCGCGCGGTTTGGCATATTCGGCTTGGGCCGGCTATCAACGTCCACAAAAATCGAAAGACGCATACTATATCACTTCTTTTATTGCTACCCAAAACGATAAAATGATGGAGGCAATTAATGCTTTTGTGGAAATTTTGAACGATATGCCGCAATCTGAAAAAGCATTTGACGTAGCCAAAGAAAACATGCTCACTACGTTTCGTACAGAACGAATATTGCGCGAAGATATCCTTTGGCGTTATTTGGACGATACCGAATTTGGCTACACCACCGATAGCCGCAAGTATATTTTTGATAATATGCAAAATATGGACTTGAGCGATGTAGTGGCTTTCCAAGAAAAACATGTTAAAAACCGCCCTTATACCTACTGCATTTTGGGAGATTCCAAAGATTTGGATTTGAATAGTTTGGAGAAAATAGGGAAGATTCGGAAGCTGACGCAGGAGGAGATATTTGGGTATTAATCGGTGACAGATCCTCGTTAATTTGTCTATGAATAAAATTACCCGTTTCATTTTAGGTCTTAGCATCCTACTTTGTGCGTGCACCACAGAGGTCCCCGTTACCCGATTCTCAGGCGAGGGACTGGGAACTTATTACCATATTACTATGGCAGATCTAAACAACGTTACGCAATCGCAAATTGATTCGGTGATTGCCGAGTTGAATAATACCGCTTCTATTTTCAATCTTAACTCATTGGTTTCGCGTATTAATAGAAATGAGACAGATACCTTAAACGACATTTTAAAGCAAATTTTGGAAGTGTCGTTGCAAGTTTGTGAGGAAACCGGCGGTGCTTTCGATTTTACGGTAGGTGCGCTGGTAAATTTGTGGGGGTTTGGAAAAAACGCCCCGACAGAGATTTCAGAAGAAGAGATTGCAAAAGCATTGGTAACCGTTGGTTACAATAAGATTAAAATAGATGGAAATAGAATTATCAAAGAAAATCCGGATACCCAGCTTAACTTTAACGCTGTTGCCAAAGGGTATTGTGTGGATTTGGTAGCGGCATTTCTAACTTCGCAAGGTTTAGAAAACTTTTTAGTGGATATTGGCGGAGAGTTGTGCGTGCACGGCAAACGTGCTCCCCATAAAAAATGGCGTGCGGGCATCCAAAAACCCACCGAAACTAAAGAGGGTGCCATATCCGCAGAAGAGGTTATGGAGCTTCAGGATGTTTCAATTGCGACTTCAGGAAATTATCGCAATTACATTGAAAAAAACGGAAAACGCTACGGACACACCATCAATCCGCACACCGGATATCCTGAAATGAATGATTTGCTGAGTGTTACCGTACTGGCTTCTTCGTGCGCACTTGCCGATGCTTACGCTACTGCTTTTATGGTTATGGGAAAAGAAAAGGCGCAAGAGTTTGTTGCGCAAAAGCCTGAGATTAGAGCATACTTTATTACAAATTAAAAACTAACAATTATTTTATTTTTCCTATCTTTCGCGTCATAGAAATATTTTACTATGAAAAAAACAATTCTATTATTTATCACCCTATTATTTAGCGTAGTAACATTACTGCACGCACAAACTGCTGAAAAAGGATATACAAACTTTTATGCCGGAGGACTTACAAATGAAGATTTTTTTACGAAATCCGATTTAGTCGTTGAAAGCCGTTATATAGGGATTGTGGCTATCTACGATACAAAAGGTAATAGAAATAGTAATGATATCTATTCTATTCTTGCAGTTAAAATACACAGGGTTTATAAAGGCGACAAGTCTTTAGAAGGAGATACTGTTTATATTGTGAGCAAAGGAGGAACACTTGGTACAGAGAGTGTTTATTTGCACGATAATAGTGCAAACTTAAAAGAGGGAGAGGTTGCAGTAGAGACCATAGAGGAAATACAATACGGTCATGCCCCTCCACTTCTAAAGAACAATGATTGTCGTTATTGTAACGTCAGTGATTATGTGCCACATATACATTTTTTCAGAGTGTCTGATTTCCCTGACATTAAGGATTCTAAATACTCACCCTATAAAAAATATAAATTTTTTTATACTTCAGGAACCAAATTATATATATGTGGTGATAAAATTTTAGGTTTAAACAATTTGATCTTTCAAAACAGAAGAGAGTTCTATAATTATATAAAACAGTTTGAAGAGTTTATGATTCCGAAAGTGGAAGAACGAATTGAAACTGCCAAAGAGTAACAATTAAGAATAAAGAGAATTTTAAATTTAAAATCGTAAATCTAAAATCGTAAATCTAAAATCGTAAATTATTAACCACTAATCATTAACCACTAACCACTATCTTCCACCCCTTTAATCCCCCGCCAGCGGGAGAGATTAATCATCTTATCATCTCATCATCTCATCATTAACCATTAATCACTATCTTCGCCGCATTAAATTCTTTTATTATGAAAAAACCAATTTTATTATTTATCCTTTTATTATGCGTAGCATTTTTACACGCCCAAAACACTGAAAACAAAAAACCTACTCTTTCTAATGAAGAATTCTTCCAACGGGCAGAGCTTGTATTTGAAGGGCAATTTATAAAAATTGTATCTACTTACGACCCGAAAGGCACGGCAAAATTTGATGATTGTTTTAGAATTGAAGCATACGCTGTGCATAAAGTCTATAAAGGCGATACATTGTTAACCGGTAAAACAATATACGCTGTTCAGCAACGCGCTCTTCTTGGCGAGGAAAAAACAGTTTATACACAAGAACCTACAGTTGGCGATGATGGCATTATTACATTTACTAAAACTGATTTTGGATATGTTCGGCCATATATTTTACAGAAACATGGAATTAACTGTAGTGTTAATTTTTTTTCACCTTCAATTTACTTTTTTACTTCATCCGATTTTCCTGATAATGAAAACTCTGAATATTCTTCATTTAAAAAATATAAACTTATAGAACATTACTCGGAAGAATTCATGTTTGATAATAATATTATGTATGTTTGTGGAGAAATTGTTGCAGGTTTAAATGATTTGGTTTTTAGAAAACGTGAAGATTTTTATAATTATATGAGGCAGTTTGAGGGGTTTATGGTTCCGGAACCAAAACTGCAATCCCAACCCGAAAAACAACTTCAAAAAGTGCCTGAAGAAGCGCACTATATTGACGATTTGCCAAAAGCCTTATCAGATTCTCTTTTACATGAAATATATAAAGAGCACAAAAAAGACAGTAAAAAAAAAGTTCAAAAAAAACCAAAAAAAAACAGAGAGGACAATAATATAACATTTCAAATTGATAATCATCAATTAATATATGATTACGGTAGTCAGAAACATTATGTAAAGTTCGACATATTAGTAAGCTCCAATAATCCAAACATCTACTTTAGCCAAACCGCATTGGGATTACAATACAATATACCCATTTGCGGAACCAATATAGTGCAAAATGAGAAAGTATCTTATGCTATGGGTGAATATTTTAGCAATAATTACCATGTGATAAACTTTATGGATTTTAATAATACGATTTTATTGGAAACTTTTGTAAAAGTTCCTAATCCAATCAGATTAACACTAAGTAATGTACCCACAGTCTTCATAAGTGTTCAAATAGAACTTTTACCAAATTTAAATTCAGGACAATCTCATATCGCTTTTGCATGGACCAATGCAACCACATTTGCTACTAATTATGCTCTATCAAGCGATGCGGATATCTATGATTATTACCGTTATGATAACATTTTTTTAATTAACTCAAACACCATATCCATAGCAACAGATAATAAACCTTTTATTACTACGCATTTAAATACTTTATCGAAAATAGCCGGTATTAGCGATACGCTGACCATTAGAGGATACCACTTCGGAAATACAACAGGAAGCGTTTATTTTAAGGCAGCAGACGAAGGAGGTAAGCGTTTTATAAAAGGCTTGGAACAATCCTATTATATCGATTGGAGCGATTCGCTCATTAAAGTTAAAGTACCTTCAATGGTTTATAAAGGATATGAAAATGATACCATAATTTTTAGTAGCGGAGCGGGTTCCGGTTCAATTAAAATTAAAACCATGCAGGGGGACTCCTGTGAAAGTGCCTCCTCTTTACATATCCCCTATTCTGTGATGAATGATAGAGTCACAGCAGGCGGCACTTTCCGCAGGATACATTTAGCAAGAAAGGATTGTTATTATGATTTTATGTTTACTTTACACAGTGATTATCGGCATTTTTCAAATATGATTGCGGTAATTGATACGGCTTTGCGTCATTGGTCTGAGCAAATAGGGCTAACACTTATTTTAGAAAGAGATATGAACAATAATCTGGTTTTTGTCGATGTTGATGATAATAACAAAAATATAATTAAACCTTTTCAAAGAGCAGGTATGACTACAACAAGACGTGTTGCTGCAAGATTATATAACAATGATACGATACTGTATCGTACTACCGGTTCTCATATTTCAATATATTCTGATTCTGTTTTTTGGGATTATGCCATTTCGGGCAAAGCAAGCTCCGGAAAAGTTAGTTTTTATCAAGCCTTTATGCACGAGATAGGACATGTTTTGTCGTTGAATCATGTGAACGATTCTTTAGATTTGATGTATTATGAAATAAAGAAAGGTGATACTATAAAAAGGTTTAATTCTACCAATATTACTGCTGTAAAAAGCAATATTGCCGCAAGCCAAGCTATTAATTGGGCGACTACCAATCCTTCTCAACCTCCTCTTTCCCCCATCGGCGTAAAAAAGCCCCAAATCACCATACTTAACCATGCTTTTCCCATTATTTGTAATAACACTCAACCGGTAACTTTGTCATCAAATTACCCTACCGGAAATCTTTGGAGTACCGGAGCTACCACACAAACCATTCAGGTGAACCAAAGCGGCAAATACTGGTTGAAATTTACCGATGATGTATGTGAGGCTTCTGCGGACACCGTTAATATAATATACTCTTCATTAGGTGCTTCCTTTGCAGTAAATCATGCAATATGTCATGGTACAAGCACCGGCTCCATTATTGCCAACGCAACCGGAACACATCCATCCTATACTTACCATTGGACAGGTAATGGAATAAATATAACCACCACATCCACCACATTAACTAATTTATCCGCAGGAACATATTATGTGGAAGTGAACAATAGCGTAGGCTGTACTGCAAACTATACGGTTTATGTTTCGCAACCGGAGAAGTTGAAAGTTACTGGAACTATTAAAAATTCCATGCTTTTGATAAATGTTTCAGGAGGCATTCCGCCATATACATATCAATGGGCTTATTACCAAACCGGAGGGCTTAAATGTTTGCCTATTGGACAATTTGTAGATCAACCATTTATTCCTATTGATTATCTGTCACTTAATTGCCTACTTAAATTAGTGATTACAGATGCCAATGGATGTCAAATTGTATTAGAAGGAAAAGAAGGAGGACTGGATTTTATAGACCAAGAAAGGAACGATTCCCCAAGCCATGAAATTATGCTTTTCCCCAATCCTGCTTCGGGAACCTTTACTATTTCCAATGTACGCAATGCCACCGTTTATTTATACACTGCGCTTTCAGAACTTGTAAATACTTTTGAGCATGTTTCTTTCAATAAAACTATCAATGTAAATCATCTTCCGTCCGGAATATATTTTCTAAAAATTGTGGAAGAAAATACTATTAAAAATGAAAAATTAATATTGAACAAATAATACAGAACCTGTTATCATTGATTTTTAAACCGTTGGCTGAAGCCGACGGCAATGAAAAACCTTAAATTTTTAAATCTTTAAATTTTAAATTAACCTCATGCAAACCTACCAAAACCAAAACTTTTTTCTCATCGCCGGACCTTGCGTGGTAGAAAATGAAAGCATCTCTTTGCATATTGCCCGAACGATTGACGCCATTTGCAAACGCTTGGAAATTCACTTCTACTTCAAGGCTTCTTACCGCAAGGCGAACCGCTCTTCTCTTCATTCGTTTACAGGCATTGGCGACATTGAAGCGTTAGCTGTGCTGGCAAAAGTAAAAGAGCAACTGGGGCTTCCTATCGTTACCGATATTCATGCGCCCGAAGAAGCGCACCTTGCGGCACAAGTAGCCGATGTGCTTCAAATTCCGGCATTTTTGTCTCGCCAAACTGAGCTGCTGCAAGCTGCTGCCCAAACAGGCAAAGTGGTGAATATCAAAAAAGGGCAGTTCCTATCACCGGAAGCGATGCAATTTGCGGTTGAAAAAGTTCGGGCAGCCGGCAATCCGCACGTAATGCTTACAGAGCGCGGCACCAGCTTCGGTTATCATGATCTTATTGTGGATTTTAGAGGAATTAAAGCTTTAAAACAAAACAGATGTCCGGTGGTGTTGGATTGCACTCACGCGCTGCAACAGCCCAACCAATCGGGCGGTGTGGCAGGCGGACAACCCGAGCTGATCGAAACGTTGGCAAAAGCCGGTATTGCCGTAGGATTCGACGGCATTTTCATAGAAACACACCCCGAACCGAAGAATGCCCTTTCCGACGGCGCCAACATGCTCCCGCTTTCACAGTTAGAGCCCTTGCTCGAAAAGCTGCTAAAAATCAGAAACGCCGTAATTTAATCTGCGTAAATCTGTTTAATCCGCGTCATCTGCGTGCTAAAAAAAAATATGTTTATTTGCCAACTAAACAAAAAAGGACTCAAATTATATGAAAACATTCACCTTAGGCGGAATACATCCGGAAGAGAATAAATTTGCAAACCAACAATCTATTGAGGAGTTTCCTATTCCTAAAACAGCTACGGTTTTTATTCATCAAAATTTGGGCGCGCCCCCGGTGTGCCAGGTAAGCAAAGGCGATACTGTAAAAGTAGGCACCTTGCTGGCAAAGGCAGAGTCGTTTATCTGCGCCAATCTCCATTCGCCGGTATCGGGAAAAGTAATCCAAGTGGAAGAGATTGCCGACTGCTCCTACTTCAAAAAACAAGCAGTAGTTATTGAAGTGGAGGGTGATGAATGGGAGCCTGCTATTGACCGTTCTCCCAAAATTGTAAAAGAAATTAAGCTAACCAAGCAAGAAATCATTCAACGTATCAAAGATTGCGGCATTGTAGGGCTGGGTGGCGCCTGTTTTCCCACCCATGTAAAATACATGCTTCCGGAGGGAAAAACCGCTGAATATTTGATCATTAATGCCGCTGAATGCGAACCGTACCTTACCATTGACCACCGGGTAATATTGGAAAAAGCAGAAGAGTGTTTGGTAGGAATTAATGCTTTACTCATCGCTTCGGGTGCCAAAAAAGCAAAAATCGGCATCGAGAACAATAAGAAAGATGCCATTAAACATTTGAAAGAAGTCGCCAAACAATATCCTAATATTGAAGTAGTTCCCTTAGCAGTAAAATACCCGCAAGGCGCAGAGAAACAATTAATAAAAGCACTTATTAACCGTGAAGTTCCGGATGGCAAACTGCCTATTGAAGTGGGTGCTATTGTAAGCAACATTGACACTTGTTTTGTAGTGTATGAAGCCATTCAGAAAAACAAGCCGCTCATTGAGACCTATATGACGGTTACCGGTAAAAAAGTAACCCATTCGAAAAATTTTAAAGTTCGTATTGGGACACCTGTCGTGGATATTCTTCACGCTGTAGGCATTCCTGAGCATACCGGAAAAATCATCGTCGGCGGTCCCATGATGGGGAGAGCGATTGCTAACCCGAACTTCTTTGCCGTGAAAGGATTGACCGGATTATTACTTTTAGATGAAAAAGAGAGCAAACGCGGCGAAGTAGAACCTTGTATCCGCTGCGGTAAATGTACGTATGCTTGTCCGCAAGGATTAGAACCTTACTTGTTGGCTCCCCTATCCTCTCATAAGCGATTTGAAGAATGCGAGAGTAATGGCGTTTTAAATTGCTGTGAGTGTGGCTCTTGTTCATTCACCTGTCCGGCAAATCGTCCGTTGTTGGATTATATTCGTTTGGCGAAAGGTACGGTGATGGAGGCGAAACGGGCTAGAAATGGTTGATCCGAAATCGTAGAGACGTTGCACGCAACGTCTCTACCAATTATTCTTTAATACAACGCACCGAAAGTCCAGTGCTGCGAGGAATGTCGTTGTCGGTGGCGCCAGAAGAACTGAAGCTTAGATAAAAAGCACGATTAGGGCTAGCTGTACAACTCCAGTAGAACCCTGTACCCATACCCATGTTCGCACCGACGATGTAGTGACGGATTCCTACGGCAGGCAGGAACAAGAGATCGTTCCCATTGCCAAATATACGACCATCCACACCATTCGTGGTTGTCCATTGGCTACCGGCATTCAGCAAACTTCGGTGTTCTGCATTGGTGGGCACACGCCAACCCGTTGGGCAAGGGTCATTCGCACTTGCCCAAGTAGAGCCTGAAGCATTTGAGGGGTCCCAAGTTGTGCTGCCATTACTATTAATCATAGGATCTGTACTGCTCCAACCTGTTTTGCGATTCCATTGGTAAAACATTCCGGCATCTTCCGGATTTGCAGTAAAGGTGCCGGGCATATCCACATTGCAGGTTGCCCAACATTTACTGCAAATTCCGTTCATATCCCCCCACCGATTCCGGCCATATTCCCCCACTTTTTGTGAGAACATAATTTCAATGAACGTGTGGCGAAAGTATTATTTTTTTCTTAAACTTTCCCCTTTTAATTCAATACGGTGTGATGTGTGAACGATTCTGTCCAAAATAGCGTCGGCTAAAGTTTCTTCTTTGAACAGGTCAAACCAGTTTGCCACAGGGAGTTGACTTGCGATGATGGTCGCCTTTCGGGCGTGTCGGTCTTCAATGATTTCCATAAAATCAAGTTGTTGCTGAGCGTCCAAAGCAAACAATCCGAAGTCGTCGAGGATTAAGAGGTCTGTTTTTGCTAATTTATCGAACACAGCAATAGATTTTCCTTCTAATCTGGCGATCTTTAATCGCGCCATTAATTTTTGCAAGTTGTTGTAAGAAACTGTGTACCCGATTTTGCAGGCTTGTGTCCCGAATGCGGTAGCTAGAAAACTTTTCCCGCAACCGGCGGCACCGGTAATGAGGATGGAGTCTCCTTTGCGAACATAGTTACAGGTGGCAATATCAATGATTTGCGACTGCTCAATACCACGTGCGGCATTAAACGACAACTCTTCCACCGAAGCGTTGTAACGAAAGGCGGCGTTCTTCATCAACCGCTCTAACCGATTAGCTTGGCGTTGGTCGGTTTCTGCCTGAATGAGAAGTTTAAGTCCGTCAAGGAAAGAGAGTTCGTGTATTCGTCGTGTCTCTTCCATCGTTCTCAGGCATGCACTCATGCCCGGCGATTTGAGCCTTGTAAGGCTTGATTTGATTTGTTCCATTTTTTACTTTTTTATGGGTTAATAATAATATTTTCCGCCCCTGATGTTTTGGTGTTCGGGAAGCGGTGTTTCATTTTCTTGAAAATCAATTTCTTGAACAAGATAAGTTTTTTTTTATGATATTTTCTACAAATTTATAACTCAGAATGTTATTGTTTATAGC
>Ga0123353_10001573_pt1 | contig 28030 bp, 20 predicted proteins | sample TergutLab28metaG_3_FD_92763 | JGI IMG/M metagenome (GOLD analysis project Ga0123353, IMG submission 92763) | Labiotermes labralis P3 segment gut microbial communities from Petit-Saut dam, French Guiana - Lab288 P3 | ecosystem: Host-associated > Arthropoda: Insects > Digestive system > Gut ...
CACGATGACGGACATATCGCGCGGCGGGATCGGCGCGATGTCCAGCCGCACGTATTACCCCGGACAACGCGTGATGCTGAACATGCCGCTACCGGACGCCCCGCAGCGGAAAAGTGTCTACGCGACCGTCATCCGCTGCCGGGCCGAGCGGGACGGGTACCGCCTGGGCATGGAGTTCGACCGGCAACGGGACGTCATCGGAACCCTCGCCGGCGTGGCCGCGTGACGTGACGCGGGCGTCTCGCCCGCGCGTCCCGGACAGACGGCGAATCATGGATATGGCCCCGCCATTAGGCGCTGTAGGGGGTTGTAGACTACAAAACGTTTTGTAGCGTACAACCCCCTACAGCGCCTAATGGCAGGGCCATATTCGCGTCTGTCGTCGTGTCTACCGTCGCCGCCGCAGCAGGGTCAGCGCGCCCAGGGTCAGCAGGCTCATGGTGGCCGGTTCGGGCACGACGGTCCCGTTGACCAGGACCTGCGTGAACATCCAGGCCTCCCCGCCGTCAGGTTTGGTCACGTTCATGATGCGGACGAACCGGGCCTGCGCGGGGGCAAAGTCGTACCCCAGCGCGTCCTTTTTGTTGTTGTCCAGCGGATAGAGTTCGCTGCCGAGGGGCGTCAGCAGCGTGAAACTGTCGGCGAACCCTTCGGCGTTTTCGTCGTCGGCCGTGCTGACCCATACCTGGAAACTCGCGGGAACATACGAGTTGTGGCACACGCCGAGTACGTTGTCGACCGTCCGTTCCGCTCCCAGATTGATTTGCAGGTATCCGCCCTCGTTCATGTCATTGAGCGATCCGACAATGGAGTGGTTCTCTGCGAAGGAACCGTCGTGCCATTGATTGCCGCCCCAGTTTCCGGAAAAAACGTTCTTGATCGACGTCTCGAAACTGGCGTTGTTGGCCCAGTTCACGGTGTCGCCCGGTTTCAACGCGCCGCCGCCGATGGGTTCGACCGTGAGCAGGCCGGGCCCGCCGTAGCTGCCCGTGGCGGTGTATCCGCCGTCGGCGGGGTCAAACCGCACGCGGATGTACTGGTAGTCGCCCTGTTTGGATTCCGGGAACGGAACCAGAACGGGCACGGGGCGTTGATCGGTTTCCGGCCTGTCCAGCGTCACGGACACCGTGGTCCAGTGGGTCCCGTCCAGGGAGGCTTCGACGTAAAACTGTTGCGTCTGTTCCGTGCCGCTGCCCCACAACTGGACATTGACGGCCGTGATATTGCGAGGCTGGTCCAGCATCACGCCTCCCCAGTATTCTCCCTGACCGGCGTTCGTGAGGTAGTACGTGGGGATCCACACATAGTTGCCCCAGCGGATATCGCTGAGTTTGCCGTTGACGGTCATGGTCGCGGCCGTTTCCGTATCCGCCGCCGTGATAAATGGCATGTCGGGGTTGCCCAGGAACGGCGTCACCTTGTCGGGCGCCAACTGGAGCCAGTTGTAGTTCGTCACCACCACGTCGGCCGCCGCCGACCACACCATCGCCACGGCCAGAACCGCTGCAAGAACACGTTTCATGTCACACTCCTTGAGGAACGATAAACGATAAACGAAAAGCCCAACCTCACAATCTGTATTATGCCACGTTTTGACGGTTCGTCAATGCAGGAAAGGCGGTAAAACAGGGGCGATCGCATCTTCATTGCCCCTTTCTCTTTCGAGATTCGGATTTGGCGTGCGTCATGGCATGGCCCTGCCATTAGGCGCTGTAGGACGGTGTGAACAGCGAAATGTTCGTTTTTCACAGCGCTCTACAGCGCCCAATGGCCGGGCCATGCCATGACGCACGCCAAATCCGAAACGCTATGCGAAACGGGGAAATTCAAATGCATTTTCCACGTTAAAACTCCGCCCAGCGCGGGGTGCGGGGGAACGGAATCACGTCGCGGATATTGGCCATTCCGGTTACGAACTGGATGGTCCGTTCCAGCCCAAGGCCGAACCCCGCGTGCGGGACGCTTCCGTAGCGGCGGAGGTCGAGATACCACCAGTAGTCCTCGGGCCTCAACCCCAGGGCGGCCATGCGGGTTTCGAGCACGCCCAGCCGTTCCTCGCGCTGGCTGCCGCCGATGATTTCGCCGATTTTCGGCACCAGCACATCCATGGCCGCCACGGTCGGCTCGCCGTTGTGCTGGCCCGCGTCGTCGTTGACCCGCATGTAAAACGATTTGATGCGGGCGGGATAGTTCATCAGGATCACCGGCTTTTTGAACACCTGCTCCGTGAGATACCGCTCATGCTCGGTCTGCAAGTCCACGCCCCAGCCGACGGGGTACTCCCACGACCGGCCGGCCTTTTCCAGCAGGGCGACGGCCTCGGTGTAGCTCAGGCGGACGAATTCGCTGTCGGCGATCTGCGTGAGCGTGTCGATGACCGTGTTATCGATCCGCTCGTGGAAGAATTTCATGTCCTCGCCGCAGTCGTTCAGCACGGTGCGGAAAATATGCTTGAGGAACGCCTCGGCCAGGTCCGCGTCGCCGGCCAGATCGCAGAAGGCCATTTCCGGTTCGACCATCCAGAACTCGGCCAGGTGACGCGGCGTGTTGCTGTTCTCGGCCCGGAAGGTGGGTCCGAAGGTGTACACGTCGCCCAGCGCGCAGGCGTGGGTTTCGCCCTCGAGTTGCCCGCTGACGGTGAGGTAGGCCCCGCGGCCGAAGAAATCCTTGTCGTAGTCGATCCGCCCGTCGACTCGCGGGGGCTTGTCGAGGTCAAGGGTGGTGACGCGGAACAGTTGGCCGGCGCCTTCGCAGTCGCTGGCGGTGATGATCGGCGTGTGGACGTACAAAAATCCCCGCCGCTGGAAGAAATCGTGAATGGCGGCGCAGACCGTGTTGCGGACCCGCGCGACCGCCCCGAAGGTGTTCGTGCGGACACGCAAATGGGCCTGCGTGCGGAGGAACTCGAACGTGTGGTGCTTCTGCTGCATGGGATACGTGGCCGCGTCGGCCAGACCGAGCACGCGGAGGCTGTGGGCCTTGAGCTCGACGCGTTGGCCTTTGCCCTGGCTGGCGACAAGTTCGCCCTCGGCCAGCAGGCTGCACCCGGCCGTGAGTTTGGTGATCTCGTCGTAGTTGGGCAGGGCGGTGTCGGCGACGACCTGGAGCGTGGCCAGGCAGGACCCGTCGTTGACGGCCAGGAACGAAAATCCGCCCTTGGAGACGCGAACGGTTCGAACCCATCCGCCGACGGTAACGCGTTGTCCGGCAGGCATGTCCAGAACGCGGGAGATCTGTGTGCGTGTGGTTGTCATAAGCTGTTAGACTTTTAGGCTGTTAGACTGTTAGGCGCGACGGTCGTATTCGAACGATTGTTTTTACTGGCTTGCCTCTTTGCGCTGTAGAACATTGTGCGCCCAGGAGCGTTTCGCTTGACACAATATTCTACAGCGCAAAGAGGCAAGCCATTGCGAAACGTTTTGCAAACACAACCGGTGCGCCTAACAGTGTAACAGCCTGATAGCCTAACAGTTAAACGAAAAAACAAGGGGCGGTCCGCACTGGCGAACCGTCCCTTTCGCGACCATCAGGGCAGCCACGGGCCGCCCTGTTGTCCCGCTTCGTTCCGCCACGAAGCGTTCGGCCGGCGTAGGGGTCGATAGTGCGCCGACCGTCTGTACACAAAACTCTATGCCGCCGCCGCGGTCGATCTCAACGCTTGCATGAAAACCAACGCGGGATTCAGAACGAATCCATCGTTCCGGCGGGGAAAATACCAAAACGGACTGGTGTTTCCTGTCGTTCACGGGGATAATCCGCGCATACCCTGTGAGAAGAGGAACAACCGATGAACATTGACTTATCCGGTAAATTGGCGATTGTGACCGGTGGGGCGGGGCAGTTGGGGCGCGTGATGGTGCGGACGCTGGCCTGTTGCGGTGCGGATGTGGCCGTGCATTATCTCCGCAGCGCCGACAAGGCGGCGGAATTGGTCGGCGAGGTCCAGGCGATGGGGCGGCGGTCGCTGGCGGTGTCGGCGGATATTGGCCTCCGCGAGGACGTGCTGGCCATGCGCGATACCGTCGTGCGCGCCCTGGGCGAGGTGGACATCGTCGTCAACAACGCCGTCGCGCAGTATCCGTGGAAGGCGGTGCTGGAGCAGGACGTCGAGGATTTCGAAAGCCAGTTCCGCTCCTGCGTGCTCCAGAACGTGCTGATGGCGCAGGCGTTCGTGCCGTCGATGGCCCGGCGGGGCTGGGGACGCGTGATCGCCATCAACACCGAGTGCGCGATGCAGTGCGGTCCGTCGCAGGGGGCCTACGTCAGCGGCAAGCGTGGTATGGACGGCGTGCTGCGCGTGCTGGCGAAAGAGATTGGCCACGCCAACGTCACGGTGAACCAGGTTGCGCCCGGATGGACGATCAGTGACCGCGACCGCAGCCAGGGCAGCCAGCGCCAGCCGGGCTACGACAAACACGTGCCGCTGGGCCACCGCGGCGAGGATCAGGACATCGCCAACGCGGTGGCGTTCCTGGCCAGCGATCTGGCGCGATTTATCAGCGGCGTCTACCTGCCCGTCTGCGGTGGAAACGTGATGCCGACGATTTGAGGGACTTCCTTTTTGGGCCGCGAATTACGCGAATTTTCGCGAATTTTCCGACTTCGAGAAGACCGAGCGGGATTACGAGGATTAACGGATTGCCGAGCAGAACACCGGTGTGCAAAAGGAAAATCCTTTAATCCTTGAATCCGTGTAATCCCGCTCGGTCTTCTCGAAGTCGGAGAAACTTGCCACGGACAATGACGATGACCGATCATGCAGACATAGACGAGCAATTCATGTCCGCCGCGGTGGAGCAGGCGGAGTTGGCCCGGCGGCTGGATGACGTGCCGATTGGCGCGGTGGTGGTTCGTGGCGGGTCGGTGATCGCGGCGGCGCACAATCGGCGGATCATCGACCGGGACCCGACGGCCCACGCGGAACTGCTGGCGATTCGCGCCGCGGCGGCCGCTGTCGGCGACTGGCGGCTGATCGGCTGCTCGCTCTACGTGACGCTCGAACCCTGCTGCATGTGCGCCGGAGCGATCGTGCTGGCGAGGATTGACCGACTGGTGTACGGCGCCGCCGACCCCAAGGCCGGGGCGGTCGACACCCTGTACGGTCTTTGTACCGATTCCCGATTGAACCACCGCGTGGACGTGACGCGCGGAACCCTGTCCGAGCGGTGCAGCCAAATCCTGACGGCATTTTTCCAGGCCCAGCGCGCGATGGGAAAAAAATAGCGATATCACCTCCCGTCACGCGGTACACTTGCGATGCGATGAGTGTGAAAACGTTTCTACTTCGTCCGATCGCGTTCGCCGTGGGTCTGCACGCGGGGCGGGAGGTCGCGCGCTTTCGGGCCGCCCATGAACGAACGGAGCAGGTGCAGGATCGCCTGCTCGCCCACCTGTTGTCCGCCCACGCGACGACGGATTTCGGGCGAGCGCATAATCTTGGCGCGGTCCGCACGTACGCGGAGTTCGTCCGGGCCGTTCCGGTGGGGAATTACGAAACGCTTCGTCCGTACATGGACCGTGTGCTGGCGGGCCAGACGTCCGCCCTGTTGCCGCCCGATCAGCGCGTGCTCATGTTCAGCCAGACCAGCGGAACTACCGGGCTGCCGAAATTCATCCCCGTCACGCCTCGCAGCCTCGCGCACGCGCGGCGCGGATGGAACGTCTGGGGGCTCACCGCCCTGCGCGATCACCGTTCCGCCTGGCTGCGGTACGTGGTGCAACTGTCCTCCTCCATGCGCGAGCGCGTCAGTCCGGCGGGACTTCCGTGCGGGGCCGTCAGCGGACTGCTGGCCGCGACGCAGAAAAAAATCGTCCGCCGCATGTACTGCGTTCCGCTGGGCGCCGGCGACATCGCCGACACTGACAGCCGCCTGTACACCGTGCTGCGAAGCTCCGTCGACCGCGATGTCGCCTTCATCACCACGGCCAATCCGTCGAGCACCATCGCGCTGATCGAGGCCGGTCAGCGGCACGTCGAACGGTTGATTCGCGACGTGCATAACGGCACGTTCTCTCCGCCCGGTGACGTCCCCGCCGGACTTCGCCGCTCCCTGCGCCGCCGACCCAACAAGGCGTTGGCGAAGCAACTCGAAACCGGACTGCACCGCGACGGGCGGCTGCTGCCACGCCATGCCTGGCGGATGGCGTTTTTGGCCAACTGGACCGGCGGAACGCTCGGTCTGTATCTGCCGCGGCTGCGGGAACTGTTCGACGACGTGCCGATCCGCGACATCGGGCTGCTGGCCAGCGAGGGACGCTTCAGCGTTCCGGTTGCCGATGGCACCGCCGCCGGCGTGGTGGACATTCTCGGGAATTTCCTCGAATTCATACCCGCCGAAGCGTACGCGGGCGCGGCGGAACTCGAATCCGTCACGACGTTACGAGCGCACGAACTGGAGGCTGGGCGGGAGTATTTCCTGGTTGTCAGCAACTGGTCGGGGCTGTGGCGATACAACATGGACGACCGCGTCCGCGTGGTTGGACATCTGGGGCGGAGTCCGCTGATCGAGTTCCTCTCGCGCGGGCTGCACACCGCCAACATCACGGGGGAGAAGATCACCGAGCACCAGGTCGTCGCCGCGATGGCGGCCGCGTGCGGCGGCGTGGAGCGGTTCACGCTCCAGGGTCATTTCGCCTCCACGCCGTTTTACGAACTGCGCCTGGACGGACGCGATGGGCTCGACGCGGCCGCCCTGGCGTCGCGGTTTGATCTTGCCCTGTGCGAACAAAATGTGGAATACCACTCCAAACGCACCAGCCGCCGTCTGGGCCCGGTGAAAATCACCCTGCTGTCTCCCGGCACACTCGAAGCCGCCGAACACGCCGCCATCGCCGCCCGCCACGGCCGGTCCGAGCAGTACAAACACAAGTATCTATTAACGGACATCGCGCGGACGTGAAGGGCAGCGCAAAAAAAACAGCGTCCGGGTTTCCGTACCCGGACGCTCATCCTTGTCGTTTGCATGTCGGCCTCCGTTACCGGCAACGGATCATATCAAGCGGCGGCGAGCGTTCCTCGCGATCATTCCGCGGGCGGAACCTCCGTACGCCACCACGGAAAGCGCCCTCCATAGCCGCACCACCGCCCAACCTTGGCCCGTTCCCAGATCGGGCCTCTATCCCAGTCGTCTGATCCGCCAACGACCGGGCATGCATGTCATCGTGATTCCATCGCGAACAAAATAGCGGGCATCTGGTTAAACGCATCACGGCGAAAATTATTACATGAAATTTGGTGCGCCGCGTGTATTAGACCCTACAATTGCTCCTTCAACAAATCAATTATCTGTCTCGCGTCCATTTTTTTCGTGCCCATCGGGGAGAGCCATTCCAGCGGTTGGTTTTCCGCCAGGGCGGTCTCCATCTTTTGTACGGCCAGGACGACCGACGAGTGGTTTTTTCCCATGGCCTGCCCGATTTCGGGGAAGCTCATCCGCGTATGACGGCGGGCAAGGAACATCGCGACCATGCGGGCCGTCGAAACGGTCCGCGTCCTTCGCGAGGAGTGCAGGTCGGTCGGCGTGATCCCGAAAAACGCCGACACGATCGCCTCGATACCGCCTAAGGTGACGGCGGAGTCGCCACGGGCCAGATGATCGGCCAGCGCCTCCGCCGCCACAGCTCGCGTCACGGCCGATCCGCTCAAGGCGGCAATGGCCGACAGTTTGAACAGCGCGCCCTCCAACTCCCGAACGCTCCCTCGGACGTGCTGGGCCACGTACGACAGCGCGTCGGCGTCGGCGCGGAGTTTCATCTCCTTCGCGCGTCGGCGGAGGATTTCCCCGCGCAGCGCCTCGTCGGGCGCGTCGATCTTCACCACCATTCCCGACAGGAAGCGGCTGGTCAGTTGTTCGTTCATTTTGGCCACCAGACGCGGGTGCGCGTCGCTGGCCATCAGGATCAATTTGCCCGCCGCCTCGATCGCGTTGAAGGTGTGCAGGAACTCCTCCTGCGTCGCCTTTTTGTCCGAGAGAAAGTGCACGTCGTCGATGGCCAGCAGGTCCAGGCTGCGGTATCGGGCGCGGAAATCGTCGATCTTCTTGTCACGCGAGGTCACCATCTGGATGAATTCGTTGGTGAACTGCTCCCCGGTGACGTAGCGGCACTTCAGTGGCCTGCCGTTGCGGGCGGCCCGGCCGGCCAGGTTGCACACGCTCTGTAGCAGGTGCGTCTTGCCCACACCGCACGAACCGTGAAGAAACAGCAGATTGAACGGGGGCGTCTCCCCGAGCATGGCCATGGCCGATGTGTGGGCCAAACGGTTGCTTTCACCGACCACGAACGTCTCCAGCCGGTGGCGCAGTGGAGCGGGCTCGGTCTGGCGGGACCGGGCCTGGCCCTGCATAGCGGAATCCACCGCGCGGGCCTGCGAATCGAGTTGACGCTTCCGCAGGTCGCCGGTGAGCCCATGGTCGACGGCGACCGACACCGTGACGGTCAGTCCCAGTTGCTCCCGCGCGACGGTGATCAGATCGTTCGCGTAATGCGTCTCGACCCAGTTGGCGGCGAACGCGTTGGCGACGAACACATGCAGCAGGGATCCGTCCAGCGACAACCGCAATCCGTGCCGGAACCAGGCGTTGAACTTCTGCACACCGATGCGCTTTTCCATGCCCGCCAGAACGGCTGACAGATTCGGCGTCACGTCGGAGGGGACGGACGACGGGACCGTCGGTTCGGTCGGGCAGTCGGGTCGGGTTTTCGCGCGCACCACGGGCGTCACACTGTTCATGAGTCGATCCTTGTCGTGCCTGCGATCCGTCATGCACAGCCAACGCGCGAAGCCTCCTGCCACGCGAACCTCGACAACGAGCGTCCGAACGCGCGACGTTCCACCGTGAGCGTCCCGACGTCCGGTGTGCAAACCAGCGAGCGGTTTGCTGCCGAAGCGGAGCACGTTGTACTGCGGAAACCTTTGGCCTGCAAGGGTAGAAAACCCTTTGGATTATCCACAGCGTTCAAGTCCTTGTGCATCTAATACGTTATCGTGAAAAAAAAACTTTTTTCCACAGGGAGTTAACACCCGTTTTCCGGGGAAAAACCCGCGGTCGCGTCTTTCCAGGTGTAAATCCAGGCGTCCCGGCGGTGGGAGACGGAGAAGTGGAACGATTCGTAAAGTACGACGGCGGGGGAGTTTGTCGCGTCGGCGGCCAGGGACAATCGCCTCCATCCGACGCGCTGTGCGTGCGAAATCGCCCGCTGGATCATCACCCGGCCAAGGCCCCGGCGGCGGAATTCCGGTGTCACGCCCAGATACACGATGTCGCCGGTTTCGCCGGAGAAGGATTCGTTGAGCAGCAGGCAGCCGGCGGATTGATCCTGGACACGGACGATCCACCAGCTTTCGGGCGAGAACAGTCCGCTGGCGCGGTGCCCGGTGACGACGTCGGCGACGTCGCGCACCCCCTCGAGCCCCGGACAGTCCCGCGACTGCTCGTAACTGCGGCGAATGACGTCCTCCAGCTCTCGCGGTGGAAACTCGGAGGCGACGTGAAACCGTGGCGCAGGCGTCCCCGCTTCACCAAGGCTACGCAGGGCGGGCTCGCCCGTGTCCGGTGTGCCACGGGCCAGCGGCACGGCCAGGTGCAGATATACCAGTTGGGCCAGCCGGTGATACCCCGCCCGGTCCAGCATGATCAATTCGGGTTTCGCCTCGGTCGGCAGGAGCGTCTGGATCATCGACAGCCCGCCGTGAATCTCCTCCCGTGACAGCGCGCGAACCAGCCGGACGAGCTGCTCGACGTCCACGCCCTCGGCCGCGGCTGGACAGGCCAACAGCATCCCCGTTTTCCCGACGTTGCGATACACCATCGCCGCCGCCAGAGGCGACCGTCCGCGACGGACCCACCACAACGCCGTCGAGGAGGAGTCCACCGCCAGCGTGCGCTGATAGAGCGACTCCGCCTGCATCCGCGCAAACGAATCCCGCGACGAACCGCCCACAAGAAACTGCAAGGCCATCCGCCGCCGCGACACCGGAACCGGTTCCATCACCACCTCGCGCATAACGGAGAAGGTATCGTGAAGTGAGCCAATAGCCAATAGCCAGTAGCCAATAGGTATGGAAGAGTAAGGGCGAAAAGACAAAGAGAGCGGGAATGGCTGCACGCGTGGCGAAGAACGTTGATCGTGTGATGAACGGAAAATTTTGCCATACCTGATGGCTGCTGGCTATTGGCTACTGGCTTTCTTTTCTCCCCACACCGTGGTACACTGCCGTCAACTTTTCAAAGGAGAAAAGACAATGGCCATCAAGGTTGCGTTTATCGGCGCCGGGAGCGTGGGGTTCACGCGCAGCTTGTTTCGTGACATTCTGACCGTGCCGGAGTTCGCCGACACGAAGTTTGCCTTCACGGACATCCACAAGAAAAATCTCGACATGGTCGCGCAGCTCTGCGCCAAGGACCTGCGGGAGAACAACTTCAAGGGCGCGTCCATCGAGACGACGCTCGACCGCCGGCGGGCCGTCGCCGACGCCGATTACGTCGTCAGTTGCGTCCGCGTGGGCGGGCTCGAAGGGTTCGCCACCGACATCGACATCCCGCTGAAATATGGCATCGACCAGTGCGTCGGAGACACGCTCTGCGCCGGCGGAATCATGTATGGCCAGCGGAACGTCTCCTGTGTGCTGGACTTCTGCCGCGACATGCGCGAAGTGTCCAAGGACAACGTGCTGTTCCTGAACTACGCCAATCCCAACGTCATGAACACCTGGGCGGCGCTGGAGTACGGTAAGATCAATACGATCGGCTTGTGCCACGGTGTCGAGGGCGGACACTGGCAGATCACCGAGGTCATCAAGCTGCTGATCAACGGCGACAAGAAGCCCGGCGACCGCGGCTATCGCGACATCACCATGAAGGACGTGGACATCATCTGCGCGGGCATCAACCACCAGACGTGGTACATCCAGGTGCTCTTCGACGGCCAGGACTGGACAGGCCGCCTGCTGGAAGGGTTCGAGAAACACCCGGCCCTCCGCGCGCAGGAACCGGTGCGCATCGACATGCTGCGGCGGTTCGGTTACTACAGCACCGAGAGCAACGGCCACCTCAGCGAGTACGTTCCCTGGTATCGCAAGCGGAAGGATCTGGTCCGCAAATGGCGCGGCAAACCCGATCCGTGGATCAACGGCGAGACGGGCGGGTATCTCCGCGTTTGCACCGAGGGGCGGCGGTGGTTCGAGACGGACTTCCCGACATGGTTGAACGCCAAGGACAAGCCCATCACGCCGGAAAATCGCGGAACCGAGCACGGCAGCCATATCATCGAGGGTCGCGAGACCGGCCGACTATATCGCGGACACTTCAATGTGCGGAACAACGGCTGCATCACGAATCTGCCGGAAGACTGCATCGTCGAGGTTCCCGGTTACGTGGACCGCAACGGGGTGAACATTCCGCGCGTGGGCGACCTTCCGCTGGCGTGTGCGGCCACGTTGTCGGCGAGCGTGAACGTGCAGCGCATGGCCGTCAAGGCGGCGGTCGAGGGTGACCTGATGCTGCTCAAGCAGGCGATGCTGCACGATCCGCTGACGGCGGCGGTGTGCGATCCCGAGGACGTCTGGCAGATGGTCGACGAGATGATTATCGCGCAGGCGCAGTGGTTGCCGCAGTTCCGCGGTGAGGTTCCCGCCGCCAAGAAACGGCTCGAAGCCGCCCAAAAGGCGGGCGATTACCGAGGCACGCATGGAACGGTCGGCGCCTGCCGCGAAAAAACCAAGAGCGTGGAAGAAATGCGCAAACAGGCCGCCAAAACCCGCGCCCAAGCCGCCGCCACCGACAAAGCGAAAGCCGCCCGCGAAAAAGCGGTGAAGGACGCGAAGTAGGGAAACGGTTCGCGAAAAAAGCAGTCGTGGATATGGCCCTGCCATTAGGCGCTTCAGGAGGTTGTATACGACAAAATGTTTTATGGTGTACAACCTCCTGCAACGCCTAATGGCAGGGCCAATGAAACGTCGGTCAGTCTGGAGCATTGACAGAACGCCGGATGCTGATATCATCATTAGTGTCTGGCGTTTTGTTATTTTCGCGTATTCACGGGCACGCAGGGAGCGAGGAGAGACCAATGCGATATGTCATCACGGTGCTGGTGTTGGGGTTGGTTGCGGTGGCGCTGGCCGGTCCGGCGGCCGCCGAAGTGCGGTTGACCCCGGCCAGTTTGACCGGCGGCGTGAATGAGCCGGACAAGGGCGGGCTGGGGTGCTACAGACCTTTCGATGGGCTTGACATCTCCGGTGCCAACAATAACGGCTATGGACTTGGCGTGGCCTTCAACGGGCAGACGGTGGTGGAATCGCTGACCCTCGTCCAGTTCCGCGACGGGTGGCAGCGGAGGATGATCGAGCAGATCGACGTGTACGCCAACGGCGAGCGCGTCGGCGTGGTGTTTCTGCAAGACGACCCGGACCTGCCGTGGAACACGGGGTACAAAAATTTCAACACGCAGACGCTTCCCATTCTGGGGCTCGACGGGGTGACGCCGATTTCCGTCACGGCCACCTGGCTGACCCTGGTGGTCAAGAAGCAGTACATCACCCCGGACGGAAACAGCGCCGTCGAAGAGTTTTGGTTCAACGGAACGCCCTGTGACGAGGCGAACTACGAAGCGAACCTCAACCTCCGCCGGGAGTTCATCGCCACCGGCAACTACGCGGGCGGCAGCCACGGGGGGCACGGATCCGGCAGTGTGGTCCTTGACGGGAATCTGCACTGCGCCGCGGCCAACGGCTGGTCGATGTTCTGGGGGAGGGAGGATGGGCATTCGGAGCAGTCGTTCACCGTCCTCTACGGTGAGGACCGCCCGGACATCGGGAGCGTGGGCATTGCGTTCCTCGCCGGACATGGGGACCGCAATATTCCCAAGTGGGTTGTCCTCAGCGACAGCAACGGGAACCACATCAAGATCGACGTGGATCCCATGACGTTCGTGTACGACCGGTACGATCGGGGCTGGCTGCTGGACACCGCGGGGAACATCGTCGGCGACGAGCCGGTCTATTTCGACGAGTACTTCATCGCCACCGAGAGCCTGAAGCTCACGTTCCCGCGGTGGACCGATATGGACAGCGACGACTGGCGGACCATCAACAGCGTCAACTGGTGGACGAACTCGTCGGACGCGTTTGGCCTGACCGAGTTCCAAGCCTTCGCCGACCGCGTCCCGGCCGCCGAGTGGGCCGCCATTCCCGAACCGGCCACGATGACCCTGCTGCTCCTGGGCGGCTTGGCGATGTGGCGTCGGCGGAAGTAACACTGCTATGCCTGATCTTTCCTGCGACCTGACCATCCGCGTGCGCTACGTCGAAGTCGATCAGATGGGCGCGTTGCATCACAGCCGGTTTTGGGTGTATTTCGAAATGGGCCGCACGGAACTGCTGCGACGGGGCGGGGTGAGTTATGCCGACCTCGAAAAGGCGGGCGTGTTTTTTGTGGTGGCCAAGTGCGCCGCCCGATACCTCGCGCCGGCCCGCTACGACGACGAACTGACGCTCACCACGCGCATCACGCGCATGGGCGCGGCCCGGATCGACCACGCCTACGAGCTCAAACGTGCCGCCGACGGCCTGCTGTTAGCCACGGCCGAAACCACCATCGCCTGCGTCGACCGCGAGGGGCAGATCATCGCCATTCCCGACTTTATTAAAACGGGGGAACCATGAGCACACCCCAACACACCAAACTCTGGCTGCTGGCCATCGGTCTGCTGGTGGCCGCCGTTGTGGGCGGGTTCGTCCTGACGGTCCAATCGTGCAGTGACGGCGACGGGAACGGGCAACGCGCGAAATCCGCCCCGAAACGCCCGAAACCGACGGGCCCATGGACGGTCACGCTGCCCTCGGGCGTGACGGTGGAGCTGGTCGGCGTGTCGGAGCACTCGATGGACGGCGCCTGGCAGGCCAACAGCCCATGGTGGGCCCCCGACGGCACGCCGCTACCGCAAGCACCGCGCAAGAACTTCGGGCGCAGCGGGGGGCACGCACAAGGAAAACCCCGGCAGATAGAACTGATGGTTCGCATGGACGGCGAGTTTCCGGGAACGTACGGCCGTGCGTGGGAGTATTTCGACCCGGACACCGGCGAGCGCCTGGGCGGGACCGGATGGTCCTCGTCCGGCGACGTTTGTATCGGCTATATTTTCGTGACGGTGGAGCAGCCGGCGCTCACGGTCAAGTTTGGCGTGGCCGCGACGGAGTGGGAGGTGATCGCCTCCTCCGACGAGACGGGCGGCGAAACCACGTCGCGCGGCCCATTTGGCGCGGCCTTTGCGCCGGCGGAGGAAGAAGACGGGAAAGTCAAGGTCACGGCGTTCCATAACGTGTCGGATCGGGACGTTCGCGTTGTGGCGATTGTCAACACCGATAGCGACGATAGCGACAACACCGGCGATGTGATCGCCTCCACCTGGCACGGCTCGCGAAGCCCGGCCAACCATCCCGCGGCGACCTACCCCAACCAGATCGAGGTCTCGTTTTCCGGCGTGAACCTGGAGGATATTCAGGAGTTCCAGGTCCAGGTCCGGCCGTATGAGTGGGCGGAGTTCAAGGACGTCGCGCTGTATCCCGATTGGCCCGAGGACTCGCCTGCGTTGTCCGCGGTGGAGGGTGGGGATAGTGATGCGTTGAAATCGCGGCGGACGGTGTTGGAGTCGCAGTACACGGACCTCCTCAACCGCTACGGCGACCAGCATCGTTCCGTGAAGTTGCTGAAGGAGAAGATCGACGCCCTCAACGAGCAAATTGACGAATTGCTCCGCGCCAACCACGACCGGCCAAATGGTCCGGCGTTCCCAACAGACGACGCGATAAACACAAACGACTAACCTCCCCGGTGCCCGTCGCGCGGGACCGGGGAGGAAACGCTTGTTTTTTCAGATGTTTTACAACGCAAACTGGCAGGGCCCGCGGCCAGGTCAGGTCATTTACAAACGTTACGTGCACCGTAATTTTTCATTTTTCGCACCCCGTTGTTGACGATATATGGTTGAAGGATGTATAGTGAGCCCGACCGGGGTAGGATTCAAGGGAGTTCAACCATGATCCCGAAACGACGACATTGTGTGGGTGCCATTGTTTTGGCGGCGTGCGTGGCCTTTCCGGCGGCGGCGGATATGCTGATCGTCAACGGCGAGAAGATGTCCAACGTGGTCGTGACGGGGTATTCCGACGGCAAAATCACCTACAAGCGCAAGGGCGAAACCATCACCGTGGACGTGACCTATGTGCAGCAGATCGAGATCGGCGGGGACGACGAGTTGAATCACGCCGAAAAACTCGCCGCCAAGGGCGACAAGGGTATGGTGGCCGCGTATGAAGTCGCCGTCAAGAAAACCAAGGGTCCCTGGCACATCGCGCTGGCGAAGAAGCGTCTGGTGATGGCCATGGCGGGCGATTTCCCCGTGCTCACCAGGGCGACGATGCCCAAACCGACCGTCAAACCCCCGCCAGCGCCGGCCAGTCAACCAACCTCGCGACCCAAGCCCGAGCCCGAACCGGAACCCGAAATCCCGCCCAACCTGGACGCCATCTCCCGCGCGCTGGCGACGGCCAACAACCTGTTCGATACTTGCCGGGAGATGCCCGTCGACCCGCGGCGGTCGCCCAATTGGCCTGATATGGACGAGGAACACCGCGCGCCGCTGCTGCGGGACTACGAGACCGAAATGAAAAAATGGAACGCCGAACACAACGTCCGGGGACGGATGGTCTCGTGGACGCTCCATGCGACGAAGGCGGGTCGAAAAGACGGACGTGTCGTGCTGACCCTCCAGGCCGGCGAGGAAATAACGGTTGAGGCCACGTTCAGCGCCGCGGCCAGCGAGACCAAGCTGCCCGACCTCAAGGACGGAGACAACAAGGTCCGCGTGACGGGCGTGCTTCGGGATTACCAGTACAAACACGGTGAAAAAACCATCTTCATGGAATCCGGCGCCACGCTGTCGGTCACGCTCGACGAGGCGTACCTCGGTGACAAACCACCACCGGCGGCGAAGAAGTGACGCCCATATTGCATCTTCTCGGTTTTCACGAAGTCGGAGAACTGAAAGCCCCTCCCTGAACGCGTCGTCGCTTGTTAACCGGCGGGACGTGGGGTACACTGAAACGAACGCCAACGGGAAGCGTATCGCATGGCCAAAAAGCGCGTGTATGTCGAATCGTCGGTGATCAGCTACCTGACCGCCAGACCGGCCAAAGACGGCCTGAATCGAATTCGCCAGCGATTGACGACCATGTGGCGGGACCGTCGCCACGAGTGGGATTGTGTCGTATCTGTCGGCCATCGTGATGGAGGAAATCGCCGAGGGCGATCCAGGAGCGGCATCACGGAGAGTAGAGGTGGCGCAGTCTCTTGCGGAAGTGCCGGTTCCACCTGAAACGTATTTTTTGTCGGATTTGTTGGTGTCGTATAAACTGGTGCCGGAATCAGCGAGACCCGACGCCATGCATTTGGCTGCTGCGGCGATCCACGGAGCGCGCTACCTGCTGACGTGGAATCAGAAACATCTGGACAGCGTTGAACTTCGTTCCCGTATCGAGGGCTTGATTCGAAAATATGGCTGGCGGCCGGCAAGTGTCTTCACTCCCGACCGGTTGTTGCTAGAGGAGTTGCCATGAAAAAAAACTATGCCGACATGGACTCGATCGAGGCAATCCGAACTATTCGGGCGGAGCTGAGTCGTAAATTTCCCACATCGAAAGCCTTTTGCGAGTATCTGTGGAAAAAGTATCCCGGCTCCGTTCCTCCGCCGCCGGAACCGCGGCGAAACCCCCGCCGGGCTTCGACGAAGGCAAAGACGAATGCAAGGCCCGCCTTGTGCCAACAAAAACCGGCGGCCCACTCGTAGCGGTTTTTGATCCATGACACGTATGCGTAAAAAAGTGTTGGTCGTTGTCGTGGCGGTTGGAATTGTCGCGGGGGTGGCGGTGTTTTTTTTCTCGGGGTCGTCGGCGCCCAAGGAGGCCTCCAAGCTGTACGGCGTGTGGCGAGTGACGGGGTTTAACTTCTTCGACCAGACCATCTTCATGGAATTCTCCTCCCAATCGGTCACGAGCGAGTACATCGGGAATGACCAATCATTTCCGCCGGACACCGTGCTGATCCGATGGGGTTTCCGAGACGGCAAACTCTGTTACTACAAAAGGTATCCGCGTGACAACGATTCGTTCCTGGAAAGGCTATTCCATCCGGATTCCCCGGATGAGTACCTGTACGTCATCACCTTCATGGATGAAAATACGGTTCTCGTGGAAAGCGCGGAGACGATCGAAAAGGGAACCGTGACCATGACCTCTGAGGCGATATGGGTTCGCTCCTCGCCGGCCGAACGAGACGCGGCGATTACGGAGAGGGTAACTCACGAGCAAATTAGCGCCCAACGTCGCGCCCAGGCCGCCGAACAGGGTACCGCGGCTACTCTGCCGAAGTCTCAATGACGCAAAGAAAATGCTTTCCCCCCGCGTATGCTGTGGTATAGTTGCGGGTTCTCGCAGGTGCGGGGCTTCGCGCGGTGGCGCGGGGCGGAAGGTCATTTTGGAGCGCAGTGTTCATGGATCAAGAGTGTAAGGACGACAAGTTTCGGGTCGAACCCCAACTGGATGACGCGTTGCAGCGCGAACTCGAAGACGCCCTGGGCGGCAAAAGCCTGGACGAGCTGATCGACGAGCAGGACAAGGCCAAGCAGGCCGCCAAGCCCGCGACCGCCCCCGGCGGCGCCGCCCTCAAGAAAGGGCGCGTCACCGCCATCCACGGCGACGACATCTTCGTGGACATGGGCGGGAAAAGCCAGGGCGTCCTTCCCCGGACGCAATTCACCGCCGACGAACCCGAACCCCGCATCGGCGACATGGTGGAGTTCACCATCGAGGGCCTTACCGAGGACGGCATGCTCCAGCTCAACCGCGAGGGCGCGGTGCTGGCGGCCGCCTGGGAAACGCTCGAGGAAGGGCAGACCGTCGAAGGACGCGTGACGGGAATGAACAAGGGCGGTCTGGAACTGACCATCAACGGCATCCGGGCGTTCATGCCCATCAGCCAGGTGGACATGTACCGCACCGAGGACCTCACGCCGTTCCTGAACCAGAAACTCCTCTGCCAGGTCAGCGAAGTCAACCGCGAGGAAAAGAACGTCGTCGTCAGCCGGAGGGCCCTGCTGGAGTTCGAAGCCCAGGAGGCCCGCGAGAAGGCGTTCGCCAGCCTCGTCGAGGGGCAGACCATCACCGGAACCGTCCGCAGCATCATGCCCTACGGCGCGTTCGTGACGATCATGCCCGGTGTCGACGGCCTGCTGCACGTCAAGGACATGTCCCACGGCCGCGTGGAAGACCCCAAGTCCGTCGTCAAGGAAGGCCAGCGCCTGGAACTGATGATCCTCAAGGTCGACCGCGAGTCCCGCAAAATTGGCCTGGGCCTCAAGCAGATCATGGCCGACCCGTGGACGGACATCGAAAGCAAGTACGTCGCCGAGCAACTCGCGACAGGCCGCGTGACGAGACTGGCGGAGTTCGGCGCGTTCGTCGAACTCGAACCGGGCGTCGAGGGTCTGGTGCCGATGGGCGAAATGAGTTTCGAGCGCCGCGTGCACAGCGCCGCCGACGTCTGCAAGGTCGGCGACGTCATCAAGGTCCGCGTGTTGAGCGTGGACCCGGCCCGCAAGCGCATCAGCCTGTCGATCAAGCGCGTGGGCGACGATCCGTGGATGGGCGCGTCGACGCGTTGGCCCGTGGACAGTTCGGTGACGGGCGTGGTCAAGCGTCTGGCGGAGTTCGGGGCGTTCGTGGAAATCACCGCGGGCGTGGAAGGGCTGGTGCACATCAGCGAGATCAGCCACGAGCGCATCCGCACGGTGGGCGACGCGTTGCAAGTGGGCCAGACCGTGCAGGCGAAGGTGCTGGAGGTGGACGAAGACCGCCGCCGCATCGGCCTGTCGATCCGCCAACTGCTCGAGGCCGCCGAACGGGCCGCCGTCGAGGCCATGCCGTCGACCCCGGCCGCCGAGGATCCCGCCAAACCGCAACCCAAACGCAAAAAACCGCTCAAGGGCGGGCTGGAGTAACAACGTGACGCGGGCGTCTCGCCCGCGCAAAACGTTCCAGGCGAAAAAACGCAATCTGAAGCACGCGGTAGTTTGTCGATACGGCAAAGGTCGCGGATATGGCCCTGCCATCAGGCGCTGTAGGAGGCTGTATACTACAAACATTTTGTAGTGCACACCCCCTACAGCGCCTAATGGCAGGGCCATAGTCACGACCGGTTGTTTGTGCATGCATATTGCTTCATGTCGTGCTTCGGATTTCGGACTCCTCGCGGGACTTGCATTCGAGGAATCCCAATCGTACGTTTTTTATCGGCATGGGATTGTGGGGACAAATAGAGGGTTTCGCGTCAGACAGAAGGACAAGTTCGGCATGAAGTACTCCAAGATTATTTTTGTGGTTGTATTCTGTGGATGGATGTCCGCGGCCGCGTGGAAGGCGATCTATCCCATTCCCGAACCGATCACGATGTCGCTGCTGCTGATCGGTGGATTCGTCCTGCCGCGTCGGCGAAACGACAAACGGTAGGCCTGCGGCCATAGCCCGCGGCCTTGTTTTCATCTCGCAAGGTTGTTACAACCGTCGGTCTCATGACAACGCCGATACAACCCGCTCGTATTGTGGTCATTGGCGGCGGGTTTACTGGACTGGCGGCGGCGGTTGAGTTGACGCGGATGGGGCATCGTCCGGTGGTGCTGGAGGCGGCGGGGGAGTTGGGCGGCCTGGCGGCGAGTGTTCACCTGTCCGGCGCGGCGCAACCGCTGGAGCGGTTTTATCACCACTGGTTCACCAGCGACGTCGATGCCCTGGACCTCTGCCGCGAGCTGGGTCTGGGCGACGCCCTTCAGGTTCGCGCCAGTTCCACCGGAACCTGGTGCGACGGCAGGGCGTGGCGGCTCTCCAGTCCGATGGACCTGCTGCGGTTCAAACCCCTTGGCCTGATCGACCGGTTCCGCCTGGGCAGGCTGGTGCTGAAGGCGCGGAGCGTGCGCGACTGGCGCGCGTTGGAGCATCGCACCGCGGCGGCGTGGCTGACCGATCTGGCGGGCCCGCGCGTCTATCATACCGTCTGGGAACCGCTGCTGCGGGGCAAGTTCGGCCCGTATGCCGAGGAGGTCTCGGCCGTCTGGTTCTGGAACAAACTCTGCCTGCGCGGGTCCAGTCGAGGCCGGGGCGGCAGAGAAACACTCGTGTATCCGCGAGGCGGGTTCGAGCGCCTGGTCGTGGCCATGGCTGAGGCCATCCGGTCCGGTGGGGGCGAGGTCCGTACGCGCGCCGCTGTCACGGGGCTGGAGGTGGCCGATGACGTCTCCGGGCGGCGGATCACCGGCGTTCGCACGGCCGACGGTGTGGTAGCCGCCGAGGCCGTGATCGCCACGCCCGCGCTGGAACTGCTGGCCGATTGGATTGCCCCGCACGATGCCGACTACGCCGCCCGCTGCCGGAAAATCAATTACCTCGCCGCTCTCTGTCTCGTGCTGGAATTGGACAAACCGCTGGGGAACACCTACTGGCTCAACGTCAACGACGCGGACTTTCCGTACGTGGGCGTCATTGAGCACACGAACTTCGAACCGCCCGCGTCGTATGGCCGGCATATCGTGTATTTGTCCAAGTACCTGCCCACCGACGCGCCGCTCTACGCGATGAGCGACGACGAGGTGTTTACGTATTCGCTGGAGCATGTGCGGCGGCTTTGGCCCGCGTTTTCGCGCGGGGATGTGCGGGGCCATCACGTCTTCCGCGCGCGGCACGCGCAGCCGGTGGTGGTGCGCCATTACGGCGGACTGATTCCGTCACCGCGCTGCGGAGTCGCGGGGCTGTTCGTGGCGAGCATGGCCCAGATTTACCCCGAGGATCGCGGCACCAGCTACGCGATCCGCCAGGGACGGCATGCGGCGCGGGAGATTGTAGCACGGGCGTCTCGCCCGTGAGTCGTATGGGCGTCTCGCCCATACAAAACGTTCCGGGCGGCAAAGGCTGAAATCCGAAATCCGAAGCACGAAATCCGAAACAAATTCCAAACGACAAATCCCAAAATCCAAACGGCGGCGCCATGCGTCAAGGCTTGTGGCATCGCCGTTCGGATTTCGTGCTTCGAATTTCGGATTTTGCTTCGTCACAGCCCGCAGCGTCCGGCGGCGGGGCAGCGGGAGGCGTTGGCGCAGTCGCGTTTGGCCGAACACGCCGAGGGCGGCGAGGCCTGGTGGGCGGCGAAGGTCGAGAATTTTTTCTCCAGTTTCTTCGAACCGCACTCCGGGCAGGCGGGCTTGACCGAACTGGACGCCACCAGCAACTCCACCTGGCCGCCGCAGCCGTTACATGTGTATTCGTAAATGGGCATGCATCGTCTCCGCTCTCTGCTGTCGCCTCATCCGCGTCAGTCGTTTCCGGCGGGGTTTCCGTCGATGACCGGGACGCGGGAGTTCCGCGCGGGTCCACCGTCACCACCACGGCCGCCGCTTCGGCCGCCGCGGTCTCCGTCGCGGCTGGGGCGCTCATAGCGGCGGGACGCGCTGGTGTCCTGTCCCTTGGGGGCGTCGATTTTGAATTTTTTCGTCAGCACGACCTCGCGCCCGTTAATGAGCTGCACGGTGACGCTGCCGGGTCCGCCGCCGTCCTGGGCCAGTTGGGCCGGGCAGATGTCCCACATCATTCCGCCGCTACGGGCCGCCTCGCGCGTCCAGACGAACGTGTCGGCGTCCAGTTCGGTTTGCCCCTTGTCGCGGCAGATCAGCCAGCGGAACTCGTTACGGTCGCAGGAGACGGGCAGGTCCACCACTAATTGGGCGGAGGCGTCGGTGGTGGAGAATTTATCGGTGAAATTCCGCACGCCGCCCATACCGTCGCGGGCCAGACGCACGGCGTTTTTGTCCACCCGCAGCTCCTTGTTTACCACGGCGAACTGCTCGACGAGCTTACTCACCGCCTGCTGCGTGGCGACCCGCAGACACTCCGTCTCGTTACGTTGGATCCGCTCGCCCTCCTCGATGGCCTTTCCGGTTTCCATCGACGTCGCGTGAAGCTGCGTTCCGTCCGAGACGCGGATCAGCGCCGCCGAGACGCTCACGGTGGCCTCGATGCGCGTCACGGTATAGGTTCGCGTACTGGACTGATACCGCCGCCCGTTGCGGTCGGTGCTGTACACCGGCTCCTGGTGCCGCTGATCGTCCCTGGTGACGTCGTACATCGTCACCGTTCCGACCATGAGGGCCTGGATTTGCCCGCCCGGTTTGAAGCGGGCGGCCGCGGAGGCGGCGTCGCCCGTTCCGGCGAAAATTTCCAGGTCCTGCTGCGTCAGCATCGCCTGGAGATCATTCTGTGCGAACACTTTGTAGGTGTTGTTCCGTTGGAGAGATCGGGCGAAGATTTCACTCACGCGTTCACCGGCCTGCGGATCTCGCGCCATGGACCGGAACGGAACCACCGCGACCGTCTGGAGGTCTTCGGTGTAAAACTCCGGGTACTGCGTGACGATCATCTTCTTTTCGCCGCACCCGCCCATCCAGGCGCCGGCGCCCAGCATCAGACAACACATTACCGATCGCATCACCGTCGCTCGCATCACAACACTCCTTGGCTCGGGGTCTGTCGGACGGGTGCTACTATACCATAAGTCGTGGGGGCGGGTGTAGGGGCATTTGGTGGTGCCGGTGTGTCGTTTTAACGTGGAGCACGAATCGAGTCGCCTCCCCGTCTCGCGCGGAAGGGCCGGCACACAGCCGCGGAGCGGCGTCGTTTTTAGCCCCGTCTATGAGCCCGTACTCGGGCGAACCCGGGGTTCGCGTTCCCCCCCAGAAACCAAGCCCCGACAAGGGGCGTCGTAATATGCCGTGGCCAATGCCTGTACGACGGTACGACGCCCCTCCGCGGCTGTGTGCCGGCCCGTTCAACGCGAGGCCGGAGAGGACACTCACGCCGTCCTTAACGTCACAATCACATGCCTACGAGGCTACAGTCTCATCAACTCCCAAACTCCAAAGCGGAAAATTCCAAACGGCGACGCCACACGTCAAGGCGCGAAAATGGCTCTGCCTTTTTGCGTTGTAAAATGTTCGTTTTCAAATACATGTCGTGGCGCATACCGCGTTCAACAACGCAAAAAGGCAGAGCCATTTTCGCGCCTTGACGCGTGGGGCGTCGCCGTTTGGAGTTTGGGATTTTCCGCTTTGGGATTTGTTTCGAATTTCGGATTTCGTGCTTCGGATTTGTGCCGCTACCGCCCGAACCATCGTAGCGGGTTGAGTGAGCCCACGTCGAGGGTGGGGGCCAGGCGGGTTCCGCGGATCGGGATTTCCACGCGGATGTCCCCGATAAGCCGCAGCAGGTGGTCGGTCGGAAGCCCCAGTTCGAACAGTCCGAGCAGTTGCCGCGAGACCGGCATCGAGACCCACATCTCCACGCTATCGTCAAACCCGACCGACCCGCGAAACACCAGGTCCAGCAGCCCGGCCGAGATGCGGAAATCCTCGTAGTGGACCCGCCCGTCGCGAATTTCGAACTCCACGCCCTGGGGACGCAGCAGCAGGCTGCCGCGGCTGATGTCCAGCCCGGCCAGTCCCAGCAGGTCCCCGAGAAATCCCTTGGGCGACACCTCGATGCGCGACAGGTCCAGGCGTCCTTTTCCGCTTCCGCCCGTGAGGAGGTCCCGTCCCAGCGGAAGCACCAGGTCTGTCGTTTCCAGCGTCAGCGTTCCTTCGAGCTTGTTCGTGCTGCCCAGGATCGGGTTGACGCGGCTGAGCCATTCCTCGCCGATCTGCCGGTTGATGGCGACGCGGTCGAGCAGCCGCACCGTTCCGGGGATTCGCAGCACGGGCGTCGTTCCGGTCAGGTCGAGTTCCCCGCCGAGGCTCACCACGCCGTTGTCTCCGCCACCGGGAATTCGCGTCATGGGCAGCGTGAGTTTTCCGCCCGCCAGCGTCGGCGCGAGGTCGGCGGCGCCCAGTTCAAAGCCGTAGAATCGGCCCGTCACGAACTGGATCGCGGGGTCGGTCCGCAGACCCATGAGCGTCTCCGTTCGGCTACGCAGTGGTCCGCTGATATGGAACGTGCCCGCCGTCGTCCCGGTGACGGACACGGTCTCGCGCGTCGTCGGCACGAACTGATGCAGCCGCTCGACGGCCTTGGCCCATTCTCCGCGGTAGTCCACGGCCAGACTCACCACCGGCTGTTCGGGCAATCCGCGAACCGTTCCCGTCGTCGTCACGTTCACCAGGCCTGGCACGTCCACGCTCGCCCGCGAGAGGGTCAGTTCGTTCCTGGCGACGTCGAAGGACGCCTCGCCGCCGAATGTCACGCGCGGCTCGGACCAGGCGGTCTCGCCCTCGCCCAGTGTGAACGGTTCGACCGACGCCGAGAGCGTCGCCTGCATCCTCGGTCCGATCACCGCGAACTCGCCGGCCGCGTCGAGCCGGCCGGCCAGCGCGGGAATCCGCTCCGGTGTGCCCACCGCCAGCGCCGTCGCCCGCGCGCGGGCCAAGTCTGCCCGTATCGCCAGCCGCGTGGAGAACGCCGCCGTCACCTCGCCGCCGATTCGCTGTTCCCAGGCCCGTTCGCGGGCGGCGGCACCAAGCGACAGCCGACCGTCGGTCGCCTCCAGCGTCGCGGCCTCGTGCTCCAGGCGCAGCGATCCGGCGCGAATCTCTCGCCAATCCCCCCGCACGCGCACGTTGTCGTGTGTCAGTTCGAAGCGGCCCAACGTGACGCGGGCGTCTCGCCCGCGCTGTGCGCTCCATTGGCCTGGATACGAAAGACCATCCAACTGTTCCGGCTGTGACGCCGTTGCGACGTTTTCAAACGTCCAGGCCAGTGGAACGGTTGGCGCGGGCGAGACGCCCGCGCCACGTTGCCCATCACGTTGCAGCGTCACGTCGTCAATCACCGTTTTGCCGCTGCTGACGAGCGTGTCTTGGCCGGCGGCGAGGGTGATTGTCCATTGGCCCTGGGATGTCCCCGTGAGGTCGGGCGGGATTGGCAGTCCCAGCCCACGGGCCCATGACCCCACCGCCGACAGGTTCGCGCGAGGCCAGCGCAGCATCGCTTCCAGCGAACCGTTCGCGAAATCTACCCACCCGTCCACGGAGGACTCCACGTCCTCGTCGAGGGTCAGCGTGGTCCGCGACGTTTCGTACCGCGTCAGGCGCTTGGAATCGAGCGTCGCCTCGCCCTCGTGCGTCAGCCGTCCCCGCGCGACGCGAATCGGTCCCGGCGGCAGCGGAATATCCACGCCGTCCGCGGTCGCTTCGAGGGACACGTACAGGTCGCTCAGGTCCGGTCCGCACGGCGTGATCGTCAACGAGCCGGCCACGTCGCCGGCGATACAGTCCGGCAGCGTCATCAACTGGCTCAGTTCTTTGAAGAAGGCGATGCCTTCCATGCGGAACTCGGCCGACAGCGTTCCGGTGGGCGACCCGTTGGCGCGAACGGTCAGTCCCGCGCCGCGCACGTCCGCGGAGGCGATGGCCAACCCCTCGCCGGCCGACAGGGATATGTCCAGGTCCGCCGTCAGCGGATGCAGGGAAATCGCGCGCCCGTCCCGCGAACCGAACAGGGTCAACTCGATCTGCCCGGCCGCGTGAGGTCGCTCGCCGCCGGCCAGGTGAAGCGACGTGATTTTCAACGCCCCCGACGTCAACCGAAAATCCCGCCGCATGCCCAGCAGTCCCGGAACGGCCTCCTCGACCCGGGCCAAATCCACGTCCATGCCGCCGGAAAACTCGAACGCGGGCATGGAGACCCGATCGCCCGCCAGCACCGCCGAGAGCCAGTCACGCGACCACCGCCAGTCCTCCGTCAGCGGAAGACGGAACTCGCCGCCGACGTACCCGATGTCCCCGTGTCCGAGGTTTCCCGCCTCGTCGTGGAGCCCGAAATGTCCTGTCGCCGCCCGCGGCGAGATGTCCACCTCGCCCTTGAGCAGCACCTCGACGGGCCGTCCGTCGCGAACGCCCGCCGCCAGCGGATCGAACGCGATGAACCGAAACCCGCTCACCGACACGTCGGGCGAAATCCGCCACTCGTCGCCCGACCGCGCCCCCTCCAGCGAACCGGCCAACACCCCGTGCAGCTCGAACTCCGGCAGCGTCACGAACTGTCGTAGCGACGAGACGCACGCGTCGAGGTCGGTCCGAACGCGGGCGTCGAAGCGGTCCATCGTGCCCTGAACGGCCAGCGACGCCAGATCGCCGGCCGACACCTCGTACCGTAGCGACAGACCCTGATCGGGCTCAACGGCGGCGTCCAGCGACAGCGACGAATCGGGAAGCGAGACCCACTGCCCGTCGAGCCGACCCCGAAGTCCCGTGACGGAGACCGCGGCCGTCAACGACGGTTTGGCCCCGCCGCGAAACGCGAAGTCGCCAAGTTCCACGCGGCCGCCGCGAAGCTCGAACCCCTCGCGCCACGGGACCAGGTCCCCCAGCAGGCGCGAGACCCGGACCAGATTGGCGTACCCCGATCCCGTGACGTCGAACGGCGGCAGGGCGACGTCCTGGCCTTCGATCATCGCGCAGGCGAGGTAGCCCTCCAGCGCCGCGCGGAGGGTGTCGCGGTCGAACGTCAGCAGGTCGTCGAGAACGTCCAGCGGCACGCGGCCTTGCAGCGTCACGCCGGCCACCTGATCGCCGACGGCCAGCCGCAACGACCCGTCGATCGCTTCCGGTGACACGTTCCATTGCCCCTCCACGACGACATCCAGCGGCGACAACGCGGGCGGGACGCCCGCGTCACGAGTCTCGCCACGAGTCAGTCCCCTGCCCGTGAACGCGAACGAGACGGCGCCTTTTCCCTGATGTACCTCCGCCTGCACGTCGAACGACACGGTGCCCGCGAGCGGCATGTCCGGCGTGGCGATGGCGGTGATGTCGCGAATCTCGATCGGCGCGTCGCTTTCCAGTCGTCCGAGGATGGTCGCCTGACCGAGTTGGACCTGGCCGCGGTCGTTGAGCAGGTTTTGAACGGAGAATTGTCCTCGAATGGCCGGGCCTTCGGGCAGGCGAAAGGTCAATTGTCCCCCGAGGTCGCGCAGCGTGCGAATGGCCGCGTCGGTGGCGACGGCGTGGAATTCCATCGCGGGCCGGTCCGGCTGGACGATCCGAAGCCGTCCGTTTCGCACGGCGATTCGGTCGATCTCGATCGGTGTGGGCGTCAACGGTTTCGGGCGGGACTCGCGGAGTTCCAAGGCCCGGGCCAGGCTGATCTGACCCGCCTCGTTGACGTAAAACGTCACGTCCGGTTCCTCGGCGGCGATTTCGTGAAACTGTTGCGGCGAGCGCACGGCCTGCCACAGCCCCGCCGACCACTGGGCGCGTTTGGTCTCCAGCACCACGCGGCCGTCCTCGTCGATCAACCGCAGACCGGCCAATTCCGTCGGTCCGGACCAGGAGGTCGACAGCCGGTCGATGTCCACCTGCCCGCGGATGGCCCCGTTGATCGCGCGAACGACCGTTCGCGTGCCGAATGACGTGGAGATCAGCCGGGGCAGGCAGGCGATCCCCGTCGCCGCCACGATCAGCAGTCCGGCGAACACCAGCAGAACAATCCGCCCCCACCGCCGACGTTTCCGCCGTCGCGCCGGTTCGGCCTGATTGTCGCGGGAACGATCCATCACGCGGAATTCTACCACAGAGACGCGAAGGGACGGAACTTTTCCGTTACGGGGTTCCGCGGACGGGATATTTTAGTTCTTGTAAGCGGCACGGTCATTTTTACCACAGAGACACAGAGGCACGGAGAGGGGCACAGGGAATTGGAAAAATCTTTCCTATTCCCTGTGTCCCTCTCCGTGCCTCTGTGTCTCTGTGGTAAAAATGACCGTGCCGCTCGTGAGAACGGAACGACCACGGTTCCGCGCACGCCCACTGGTTGACGGCGGTTCCGCGTGGTGTAGTGCCCGGTAAAGGAGCACGGTATGGACCAGTCACAGGATCTGGGTCGGCGGTATCTGGCGGACGTGCAGACTCGTCTGGCGGAGGTGGAGGCGGCGCAGGTGGGGAATCTTCG